>OJNP01001318.1_pt1 | contig 12837 bp, 10 predicted proteins | sample 1597921 | NCBI WGS metagenome assembly OJNP01 (sample SAMN01915213, study PRJEB22387) | human gut metagenome | isolation source: stool | host: Homo sapiens | place: USA | reverse complement strand
CGCTCCGCCGCAGAAAGTTCGTCTAAAGAAACATTGTTCTGCCGCTTCCGCCGCCGTATAATAGACTTGCTGCGGCGGAAGCGATGCAGGGCATCGCACGTTCCGGCGCAAGTCCTGCGGCCCGATGGGGCCGCCCAGGAGGCAAATTGCCATGTATCACATTCAGACTCTCAACAAGATTTCCGCAGCCGGTCTCAAGCGCTTCGACCCCGAGCACTATCAGGTCAGCGACAGCCAGACGAATCCCGAGGGCATCATGGTCCGCTCGGCCAAGCTCCTCGACATGGACTTCCCGTCCGAGCTGCTCGCCATCGCCCGTGCGGGCGTGGGCGTGAACAACATCCCCATCGAGGAGTACGCGCGACGGGGCGTCGTGGTGTTCAACTCCCCAGGCGCCAACGCCAACGCCGTGAAGGAGATCGTCATCGCCATGATGATCATGTCGAGCCGCGGAATCGTCCAAGCCATGCAATGGGTGCGCGATAACGCCGACGACCCCGACATCCTCGTGGATGCCGAGAAGGCCAAGAAGGCATTCGTGGGGCGCGAGATCCGTGGCAAACGCGTGGGCGTGGTGGGCCTCGGCAACGTGGGGTCCCGCGTGGCAAACGCCTGCGTGGAGCTCGGCATGGACGTCTTTGGCTACGACCCGTTCATCTCGGTCGAGAACGCCTGGTCACTCAATCGCGAGGTCCAGCGCGTGGGCACGCTCGAGGACCTCTGCCGCGGATGCGACTACCTCACCTTGCACGTGCCTGCAAAGGCAGATACCGTCGGGATGATCTCAACCGACCAGCTCGAGCTGCTCGCGCCCGGTGCGGTGCTCGTCAATTTCGCACGCGAATCCATCATCGACGAGGACGCGGTCGACGCCGCACTGCGCGCCGGCAAGCTTTCCTGGTTCGCCTGCGATTTCGCCACGCCCAAGACGGTTCGCATGCCGCGGACCTTCATCACCACGCACTCGGGCGCAGGCACCAAGGAGGCCGAGGCGAACTGCGCGGACATGGCCATCTCCGAGCTTAAGGACTATCTCGAGAACGGCAATATCGCTCATTCGGTCAACTACCCGACCTGCTCCATGGGCAAGGCCCGGGCCGCGAGCCGCATCGGATGCCTGCACGCAAACGTGCCCAACATGATCGGTCAGATCACCGCCGTCCTCGCGAAAGACAACGCCAATGTGCAACGCATGGTCAACGAGAGCGCCGGCGAGAATGCCTACACGATGTTCGACACCGACGAGCACCTCGACGAGGCCACCATCGCAGCACTGAGAACAATTCCGTCCATGTATCGCGTGCGCGTCATCAAATAAAGCGCAGAGCGCCTACGCCCCGAGCTCATCCACCGCGCACGGAGCGCCCGGGGCGAGGCCGCTTTCGGCGGGCTCGAACCCCTCGAGCGAGGAAAGCCCGCGGGCAACCAGGGCGCTCGCCGCGCTCGAGACGTTCTCGATGGGGGTATCGCCGCCCATCATGATCCATTGCCGGTACGCCGACAAAATCCCACCGAACACGAACGAGAGGTAATAGTCGAGCTGATCGGAGCGCACGCTCGCCGGGATCATGCAGTAACGCTCAAGCTCCTCATACATGGACTGCTTGATGCAGGTGAACATCAGGTCGAAGGGAACGCACTCGAACACGCGCCGCTTGAGCGAGATGTTCTCCATGATGGCCCTGTTCACCATCTCGAAAAACACCTGGATGCGCACGGCAAAGCCGCCTTGCTCGCTTTCCCCCGTGCATGCCAGCAACCCGTGCGTGTTCTCCACGATATCGTCGATATGGCTATCAAGCACGTAAGCGAGCAGGCCGTCGATCGACCCGAAGTGCTTGTAAAAGGTCTTGCGGTCCACATCGGCCTTACGCGCGATGTCGGTGACCGTGATGTCCTCGTAGGCCTTCTCCGCCAACAGGTCCTCGAACGCCGCGACCATAGCCGCACGCGAGCGGAGCACGCGACGGTCGACGCGCTCGCACTGGGACGCGGACGGCGCGGACGCCTTTGAGGCACCTCGCTCCTCGACCATCCTCAAACGGCACCCATCCATACCCTTTACTCCTCCACAGCTCGTATCCTTTGAGGCAAAACCCACATCTATCTGCACTTCGTTGAATAGACACAGTTGCTTATTCCACATTTGTAGAATATACCACAGCTGTTACTATTCACGGCAAGGCGACGCGGCGAGTCGTTCCTCCGTCTTCGCGACTCGAACTGTAGGCATGCCCCGCGTCGCCTCCAGTGCGTCGAAAGAAGGAACAGCATGGCACTCACACAAGCGGCGGAACGAGCGGCCCTCAACAAAGTCATCGACTATCTCGACGAGGACCCCAAGAAGAACATCGACACCATCATGACGCTCGTGGACAAATTCGTCCCCGAGTATGTGCTCCCCTCGCAACGCCGAGCCTTCGACACCGCGATCCGCGAACGCAATAACTGGTACCGACTCATGATGCGCATCTTCGACCTCAACCCCGAAGTACGCACCAAGCTGCTCAAGACGCTCATTGTGGACTGCAGTGTCCTGGCATGGCCCCAGCAGGAAAGGATGCGCGAAAAACATCAGTGCAACATCCCGTATGCGATCCTGCTCGACCCCACGAGCGCCTGCAACCTGCGTTGCACGGGCTGCTGGGCGGCTGAATACGGACACGCGCTCAACCTTTCCTTCGAGGACATCGACTCCATCATCTGCCAAGGCAAGGAGCTCGGCTGCCATATCTACATCTACACCGGCGGCGAGCCGCTCGTACGCAAGGACGACCTCGTCCGCCTGTGCGAAAAGCACCAGGATTGCGCATTTCTGTGCTTCACCAACGCGACCCTCATCGACGAGGCGTTCTGCCAGAAGATGATCCGCGTGGGCAACTTTGTTCCCGCCATCTCCGCCGAGGGTGACGAGGGCACGACCGACGCCCGCCGCGGCAAGGGCACGTACGCCAAGATCGAGCGCGCCATGAACCTGCTTCGCGAAAACGGCCTGCCATTCGGCATCTCCTGCTGCTGGACGCGCGAGAACGCCGACGCCGTGGCCACCGAGGCGAACATGGACTGGATGATCGAGAAGGGCGCGCTGTTCTGCTGGTACTTCCACTACATGCCCGTGGGAGCCTCCTCGCCCGCCTCGCTCATGCCCACTCCCGAGCAGCGCGAGCGCATGTACCACTTCGTGCGTGACATGCGCTCCAAGAAGGAGCTGTTCACCATGGACTTCCAAAACGATGGCGAGTTCGTGGGAGGCTGCATCGCTGGCGGCCGCCGCTACCTGCACATCAACGCCGCGGGTGACGTCGAGCCCTGCGTGTTCATCCACTACAGCAACGTCAACATCCACGACGTCACGCTGCTCGAGGCCCTTAAATCGCCGCTGTTCATGAAGTACTACGAGAACCAACCGTTCAACGACAATCACCTGCGGCCCTGCCCCATGCTCGAGAACCCCTACGAGCTCGGCCGGCTCGTCGCCGAATCCGGTGCGCACGGAACCGACCTGGTGGAACCGGAGACCCCGGAGGACCTCCGCCGCAAGACCGTTGCCGGCGCGGCGGCGTGGGCGCCCGTGGCCGAGAAGATCTGGAATGACGAGAACGATCCCATGTACACCAAGCGTCTCGAGGGCATGCAACAGGGTATGGCGGAAACCGACCTCGAGAAATTTGAGCGCCTGGGGCACTTCGGCGATTGCCAGAACGAGAAATAGCGCAGGCCGCACTCGCGATGGTGCACCCGGGACAAAACGGGTAGGAATTCGCACGCGGCGAGACCGGCTTTTCGGCACCACGCGGCGACGCTCGCGAAAGCGGGGCTCGAGTTTACGCCCGAGCCCCGCTTTTTTCATCCATCGTGGCGCAGGCGGGGTACGATAACGCCATATGTGATCGACCCGCGCGAGAGGACCGTCCATGAGAGCGCTTCCCTTCCCTTGCATTCGCCCCGTCCCCGAGCACGCCGCCGAGGTGGCAGCTCTTCCCTATGACATCTTTGACCGCGGCGAGGCGGCCGAGTACGTCGAGGGCAGGCCGCTCTCCTTCTTGAACATCGACCGACCCGAGACGCAGTTTCCCGCTGATCAGGACATGTACGCACCAGAGGTATACGCGCGTGGAGCGGAGCTGCTGCACGAGCGCCTCGAGGACGGGGCCTTCGTGGAGGACCGCAACCTGGCGTATTACATCTACCGCCTTGCCTGGGAGGGGCACGTGCAGACCGGCATCGTCTGCGTGTGCGCCGTCGACGAATTCGAAAGTGGCGTCATCAAGCGCCATGAGCTTACGCGTGAAGATAAGGAACGCGACCGCATCGAGCACATTGAAGCGCTCGGTTGCCAGACGGGACCGATCTTCCTCACCTACCGCGACCAACCCGTGCTCAACATGATCGTCGGCGCGGCCACGACCTCCACCCCGCTGTACGACTTCGCCGATGAGTCGGGCGTGCGCCAGACCGTCTGGGAAGTCGTGCGCCACGATGCCGTCGATGCGCTGCGTGCCATGCTCGGCACGATTCCGTGCGCCTATATCGCCGACGGGCATCATCGGGCCGCAAGCGCCGTGAAGGTTGCGCGCCGTATGCGCGAAGAAGCGCGGGCGGCAGGCACTTACACCGGAAAGGAGCCGTTCAACTACGTCCTCTCCGTCCTGTTCCCCGCCAGCCAGCTCACCATCCTGCCGTACAACCGCGTGGTTTCCGACCGCAACGGACTCGATACGTACGAGCTGCTCGAGGTGCTGAGCGGCGCAGGATTCGGCATCGTGGAGGCAGAGGGGCCGGTGGAACCGCGCGAGCACGGCGTGTTCGGGATGTACACCGACGGCACCTGGTACGAGCTGCGGGCGGACGACCCCAACCCGAGGGTCTATGCCACGGAGAATGCCGGCAACGATTTCAACGCCGAGATGGGATCGGCCGAGGATGACGAGCGCCGCAGCGGTAGGTCGAGTCAAGATGACGAAGTGGCCTCCAACCCAGCAAACTCACTTGATTGCTCAATCCTGCAGAGCTGTATCTTGTCTCCTATTTTTGGAATCAAGGACCCCCGCACCGATCCGCGCATCTCCTTCGTCGGCGGCATCCGCGGAACCGAGGAACTTGAGTGCAAAGCGGGCGCCGAGGGCGTTGCGTTCACGATGTGCGCGACGAGCATCGACCAGTTGCTCGCTGTAGCCGACGCCGGCGAGGTTATGCCGCCCAAATCCACGTGGTTCGAGCCCAAGCTGCGCAGCGGCCTGTTCATCCATCGCATCGCGAAATAGCAATCGTTTCGCAAGGCGCTCACCTGGCAAAACCAGTGATTCGCATGGCCTCCCTTCTTCAAAAGGGAGGCCATTTTCATGTAAAACCGAGCATTTGGTCAAAATACCCTGATTGTGCGCTCAAATCCTTCCGGTTTCTGCCTTGCATATTTTCCCGCCTTCACCAATCCTGCGGTTTTGCCGCAAGCTCCAGCCCGACAGGACAGAGCCGCTCACACGTAAAGATTCGTCTTAGGCAATCCTGGGGTTTTGTCGCCCGCGACAAAACCCTTCAGCGCACAATCAGGGTATTTTGACCACACTTCGAAAAACGTACGATGCGCGTCGCCTCAGATGCAAAAACCTATGCATGATGCAGAGCAAATAGCCGCGATTTATGCATTTCGTCTAAACCCTGAATCCAGCTGGGCAAACGATACACCGGCCACAGCCCAATCAACGACAAGCTTCGAAGCACACCGGGAGTGAAATTCCTACTCCCTGAGCAAATCTCGCAACTTATCCTGCTCGAGGATCTCGACCAGCTCGAACGCGCCCTTGTCGAATGTGAAATGCATAACACTGCAGTTGCCCGGCACCTTACCGCAGCCAAAACCGCCATCGGGCACCCACTTAGTCAGAAACTCACGGCACGCCGACCCGTGACTCACCACCAAAACGCGCCCATGCCCAGGTTGCTCCATAATCCGTGCCAGGGCATCGCTCACGCGGGCGCGGACGGCCATCTGCCCCTCCCCACCAAACGGAACATAGAAGTCGCCCCAGGGAAACGGCGGCATAAGGTCGACCCGCTCGCCCTCGAAGGCCCCGAAGCCCCATTCGCGCAGGCCTTCCACGCGCTCGTAAGGCATATCCACGATGCGCTCAATCGTCTGCTGGGTGCGCGTCAGCGTTGAGGTGTACGCATGGTCGAACGCGATCCCCTCGCGCGCAAAGTACCGCCCGATGCGCTCCGCCTGTTCCTCGCCCTCCGACGTGAGCGGGGCGTCGCACCAACCCTGTATAACGCGCTTTTCGTTGAACATGGTCTGACCGTGTCGAACCAGATACAAATCACCGCTCATCGAAGCCCCCACTCGATGCGACATCATGTTTACGGATGTCGCATTTGCTCATATCAATGTGTTCCGATTGTATCAATCGATGAACTGACAGCGCTCGCAGGGTCCAAAGGTATCCCTTTCCTTTCGCATGGGTAGGATTACATATGTACGTTATCTAACTTCTGTCGATTGGAGCGGCCATGAGAGAATTCATCGACAACGAGGGCGAACGGCACATCGACCCCTTCTGCTTTGACGAGTTTGGGATGATCGACCGTGGTGTCAAGGCGATCAGGTTCCTATACGGCGTAACCGGAGTAGTCGGGCTCATCGGCGGCGCCGCCCTGCTCATCTGGCCCGTGAAGACGCTCGTGGTGCTCGCCGTCATCCTCGGAGCATACTTCATTATCGCAAGCGTCGTGCGCATCGGCGTGGCCGTGGGCACGCCCTTCATGCCCACGGGCTGGCGCGCGCTCAACATTCTCTCCAGCCTCTTGCTGCTCTTCTGCGGCATCATCATGCTGAAGAACCAGACCGCATCCGCTGCGGCCCTCGCAACGCTCGCAGCCATCGCAATCGGATTCGGCTGGATTATCGAGGGCGTGGTAACCCTCGTCGAGACGGGCATGGTGCACAACCGCGGTCTCTCCATTCTCTCCGGCGTACTGTCGATTGTCGCGGGCATCGCCGTGTTCATGTTCCCGCTCGAATCGGTCGACCTGATGATCGTCTTCTCTGGCATCGCGCTCGCGGTGCTGGGCGGTGTGCTGCTCGCCCGTGCGCTCACCTTTGGAAAGATCTCGCGCTAACGGCGTTCGCGACGCGCCCCGTTTGCGCATCGTCCGTAATCCAGCACCGATACTCGCCGCCCGGGCACTCGCAAAAGGCCCGGGCGGATTTGTCTACCTGAACCCCCAAAAACGACCCCTTGACCTTCACGCTACGAGAAGGTTTATCCTACGAGCGGAACGGAACGGGAGGGGCATGTGAGCGCGAATAGGGCTTATGGCATCGGAGAGGTCTCCGACATCGTGGGGATCTCAACCCGAACGCTCAGGTATTACGAGGAGGCGGGGCTGCTCGTACCCGCGCGAACAGCCAACGGATATCGCCGCTACAGCCCTGCGGACCTCGACCGCTTGCAGGAAATCCTGCTCTTGCGCCACATGGGGATGAGCGTGGCGGAGATTCCAAGCGCCTTGAGCGCAACGGAAGAGGAGCGCCGGCGAACGCTCGCGCGCCACCTTGGAACGCTCAGGGCCGAACGAGAGCGACTCGACACCCTCATCCGCACCGTCGAACGCACAATCGAGCACATCGAGAAGGGAGTCCCCATGGACGATAAGATGAAGTTCGAGGGCATGAAGCGCGACCTCGTGGAGCAAAACGAGCGCAAGCACGGCGCTGAGGTGCGTGAGCGCTGGGGCGACACCGCCGCGGACGAGGCAAACCGCAAGATGCTCAACCTGAGCAAGAGTGAGTTCGAGCGTTTCCAGGAGCTGGGGCGTACGATCAACGAATCGCTCGAAGCGGCCGTAAACGCGAATGCCGATCCCACAGGCGACGAGGGAGAACGCATCTATCGCCTCCACCGAGAGTGGCTCGGATTCACCTGGAACTTCTACACGCCCGAAGCGCACAGGGGTCTCGCGGAGATGTACGTCGCAGATGAGCGTTTCACCGCCTATTACGATGGCAACGTCGCCGGCTGCGCCGCTTGGCTGCGGGACGCAATAGCCGCGCACGCGCGATAGCGGGCCGAAATTACGCCGCGCGCGAGCGTCCCATCGATGTCGAAGAATATGAGGCCCTTGATTTTCATTGCGGCGCCACCTTTGAAGAGCTGTCCAAACCGAATGACGGCGTTATGCGAATCTGCGCCCTGTGACAGCAGCGCGAGGCATGTGGGATCCAAGCGATAATGCCCGACGATGTGTCCATAGCTTTGCAGCTTGTCTTCCTCATAGCGCAACTGAAACGGCCCGGAATGATGAATGAGATACGGAACGCCGCGTTCATTGCGACGGTCGGAGACAATCCCGATGTGCCCCTCATACAGCACGATGTCCCCGCCGCGCCATTCAGAAATGTTGCGCGCGTCGGACGTGAGGCGCTGCGCATGAGCATCGAAAAAGACCTTGAGATTGGGCGTGCGACGGAAATCGATCGCCGGATCCGGAATCTCGATCGCATAGGCCTCTGGACGCCGCGCAACGTCGGCCGCAACGAGCGCCCGAAGGTCGTAGCCCGCCTCCCGGCACGCGATGGCAACCACATCGGTGCAGACGCCGTGCTCGTCATCGGGATAGCCTGAAGGGTAATAGACGCTCTTGTAGTGCGGGCGGGTCTGGATGTAGGCGAGGGCAGCAGCAAGGACATCGTCGTTGTCGGCGATGCCGTCGGAGTCGGCATCAACCATGGCAGCGAGGTCGGCGGAGAGGCCGGCCTCGCCCGCCCCAGAGGCCCCCTCGTACCGGTCGACGGGGCGATGCGAAGATGTGATGCAAAGGCGCCCCGTCGCGATACGGGCCACGACGACAATGAACAACACGCACGCAAGCATCGTGACCGCGGCGACGAAGATGCGCTTCCAACGCTTTCTCACATCCATTTCAGCCCCATTCCTCCCCTTCGATTGCGCCCGGACGTATCAGCACCATCACCTCAATTTAGGGACAGTCCCTGAATTGAGGTTCGTTGCAATTGCAACAAGCCGCCTATCCGCGGTTCTGCATATCTGCCGAAATGAGCTTCTTGATATAGTCCGTTGTGTTGTCTTGCGACTTCAGCCACTCATACATCTCTTCATCGGCGTCGCTGTTCGGATAAAACCGAAGGGTCAGCTGCTTAACCTTCTTGCGATAATTGCTGGTCGCACGACGCTGCGCTTCCGTCTGCATTGCTCCCCCTTACAGTTACGGCTTTGCTCCAAAGCCCGAGTGCGATGAACGTCACCGTGAAAGAAATAGTGAGTATTTCCATCATGTACCCCATCATATGCAATCATTGGCAGCAGGGCACCGCCCAAGGAGATAATGACGGGAAACGGATAACCTTCAATCCAGAATGAGGCGCAGATGCCGATTAGACCGACCCATCGGGGCGAGCACGGGTACGGAGTGTTCCACAAGCCGGACCCGGAGAAGGCCGCCATCATGCGCTTCTTCAACGCGAGCAGCTACGAGGTCGCCGCCGCCGGCTGCTTCGAGGACGAGGTCACCGGTGAATACACGGACATCCCAGAGGTCGCCACGATGCGAAACGGCGTCGTGTGGGGAAACAAGGACGCATACCATTTCGAGAAGTACGACATGGAGCTATCCCCAGAGTTCCGTGCCTACGCGCTCGAGCACGCGCCTGGCGAATAGCCATTGGCGAAACTATCCGACCGAGGCGCAACTACGACATATCTGCAAAGGAAGCCTCACGGACACCCTTCTCTATGGAACGGAAAACCCGACCCATAAAGAAGCCGCCTTCAGGCGGCTTCTCCGATGTTGCAACAATACGGCTTTATGCAGCAGGCCGCTCCGCATTGCTCTTGATCTTCTTAATGACCGCCATCAAATCAAGCTGCTGCTGTGAGTTAAACATGCGAATAAAGGACTGCGGCCGATCAAATGGGGGCTGTGTTAAGGCAACTGGCTCCATATAGCCGTTCTCTACCACGTAATTCACCACACGCTTCACAAAGGAAATCTGCTGCTCATTGAGACTCTGGTCGTTCAGGAAGTCCGCAAAAGCAGCCATGGCAGCATCGTGATCGAGATGAACCAGCCTGCGAACCAAAAGACCAAACGGCGTGTCGCCATAAGCCTTGGCATAATCTTCCGCGTTGCCAAGATCATGCGTGAAAATCCGCTCGAGCTGCTCGAACTCAAATTCCGTCATGGGCTGGTTGTTGCGCAACTTATGAATCACCAACGTGTCGGCATAGTCCTTGAGGTAGCGCTCGACCTTCAGCTTGTAGTCCTCAAAGTCCTCGCCGATATCAGCCTCGACGCCATAAACGACCTGCGTAACCGGATCATCAAGATGCGTAATGACGTCACGTCTGCCCTTGCCAACCACGATAAAACGAATGAGACCACGCAGCTCCTTGCGGATACTCTCCATATCCAGAAGATTCGCATCGTCGAGAATCTGCCCGTCAAAGACCTCGTCAATCAAGGACAGCTTGTCCTTGACCTGGGGGATGGTTGTCACCTTTTGCAAGCAAGCAGCAATCGAAATCAGCCGCGACTTATAACCAGCGGTTTTCCCGCCCTGACAGGCGGCAATCATGTAGCCGTACATAAGCGCATCGAATCTCAAGGCGTCAACATCTGCCTCGTCATTTACCACGAGCATTGAAATCGGCATCTTAAGCTCGGCAAATGCTGTTGGAGTCAGCAACCGGAATGACTCAACGCGGCGGTACTTCTCCACCTCGCGGCGATGCCTACGAACAGAAAAAAGCTCGTCATTCAACGCCACAACTTGGCTTCGCATGGTGTCCACGAGCTCTTGTCGTAGGCTCTGATAGTCGTCGGCAGCAAAAGCGCTCTTCTGCATCAGCATGGCCAGTTCAGCTTGGCGCTGAAAAACCTGCTCTGTCAAGGACAAAGCGATCTTACCCTCTGAAACGTTCAGATGCTCTCGGAAAAACTCGAAGTTCTTGCACCAGTCAAAAATGAAAAAGCGCTCCTTATCCACATGAGGGCCATTCAGGGGATCAACGACCTCGAGACCCTCACACAGACGAGTTCCGCGGCCAATCATCTGCCAGAACTTGATCTTCGAGCGCACTTTCTTGAAAAAGACGAGGTTGACGATTTCGGGCACGTCAACGCCAGTGTCCATCATATCGACCGACACAGTGATAACCGGCAACGGTTTGACCTCGAAATCATCGATTACGGTGTGCGAATAATCATCCGAATGCAGCACCGTCTTTATATAGTCCCCCGGGAGATTTGGATATAGCTTTCCAAAGCGTTCAACGATGAAACGAGCGTGTTTTTGGCTCTGCGCAAAGATGACGGTCTTCCCGAGCGTTTGACCGCCGTTCACCTTGATGCCCTTCTCCATGAGGGTTTCCAACACGCCATCCACCGTAGACTCGTTAAACACCCATTGGTTGATCTCGCGCGACTCGATCTTTTCGGGCACATCTTGCCCCGTCTCCTCGAAGTCTTCCTCGAGCGTCTCGCGATCCTCCTCGGACAAATCGTCGTACGTTATGCCGTCATCCATGAAACTCGTATGGGTCTCGATGCCGAAATACGGCACGAGAACATGATCGACCTCTGTGGCGGTGTTGTACTCATACACGTAGGTGGGCACCCCGCGCTCGACCTCAAAAAAGTCGTACGTGTTGCGATCGACCTCGTTCGCCGGCGTAGCAGTAAGGCCAACAACAAGTGAATCAAAGTAGTCGAAGATCGCTCGATGCTTTTTGAAAATGGAGCGATGTGCCTCATCAACAATAATGAGATCAAAATGCGCGGGAGTGAACATAAGGTTGCCATCCTCATTGCGCTCCTTGTCAATCGCATTGAGGATGGTTGGGTATGTGGAAAACACGATGCGGGCGTTGCGATCATCCTTGTTGGATACAAGATTGCACAGCGTTTCATTAGGCAGATAATCCTGGTACCCGCTTTTGGCCTGACGAACAAGCGCCACGCGATCCGCAAGGAACAAGACGTTCTTAACGAGCCCGGAACGCATGAGGACGTCCGTCAAGGCAGCCGAAACACGGGTCTTCCCCGTTCCGGTGGCCATGACAAGCAGACTCTTACGATGGCCTGATTCGATATTGGCGCACACGCGCTCGATGGCCTCTACCTGGTAGTAGCGTTTGCCACCGCCGGCAATGGTCTCATTCACCCGCAGCATACTCGGCTTGACCGTACCACTCCGGCGATTGATTATCCTCTGCAGCTCATCTTGAGAGAAGAAGCCGCTCACCTTTCGCATCGGAGCGGAATCGTCGTCTAAGAAAAAAGTCTCGAATCCATTCGTAAGAAAGATCGGAGGCCTATAGCCGTACTCGTTTTCCAGGCATCGAGCATACAGGCGCGCCTGCTGAATGCCCTTCTGCGGGGAGTACATAGTCCTCTTTGCCTCGACAATGGCAAGAGGGCGATTGTCCTTTCCCAAGAGCAGATAGTCGATATAACCCGTACCGGAATCGGAATCCTTCTCTCGGGGCATCCCTGTGACCTCGCGCTCTTCGAGCGCGTTCTCGTCAATCTTCCAGCCGGCGAGGGCAAGATCCCAGTCGATGTAATGCTTGCGCGTCTTGTACTCGCTGATCTCCTCTGGATTGAACGATCGTGTCTCGATGTGGGCGGCTTTATCGACGGTGGCCTGGGCACTCATCGCCTTTAGTTGCGCCTCAAGACGCTCGATCTCTTCGTCCTTTTGAGAAATCAACTCTTCGCGCGCCTTGATGGCCTTAACCTGCTGAAGGGTGAGCTGAACGCCCTTCTTTGGAATCTTCTCCTCATCGAAGCGACGATTCTCATATTCCGTGCCGTAGCAAT
>OJNP01001294.1_pt1 | contig 13037 bp, 8 predicted proteins | sample 1597921 | NCBI WGS metagenome assembly OJNP01 (sample SAMN01915213, study PRJEB22387) | human gut metagenome | isolation source: stool | host: Homo sapiens | place: USA | reverse complement strand
GTCACAGAATTGGCGTTTATCCGCGTACTCGGCTTTTTCGAAATCGAGTACGAAAAACCTCAACCAATTAAATCCAAGGGGGCCATTTCCCGCTCAGCCGAGCGCGATCCCGCACGAGACGCGCGACAAACAGGGCTTTCGCGGGCGCATTCCGGATCGTCCGCCACGTAAGCGCTCCGTCCGCAGGCGCATTACGAATCACTCGCCACGCGAACACACCGCCTGCGGGCAAATCCCGCTCCATCCGCCTCGCGCCCACGCCTCCGCACACGCCCACTCGACATGTGCCTGAATATACAAACACATGTTCGATGGATTTCGATTGGACGAGACCCAACACGAGCTGGGCTATGCTACGGTATTCATCTATATGGCTACAAAGACGCAAAAGGGAACCACCGAGAGAGCGAGCATGGCAAAGAACACCGCAAACTATGGCAACGACAGTATCCGTCAGCTCAAGGACGAGGAGCGCGTACGCCTGCGCCCCGCCGTCATCTTCGGCTCGGACGGGCTCGACGGCTGCGCGCACGCCGCCTTTGAGATCCTGTCCAACGCCGTCGACGAGGCGCGCCAGGGCTACGGCAAGCTGATCACCCTCACCGCCTTCCGCGACGGCTCCATCCAGGTCGAGGACAACGGCCGCGGCTGCCCGCTCGATTGGAACCCGTCCGAAAAACGCTTTAACTGGGAGCTCGTCTTCTGCGAGCTCTACGCCGGCGGCAAGTACAACAACAACGAGGGCGGCGACTACGACTTCTCGCTGGGCACCAACGGCCTGGGCTCCTGCGCGACCCAGTACGCCTCCGAGTACATGGACGTCACGGTCTGGCGCGACGGCAACAAGTACTCCCTCCACTTCAAGAAGGGCAAGGTCGTCGGCGCCAAGAAGAAGGCGCTCGAAATCGAGCCCTCAGACGAGGACCGCACCGGCACCACTATCAAGTGGCGCCCGGACCTGGAGGTCTTCACCTCGATCAGCATCCCCCACGATTGGTACCGCGAGACCATGCGCCGCCAGGCCGTGGTCAACGCCAACGTGACCTTCCGCCTGCGCATCGAGGGCGACGACGGCGAGTTCACTGAAGAGGACTTCTGCTATCCCAAGGGCATCGAGGACTACGTGCTCGAAAAGGTAGGCGCCGACTACCTCACCGAGCCCTTCTTCATCGAGGCGGACCGCCGCGGCCGCGACCGTGAGGACCTGCCCGACTACAACGTCAAGATCACGGCCTGCCTGTGCTTCTCCCGCACCTTCCAGATGCAGGAGTACTACCACAACTCCTCCTGGCTGGAGAACGGCGGCTCGCCCGAGAAGGCGGCCCGCAGCGCGCTTACCAGCGCGATTGACGCCTACACCAAGCAACAGGGCAAGTACAACAAAAACGAGAGCTCCATCAAGTGGCAGGACGTCCAGGACTGCCTGGTGCTGGTGACCAACTGCTTCTCCACCCAGACGTCGTACGAGAACCAAACCAAGAAGGCCATCAACAACCGTTTCATCCAGCAGGCCATGACGGCATTCTTCAAGGAGCGCCTGGCGACCTACCTGATTGAGAACAAAGACGCCGCCAACAAGATCATGGAGCAGGTGCTCATCAACAAGCGCTCGCGCGAGAACGCCGAGAAGACCCGCCAGAGCATCAAGACCAACCTGCAGCAAAAGACTGACATGGCCAACCGCGTGCAGAAGTTCATCGACTGCCGCTCCAAGGACAAGACCCGCCGCGAGGTCTACATCGTAGAGGGCGACTCGGCGGCGGGCGCCATCCGCACCTCGCGCGATGCCGAGTTCCAGGGCGTCATGCCCGTCCGCGGCAAAATCCTCAACTGCCTGAAGGAGGACTACCCGCGCATCTTCAAGTCCGACATCATCATGGACCTCATGCGTGTGCTGGGCTGCGGCGTGGAGATCAAGGACAAGCGTATCAAGAACCTGGGCGCCTTCGACCTGGACAACCTCAACTGGAGCAAGGTCATCATCTGTACGGACGCCGACGTGGACGGCTACCACATCCGCACGCTCATCCTGACGATGCTCTACCGCCTGGTGCCCACGCTCATCGACGAGGGCTACGTGTACATCGCCGAGTCCCCGCTGTATGAGATTAACTGCAAAGAGAAGACCTACTTCGCCTACACCGAGCTCGAGAAGAACGCCATCCTGACCGAGATCGGCGACCAGAAGTGCTCCATCAACCGCTCCAAGGGTCTTGGTGAGAACGACCCGGACATGATGTGGCTCACCACCATGAACCCCGAGACGCGCCGCCTGATCAAGGTGGAGCCCGAGGACGTGGCCAAGATGGAGTCCATGTTCAACCTGCTGCTGGGCAACGACGAGGCCGGCCGCAAGCGCCATATCGCCGAGCACGGCAAGGAGTATCTCGACCAGCTGGACCTGCAGTAAGGACGGGCGGCCAGGGCGAGCGGCGTCAGCCCGCGACAAGCCCCGCGCCCGCCATCCGGCGGCCCCGCACGCGCTACAGCACAACGGCCCTAAAGGAAGCATCAAGAGGAAATCGTGGCTAAGAAGAAAACCAACACCCCTAACAAGAAGAAGCAGGTCAACACCGACAACGTCATCGGCCTGCATTCGGAGGTCACGGCGCAGCCCATCACGGAGACGCTCGAAACCAACTACATGCCCTACGCCATGAGCACCAACGTCTCACGCGCGTTCCCCGAGATCGACGGCTTCAAACCCTCGCACCGCAAGCTGCTCTACACCATGTACAAGATGGGCCTGCTCAAGGGCGAGCGCCAGAAGAGCGCCAACATCGTGGGTCAGACCATGAAGCTCAACCCGCACGGCGACGCCGCCATCTACGAGACGATGGTCCGCCTCGCCACAGGCAACGAGGCGCTGCTCGCGCCGTTCGTGGAGTCCAAGGGCAACTTTGGCAAGTATTACTCGGGCGACCTGACCTACGCCGCCTCGCGTTACACCGAGGCCAAGCTCTCCCCCATCTGCGCCGAGATCTTCAAGGACATCGACAAGGACCCGGTCGACTTCGTGGACAGCTACGACGGTGCCATGAAGGAGCCGCGCCTGCTGCCCACCACGTTCCCCAACATCCTGGTGTCGGCCAACAAGGGCATCGGCGTGGCCATGGCCTCCGACATCTGCGGCTTCAACCTCAACGAGGTCTGCTGTGCCACCATGCACTTCCTCGAGGACCCCAGCTGCGACCTGCTCGAGTACATGCCCATGCCCGATTTCTCCACCGGCGGCGAGATCATCTACCGCCGCGAGGAGATGGAGCGCATCATCGAGACAGGTCTGGGCAGCTTCCAGATCCGCTCGCGCTGGCGCTGGGTCCCCGAAGAGCGCATCATCGAGGTCTACGAGATCCCCTACACCACTAAGACCGACATCATCATCGACCGCATCATCAAGCTCTCCAAGGAGGGCAAGGTGCGCGAGATCGCCGACATCCGCGACGAGACCGACCTCTCCGGCCTGCGCATCGCCATCGACCTCAAGCGCGGCGTGGACCCCGAGAAGCTCATGGCAAAGCTCTATCGCACTACCACGCTGCAGGACTCGTTCTCGTGCAACTTCAACGTCCTGGTGGACGGCTATCCCCGCGTCATGGGTGTGCGCCAGATCCTGCATGAGTGGGTCGCATGGCGCATCCAGTCGACGCGCCGCCGCATGAGCTTCGATTTGGGCAAGAAGTCCGAGCGCCTGCACCTGCTGCACGGTCTGGAGGCCATCCTGCTCGATATCGACAAGGCCATCGCCATCATCCGCGGCACCAAGCTCGAGGCCGAGGTCGTCCCCAACCTGATGCGCGGATTTGACATCGACGAGACCCAGGCCGAGTTCGTGGCCGAGCTCAAGCTGCGCAACATCAACGAGGAATACATCCTCAACCGCACCAAGGACATCGCCAAGCTCGAGGCCGAGATCGCCGAGCTCGAGGAGATCCTCTCGAGCGAGGACAACATCAAGAAGGTCATCCGCGACGAGCTGGCCGCGGTCAACAAGAAGTACGTCATGCCGCGCCGCACGGGCAGGATCGAGCCGTCCGACGTCATCGAGGTGAGCCTGGAGCCCGAGGTTGAGGAGTACCCGGTCACCATCATGCTCTCGCGCGAGGGCTACCTCAAAAAGATGACCGACCGCGTGCTGCGCAAGGGCGCGGCGCTCAAGTACAAAGACGGTGACGAGCCCTTCATCGAGTTCCCGTCCGCCAACACGCACGAGCTTTTGGTGTTCACCAACAAGAGCCAGGTGTACAAGTGCAAGGTCGCAGCGTTTGAGGACACCAAGTCCGCGCAGCTAGGCGCGTACCTGCCCACCGACCTGGAGATGGACCCCGACGAGAGCGTGATCTGGGTCATCGACCCCGAGGACTACAAGGCCGATGTGCTGTTCGTCTTTGAGAACGGGCGCGCGGTGCGCGTCGCGCTCGCTGGCTACGTCACCAAGACCAACCGCAAGCGTCTTAAGAACGCCATCTACGGCGGGTCCAAGCTGCTGTATGCGCAGGTGCTCAAGGAAGACCGCGACATCGCGCTGGTCTCGAGCGACTACCGTCTGATGAACTTCAACACGTCGCTGCTCAAGACCAAGACGACCACCAACACGCAGGGTGTCCAGGCGTTCACCGCCAAGAAGGGCCGCGCCATTACCACCGTGAACACGGTCGAGGAGGTGCTGGGCACCGGCGTTTCCGCCGAGAAGTTCACCGCTCAGAGCCTGCCCTCCGCCGGTGCCCTCATGAAGGACGACGACATGCCGAGTTTGTTCGACTAGGGGCGACGCGGGCGAAACACATTCGATTCGAGCCGCCTCCACGCGCAATTGCCGTGCCGTAAATGCTAAACAAGGAGGGCCCTGGGCGATGCACCCAGGACCCTCCTTTGACAACTATCCTTTCGGCCGCCTATATGACGACGGCGCCTCTCATGCAGGCGCGAGCTCCCTCTCGAGCGTCGAATCGGAGCTGATGTCGTCACTTACCTGGATGTAGACGAGCTCCGATCCCCTCTTCGCAACGAAGTCGACCTCTTTTTGGTACAGCTTCCCGACGTAGGTCTCGTAGCCTCGCCTCATCAGCTCCAGGAAGGCCGCGTTCTCGTACATGCCCCCAGTCCATGTCGCGCGTTCCCAGGACCGCATAGCGCATACCCGAGTCGCATACGTAATGCTTCGCCCGCGTGCTCAGGCACTTCTTCCCCTTGATGTCGTAGCGCTTCGCCTCATAGAAGACGAAGGCGTCGCGGAGATAGGAGATGTAGCGCCCGACGGTGACGTGGTTGGTGGGAACCCTGTTAGCGTCGGGCACATTGGCGATGTTGTTGGGCGAATTGAGGTTGCCGGAATTGTCCATCATGTACTCGGCCAACCTCTCCAGCACGGTAGAATCAGGCAGCGAGAACTTTTGAACAAGGTCACGCGTGAGGATGGTCTTGTAGACGTCGCAGATGTAGCCGTACGACTCCGAGATGCCATCGTAATCGTAGGACCCAGCGAGCCCGCCGCGCCTGATGAACCCGTCGAAGTCGTCATCGACGGTCCCTTGCCCCGCACGGCAACGTAGCTCATAGACGGAACGATCAGGATGCTCGGCTTGTTAGGCGGTTTGCCCGTGATGTTGTAGCGCACCGTAGACGCCGATGGAGATGGCTGCGCGCTGGGCACGAGTGCGCCGCCGCACCTCATGGCCTGCTTCTCGGGTATTTGGAGCGCGCGGCGTTTAAAAATGCGGAGCGACTCCACATGGCTCGAAACTGAGCCGAGGTGCCCTACTTCTCGCCCTCCAGCAGCCCCACGATGCGGTCGATGTCGACGGCAAAGCGAGGCCTTCCCTCACGCTCGTAGCGGTCGAGGTATGACTGGCACTCGGAGACAATGCGCTTGGTGTTGCCGTCGATGATGCGCTGGAGCGTCTCGTAGTAGGCCGAGCCCTCGGTCCTGAAGCGGCGCTGGTAGGCCTTGGTTATGGGGAACATCTTGATGTAGTGGATGCCGTGGCGGCAGCCGGGGCGCGTCGTGGGGCGGGGCGGCAGTGCAAAGTATTGGTCTTTGGGCACGTTGGGGGCGATGTTGGAACGCAGCGGCACGGCGAAGTCCCTGCGCTTTCCGCGGAAACGCAGCCTCACCACCACGATGCAGGGGCGATTGTGCTTAAGCATGAGCTCACGGTCGCCATCGACGAGGTCGAAGAAGTCCTGGGAGATGGATACGATCTTCATCGGTTACGCCCCCTTCATACGAAGCGGGGCCCGCATCGCTGCAGGCCCCTACAGGTGGGCGATATTCTACGCCTTGCGGCACCCCGTCGCCCACGGAGGTTAAACGTACACGTAAGCCGTACTCTGAAAGCCGCGGCTTCCGGCAAGTAGTTTATACCACGAAAGGTCGCTTTCAATGCGCATAGCTCGCAAAATAACACTCGCTGGGCCGTCGCCCCTGGCCGCTACCCTCCAATCTTCATTGGAGTCAGTAGGTCAATTCATATAGTCATGGGGGTTTATCCTAAAGGGATTCAAATTTATACCCCCATAACTAAGGAATTTTCTACTCCCACCCAGTAATTAAACTGTGTGCTCTCATCGCCGCTCGTCTACGTGGTATATCGTCGTCTCCCCATTAACCGAAATAGGCAGCATCTCCGACACTCGAATGAACTCAATAATGAACTCAACAGCCAGCTGAATCCGACTAGCCCGTTTCCTCTCCAACCGAGCTGGCCTTGCTTCCCTCTATCAAACCAAGGCTGTTCAACGCGTTCAAGAGTGCCTCCTTGTACAGAGCGACCAAATCGTCCTCAATCGAGGGCTGAGCACCCCACTCAACCATCTGCTTTGCGTAATCCGTAAAGACATATTCTAAATAACCAGCACGAATTAGCATTACAGATACCCCGCAGCGACTAACAGCGGCAGCATCGCATATCTGAGACTCTACAAGATCCTCTGTAACATAAATCAGATTTCGGTCGCTAGCAGTTTGAATGTCGATCGACTCGTTCTCGAACAACAGCTTCGGTAACTTGTGTGCTCCCAAAGAACTGGCTATTGGTTCTACCTCATCAAAGCCGGAAATAAAGTCGAGGACCGGCAGCCATTTCTTTTTCAGGCATCGCCGCGTCTCCTCATCATTTTCGAATAATACCGGCCTCTCTCCGTCAAAACCGAGCCTGCCTGCACTCCGATACGAGTCTTCTAAAATAGCTTGAGCATCCTTCCTCAATCTCTTCGCAGTGCTCTTCGTAATAAAGCACTTTTGCCTCACCTGGCTCAAAACTTCCGCCGGTAAATCTAAAAACGAAAGTACGATGGCAGCGTTATATGAGACTAAAAACTTATCCTTCTCGTCGATAGGAACATTCCTGCTGACAGGATTCTTACGGTACGGATAATTCGAGTTGCAAATCGCCTCCCCAACGAACTCGAGGCGTCTCGATGCCCCAACGAGAACGGCCCCCGTCTCGATTCCAAGGTAAGCCCTCCCGCTTTCCATTACAATTCCGTTCTGATACATTGCCATTTTTGACGCGGCCGCTTCTGAAGCCTTTTTTAGATGCTCTGGAAGCTCGTCAATCGAGCTAATTGCGACTGCGCATTTCGAGTTGTTTGCCAGCTCTGCAAACCCAGCACGGCACAACAATGAATCTGCTTTACCCATCTCTACCACAGTGAACTTTTCATCATCAATTTGGCACGTCTCCCCTTGATGAAGGCCTCGAAGATATAGGAATTCTTTTGACTGAAGGCTAAATGCGCTCCCGATTGAATTGCTTATCCCTTCAGCCGCCACCGCTGTCGGGTCTGCAAAAAAGAGAAACGCTCTTTTACCACCATCAGTTGACGAGAGAACTACATAGCAGTCCTTATCAATTCTCTCGACGCCCTCTTTCTCATCAACTTCAGTGGCGTGTTCGATTGCGTAATAAGCGAGCGCCCGTCCCGACGATTCGCCTTCCCCAAATGATGCCCTAACGAGTAATGCGTCACTTGTCAGCTTTTCCCCTTTTTCTCGATAGTATCCTGCGAGAAGCAAATTTGATTGGCTGGTGTCAACCTGTCTAAGGAAATCTATAGCGTCTGCGTCAGGGTCGATGCATGATTCACAAGCCCACTGGACCACAATCTCCGCAAGCACCTCGCTGTGCCGAGCCCTGAAAAAAGCATTTGCCACAGGACCAGCCACATCCATCCTTCCGTGGGCGGCAAGATGACCCGCCACAAGTTCGGCAACCCGTGGGTCCCAAAACTCCGATCCAGCCATTGATTCCACGAAATCAGTGATCATTTCTTCAGAGCCTGAGCATCTGGCAAGGGCGCTAAAGAAAGAGGATATATATTCGTACGGTGCAATTGGAAGGACGCCCTCTACAATCTGCCTTATTTCTTCGGCTCTCCCTCCCTCATAGAGGTAGGGAACCCATACATAAGCACTCAAAAGATCTTTAGCCCCTGCGGGATCCCTCATGATCGAGACGGCAGTTTCAATATGCTTGGCCGCAGCTACCGGAAATGTATCGTGAAACCTCTCAAAGGCAATTAGATGATAAGGAGCATCCTTCTCCATTCCCTTTCCAAGCTCACAGTATTTCTCATAGGAAATATCGGGGTTTATGCCATAAACATACATTCGAAGAATGCCGGCATTCGGAAATGCCCAAGCGCCACACCGATTAAAAGTGTCAATCAGCTCCGACCGCGCCCCGGCGTCCAGCTCCACCAGCTTAAGCGCTGCATCTATCATAAGGAAAGGGTTGTGTCTTGCTTCGGCCCAAGCTAGAACGCTACAAACCGCTCGTGGGCTGCTGCATTCCCTAAGCTCCAGTTGCTTCCCCTCGTCCTCTGCAAAAGCAGCCATGCGGTCAGGTAGCTTTGTAATCAGCTTCCGCACTTGACCCACATCAAGGTGTAGAAAGGAAGCCGAGAGAGCATGTTCGAACTGCTTAAGTAAATCCTCTGGAAACCATGATTTGAATCTATCGATCTCTCGCTGAACCTTTACATACAAGTCGGCGTCATTCACAACTGCAGAAGATATGAGCTCGGATATCGAGCGCCTCTCTATCGCAATCGGATTCCACGCAATTCCAACGTCATCTGCATACATAATTGCAGCCTGAAATGCGCCTCTACGGAGCAGCACTTCAAAGTTGATTAGGTTTACTAGCTCTTCTACGCCTTTCGGAACGACTCCAGGGAACTCGACTTTCCGCCCACTGGTTTGTCCCGGCGGGTCAGTCAGTTCTTGAACAATGTTAATGATAGGCCCAGCATCAAAAGAGCAAAGCCTGAGTATATCTCCAGCATAGATTGCATTTCCTGAGCTGATGGCAGCGGATGCAAGGGCAAGAATTAGCGTGTCTTTTCCCGATATGTCTGACAGACGGCCGGAGTTTGGCGTCTGGCCTCTACAAAGCAAGGCATATGCCGTTAGGTATCTAGAAGCAAGAGAATCGCCCGCATCGTGCGACATGAGATCGAGACGCTCGACATCAATTTCCCCGCATCCAACGAAGCCGACTATCTCTTCAAGAAGGGATAGCTGGGCAGTTATGTCCTCTTGGTTGGCGGAAAGTTGCTCATTGAGCTTCTGAATAGCTTCGCAGCTCTCTTCGACAAGTCTCAAAGTCCTTACATCGGCGAGAGAGTCACCTGAAGGGGACATGATGCGATCAATCTCATCACAAAAGTTCTTTGTAAATTTAATTGCAGCTTTATCACCCCCATCAAGAAAGATAGCGATGGCTTCATTTCTCGATTTCTTCTTTAAAACCAAGTTAGAGATTAACTCCCCAACGAGAATTGAATTACCGAACCTCTCAGCCAGATGAACTGTTGTGGAGATCATCGCAGCGCGTATCTGCGTTTCTTTTAGCAGTTCCTCTATTTGATGCTGCTGCCTTTTCTCCGTAATTCCGGCACTCACCCAATCAAATACCCGAGAAACGCCCTCTCCAACAACGGCCGAAACAAGCTCTTCCATACCTTCACCCCTAAAGCAAAACCAGTAGAGATACAGTTCCAACAGCTCGATAGGGCTCCCGTGGTGCCCATGGCGCGTCCCACCCAGCGAATAGTCGCGCTTCGCCGCGAGAAGAACCCCCGCTCACGAGGTCTCGAGCTTTGAGAGGCCCTTTCCTGCTTCTTAATACGCTTACAGCCCTTCTTGGACTTCGAGGTGAACCTCAACTCCACCATGGCCTACTCCTCGTCGAGCACGGCTATGGCCTCCTTGACGGTGCGGTACGGGTCGGAAAGGCCCCTTCCTGTCGCATCGTCGCCCATAGCGGCAAGCGTCTCCGGACTGAACCCGTAGGGGTTCGAGGGGTCGAATGGGAACCCGCCCCGACGGTTGAACGCGGAGACGAACATGCGGATGGCGTTGCTCGGGGAGGTGCCAATCTCCTCGCAAACGGCAGTGAAGCGCTCCTTCTCATCCTTGCGAAGTTTGGCGGAGATGGACTCAGTCGCCGCTACAGTAGGCATAGTGGCCTCCCAGCATATAGTATTACTTTGTCAGACATTGTATACCCATTTGTCGCGTCTTCGCAGTAGGGCATAAGCGTGATAGGGTTATCCCATTGTGAAAAGCCGCGAGACTTTTAGCGGTCGCGGGTACCCGTACCTTCGGCCGCTTTTTTCTCGTCCGATTCGTGCTCTCTGCCTTGCTTCTTCATGAACGCTGCAAATCCACATAAGCCAGGGCAAGCAGCGACAGGACACGACCTATTCGGGACATTCCATGCCCATGTCCACGTTGCCGTCCAGCTTGGTGTCCAGATTGTGTCCAGAATCGAGCTATCCGTTCCAACGCAGCTCGACATGAGCGGAAACCTCAGCTCAAACTTTCGCAGCGAGACTCTCGCACCACCTCATTTCCTCGACGGAATCACGATGCGCATTTCAGCACTTCTTCCCAGCTCTTCCTCCACTCCCTGAGCGAAGCTTGGGGGAATCATATTGTTACCTTTCATTCAATCAGTGCAGGTTCTCTCGGTCTATCCCCACAGCCCCATGTTCGACATCGCGTACAGCGGCACGTTCCGCATCCAATCCTGCTCGCGATAGCCGGACAGGCTGAAGCGGGCGGACTTGATCTTCGGGTGGGACTCCTTGAACGACCTAAGGCTCTTCGCCCGCAGGTTCTCCTCCGCCTTCACCTCGATGGCGTATACGCTGTTCGACCCCTGCACCAGGAAGTCAACCTCACCCGATGAGTTCTCGGCCGACCAGTAGTACGGCGTGAGCCCGCAGTCGGAGACGAGCTGCTGGCAGACGTACTGCTCGGTGAGGGAGCCCTTGAACTCCTCGAAGATCTCGCTGCCCCCGACGACCGTCTCCTTGTCCAGCCCCGCCATCGCGCCCAGCAGGCCGACGTCCACCAGAAAGAGCTTGAACGCCGCATCGTCGGCGTAGGGGGCCAATGGGATGCCGGGCTTCGAGATCCTGCGGACGAGGGTCGTGATGCCAGCCTGCGTGAGCCACGTGATGCCCGCCCGGTAGTTCCGTGCCCTCGCGCCCTGCTCGATGTGGCTGAACACGAACTTCTTGTTCTCCCTCCCAAGATGGGATGGAATCGAGCGCCACGCGGCGAGCGCATACTCGGTCTCGGCCCTGCTCAGGTGCTTCGAGATGTCGCAATCGTAGCCGCGCAGGATCTCAAGCTGCACCTCGCGCGCATCCTCCAAGAGACCTCGCTCAAGAAAGACGCTCACTGCCTCCGGCATACCCCCGACGTAGTAGTACTGGCGAAGGAGCGGAACGAGCCTGCTTGAAAAGCCGTTGATGAGGCTCGTGTCTCCCGTGTCGATGAGGTCGCAGAGCGTCCGATTCCCCGTCGCGGCGAGGAACTCCCGAAAGCTCAGGGAATGGAGATCGAGCGTGTTCACCTTCCCCACGGGGTACCCGCTGCCCTCGTGCACGGTGATGCCCAGAAGCGAGCCGGCTGCGGCCACCGCGTACCCGGGCGCGTCCTCGCAGAAGTACTTGAGGGAGGTGAGCGCCTTCGGGCACGCCTGGATCTCGTCGAGGACGATGAGGGTGCCGCCCTCGGACACGACCTCCCCCGTCTCGAACTGGATGGCCAAGACGATGCGCGGGATGTCGTAGCCCAGCTCTAACTGCTCGCGCATCCTTGGGTTGTCGTCGAGGTTCACGTACGCGACGTTCTCGAACTGCGTCCTGCCAAACTCCTTGAGCAGCCACGTCTTGCCCACCTGGCGCGCGCCGTTGAGGATGAGCGGCTTGCGGCGGGACCCGTCCTTCCAGGCAACAAGCTCGTCCATGAGGAATCGTTCCATGCAAGCTCCTCCCCTAAAATGGTTACGGCCAGTTTTGGAGAAAATCAGGCGGAATTTACTATTCCCACTCTTTCACGCTCGTTTGCCGTGGCAGCAATCCAGTTGACTCCAGCTTGGTCGTCGGCTTCGACCGTCTTGCCGCCGAATCCCGCCGCATGACTTCGCGTAGGCGTTTGGGACAAATCCGCGAACTATTTCGAAACCGCGAGCCCGAAGTTTCATTTTTGTCCAGGGGGCAAAAACGGGTTGGTTTTGAGGCTCAAAACCGCCCGAAACGATGCCAAAACGGCCGATTCTCTTCTTTGTTGCCTGTTTAGCGCAGTGAATCGTAGCCAGCGGCTTTATCGTCTTGCGTTCCCGCGGGTCAGACGGGATACGCAGGAGCGATGACTGGGAGAATCGTAGCAGGCGGCTTCGTTTGCAAATTTGAACGTAGCCTTGATCTGCAGCTTGTAAAGTCGCCGTTCCTGCCAGTTGTCCGTTTGTCATCGGATCTGCCGTCTTTGATAAGCGCACATTTCTCTGATATGCATTGGCACAATATGATGAACGATAAGTTAGCGATTTCTTTTTCCGGTATTTTCTGTCCCTCGGATCTCCTCATGATAGAAATAATCCACGATCACCGGATGTCCCTGCGGGGATCTTCCATAAGGCATTTCATTATCCGCAAAGGGGCAATCATACTTCTTAGCCATTTCCTCAGCTTTTACTTCAAGTGCTTCAAAGTAGCTGCGGTTATGCTTGTTATAGATC
>OJNP01001291.1_pt1 | contig 13063 bp, 10 predicted proteins | sample 1597921 | NCBI WGS metagenome assembly OJNP01 (sample SAMN01915213, study PRJEB22387) | human gut metagenome | isolation source: stool | host: Homo sapiens | place: USA | reverse complement strand
TTATATTTCTATACACTTTGTTGGCATGCAATACAACATAACCTTAGGAAATCCGTAACACCACCTGTAAGCGGCAGTTCATAACCTAACCCCCGGTTATTCATATCTCAATGCATCGATTACTTCCATCTTGGCTGCCTTGTTTGCAGGATAGTATCCGAAGAATACTCCTGTCAGCATGGAGAAGAATAAGGAAAGTACAATAGCGGATAAAGACGGCCGTACCGACATAATAATGTAGCTTGAATATTCAGAATACATATTCTGGATCACAAACTCCGCTGCTTTGCCTAATACAAATCCATTAAACACCCCGATCAATATCCCGATCATTCCACCAAAGATACAGAGTACGATCGCTTCTATGACAAACTGCATACGGATGGTGCTCCTCTTCGCTCCAAGTGCCATCCGGACACCGATCTCCCTTGTACGCTCGGTAATAGACACAAGCATGATGTTCATGACACCGACACCACCTACGATCAATGAGATCAATGCAATGCCGGACACTGCGATCGTGATCACATTAATGACGGTATTGATCATTCCCATATCAGACGCCATATTATAGGTAGTAACATGGAAATTTTTATTGTTTGCATATTTCTCTTCAAAAAAGTTTGTAACATCTGTCGTTGCCTGATCGATATCTGCCAGGGAATTGACCATCAGGTTAAAGTTTGTGTAACCGGACTGATCTTTTCCCATCAGCTTAAAACAGGTCTGGATTGGAATAAACATTGTAGTAGAACGGTCTTTTTCCGGGACGCTGGTATCCACCTTGCCAAAAAGTGCTGCATTATATTCGTATATACCTACAATTGTAAAATTATATAGATTTCCATCGCTGTCTGCATAAGTGATCTGTTCTCCTATTGGATTCTCATCTCCAAAATACTGCTTTGCCATGGTATCAGCCACAATGCAGACGTTCTTCTTTGTTTTGTTATCCTGTTTTGTAAGGTTTCTTCCGGCATACATCTTTAATTTCATATAATCAATATACTCGGAAGTAGTCCCCTGAACGGATACATTGGCATAAGTATTTTTATCCTGCCGGATCTGTCCGTTTCCAAGAAATTCAGAAGCTGCTATTCCATCAAATTCATCCGGATATTTTTCCACCAGTTCATCGATCATCTCCTGTGTCACAAAGTCCGATGTTTTCATTTCCGGGTATTCCCAGGTATCCCAGTCTGCATCATCTTCCGGATATCTTGCATCCACATATGCCTGAACCGTATTGCCACCCAGTGAATTTAAGGTGGATGTCAAAGTAGTCTGAATGGAGTTACCGATCGTCGTGATCGTAATAACCGCACTGATACCGATGATGATTCCTAACATGGTCAGAACCGAACGCATTTTATTGCTGAAAATACTGGTGATCGCCTCTTTTATATTTTCCAAAAACATCAGCCTTCACCTCCATTATCTGACACGATATTACCATCTAAGATCGTAACGATCCGTTTTGTCTCCGCCGCAAGTTCCTGTGAATGTGTAATCAAAACGATGGTTTTTCCCTGCTCCTCATGCAGCTTATGAAAAAGATCCATGACCATATGTCCAGTCTTGGAATCCAACGCTCCGGTCGGCTCATCCGCTAAGATGATTGCCGGATCATTGATCATTGCGCGTGCGATCGCCACCCGCTGTTTCTGTCCGCCGGAAAGCTCGTTTGGTTTATGAAAAGCCCGTTCCTCCATGCCAACCATTTTTAACATTTCCATGGCACGTTCTTTTTGATTTTTTTCCTTCTCAGTACTATATAACAGCGGAACCATGACATTTTTTAATGCATTTGCCTTCGGAAGAAGGTTAAAATTCTGGAAAACAAAACCGATTCTTTTGTTCCGGATCGCACTTCGCATGGAATCATCCATTTTATTTACATCTTTTCCCTCCAGAAAGTAAGTTCCCTCAGTCTGACGGTCCAGGACACCGATAATATTCATCAATGTACTTTTTCCGGAACCGGACTCACCGACGATGGAGACAAATTCTCCCTGATCGACTGACAGGCTGATCCCATTTAAAATCTGCAGTTCATTCGGCTTTCCTATGTAATAACGTTTTATAATATTCTCCATACGGATTACTGGTTCACTCACGATCATTCTGCCTCCGTACTCATCATGCCTTCTGTGTCAAGTGCCTGATTGGAATATATCTGTTCCGGAGTAAACACCTGACCTTCGGTGACAGAAAATGTATTATCGTAGATCAGCTGGTCGCCCTCTTTCAGATCGCCGCCTGTCACTTCTGTATAATAGTCTACCTCTTCACCGACTTTGATATTTTTCCGGACTGCGGTCGCTGTTCCATCTTCATTTGCTTCCGCTACCAGAACATAGGAATCTCCATTGTCGTCCTGCCGGATCAGATCATATGGAACTGCAAGCTGTGTACCTCTGTCTTTGATCACAATTTTGGCTTTTGCACTCATTCCAACCAGAAGTTCTGTGTTGTCGATCGTGATCGCTGCAGAATAACCGCTTGAGGTATTGGTATCTGTACCGTTTGTGTTGGTGGACTGATTTTTTACTCTGACCACACGTGTTACCGTACCTTTGATCTCTTCATCCCCCGTTGCATCTGTTGAAACGGTTGCAGGCATTCCTTCCTGGATCTTTAAAATATCAGCTTCCTCAACATTTACAATCACTTTTAAGGAAGATGTATCCTCGATCGTGATCATGGTCGTTCCTGCTGTGTTTTTATCTCCGACTGATACATTGACGGCTGTGACAACTCCACCGATCGGTGCAGAAAGTGTACAGTCTGCAAGCTGCTTCTGTAACTGTTCCAGCTGGTCTTTTAAATCTCTGGTCGTGCTTGTCTGGTATTTTTGCATGTCAACGGTATTCTGAGCTGATGCTACACTTCGGTCTGTGCTCTTTAATACGGACGCGTAGTTATCATTCGCTGTATCCAATGCTTTCTGTGCTGCCTCTAAAGACGATTTGAAGCCTTCTAATTTTGCATCATATTCAGAAGTGTCCTCATGGTTATTTTTCAGATAATAAATATAATCCCCGCACTCTGCCACCTTTTTCTTATATTTATCAACATCACTCTGTGCCTCATCAATCGCTTTCTGCGCAGCTTCTAGAGAATCCTGCTGATCCTGCTTATTTTGAACCAGACTTTCCTGCTTCTGTGTAGCATCGTTTGCTGCGATCGCATTTGCATTATTGATATTTGTCTTTAACTCTGCAATCTGTTTTTCAATATCCTTCTGATCCAATGTCACAAGCGGATCACCCTCTTTTACAATGTCACCTACCTGAACGTTCACGGCTGTGATCTCTGCTGCTGCAAGGGACATGACATTTGTCTTGCTCTGTCCTGCGATCGTTCCCTTCAAAGAAACCGAATCGGATAAATCCCTTTTCTCTACCGGTTCTACCTCAACCGTATTCGCTGCTGTCTCAATCTGTGAAGTCATATTTTTAACAGCAGTACCAATCAATACAATTACAATGGCTGCAATCACTAAAACGATCAGCCATACTTTCTTCTTTTTCTTTGGTACTTCAGCCACTTCTGTCTTTTTTTCTTTTTTATGAAAGAAATGCTTTTTTTCCTTTACATTGTTGTCTTCCATGCTTACATGATCTCCTTTTTTTCCTTGTCTTTTTTGACCTATGGCAAATTGTACCATATTGTTTTCAGAAAAAAAGGGGTTTAAGGCAATCTTAATATTTCTTACTGAAATCCTTAGGATTTGTTAAGTGTCCTTTCAGTTTATCCATATATTTTCCTGCCTCCAAAAGCTTCCTGTCATCGTCTCCTCTGCTCCTTAAAATACGTCATCATCTCATGTGTCAGGCTTAACTTCTCCCTATCCTCCGGGACATCGTGATAATCCACCCACTCTGCCACGGAGAGTTCTTCCTCGTCTAAGTGGATCTCTTCCTCCTCTGCAAGCTCACAGAAATAGCCGAGTAAAAGATTACTGTCAAAGCCCCATGGCTGGCTCTTATAATAACGGATATTCTTCACAGCAAGTCCGACTTCCTCCATGACTTCCCTTTTGACTGTCTCCTCTGCCGTCTCTCCAATTTCTGTAAATCCTGCGATAAGCGCATACCTTTTGTACTCTCTGCCCGCATATTTCGTCATGAGGATTTTATCGCCGTGCGTGACTCCCACGATGACCGCAGGTGCGATCTTCGGAAATACCATGTTCGTGCAGCACGGACACTGAAGCATCCGCTGTGTTTCGCTGTGAACCAGTTTTTCCCCACATCTGCCGCAGAACTGATTGTCACGATACCATACAAATAAATGCCATGCAGTAGCAGCTGCGAGGACACGTTCCTTCGGCTGCATTGGACGGACATCAAACATCTTATAAAAACGAAACTCGCCAATCTTGGTATCCGCTCCTATTTCAGTCAGAAAGTATTCTTCCTCCCCTATAGAAAAAAGATAAATACAAGACGGCACTTCTCTTCCCAGTATATTTTCGTTGTAATCCTTCCACTGCTCATAAGTCAAAAACTGCAATTCTCCATTATATTCCAGATATACCGTTCGCTCTCCAAAACCAAACATCCTGCTGCCTGCATGCGGTACTTTCTTTTTATATGAATTATCCAATTGCATTGGTGCAATATCCTGTATCATTTCCTTAGATTCCTTTCATTTTGAAGCTTTTCCTATTGTAAAACATTTTGATTTTTTGTACAATAAGATTATATTGTTGTAAAAAAAAGAGGCTGCCGGATCATGGCTGCTTCCAAGGGGTTTTTATCATGTATCACAATAAAAAAATCGGGATTTTTATCTCCCACATTATGGGATTTTACCAGAAGAATGTATGTCAGGGTATTATTGACAAAGCTCTGGAATACGGTTACACTGCTGAGATTTTTGCTTCTATGGATGGGGAGAATCTCGGGGACTACAGTCTGGGAGAGGAAAGCATTCTGACATTGCCGAATTTTGATGATTTAAGCGGTGTTATTTTTGCGTCTGAAACTTATCCAAACGAACAGTTAAAGGATCAGATCTATTCCCTGCTGAAAGAAAAATGTCACTGTCCTATCATAGAGATTGCTGTTTATAAGCAGCAGTTTCCTTCGGTTTCCTTAGAAAATAACCATCCTTTTTTTGATATTACAGAACATCTCATCACAGAACATCACTACAAAAATATCTGTTATTTTGGATGTGCCGATGAGAGTTTCTTTTCGGATGCCAGAGAAAAGTTTTACCGGGACGCATTAAAAAAACATGGCATTGCACCACACGCACATTCCATCTATACCGGAACCTACACTGCGCAGTCCGCTGCTGAAGCACTCCGCTTCTTTGAAGAAAATGAAACAAAACCGGATGCGGTTGTCTGTTACAATGATAAACTGGCACTTTTATTAATGACTGCTGCCATCTCTGCCGGTTATCATATTCCAGAGGACCTTGCGATCACCGGCTGTGACCACAGTGAAGAAGGACAGAATCTCACACCTTCTCTCACGACCGTCTCTTTCCCTGTCTATGAACTTGGGGAAGCTTCCGTAGAAAAACTGATGAAATTAATCCATGAGGAAAATGTTCCTGCCATCACTGTGGTACATGCACAGATGGTTCTGGAAAATTCCTGTGGATGCAGTCTTACAAAAGAGACTCCTGCTATTTACTTTGAGCAGAAACTGACCAGTCAGATTGCTTCTCTGGAGTCTTCTATTTTAAGTTCCATGAAAATGTCTGCTGAATTCCAAAATATTGCCGACATAGATGAAGCGATGGATCTGTTGGAGAATTACGTTCATTCTATTCCAAACTGTTCCGAATTTTATCTGTGTCTGTACGCCAACTGGGACAGCGTTTCCCAGCACATACTGGAATTAACGGAAAATGAAATGGATTTTGAGCCAAGTCAGGATGAGATTATTTTAAAATTAAGTCTGCGGGATGGCAAAAGACTGCCGGAATGCAGTTTTACCAAGCGTTCCCTCCTGCCGGAACATATCTACAGACAGTCAGATTCTGCCTACCTTTATTTTCCGCTGTTCTTCAAGAATAAGACTTTTGGCTATATTGCCTTAGCTTACGAGAACAACCGCATTGACTATCACTTCCAGCTCGTGCACTGGTTCATGAATATCAACCAGTTATTAAAACGTTTGAGTGACGCAAAACGTACTTCCATCCTCGTCTCTCACTTGGAGGACATTTACACCAAGGATGCGCTGACCGGACTTTATAACAAACACGGCTATCTGCACCGTGAAACGCTGTTACTTCAGGAAGCTGCAGAAAACCAAAGTACTGTGACCTGTTTTCTGTTTGATTTAAACCGCCTGAAATATATCAATGACCACTATGGTCATAATGAGGGGGATTTTGCGATTCAGGTCATCGGACATGCCCTATCCAGTGTCACCCGTTCCACCGATATCTGCGCAAGATTCAGTAGCGATGAATTTTATCTGCTGACAATGGATTACACAAAAGAAGATGCCGATGAACTCCTCACCCGCGTCTATAAGTACTTAGATAATTATAATAAAATAAGCCACAAGGAATATAAGATCTCTGCCAGCGGCGGCTATGCCCAGTCCACACCGGGTGCATCCCTTTCCAAAGAAGATGTCAAAGCTTTATTTTCCAAGGCAGATGAACATATGTACCAGCAAAAACAGATTTTTCATCAGGATTTGGATAAATAAGCATTGTGACGGTATTCTGTCGGAGATACTCCACAGGTTGCTTTAAAAATTTTCATAAAATGCTTTTCATTGTCATACCCGACTGCCTGACTGATCTCGATAATCTTCATATCGGTTTCGGTCAGGAGTTTTTTTGCCTCTCTCATGCGGATTTCCTTGAGATAATTCACAAAATTGCTTCCGGTATACTGCTTGAATGAGTAGGAAAACAGGGAGTAATTCATGGAAATATAATTGGAGACAACCGCCATATTCAGATCCTTTGCATAATTTTCTTCTATATAATCCACAGCCATTTTGATTTTCTGTACATTCTTGTTCTGGTCATAGCTGCTATTGATCTTCTCATGAAGCTGCAACACAAATTCCATTACCTTGTCCTCGTAGGAATCGATACAATTTTCACTCCAGATTTCTTTGCATTCCAATAAAAGTTCTCCCTCTGTCTCTAAAGCATTCTGATAGGTTTTCTCTACCTCCGTAAAGAAATCTTTCATACAGCTCTCAAAAACAGCCTCATCAATTCTTCCATTTTTCACTTCATAAAAGAACTGATGAAAACTCTTTTCCAGATCGTCTGTATGATCTGTTCCGATCAACTGGACGCGTTGGATTCTGGCTGCCTCCTCTGTCAACTTAGCGGCCTCCGTGATAAGACCTTCCGGTATCTTTTCCTGAAATACACCGTACTGCGCTTCCACTTTATTGCGGACAAATGCTTTCTTTCGCATCATGACAGACTCCGCATATGCCTGACGGATGCTCTCTAAGCCACAATGCGCCGCACTGATTCCAATGTAACCATCCTGCAATTCGTTTTTCAATAAGAGGGAAAGGTTCTCTGCCGGAACAATAAAAATATCATTGTCATTCATATTTTTCATGAAAATATAATTATCGTCGGACAGTTCTCCTCTCTTGACCTGATTCTGGCAGCACACATAATAATTTCCGGTATAAAAATGATCTGCATACTGACTTTCGATTGTGCGCTGTTCCTCCCCGGAAATCTCATCAGAAAGCATCAGGTGCCGCATCTGCTGATAACCAATTTTCTGATTGTTCTCCTCTTTCTCTTTCCGGCTCTCAATCTCTGCATTGAGTTTTTTTAAGATTTCGGTGATTTTTTCACGCTCAATCGGTTTTAAAATATACTCCCGCACCCCGTTTCTTAACATTTCCACCGCATAGGCAAAATCATCATAACCACTGATTGCCACGGTAAGTGGAATATGTTCGAGGCTCTGCATTTTCTGTACCAGTTCGATGCCATCCATCTTCGGCATACGGATGTCCGTAAACATCACATCAATCTCCTGCTCTTTCAGAATTTCAAGCGCAGTCTCTCCATTGTTGCACTCCATAATGGTCTCGATTGGCACACCACTTCGCATAATCATTGTTTTGATTCCCTGACGGATCATTTTCTCATCTTCAACGATCAAAACTGTTTTCATTATCTTCCTTACCCTCTTCTAATCCTGTATCTCTCTTCTGTCACAGTCCCCTGTGCCTTTATTTTTCACTTATGCTCCGGGTCATTTTCCTCTGACTGTCTATGCGTGATTGGAATCCGGACCATAATTTTTGTATAACACCCCAATTTGGATGCGATCTCGATTCCATACTGATCTCCAAATGCAATATGGATACGGTCCTGTACATTTTTCAGACCAATTCCATTGCCGGAGCCTCCGTTGGAATCAATTTTTCCTGCAATCTTTAACCGAAGCTTCTCCACTTCTTCTTCTGACATACCTTTTCCGGCATCTGTGATCTCGATCACACAGTCATCTCCGTCTAAAATGCCCTTGATATAGATATTTGTGTCCTCTGCCATCTGTTCGATTCCATGATAAATGGCATTCTCGACGATCGGCTGCAGGGACATCTTCGGAATCTCCTGTTTTAATACCAGTTCCGGCAGGTTTAACGACAGATAAATCTCATAATCAAACCGCAGATTGATCAGAGCCATGTAGTTTTTAATGTACTCTAACTCCTGCTCCACAAGCACATTTCCTGATACCCACTTCATACTGTAACGCAGCAGTTTCCCCAATGCGGTCACCGCATCAGAAATGGCGTATTCTTCATCAATCTCTGCCATCATCTTAATCGATTCTAACACATTATAAATAAAATGTGCATTGATCTGATTCTGCAAAGCCCGGATCTCAGAATTTTTTGCTAACATCTCACGGTTTAAATTATCTTCCATCAGCTCCTTGATACGTTCCAACATCTTATTGATCTGCGTTCCGAGTTCGCCCATCTCATCTTTGCCACAGTTTTCGATCACGACATCAAGATCACCCTTCTGTACTTTTCGAATGGACTTTAAGATCTCATAAAACTGCTTTAACAGATGCTGCACAATACGGTTGATAAAGAACGCCAGCAATATGATAAATGCCAGCATGACAGCCACAAACACATCACGCATAAAATATACATTATGAACATTTTTTGTGATATCCTTCACACAGATCAGTGTACCGGAGAGTTCGCGCACCTGCATATAAGAGATTACAAGATTTTTTCCATCCAATTTTTTATAAATGGTCTGTATCTTGTCCTCTGTGGGACGCTGTTTTAAAATATCGTCAAGCAGCGCTGAAGATTCTGTCTGCTCTTTCTGTCCAAAATAGGTTACTCCCTCATCCGAATAAAAGAAACTCCACTCATCCTCAATTCCCTCGTACAGGCTTGGAAACATATTCTCCATCGTCATGGCAGACTCGATCACACCAACTTTTCCATTGGCACTGTCAATAATCGGTGTGACAAGTGAAATAATCTTCCGATTCTGGTTCATCGTATAGGAATTGAAAATATTATCTGTGTAATCAAAATTCCAGCCGACATATTTATCCTGCTTGGACCACTCCTGTTTTTTCATACGGGATGCATTGTATAAAATGGGCATCATCTCCTGCACACTGTCATTCACCGCATAGACACGGACACCATACAGCAATGGGTTATTGTCAACTAACCGTTCCAACGCCGACACTTCGTTATTTTTAAAATCCAGCCAGTCGGCCGTAGAGATTTCTCCCCCAATCGCAGATGCATTCAACATTTGAAGCAGGGAATCATCACTTAAGAAAAACTGTGTGGACATATTGATAGAATCAATCTTTGTCTTGATTCCATCCTCATTCCGCTGCATTGTATATTCCATGTAATCCATGTTCTCCTGCACCGCATTCTGCTCCATAACATAGAACAAAACCCCTGCTAACACCCCGATTGGAATCACCATAAACAGAATGATAATACTGGTAAATTTGATATTTAGCTTTGTATTTCGAAACAGCTCTCTTATTTTTTTCATTCGCTAATTCCCATTTTTTCCTTTGCTGCATTCATTAATACTGTTTTCTGTTTCAAAACTTCCTGATAGCCCATGGCATTCCTTTTTCCCACAAATTCTTCAAATATTTCATCAAACTGTGCTTCATTTGATGCGAGAAGAAGCTTTGGCAGTGTCTCACTCCAGAGTTTGGTACATTTTTCATCCATAGCTGCAATTTCAGGACTTGTCGACAAACTCACATCATACTGTCCATTGTAGACTGTATATTTGCATGCCCACACGAGTAACTGTTCAGTAGCAGGACCTGCCTTCTGCTCCCACTGAAGTTGCATGACATTATTCTGCAGCATCCAATAAGCATCATCTGCGCCGTATAACCTGTCGTAAGTCTCCCGGTCGGAATTTAAAATTTTGCTGACGTCCTCTTTTAATACCGGCTTACCATCCACGATATCGTAAGTAACCCCTTCCACACCGAGATAGATCAACATCTGTCCATGCTCACTCATCATATAGTCCATAAACGCTATGGCGCGTTCCGGATATTTACAATTTTTTGAGATCAGCGTCAATGTCCATCCATTCATATTGTTAGTCGGCAGTGTCGGATCATCCCCATTGGAATTTCTCGGTCCCTCAACCGCCATGTAAATGCTGTCCGGATCATTCTCATACAATGCTTTTTGCTGTGAGATCGTATCACTGTACTGATAGAGCATACAAAAATACCGACCTTTTGCCAGTTTTTCTTCCATCTGTATCCACAAAGATATCATTGGCAAGCAGCCCTTCCTCCCCCAGTTCACGGAACATTTTTAACCATATAACATACTCTGGGTCTGTATATCTGTCATAATATTTCCCATCCTTTTCCCACGGAACCGCAAGAAAATTCATCAGATATTTGTCAAAGGAAACATTTCCCTGATTATCAAATACATGGGATCCCACCGGGATCAATTTTTCCCCATTCACCTCAGGAAACATCTCTGCCGCTTTCTCCACTGCTGCTTTAAATCCTTCCGGTGTTGTCATATCCGGACTTCCAATTGCCTCATAAATATCTTTACGTACCAGAAACGTCTGATTGGATATGATGTCATCATGCTCTTTCACCTGTTTTGGTGTAACCGTGGAACACGGATATCCATAAATATTGCCATCATCCATTGTATACCAGTTCACCACATCTGCATCTGTGACCTGCCAGAAATAGGCATCATAATCATCTGCAAGTTCATTTAATGCATAGACCATGTTCTCTTCGATCATCTGGTTCACCTGTGGCTCCCAATACCCTAATGTGATCAGATCAGGCAGAGAATCCGATGCGATCAGTGCATTTAATTTTTCTGTTTCATTCCCGATTGGTGTAATAAAATTAATATTTACTCCTGTCTCCTCTGTAATCTTTTGAGAGACTGCATTCTCTCCCCACGGTATTGCAAACCAGGAATAATTGACATACCAGTCTAACGTAACAGGTTCTCCGGCATATTTTTTCCATGCCGGTGTATCCTCATCACCCTGTGAGGTGTCCTCCACCTGAGATGTCTCCACAGCCTGTCCTTCTCTTTCCGCTCCGCAGCCCGTCAAAACATTTGTCATCCCGGCTGTCATGGTCACTGCCATGCCCCATGCGATCATTTTTCTGATTCTGTATGTAACCATAAAACTTCCCCTTTATTTCTGTTTCCAAGTATCTTTATCATACCATTTTCTTTCGTTTCCCGCAAACCCCGACAGAGCAAATTTCCTGTTTTCATGACATTTTCCGAGTTCTTTTTACTTTCTTTTTAAACACACAAAAGCGCTACCCCAATTTTTTGAGTAGCGTTTCTGTTTTTATCTATTTAGAGAAGAATATGGTAAGGAAACTATTTTATGTACTGTCATTATTCTTTTACAGCACCTGCAGAAATACTGCTGATGATGTATTTAGAGAAGAATGCAAATACGAGTAAAATCGGAATAACAGAAATTGCAACGGCGAGATAAATTGCGCCCTGGTTTGCAGTAATATCTGTTGATGCCCTTAAAGTTGCCATCATAACCGGTAATGTAAATTTCTCATTTTTATTTAAGATAATCATAGGTAACAGGTAAGCATTCCATCCACCGATGAATCCCATGATACTCATGGTTGCAATCCCAGGTGACATGATTGGGATTGCGATTCTGTGGAATGTATATAACTCGCTTGCTCCATCAATTCTGGCTGCCTCGATCAGTGAAGGTGGCATAACGGAAAGTACATACTGTCTTAAGAAAAATACGGTTCCCGGTGAAGCAATTGCCGGAATAATCAATGGGATATAAGAGTTTACCAGATGAAGTTTGGTACATAAGTTATAAAAACCGATCAGACCAAGCTGTCCAGGTATCATCATGAAAATTAAAATCGTCATGAATAATACTTTATTTCCCTTGAATTTGTACATTGCCAGTGCATAAGCTGTCATAGCGGAAAAGTATGCACAGAGTAATGTAGATGGAACTGCTACTTTCAAACTGTTCCACATACCTAAAAACAGGTTGAAGTATTTAAATACAGTAGCCCAGTTTTCTTTTAAATAAACACTCGGAATCAGAGTAAATGATTTCATAATCTCAGATCCGCTTCGTGTTGCGTTGACAATCATTAATAAAAATGGAAACATACACACTACACTAAGCAGGATTAGTAAGATATATAAAATTGTTTTTTTGATTTTATATCCAATGCCGTTCATAGTAATCCTCCTTATTTCGTCTTAGATGAAGCCCGTTTTTTTGCACGGCGTGCTGCTGCTTTCTCTTCATCCTGGTTAAACACTTTTAACTGTATAATGGAAACAGCTAAAATGATAAGGAATAATACATAGGCGATTGCGGATGCATAACCAGTCTGTGTTGTTCCTGTTGTAAATCCAAATTTATAGAGATACATTACCACGGTGTATACGGAGTTATAAGATGCCCCTGCCGGATTTGACATCAGATACGGCAGATCGAACATCTGTAATCCACCAATCAGTGATGTGATTGCTACATAAAGTAACATCGGTCTTAATAA
>OJNP01001286.1_pt1 | contig 13082 bp, 10 predicted proteins | sample 1597921 | NCBI WGS metagenome assembly OJNP01 (sample SAMN01915213, study PRJEB22387) | human gut metagenome | isolation source: stool | host: Homo sapiens | place: USA | reverse complement strand
CAGCTGGATCTGGTGCTGGTGATGAGCGTGGAGCCCGGCTTCGGCGGGCAGAAGTTCATGCCCTCGGCGCTGGAAAAGCTGCGCTGGCTCAAGGAAGAGCGGGCAAAGCGGAGCGCCCGCTACCTGCTGGAAGTGGATGGCGGTGTGGACGACACCACCGCCCCCCTGTGTGTGGAGGCGGGTGCCGATATTCTGGTGGCGGGCAGTGCCGTGTTCGGCGCAGCCGACCCGGCTGCGGCGGTGCGCCGTCTGGCCGCCCTGTGAGAGGTGCCTTACCATGGATGAACGTTTGATCCAGCAGCAGGAGCAGGAGCTTGCAAAGACGGGGCGGTACTATCTGCACGTCTGCTTTATGACCATCCCGCTGCTCTGCATGGCCTGCTTCCTGTACGGTCTGCGGCCCCTGCTGCTCTGCGGCGCGGCGCTGCTCACCGGCAATCTGTGTGACCGCCTGGTCTCCCTGCTGCGCCGCCGCGTGTATCGGGCCGGGGATTTCTCCAACGAGAGCTTTGCCCTCATCATCGCCCTGCTCATGCCCGCCACGGTGGACTGGTATGTGGTCATTATGGCGGTGCTGGCCGGTGTCCTCATCGGCAAGGAGGTGTTCGGCGGCTACGGCAGCTATCCCTTCAACCCCGCTGCTGTGGGTTACGCCGTGGCGGCGGTGTCCTGGCCGGAGCAGGTGTTCCGCTACCCCCAGCCCTATACCAACATCCCCCTGTGGGATGCCACAGACGTGCCGGTGTCCAGCACCATCTCGGATACCCTGCGCAGCGGCGGCAGCCTGAACATCAGCGCAATTTCGCTGGTGCTGGGCGAGTACGCCGCCCCCATGGGCACGGGTGCCGCCCTCATCCTTCTGGCCTGCGGGCTTTTCCTCTGGCTGCAAAAGGATGTCCGTCTGGGCGCTTCTGTCAGCTTTGTGGTCACCTGTGCCCTCATCGCCTTCCTCTTCCCCCGTCAGGTGGGGGTGAACGGCGTGGACATCGCCCTGCGCCTGCAGTGCGTGCGGGACGAGCTGCTGACCGGTGCCATGCTGTTCAGCGCGGCGTTCCTGCTCAACGAGCCCTACACCTGCGCCCACCACCGTCTGGGCCGCATCCTGTACGGTGTGCTGGTGGGTGCGATCACCATGGGCTTCCGGTATTACGGCGTGTACGAGACGGGTGTCTGCTTTGCCCTGCTCACGGTCAACAGCATTTCCGGCTGGATGGACCGCACCGAGAGCCGCCTGTATCAGCTGATGCACCGCCCTGCGGCCGGAAAGGAGGGCGCTGAATGAAACGTTCCATTGCAGAACTGATCACCCGTGATCCTGAAAAGTTCGCCCACCATGACCGGGTGTTCAAAAACAATCCCGTTGTCATGCAGGGCATGGGTCTGGCTCCGCTGGTGGTGCTTGCCACCACAGGCAAAAATGCTTTGATGCTGGCCGTGGCTGTGGCCCTGCTGCTCACGCCTTCCCGGATGCTGGCCTGCCTGGTCAGCCGCCTGTTCCCCCTGCGGGACGAGCAGCCCGCCCCGGAAGAGCTGGAGAAAAAGCTGCTGCCCCGGGCGCTGGTGTACAGCGGCAGTGCGGCGGTGGTCTACCTTGCCGCTTATCCCATCCTGAACGCTGTGTTCGGCACCGACCTGCTGATGCTGGGCATCTACCTGCCCATGCTGGTGGTGGAGCCCTTGCTGACCTACCGCTTTGGCCGTGTGCAGGAAACCATGCGCAAGGCTGTCTCCAAGGGTCTGCGCATCACGGTGGGCTACGCGCTCATCCTGTTCATCGTGGGCTGCCTGCGGGAGTGGCTGGCGCTGGGCAGTGTGTTTGGGGTCCAGCTCAGCCGCTCTGTCCTGCCCATGGCATCCATGCCGGCAGGCGGTTTCATCGTGCTGGGCGTGGTGTGTGCCGTCTGGCGCGCGCTGGCCCGCAAACACAAGGAATACCTGAAAACTGAGGCGCGCGGCACGCTGGCTGCGCACCCCCGGAAGGAGGTGCAGGATCAGTGAGTGCTGTGATGAATACCATCGGTGTGGCCTTTGCCTACGCCGTGCTGGCCCTGTTTGCCCAGAACGCCATCTTTACCCGTGGTCTGGGCGTGTCGCGCCTGATCCAGCTGGTGGGTGACGAGCGCACCAGCAGTTGGTGGTTTGCCCTGCTGCTCTGTGTTACCCAGACGCTGGTGGCCCCGCTGGCGTATTTTGCGGGCAGCCAGATCGTGGATCTGCCCTACCGTGCCCAGCTCCGCCCGCTGCTCTACCTGGCCTGTGTGGCGGTGGTCTGCATCTTTGAGCACGCCATCCTGCGGGCGGTCAAGGGCCCCCGCAGCGGCCTGCTCATCCGCATCCTGCCCATTGCCGCCGTGAACAGCGGCGTGCTGGGCACCGTGCTGGTGGAGCGCACCCAGAGCTTTACGCTGGCGCAGTCCATCGGCTTTGGCCTGGGCAGCGGCCTGGGCTACCTGCTGGCTGTGATGCTGGTGACCGAGGCGGGCAACCGCCTGCGCAGCAAGGCCATCCCCGAAGCATTCCGCGGCCTGCCCATCACCCTGATCTATATCGGTGTGCTGGCGCTGGCCATCTACGGCTTTACCGGCCATTCCGTGATCCTGTAAGTTGACCCCAAGGAGGGTGGTTGATTATGGCAAGATATCCCAAACGCCAGAAGGTCAAGCGCTACCGGCGCAGCTTTTACACCCGCGAGATGCGGCTGAAAAAGGGCATCGGCATTGCGGTGCTGGTGGTGGCCGTGCTGGCAGCGGCCTGGGTGGCCGCGCCCCATGTGCTGGACTGGGCCACCCACACCTGGTATACCGTGGTGCGGGATCGTGACCTTTCCGCATCCAGTGCTGTCAGCGAGAGTGCATCCTCCGGGGCACAGAGCACCGCTGACAGCGAACCGGCAGCTTCCTCGGTGCCGGAAAAGGAGCCGGAGCCCGAGGTCAAGGGCACTGATATTGTGACGGGCCTGTGGGCAGAGGTGGATGTGACCACCCTGACCGACGAGGCCGCCATCCGCTCCGCCGCCCGGCAGCTCAAGGTACAGGGCATGACCTATGCCATCCTGACCCTGAAGGACACCGCCGGGCAGGTGTATTACGCCTCCCAGACGGCGGTGGGTGCCGCCAATGCAGCCCCCACGCAGGTCGAGCTGACGAGTGTGGCATCCATCTTCAAGGAGGAGGGGCTGGTGCCGGTGGCTGCGCTGACTGCCTTCCGTGACCCTGCCGGTGCCCGGGCCGACCACGCTCTGGCCATCCGGTATCAGGGGCAGGAGTACCTCTGGCTGGACAACAAGGCTTCCGCCGGAGGCAACCCCTGGCTGAACCCCTACGCTGCTGAGACCGTGCAGTATATCGGCGATCTGATCGTCGAGGTGCACGCCGCCGGGTTTGATCAGGTGCTGCTGGAAAATGTCCAGTTCCCCTCGTCCACCAGCGCCAAGCAGGACTATGGCACCACCAACGGTGTGGATCGTGCCGGGCAGCTGACTGCGGATATCGCCGCCTGGCAGGCCCGCTTCGGAGATACGGTGACACTCTGGTACGGTTATTCGCTGGCCGAGGTGACCGGCTCCTCCAGCCAGCTGGGAGCCCCTGCGGCCCAGCTGGGCGTGAAGAACCTGCTGGTGAAGGTCCCGTCCTCCTCTACGCTGGATGCAGCGGCCCGGGAGGAGATGACCCTCTCCCTGACCGAGGCAGGTGTGGAGCATGTGGTCATCCGGGACGATGCCGCCAGCTATTTTGAGTGATCCCTGCGTTTTTGTGAGAGGGAGGGAAGTATTATGAACAAAACACCCTGTTTTTCCCCGGCGCACATCCTGCTGCCGTCGGAACAGATCCCGGTGGGGCAGTGGGGCTGTGTGGCCTGCGATCAGTTCACCAGTGACCGCTCCTATTGGGAAAAGGCTGCGCAGGCCGCCGCAGGCGGCCCCAGCACACTGGACCTGATCCTGCCGGAGGTCTATCTGGAAGAGGATGACGTGGATGCAAGGATCAGTGCCATCCATGCGGCCATGGACGATTATACCCGGAACGTGCTGACCCGCGCGGTGGACGGCTTCATTTATGTGGAGCGCACTGAGCAGAGCGGCCGGGTGCGGCAGGGCCTTGTGGGCAGGATCGACCTGGAGGCATACAGCTATGCCGAGGGCGCGGTGCCTGCCATCCGCCCCAGTGAGCACACCGTGGAAAGCCGCATCCCGCCCCGCATGGCGGTGCGCCGGGGGGCAAGGCTGGAAACGCCCCATATTATGATGCTGGCCGATGACCCCGGCTGCACCCTCATCGAGCCCATCGGCGAGAAGAAGGAGCAGCTGCGCAAGGTCTACGAGGGCGACCTGATGCTGAACGGCGGCCACATTGCCGGCTGGGCAGTGGAGGACCCCGCCCTGCTGGCACAGATCGACAGCGCCCTGAACGCTCTGGGCAGCCAGGAGGCCTTTGATGCCCGGTATCCCCAGGCAAAGGGCGGTGCGCCCCTGACGCTGGCCGTGGGCGACGGCAACCATTCGCTGGCTTCCGCCAAGGCCTGCTGGGAGGAGCTGAAAAAGACCCTGACCCCGGAGCAGCAGCTGACCCACCCGGCCCGCTGGTGCCTGGCTGAGGTCTGCAATGTCCACTCTCCGGCCATTGAGATCGAGCCCATCCACCGTGTCCTCTTCAATGTGGACTGCGGTGCCGTGCTGCTGGCCCTCATCGCGTGGAGCGATTCCCACGCGGCAGGCATCTGCTTCGGCGATGCAAAACAGCAGTCCTTTACGCTGGCAGGCCCCCATGTGGCCAATGTGCTCAGCTTTGAACATCCCGTTGCCCCGCTGACCGTGGGCACCATTGACGCATTCATTGAGTATTTCATGGCCCGCCACATCGAGGCCCGGGTGGATTATGTCCACGATGAGCCCGCTGTCCGCGCTCTGTGCAGGCAGGGGGGTGTGGCTTTCCTGATGCCGCCCTTTGAGAAGAGCGATCTGTTCAAGGGCATCGTTATGGGCGGTGTGCTGCCCCGCAAGACCTTCAGCATGGGGCACGCAGAGGAAAAGCGCTATTATATGGAATGCAGAAACATTTTAGGTGAAGAATGACATTTAACGAACTGAATCTTTCCGCGCCTGTGCTGCGTGCTGTGGCACAGGCGGGCTATGAATCCCCCTCGCCCATTCAGGCGGCGGCCATTCCGCCGGTGCTGGCCGGGAGGGACTTGATGGGCTGCGCCCAGACGGGTACCGGCAAGACGGCTGCCTTTGCGCTGCCCATGCTCGACCGCCTGACTGCCAGCGCGCCCCGCAAAAAGGGTGCCATCCGCGCCCTGATCCTGACTCCTACCCGGGAGCTGGCTTTGCAGATCGGCGAGAGCTTTGAGGCCTACGGCAAGTATCTGACCCTGCGCAGCACCGTCATCTTTGGCGGTGTGGGTCAGGCTCCGCAGGTCGCAGCCCTGAAAAAGGGCGTGGACATCCTCATTGCCTGCCCGGGCCGCTTGAACGACCTGGTGGGGCAGGGGCTGCTGGACCTCTCCAACATTGAGATCTTTGTTCTGGACGAAGCTGACCGGATGCTGGATATGGGCTTTGTCCACGACGTGAAAAAGGTGATCGCCAAGCTGCCCAGGCAGCGCCAGAACCTGATGTTCAGCGCCACCATGCCCAAGGAGATCGAGCAGCTGGCCGCAGGCATCCTGCACGACCCGGCCTTTGTCAAGGTAGACCCGGTGTCCAGCACGGTGGACCGCATCCAGCAGAGCCTGTATTTTGTGGAGAAGGGCAACAAGAAGTTCCTGCTGCCCTGGCTCATCAAAAACCTGAGGCCTGAGGTGGTGAACGCGCTGGTGTTCAGCCGCACCAAGCACGGGGCCGATAAAATTGCAAAAGATCTGAACAAGCAGGGCATCCCCGCTGCCGCCATCCACGGCAACAAGAGCCAGACCGCCCGCGTGACGGCGCTGGAGGATTTCAAGGCGGGCAAGACCCGGGTGCTGGTGGCGACCGATATCGCCGCCCGCGGCATTGACATCAGCGAGCTGTCCCATGTGTTCAACTACGACCTGCCCGAGGTGCCCGAGACCTACGTCCACCGCATTGGCCGCACGGCCCGTGCCGGTGCCGACGGCACTGCCGTCAGCTTCTGCGCCCCGGAGGAAAAGGAATATCTGGCCGGGATCGAAAAGCTGAACCGCCGCCAGATTCCGGTCGTCTCCGGCCATCCCTGGGACGGTGTGCCTGCCCCTGTCAAGGCTGCACCCCCGGTGCGGGGCAAAAAGCCCAAGGCGGAAGCAGAGCAGCCGGAAAAGCCTGTGAAGGCAGAGAAGCCTGCCAAAGCAGAAAAGGCAGCCAAGGCCGAAAAGCCCGCTGCCCCCAAGAAGGAAAAAGCGGCTGCAAAACAGCCCAGCCCTAAGAATACCGAACCGAAAGAAGGAACATCCATGGAGGAAAACCAGAAGCGCACTTCCGGCGGCCGCAGTGAGAACCGCCGCTCCAATAACAGCCGCACCCGCCGCGAGGGCAATGCCCCGCAGCCGGCCAACCGCGGCAGCAACGCCCAGCCCAAATTCGACCCCCACTTTGTGAGCGCCCCGGAGGCTACCCCCCTGCGCCCGGTCAAAAAGGCTCCGGCTGCGCAGCCTGCCGCAAAGCAGACTGCTCCGGCCCAGAACGGCCAGCGTCAGCGCGGCGGTCAGCCTGCCCGTGCCGAGCAGCGCACCGACCGCAATGATCCGCGCACCGAGCAGCGGGCAGAACGGAACAGCCGCAATGCCCGCCCGGCCCAGAATAGCCAGAGCCAGCAGGGCAGCCGCAATAACCGCAATGAAGTGCAGAGCAGCCGCCCGGACCGCCCCGCCAAGAGCGAGGCACCCCGCGGCCGCAGCCGGAACACCGCCCCCGCACGGGACGAGGATCCGGGCCTGATGCTGATCAGCCGCCGCCCGCCCCAGCAGAAGTTCACCAACTTTGAAGAGTATATGACCGCCCACGGCGGTGCCACCGCACCCATTGAGGATCACACCGATGAAACCTGAGCCGTTTGCCCCCTGGCAGTGCCCGCTCTGCGGCGAACCCCTGACCGGGGACACTGCCCTGAAATGCGGCAGGAACCACAGCTTTGACCGGGCAAAAGAGGGGTACTGGCACCTGCTGCCGGTGCAGAGTATGCGCACCAAGGCCCCGGGCGACAGCAAAGAGATGGTCGCCGCCCGCCGTGCCTTCCTGAACGCCGGGTATTACGGCATCTTCGGCCGGGCGCTGGGGAAACTGTGCCTTGCGTACGGCGCTGCCGCCGGGGCAGATGCACCGCTCCACCTGCTGGATGCGGGCTGCGGCGAGGGCTGGTACGACCGCTGCATTGCACAGGCCTTTGCGCAGGCGGGCAGGCCGGTGCAGCTGGCGGGTTTTGATATCGCAAAGCCTGCGGTGCGTCTGGCCGCAAAGGCACTGCCTGCCGCAAAATATGCGGTGGCATCCAGCTTTGCCCAGCCTGTCCGCACCGGATGGGCCGACCTGCTGCTCAACTGCTTCTCGCCCTTTGCGCAGGAAGAGTTCCGGCGCGTGCTGCGCCCGGGCGGACGGATGATCTATGTCGTGCCCGGTGCAGAGCACCTCTACCAGATGAAGGCTGTCCTCTACGACACGCCCTATAAAAATCCGGTGCAGGAGGTGGCCTATGAGGGCTTCCGTCCCATCGGGGAGCGGGAAGTCTCGGGCAGCATCACGGTGCCTGCCGGGCAGCTGGAGGCGCTGTTCGCCATGACCCCCTATTACTGGAAAACGCCACGGGATGGCGCAGCCCGCCTGGCCGCCCTGCCCGAGCTGACCACGGATATCGCGTTCCGCTTCCTTGTGTTTGAAAAAGAGTGATCGAAAAGCCCCCGGCCTGTGAGGATACAGGCCGGGGGCTTTTTGCGTGCAGAAAACAGGGTCACATCGCGATCCAGCCCAGTGCGTTGGCGACCGAGCTGGCCAGGATGATAGCCGCGAAGATGGGGCAGAGATACCGGAGCATAAAGTTGAACACCGGTTTGCGGCGGAAGGGCTGACCTTCCTGCGTGACCTCTTCCTCGATCTTTTCCACACCGACGATCCGGGAGACCAGCAGGCAGGTGGCAATGGCCGCAATGGGCATCATCACCGAGTTGGTCAGGAAGTCGAAGAAATCAAGGAACTGCATCCCGAACACGGTCACGCTGGCAAGGGGGCCGTAGCCCAGCGCGGAAAGGCTGCCCAGTGTGATCATAATACAGCCGATGAGGATGGTGGAGCGGGTGCGGTCCCAGCCCAACTCGTCCTCAAAGGTAGAAACAGCACTCTCGGTCAGGGCAATGGAGCTGGTGAGGGCCGCGAACAGCACCAGCACAAAGAAGAGCACGCCTACGGCAGTGCCCATGCCCATGCTGGCAAAGACCTTGGGGATGGTAATGAACATCAGGGCCGGGCCCGCCTGCAGGGTGTCAGGGTCGCCGCCCGAAAAAGCGAACACGGCGGGAATGATCATCAGGCCCGCCATGATGGCAATGGCGGTGTCGAAAATCTCCACGTTTTCCGTGGACTGCTCAATGGACACGTTCTTTTTCATGTAGGAGCCAAAGGTCACCAGGATGCCCATGGCAATGGAGAGGGAGTAGAACATCTGCCCCATGGCGGAAACCACGGTCATCCACGAGAAGTTGGCCGGGTTGGGCACCAGAAAATACTTTACGCCCGCCAGTGCGCCGGGCCGTGTGACCGAGTAGACAGCAATGACTACTGAGAGCACCACCAGCACCGGCATCATCACCTTGGAAACGCGCTCCACGCCGTTACGCACACCCGCAAAGATGATGCCCAGCGTGATAAAGGTGAACAGCAGGAATGCGATCTCGGCCAGCAGACCGTTGGAGATGAAGCCGGAGAAATACCCGTCCGATGCCAGCGCGCTGCCGTGGCCGGTGAGATACTGGGCCAGATAGTGGATGACCCATCCGCCGATGACCGAATAATAGGGAACGATCAGGATGGGGATGACGGCGTTGATCCAGCCGCCGAACGCCAGCCCCTTCCCCTTGCCAAAATGGCTGTAAGCGCCCACCGGGCTTTTGTGGGTCATCCGGCCCAGCGCCGTTTCGGCAATGATCATGGTGTAGCCAAAGGTGACAGCCAGCAGGATGTAGACGAGCAGAAAAATGCCGCCGCCGTATTTTGCGGCCAGATACGGGAAGCGCCAGATGTTTCCCAACCCGACCGACGCACCGGCGGCGGACAGCACGAATCCGAGTTTGCCGGAAAACGCACTGCGCTTGTGTTGAGTTTCCATGTTTTTTCCTCTTTTCCAGTTGATAAAATCAAGTGTAACATAGAAAAAACGGGATTTCAACGAATCGCAGGCGTTTCACCGGTGGAGAGATTTCAGGCGGAAGATGAAGAAAAGTGAATCACTTTCGGGTAAAGGGCTCCATACCGTGCTCCTCGGGGGTGTAGTATTCCATCAGGGAAATGTAGTTTTCCGGGTGGTGGCAGAACGCCGCGCGCAGAACACTGTCCAGCTCGCCCCGGGCGGTAAGCAGACGGATGATGTACTGGGCCACCATCTGCACCACATCGGTCTCGATGCCGTAGCACAGGCCGACCGCCAGCACCGGGATCAGGATCTGCCGGGCCAGCAGGGGCACGTTCTGGCCGTACCGCTCAAGGATGGGGCGGCTCATGGTGGAGGCGGCCCAGACGCTGCCCACGATCTGCCAGTAATCGATCTCTTTCATGTGGGAAAGGCTCTGCAGCCGCTCCACGATCTCACCGTCGCTGAGGATGTAGCCATCGACCACCTCTTTTTCGGAGCGGAGAAAGGCACACTGGATCATGTCCATGATAGCGGCTTCGTATTTCTGATGGAAATTTTCCCGGGAAACGCAGAACTTGGCCACGATGCCGATGAGGGCACTGGTGTCCTCGGCGGTGGCAAGGTTGCTGATCACCAGCGGCGTGGGGCCGAATTCCGCCCCCAGTGCGTCCAGGTCGGCCAGCTCTTCGGCATTCCGGGTGGCGGGCAGAAAGCGGTCGCAGCCGTTGCGGTGGTAGCCCCAGGCAGCGGGCAGCACCCGGGCCACCGCGTCGCCGCTGGAAATGATGCTGAAGATGTTGCTCTCGGGCCAGTTTTCCAGCAGGGTGCCGTCCGGGGCGTGATTGGCATCGAAATCCTGCTGCAGGTCAGGCCGGTCGGCGGCAGTCAGGGCTGCAGGCACCGCAAAGCCGTAGGCATAGATGTTCTCCCGCCCCAGCTGGGGGAGCTCCCGGGCGATCTTTGCCGCCAGCAGATTTGCAATGATGGAACCGCGGCTGTAGCCGCCCAGCCAGAGCTTGAAGGCACCGCCCTGCCCTGCCCGGGCCAGATAGGCCTTGAGGGACGCAAACACCGCCGCCACAGGCGTGACAAAGCCGGTGTGCGCGCTGGTATCACCTGTGTGGAAGTTGCTGGCCCACTCGCCGCCGTAGCCGCCGCCCCGCAGGACAAGCGCCACAAGGGTGGTACGCTGGCCGTTCAGGGTCAGGGTCTTGCGGGCCAGCGAGTAGCCCACAAAGTCCCCGGCCCGGCCGGTGTCGAGGTCGTAATTGTAGAACAGCGCGTCCTCAAAGCCCAGGGTCTCGTAGGCGGCGGCAATGTGGGCTTCCCGCCCCACAGAGCCGTTGACCCAGTATTCCGCATCGCTGGCCACGGTGTTGGCCGCAGCGCAGACCAGACCCAGCGTTGCCAGCGCCAGCTGGTGGTCATATTGGGTGGCCGGGTGGGTGAAAAAGCTGTCGGAATAATAGAACGCGTGGGTCAGGTCACAGCCGCTCAGGTCACTGCGGATGCCGATGGTGTAGCGGCCATCCGGCACTGCATGGCCTACGGAGCCCTGCCCGGCGGCCTGGACCATCAGCCCGGGCAGCAGAGTGCTGCCGGCCGCAAACCCCAGCACTTTGCAAAAACTTCTTCGATCCATAATTTTTCCCCTCAAAAACCAGAATGGATTTTTTCTTAGTATACCGTATCCTGGGCGGGGATACAATCCAAAGTTTTCCGGGCGGCAAAAAACGGGCCGGTGTTGCGCACACCGGCCCGTTATGTTACACTGTTGTTCAGTCCAGATCCTTGCAGCACTCCACGATGTGGTGGAACATCTGCTCCACGGCAGGAGCCATGGCGGTGGGGCGCTGGACGGCCAGACCCACCACGCGGTCCTCTTCGGGCTCGATGGGGTAGATCTTGACCGCTGCCGTGCAGTTGCGCAGCAGCATCCGGGGCATGATGGAAATACCCAGGCCCGCCTCGACCATGGCGATGTTCGACTGGTCGTCGATGACATGGCAGCGGCGCTCCGTTGAGAGGGAGTACTTCTTGAGGAACTGACGCATCTCCGCGTCGGTGGCATCCCACTGCACCACAAAGTTCTGCCCGTTCATCAGGGCGGGGGTCATCACGCCGTTGGGCGGCTCGGGCCAGTCCATGGGGGTGATGCAGAGCAGCGGCTCGTGGAACAGCTCGGTCAGAACAAACTCCTCCCGGCAGTTGTTGGAGAGGAAGGCAATGTCCACCTGACCGGTGCGCAGCCACTCCTTGACATCGTCGTAGGTGCCCTGATAGACCTCGACTTCGATCTGGGGGTAGTGGGCCATAAAGCCCTTGAGGATGCTGGGCAGCAGCCCGGAGCAGATCGAGTTGAAGGCACCCAGCTTGACCTTGCCCTTTTCCAGGCCGTTCAGGCGGGCAATGCTCTGCTGCAGGGCCTCGTCGCTGTTCAGCACCGCACGGATGGAGGGGTACAGCGAAGCGCCGTAGCTGGTCATGGTAACGCCGTTTTTGCCGCGATTGAATAAGGTAAAGCCCAGCTCGGCCTCCATTACGGCGATGGCGTGGCTGATGGCCGAGGGGGTCAGATGCAGCTGCTGAGCCGCCTTGTTAAAGCTGCCCTGCCGTGCAACTGCGTCGAAAATCTCATAAGAAAACAGCGTCATTCCCAATGCCTCCTTCCGGTCTGATCTGGTTCGGAGACGCTCGATCCTCTGTGAATCTTTTTCATCTTTGGTTTGAGATAGTTCAATTATCTTCTTGATTTTACTATCCTGCGCCCGTCCTGTCAAGCATTTTGGGCGGATTTGTGCACGCTCTATGCAGATTTTGCCGCAGCAGACGGAGGAAATGCCACCTTTCCTCCGTTATAGTTCTTATAACGATTTTTTACAAACTGACCGAGGTGTTTTTTTATGACCGCACTTTCCACGCGCTGCAGCTTCAGCGGCACCGCCCTTAAAACCATTGCCTGCATCACCATGCTGGTGGACCACATCGGCGCGTCCTGCATCGAGGCCGGCCTTTTGCTGCCGGAGCTGGAAAGGGGAGAAGTTTCCGGCGGCGCATGGGATCAGCTTTCGCTGTTCCAGCTGGACAGGGTCCTGCGCTTCACCGGGCGGCTGGCCTTTCCTATCTTCTGCTTTTTGCTGGTGGAGGGCTTTGTACATACCCGCGATGTGAAAAAATACGTCCGGAGGCTGTTCCTGTTTGCCCTCATCAGTGAGGTGCCCTTTGACCTTGCGTTTTTCCGAACGCCCTTTGCACTGGACCATCAGAATGTTTACTGGACGTTGGCGCTGGGCGTGCTGGCCATGGCAGGTCTGAAGCATTTTGAAAAGCCGGACGGCTCTGTCAGCTGGAAAGGACTCTTGTGTGCGGCAGGCTGCACGCTTGCGGCGCTTCTGGCTTGTACGGACTACGACGGCATCGGTGTGCTCATCATCTGTGCGCTGTACCTGACCCGTGGCGACCGCAAGCGGCAGTGCATTGTGGGAGCCGTGCTGTTTGCCTGGGAACTCACCGCACCGCTGGCCTTTGTGCTGGTCTGGTTCTACAACGGGCAGCGGGGCGCGTGCAGTCCGCTGCAAAAGAAGGCCTTTTACTGGTTCTACCCCGTGCACCTGAGCGTGCTGGCTGTGGTGACGAATCTGATCTTGTAACAGAAAGGCCGCTTTCACGGAACAAATTCCGAGGAGGCGGCCTTTTGGTTTCTGAAAATGGAAAAAGCCCGGTGATTTCAAAGAATCATCGAGCTTTTTCTTGGCGGAGTAGGAGGGATTTGAACCCTCGCGCCGTTGT
>OJNP01001282.1_pt1 | contig 13100 bp, 13 predicted proteins | sample 1597921 | NCBI WGS metagenome assembly OJNP01 (sample SAMN01915213, study PRJEB22387) | human gut metagenome | isolation source: stool | host: Homo sapiens | place: USA | reverse complement strand
AAGGCACTCGTGCTGTTTACGGCGAAGACCGACATGGAAGAGGTCTACTCCATTCTCAGTGAGAAAAATCTTCCGTACAAAATCCTGATGCAACAGCCGGGATCGTCGCAGGACAAGGTGCTGAATGAGTTTAAGGAAGATACGAACTCCGTGCTTCTGGGGACGGGCGCATATTGGGAAGGTATCAGCATTGAAGGAAAAAGCCTTTCCAATGTGATCATTTTCCGGCTTCCGTTCCCTGTCCCCGATCCAATTATCGAGTATAAGTGTTCCGTCGCAAAGGACGCTCTGATGGATGTCCGCGTTCCCGAAATGATTATCAAGCTCAAGCAAGGTATCGGGCGATTGATCCGCAATTTCACAGACACCGGCATTGTCTGCATTATCGACCGAAGACTGCGAGACGAGCCGCCGGAACGTTATCATGACATTACATGGGACTCCCTGCCTATCAAAAATCGGACAAGCAGTTTGGAGGAACTGAGGAAGTTTTACGAAGGTCTGCCCTCAGCCAAGGAATGATGATAGAAACGGCATTCTCTTCGGAAACATAGAACAGCCCCCAAAAAACGACAATCAGAAAACGGAGGTGTATCATGATGTACAATGAAAATCTGCACGAAGAAGAACAACATCTGATCCAGCAGATTGCCGAGCAAACAGAGAGAGGAAAAATCGACTGGGAACTGACGGAGTATAATCCGCTGTCCTTTCTGAATGAGGACAAGATAGACAAGAACCCAGCAGTAATCTGTCAGTCCTTCTCCTTTGAAGCGATCATCGGCGGATCCCGTTACGAGCTTGATGTCATGGAGAATATTGATGTGCCGTCCGGTATGGGAGACTACACCATAACCTTGACACGGGATGAAACCGAAAATTATCTTAAAATTGAGGATGCGCTTTCCTTTGACTGTGACCGCTATGAATGCACACCGGAGGAAGTCGCAGAGCGATTTGCGGACAGCCCCATTGTCCGCCTCTGCAACGCCATCATTCCTGCCACGCTTGGGCAGGAGGATTTAGAAGAGGTCTTCACATGGGCAAGGTTTTTCAACGAGACTGGCATTTCTGCAAAGCTGATGAATCATCCGCTGACCAAGCTCTGTAAAAAGCTGTTCGACGAACACCACCTGATGGACTTCCATCGCTGCGTCTTGGATGTGGACTATCGAAAGCTGCTCCTAAATGAACTGGCTCATAACTAAGACACGGAAAAATGCCCCCGACACTGTGCCAGACGCACAGTGCCGGGGGCGTTCCCGTTTCCAGCGATTTATTTTTCTCTCGGCAAGGGACTGTTCATAAGGTGACACTTTCCGTTTTACGAAGCCGTGAAAATTCGATGTGTTCCGTGGAGATGTTCACTGGGCAGCATACGCCGTACACGTTTCCAATAATCACCGAGTAGTGCAATGTGTATTCACTATCGGGAAATACTTCACGGTTTTCACAACTCTTGATTCAGGAGTGGGATTTTTGCCTTATTCCCGCGTGACATCAAGGGAAACCGGATTGATAACGATGATAGATTTGCCCTTTTTGTGGGCATATCTCACGGTGTTCCCGGTACCGCTGGGGCATCCATTCCATACTGCGAGAATATAATCGGCGTGATCGACCATGTACCGATTTCTCTTGTCCATGCAGTCCGACGTGTACTCCCGTTGCAGCATGGTCTCCTTGTCACACTTTGCCGCGATATTATAATACCGTTCCCGTGAAGCCACAGACCATTTGATCGCTTGTGTCTCACAAGGGATTGCACTTTCCAGAGTAATGTGAGGGTATTTTGATTTCAAATCGAGTACAATTTCCGCAGCGTACATATCGACGCCAAGAGCCATGCCGGTAATAAAATGCGTGACGCCCTCGTTCTCGATGAGTGCTACAATCTGATCCCGCATAACAGATTTCAAAGAAGTACAACGCTTATCGGATTCATCAAAGCCGAACGGAAGACTCTGCGGTCTATGACCGGTAAACGCACAAGTCTTGCCTTGAACGGATTGCTTTGCAGCTTTTTGAGCAGACTTTCTAAACTCAATAATGCGTGACATGACACCCCTTCTTTCACTCTTTTGGTAGGTAACTCCATTCTATCACCCTCATCACGGACAGTCAACGCATTGTCGTTAGTAAAATCAACGACGGCGTACCGTGGATAATGACACCGCCGTTAGGTACACTAAATGCAAAGGTGGTGAGGCTATGCGAGAGAAGAAGGACATCAATATTGAAATCGGCGGCAATATTCAAGTGGCAAGAGAACAGGCGGGCTATACGCAGGACACGCTCTCAGAAATGCTTGGCATGACGCCGAATCACCTGAGCGCTATTGAGCGTGGTGCTTCCGGTATTTCTCTTGAAGCCTTGCAGCGTCTTTGCCGTTTGCTGGGCGTCAGTGCGGACCGAATTATCTTTGGGACCGATGAGCCAGAAGCGGAAGCCCTTGCGCTTGCCAGACGTATTTCGGATATAAAGCCGGAATACCGGCAACAGGTTCAAGAGCTGCTGTCCGCTATTTTGAATATGTCATAATATGTCATAAAAAAAGAGCCTCTGCCGACGCCCAAAACGGGCATCGACAGAGGCTCTTGGTTTGTTTTCCGGGCATTCAAACAAGTGCCGAAATCGACACTTATTTCCGCGCTAAAGAAGAAACTGCGCAGGGAATACAATCACTTTGGTTGGTCAATTTGCGCCGCTCTGAGGCTTGCAATCACAGGCTTTTTCGACCCCTAACTGTCTACACCTCGATGCCTTGCGGGAGAAGTGCGGACAGGCGATGAGATCCGCACGGAAGCTCTGCTTGCAGCTATGGACGCAGCGGACGCAGAAGCGGTTATACTTCCGGCGTCCGCTGTCCCCGATGAAGAACGACCACTCCTGCCGCCACTTCTGACTTCTGCTCACAGCTCAATCTCTCCTTTGTGCTTTTGGGGAGGGCAGCATTCCTTCTGCTTTTCAGCCTTTGCGGACTTGAGCCTGTCCATGATGGAGGACTTTTCGCCCCTTTCGGGGGCTTTGACCTCTGCGGTCTTGCCCTCCTTCGGACCGTTGTTGATGATTCCGTCAATCATGCCGTAGTCATCCTCCATCGACATCTCCGCCGCCTTGAGGTAGTTTTCCTTCTCAAGAGCTGCCATCCAGCTTTCCTTGCTGATACCGAGCATTCCGCCCTTTGCCGCATGATCGGCAATCTCTTTTGCATCTACGCACAAGCCCTCGGTGTTATCGGAATAGAGACGGTAAACCTCGCAGCCCTTCTCCAAAGCCTTCTCAGCCGCCTCCTGACCAGCGGGAAGAACACCAGCCCATGCGTAGCCGTAGTCCTTCATATCCTGAACGGAGAGCGCGGGATCGGGCATTTCCGGCACTTCCTTGACCTCAAGGTCGAGAAGGCGGAGCGTGTCATCGTCAAAGCCGTTGTAGACATCATCAAGGACGAGCTTGCCGCGCTCATCGACAATGATACAGGCAGCTTCATCGCCGTAGGTGTCATGCTCCATCAGATAAAAGCTGTGACCGCCGACTTCGTGCTGGTCAATGGTGTGCCACGTCCCGATGTGACCGGCAACCGTCAGACCGGAGGTGTCGGCATTCATCTCAAAGTCCTTCTGCTCGATGCTTTCCTGCTTCTGCTGCTCCTTCGAGATCATGGGGATCGCAACAATCTTATCGCCCAACTTAACAAACTGCTCCGGCACCTTGAAGTGGTCAGAGAACTTCTGCATCTGCTCTACGGTCAGAGAGCCGAAGCTGTCATCCGTCAAGCCAACTACCATGAATGTTCCGGCAACAACGTCGTAGATGTCACCGTCCTCATCACGCAGAGCGCGGTTCAGGGGCAGACCTTCCAGCTTGCCTTCCTCGTTGCAGACTAAGGCAATCGGGTCTTCATAGGGATAAATCGCCTCGATGTAGCCGCCGACCTCATGCTGCAAGGACTCCAGCCCGGAGTCAATCTCCTTCACATAAGGCTCCTTTCCCGGCTCAACGACGAGAACGGCGATGGTGCTGTCACGCTCGGCGGCTTCCCCTGAGCCGGTAATCCGGTATTCGTCGGGAATATCGTCAAGCTCACCGTTAAACTGCCTGTCCCAGCGTTCGCTTGCGACACGGACATAGCCCTTATCGGTGAAGCGTCCCTGCTCATCCATCGCAATGTCGCGCCCATAGCGTTCATAGTCGATGTAGTTTGCCAGAGGACCGAGATCCTTTTCGGAGTAGATACCGGCTTCGTGTGCGTAATAATAGCCGAGATCGGATTCGTCGTTGATACCGGGCATGATGTCGTAGCAGTCCAGATTGAACGTCAGGTTGATGAGATCGTCGATGTCGCTGACCTCATCGCAGCCAGCCTCCATAATGGCAGCGAGCTTTTCCTGATCGCTCAGGGAAAGCTCGTCAATCAAAGCAGCGAGATAGTTGAGCTTATCAAGGCTCTCGTACTCGCCAAGCATCTTCTGAACGCCATAGATCGGGCATTCGTAGTCGGTGATAAACCACTCTTCATAGGGCTGACCGAACTCATCCTGCTTGCCGATCCCGATGCGCTCAAAGACCTTCTGCATCTCTTCCTCGGTGGTGGGCAGCTTCACCCACTCACCGACCAGCATACCCTCGTTGTACTTGCCAAGGTTCGTGACGAAGGCTTCAAAATTACCGTCTAATACGGGCATAGGCATCCTCCTTTCAGTCATCCACCATGCCGTCCGGCATGATATACAGTTCCTCAAACTCCGCGTCGGTCATGGCTTCGAGCTTCCGGACGGTCTTATACATCAGCTCTGCGATCTCGCCGTCCATGTCGTTCAGGGTGACGCTCTTCATATCGTCGATCAGCCGCTTCCGGCTGGACGTGTTGAAGCAGCACATCAGGTTGGTTTCTTCCACGGTAAAGTTTTTCATATCAGAGTACCATATCCTTTCCTTTGTTTTTCTGCGGCTTTGGTGTGTGGGGCGGCTGGGCTTTCTGCGCGGATTTCAGCTTGTCGCGGATGGATTCACGGGCAGCGGGCTTCTTCGGGATGGTGTCGTAGATGGCAGTCCCGGCGTCTTCCACATAGGATCGGACATACTGGATGCTTTCCGAAAAGCGAATGGGGCGGTTCTTGTCCTCGATATTCGTCAGCCGGACTTCATCGGCGGCAAAATCAACCGCGTCGATTCTGCACCTGATGCCGTCCACATTCAGCGTCGCGCCGACAGGAATGTAATCTGCGGCTTTGAGTTCCTTGAAGGTCTCGCCGTCCTTGCTGAGAAAGACATCTGCGCCGGACTTCCAGAGCTTGTGAGAACCGGCTACCCATGCGCTTTCACGGAAGCCGGTCACCGGCATGGAGGGCTTGCCGCGCACCTTCTTCTCAAGGAGCTTTGTGCCGAGCAGGGGCGCGGCTTTTTCCGCGTCCTTGCCGTACAGCTCAAAATAGCCATTCTGGGCAAAGCAGACCAGCGCGTCAGGGTGAGCCTTTTTGACCGCCTCGTACTTCCGAAGTTCTGCAACGGACAGAGGCGAAAGCACCTCTGTTTTTTCTGCATCCGGCAGTCTGTCACGGCGGCTTTTCTGCTTGGACAGCACTTCCGCCAGAGCATCCGCGTCCTTCGGGAGCGTCTGGTGGGTTTTGACGCCGCCATGCTCACCGACCAGAGCCATTGCTGCATCGAAGCTGCTGCGGCAGGGTGCGTCCAGCACATAGCCGTCTGCGAAGGTCAACCGGTCATGACCTGGCGCAACCGCGTTCTGCGCCACATTTGCCGCCTGTTCCCGGTAGTTGATCTCAAAGACATCTCCGAACACCTTGCCGCGCTTGACGGTTTTCGGGACGATGACGCGGGCAACGCACTCGTCGTAGGTCTGTTCCGCGTAAAAACGGAAGGTGTTGTGATCCCGCGTTCCTTGAATGAAGACCTGATTTTCATTGAGGCAGTGCGTTCCATGCGGACGGCAGAACCACATCAGTGTTTTGTCTTCGGGACTCCGGCTTTCGGCAGCGCGGCGGATGATACGCTTGTCGATGTCGAAGTCTTCCTTGTAGCTGTCTACATGACTGTCCACGAGCTTCTGCAGCTCCGCAACGATGTCAACATCTGTGTATTTCTTCATGCTTCTCCTTTCTCACAACTCCATGTCGTGCGTTTTGGATTTGACCGGAGACTTCTTCTCCGGCTGCTGTTTTGCGGCAGCTTTGAGCTGATCGCGGATGGAGGGCTTTTCCTGCTTCTGCTCCTGCTTGACGTATTCCAGCGTCGGCATCAGCTCACGATAGCAGCCCTGTGTTTTCCGCGCCGCATGACGGCGATGGATTTTGAACAGCGGCTCACCGTTCTGCGTGACCGTGTTGCCCTCGATCCTGACGCCGTTCCGTGCCAGCAGATTGAAGGAATGGTTAGAGGCGCGATAGGACGCCCGCATACCGTCATTGTTATAGGCAATCTGCCCCTTGAGCGTGTCCATGACTGCGGCTTTGATTTCCTTCTCTTCCGCAGTCAGACGGTGTGCCTTCGGTGCTTTCGCTGCTTCCTCCGGCAAGGGAGCAAAGGGAGACTTGACCTCCACGGTTTTTACCTCAATAGAGGTAATCTCATCATTCTCCCATGCAACGACCTCCGGGTCTCTTTCCGCTGCTTTCTCAGGCATGACTCCCTTTTGAGCTTCGGTCTGCTGACGGAACGCATCCACGAAAAGTGCCGTCAGTCCGGGATTGGGTTTATCCACAAGGAAGCGGGAGGCATTCTCCGGGCAGACATCAACGGTCTTCGCCCATTCCTTGAGGGGCTGGGGAATGCGCCCGTCAAAGTCTTTCTGCTGAATGGTGTTTGCGAGGACATACCGGACGCGCTCCGGAGAGAACTGCTCAAGGACGCTTTTCACGGCGGCATCCGCATCCAGCCGGTTATCTCCGTAGTTGGCGGTGATTGCCGCCTCAATCGCACGGCGGCATTCCACGTTTGCAGCGAGAGAAGCACGATATGACTCCAGCTCACCGGCTTCATAGGCGTAATTCGCCGTCTCGTGGTAAATGGGGACTTCCGGCATCGGTTCTGCGGGCGCTTCGGCTCCCTTCTCTGCGGACTGTGCTTTTTCTGCCAGCAGCACCTTGAGCTTGGCGTCAATGCCCTCGATCATCTCAGCCGCCGTCTTGCGGATGGTGTCCAGAGAGCTTTTCAGTTCCTTGGTTTCCTTGCCGGATGACCAACCGGCGATGTAACCGAAGGAGTAGTCCGAGGTTTCAATGCCGTACCGTTGGCAGACGGTGTAGGCAACGCTTTCCGCTTCAACCTCCTTGGTGTGCCGATCCTTCTTATCTTCTGGCGCGGCTTTCTCATCCGGCTTGACGGCGTGGAGCTTTGCGTGGGCGATCTCGTGAATGGCGGTTTTGACCGTCTGGATTTCGCTCATGCCCTCCTGAATGGCAATGCGGCTTTCAACCGGCGAGAAGAATCCCTTTGCACCGCCCGGAATGTCCTCAAAGGAAATAGGGACGGGAGATTCCTGCCTGAGCGCATCGAAGAACGCCTCGTAGTTTTCGACGGTGCCTTTCAGCTCATCGACGATGATGTCCGGAAGCTCCTTGCCGTCCGTCTGGGAAACATCAAAGACACTTACCACCTTGAAGGCAGGACGCAGGACCTCAACCGTTTCCGTGACAGCCTTCCCATCTGCGCCGATCACCGGCTTCTGCGTTACGGGGTCAATCTTCTCACGTTCTTCCTGCGCCTTGTACGGCGCGGGTGCAAGAATCTTGATGCCTTTTTCGCCCTTCATGACCTGACGGTCAAAGTTGCGCTGCCACGAGGTATAACCGGCAACATAGGTTGCCTCCGGCTTCTGCATCGCAATGAGCAGCGTGTTGTTGAAGGAATAGTTGTAGAACTTGGACATCGTGCGGAGATATTCCTTGAACCGCTCGGATTCAAAAAGCTCCTTGATGCCCTGTTCCAGCTTGTCCGTGATTTCGCGGACTTGCTGTGCATTTTTGTTTTCAGCCATCTCAAACCTCCATTTCTTATTTGCTTTTGGGCGAAGAAAACCCCGTCTGGGATTTGCTCAGTAAACGAGCCTTTACCTCAGACGGGGTTTCTCTGCGCGTCATCCGACGATGGAAGATGTTATCCTCGTTCTCCCATTCAATCAGCCGGTCAAACATCTCCGGGTGCTTTGTGACCATGTGCAGCAGCTCCGAGTCACTGGCGTTGGGACAGAACCAGCAGCCGTTTCTTCGGCAGTGAGCGTAGATTGGGGAAAGCAGCCCGTGTTCCTGACAGAGCTTGTAGGCGTCCGCCTCGGTCATACCGTATTTGGCAAGCAGACTGACCTTCGTTATTCCATCCAGACGAGCAAGGCGTTTTGGCTCATCCTCCGCGATGCCGACATAGCTCACAGTGTCCGGCGAGAGTGCGGCATTGTACTTGCGGACTGGCGGGATTTTGCAGTCACGATTGACTGCACACATACCAGCCCATGCAAAGCCGCGAACCTCGCCCTTGTGCGGTCCGCGGGTGATGACATGATGGAACACCTCATCGTAGGTCTTGTCCGCATGGAGAATGGTGAACTTGATGCCCAGCTCCTTTTCGCAGAAGGGCTTGAGCCGGTCATAAATGAAGTCCCGGTGTTCCGGGACTTCGCCGCTTGTGTCCTTATCGAACATGACCTCGCTGAAAACCGCCTCGTCCAGCGGCTCATTGTGCTGTGCAGCCAGCAGGAGCGTCGCTACGCTGTCTTTGCCTCCGCTGCATGAAGCAACATACTTTGGGCGGGTCATCGATCAAACTCCATCTTGAAGCTGACGTATTTGCCGCCGCTGTCATCCAGCCGGATCACCGCATCGTAGAGCTGAGGCTTCTTCGGCGTGTAAAGCCCGGTCACTCGGCACCAGCCCTTGTCCAGCAGCTCCTTTGCAATCTTCTTGGTCAGCTTCTTTTTCTTGCTGGAAAAGAACTTGTTGTCTTCCCACAGGCAGAAGGAGCATTCCTTGTTCGAGCAGTAGAAGTTGCCCTTGCCGACGTAGACCGGAGAGCCGCAGCGGGGACATTTGCCGATTTCCTCCTTGCCCGTGCCGAAACGCTGGGCTTCGGCATCGGAGAGGAACGGATAGGCTTTCACGAGATCCCCGGTCATCCGGACAATGCCGCTGAGGAAGGCGTCCGCATCTGCCTTGCCGCGTTCAATCTCCATGAGCGTGTTTTCCCATTCCGCCGTCATTGCGGGAGACGTGATCTGTTCCGGCAGAACACAGACAAGGTTGCAGCCGTCCTTCGTGGGAATGAGGGATTTGCCTTTACGCTCTGCAAAGCCGGATTTCACCAGCTTTTCAATGATACCGGCGCGGGTTGCGGGAGTGCCGAGACCTTTCTTCTCGGTGTCATCGTCGAACTGATCGTTTCCGGCAGTCTCCATTGCAGACAGGAGCGTGTCTTCCGTGTACTGCTTCGGAGGCGTCGTGAAGTGTTCCGTAACGCTGGCGGACACATTATCCAGAACATCGCCCTCATGGACTTCGGGCAGGGACTTCATGGGATCGTCCTTTTCCTTCGTCTTGAGAGATGCCTTAAACAGCTCTTCAATGGCTTTCCATCCGTTTTGAACGACGGTCTTGCCCTTGGCTTTGAACGCATAGCCCTCGCAGGAGAGTGTGATCTGCGTCTCTGCGTAGGTGTGCTTCTCGCCGGTCGCACACAGAAGGCGCATCCCGACAAGATTGAGGATTTTCTGCTCCGACTGAGGGAGCGCGAAAACATCCTGCTTTTCAAGCTGGACGGTCGGGAGAATGGCATGGTGATCTGTGACCTTGCTGTTGTCGGTTACGCGGGCAATGTCCGGAGTAACCGAAACGTCGGAGAAAAGCGGAAGCTGGCGGCAGACGATGGAAATGACCTGACGGGCAGTGTCCTCCATATCGTCCGTGATGAACTGACTGTCCGTGCGCGGATAGGTCAGGAGCTTCTTTTCGTAGAGCGTCTGAACGAGATCGAGCGTCTGCTGGGCGGTGAAGCCGTAGTATCGGTTTGCCTCGCGCTGCAAGGTGGTCAGATCATAGAGCTTCGGAGGATTGACGGTTTTCGTCTCCCGCTTGAGAGAAGAAACGACGGCTTGCTTTTTCTCGCAAGCCGCCGCAATTCTTTTTGCTTCCTCTTCGGTTTTGACCTTTTCCAGATCGGCGGTCAAATCGCCCTTGCCGACGTGGACGTTGAAATACTTCTCCTTTTGGAACGTGGAGATTTTCCCGTCACGCTCCACCAGCATTGCAAGGGTCGGCGTCTGGACGCGCCCGACCACCAGCTTCTTGTGATAGAGCGTGGTGAAAAGGCGGGTGCCGTTGATACCGACAATCCAGTCTGCCTTCGAGCGGCTGAGTGCCGCTTCATAGAGACGGTCATATTCCTTGCCGTCCCGGAGATGCTGGAAGCCTTCGCGGATGGCGGAGTCCTCCAACGAGCTGATCCACAGACGCTTGAAGGGCTTGGTGCATCCGGCTTTGTCGTAGACCAGCCGGAAGATCAGCTCACCCTCGCGTCCTGCATCGGTTGCGCAGACCAGCTCGGTGACGCGCTTGTCCTTCATGAGAGCGGACAGCACCTTGAACTGCTGGGCTTTGTCCTTCGTGACCTCAAACATCCAGCTTTCCGGAACAATGGGCAGATCGTCATACCGCCACTTGGCATACCGCTCATCGTAGGAGCTGGCGTCTGCCAGCTCCACCAGATGACCGAAGCACCACGAAACGATGTAATTGCCGCCCTCCATGTAGCCGTCCTTGCGGGACGTCGCGCCCAGCACCTTTGCGATGGACTGGGCAACGCTGGGCTTTTCAGCAATGACTAAGATCAATCTTCATCACCATCCGTTTCAGCATCCTCCGCAATCTGCGGCTCTTCATCCTCGTTGATGTACGGCTCTTCCTCGTAGCCTTCATCATCAAAGAAGTCCATATCCTCATCCTTGAGCTTTCTGCCCTTGACGAACTTGATGTAGTAATAAGCTGCACCCGCAGCACCGGCAAGGGCAAAGATGACGAGGATCATGCCGATGTTGGATTTCTTTTCGGGTTTAGGGGCGGGAGCATCGGTTTCTGCATCCTTATCCGGCTCAGGTGTAGCGGGGGCTGTGCCGGTGCATTCGCTCATGTTGGTCTTGCAGACCGGGCAGTCGGTGTTGACCTGACCGGCAGCACATTTTTCTTTGCAGTTACAGGTGGTCAGCGCAGCCGCAGTGTCATCATCCAGCAGCGCAAGCAGATCGCTTTCATCGACCATGTTCAGGAAGTACGTCTGATACTGTTCCTCATCCTCGTTGATGGGCGCATCGTAGTCGATGACAATGAAGAAGGTGTTGCCGCTTTTCGTCTGGACAGTGATGAACTGCTTGTTGGTTGCCTTGTCATAGAGCAAGTCGCGGGTGTAGGCGTTGCCCTCATCGTCAATCGGCTCACCCTTCGGCTTTTCCGACGCGGGAGTAGTCTCGGGCTGCTGTTCCGGCTGGGTTGCCTCCGTAACGGGAAGGTTCTGCTCGGTATCATCGGCGTAGGCAAACGCCGTCACCGAGAAGCAGGACAGAACCATGACGCAGACCGCAAGGACGGTCAGAAAACGAAACTTCTTACGCATTGTCGATTACCTCCGTATTTTCAGCGGGCTTGGTGCCGCCCTTCATGGAAGACAGGAACGCCATGATCTGATCCTTGTCCATCACCATAGAGCGCACGGTATTGATGATTTCAAGGTTTTCCAGCTCTGTCTTCTTGTCGTACAGCTCCTTGAGCTGACCTTCGATTTCGGACTTCTTCTTTTCAGCCTTCTCAATGTCGGAGAGGACTTTCTGATACTTGGGATTCATGCAAAACTCCTTTCTTTTAATAGGCGGGTCTTCCGAAGGCGTAGAAATGCTGCTGCCAATAGGAAGAGTTGATGGATGTGTACTGAATGGGGTCGCCGCAGTGGATCATGACCCCATCACCAACGTAGATGCCGACGTGGGACACGCCGGGGGTGTCATACGTCCCGACGAAAAAGATAAGATCACCGGGCTGTGCATTCGCCTTTGAGACCGGCGCACAGACATTGTAAAGCCCCTGTGCGCCCAATCGTCCGGTATTCACAAGACCGCTGTTTGTGAGAACATAGCTGACGAAGCCGGAGCAGTCAAAGGACGTGTCGGGATTGGAGCCGCCCCACACATACGGATAGCCGAGATACTTTTCCGCCTCGGTAATCAGCGTTGCAAACTTCTCGTCGTTCAGGTATTCCGGGTTGACATCGTAGTCAGCGGGAGGATTTGTGATGTACTTGTCCACATAGGGAGAGTCACCGAACAGATCCTCGCGGTTGCCAAGCACCGACATATACGTTGCGTACATGGAAAGCTGTTCCTGAGACATGATGTAGACCGGGACATGGGAGAGATTGAAGTTTTCGAGCTTCACGTTGCAGATGTAGTAGTCATACGGGACGCGATAGGTTTCCGTGTGCGTGTTGCCGTCTGCGTCCGTCCATGTGTCGGTTTCCGTGCGGTATCTGGTTTCGACGATAACCTCTTCGGTGAGGATGTACTGCTTTTCAAACAGCATTTGGAGCGTACCCTGCACCTCATCCAGCGTGAACTCGCCCTCATGGAGAGCCGAGAGAATGGAGATCAGCACATAGGGATCATGCTCAATATCGTCCAGATCGAAGTGGTATTCATCGTAGTTGTGAGTGCTTTCGTAGGTGTCGAGATAGCGTTGCAGCTCCTGCTCCATTTGGCAATACTGTGCCTCCGCGCCAAGCATCGCGTCATCCTCGCTGAGATAAGAGGACGCAATGACCGACGAGCCGGTAGAGGTGAGCATCGAACACGAGCTGATTCCGGCACCGAGCAAAACGAGAAGGGCAATTCCGACGCCGATCCAGATGAAGACCTTCTTGTTCTTCTCAAAGAACTCCTTGATCTTGTCGGACGCCTTCTCACCGAGCTTCTTGCCGGTATTCTTTGTGGCAGTCCCGGCAGTCTGAGAACCGGCATTCCGTGCAGCGGCATATTCCTTCTTGATGTTCTGCTTCTGGTAGTGCTTGTTCATGTTCTGCTTCTTCATCTCAGGATGCTCCTGCTGATTTCT
>OJNP01001277.1_pt1 | contig 13144 bp, 10 predicted proteins | sample 1597921 | NCBI WGS metagenome assembly OJNP01 (sample SAMN01915213, study PRJEB22387) | human gut metagenome | isolation source: stool | host: Homo sapiens | place: USA | reverse complement strand
GCTTCCAGCTGCTGGCCGGTGGCCTCGTCGGCGGTGTCCAGCAGCGGGGCGGGCTCGGCGGTATAGGGCAGGTTGGCGTTCACCAGTACCAGCCGGGCATCTGCGGCGTTAAATACATAGTCTGTGCCGTCGTACACGCTGGCTGCAAATACCTTTGGCCCGGCCAGCAGGCCGTGCACCTTGGGCAGCAGCCACAGGATGCCGCCGGTCAGCAGCGCCACCACTGCCGCGCAGCCGGCCAGAAACAGTACCCAGTTGCGGGCCAGCCGCAGCATTTTGCGGCGCTTCCATTGTTGATAGGTCAGGCGCTTCTCAGCAGGCGCTCTGGAGGTACGGGTGGATTCACTCATGCGGCGGGGCTCCTTTTCGGCATTGTTGCAGCGCCGGTGCGCCGCACAGATTCAAACTATATTATACACCCCTTTGCAATTTGTGTAAACGCCGCCGTGTGTAAAAAAATTATGACCCGCCCACCCCCGGCAGGGAGCAGACAGGCCATAACTGAAAATTTTACGCAGATCAGTCAAACAGCATATCGTGGATGGCACCGACAGCCTTGTCGGCGTCTGCACGGTCGATGATGCAGGAGATCTTGATCTCGCTGGTGGAGATCATCTTGATGTTGATGTTGTTGTTGGACAGTGCCTCGAACATCTTGGAGGCAACGCCGCTGTGGCTCTGCATACCGGCACCCACGATGGAGACCTTTGCGCAGGTCTCGTCGCAGGTGGCATCCTTAAACTTGCCGCTCTCCTTGAGCACGCGCATGGCGGTCTCAGCCTCGCCCTCGGCGCAGGTGAAGGAGATATCCTTCTTGCCGTCGCGGCCGGTGGACTGCAGGATGATATCCACGTTGATGTTCTTCTGGGCCAGCAGGCCAAAGATCTTGAAGCTGGTGCCCGGCTCATCGGGAACGTTCAGGATCGTGATAACGGCAACATCGGTGTCCTTTGCAACACCCTTGATCAGCATACCTTCCATGTCTTTTGTAACCTCCTTGACCACCGTACCGGGCACGGGATTCAGGCTGGACAGTACTTCCAGCTCCACATTATACTTCTTTGCCAGCTCCACGCTGCGGTTGTTCAGCACCTGCGCACCCAGAGAGGCCAGCTCCAGCATCTCGTCAAAGGTGATCTCTTCCAGCTTGCGGGTGTTGCGCACCTTGCGGGGGTCTGCGGTGTAAACGCCTTCCACATCGGTGTAGATCTGGCAGCGGTCTGCGTGCAGGGCCGCTGCAATGGCCACGGCGCTGGTATCAGAGCCGCCGCGGCCCAGGGTGGTGATATCATCCAGCTTGTTCAGGCCCTGGAAGCCTGCCACGACCACCACGCGGTTGCGCTCCAGCTCGGAGGAAATGCGCTCGGTCTCCATGCGGGTGATGCGTGCCTTGGTGTAGGCACGGTCGGTGCGGAAGCCCGCCTGCCAGCCCGTCAGGCTGGTGGCGTGGCAGCCCAGCTCGTTCAGGGCCATGGCCAGCAGCGCGATGCTGATCTCCTCACCGGCGGCCAGCAGCATATCCATCTCACGGGCCGAAGGGTTGTGGGTGATCTCAGCAGCCTTTGCGATCAGGTCGTCGGTGGTGTCGCCCTGTGCGGACACCACCACCACCACGTCATTGCCCGCCTTGTGGGTGTTGGCCACGATGCGGGCCACGTTGAAGATACGGTTCCGGTCCTTCACCGAAGAACCGCCGAACTTCTGTACGATCAACGCCATAGTTTGTCACTCTCCTCTAGTTTCTCCCAATTTATATCATTCCACAGTTGCGCCGGTATTATCTGCATCCAGCTCTAACAGTGTAAATGCTTCACATCCGTCCAGGCCTTCCAGCGTTTCCAGCCCGGCACGCAGCCCGGCATAAAAACGCTCAGCCTCCGCGCGCTCGGCCACCGCCATCACGGTGGAACCGGCACCCGATACATACACGGCCTTTGCCCCGCACTGCTTTGCCAGCGCGAACACCTCCCGGGAACCGGGCATCAGGGGCATCCGGTAGGGCTGGTGGAGCTTATCCTCGGTGGCAATGCCCAGCAGGTCATGCCGGCCCTCACAGAAGGCGGCAGGCACCAGCGCGGCCCGGGACAGGTTATACACGGCATCCTTGTGGGCCACCTGCTTGGGCAGGGCCGCGCGGGCGGCCTCCGTCAGCAGCTTGTAGTCCGGCACAATGGCCGCAAAGCAGAGGCTCTGGTCCACATCCCGCTTGACGGAGTAGACCACGCCGTCCTCAAAGACGCTGCTGGTCAAACCGCCCAGCAGGGCCGGGGCCACGTTGTCGGGGTGGCCCTCAATGGCCGTGGCCAGCGTCAGCAGCTCCTGGGTGTTGAGCACATCGCCCAGCATCCGGTTCGCGCCCAGCAGGCCCGCGATGATGCAGGCCGAGGAGGAACCCAGGCCCCGGGCCATGGGGATGGGGTTGGTCTGCACGATCTTCAGGGGCGGGATCTTCTTGCCCACCTTGTCGAACAGGCCCTTGGCCGAGCGGTACACCAGATTGCTCTCGTTGCGGGGGATGCGGGTGCCGTCCGCCGCCGAGATGTCCAGCTTATCGCTCTCCTCAAAGGTCACGGTGTTGTACAGGGTCACGGCCAGACCCAGCGCGTCGAAGCCGGAGCCTACATTGGCGCTGGTGGCCGGAACAGAAACTTTGATCTTCATCGTCCGTCCCCTTTTCTCATGCATCCTCGGGCAGCTTTTTCAGCACCAGCTTCACGCTGCCGCCCACGGTCTCCACCTTGCGGGCTGCCTCGGCCATGGCCTTTGCGTCGGCCTGCTCCACCAGATAGGAGCAGCCGTCAAAGTGCTCATCCACCACACGGCCCCTGCCGTAGATGGCTTCCACCACGGCGGGAGCAACGCCCGCTGCACGCACATAATATGCGGCGGGAGCCGGGTCGGTGAGCATCCCCTCCACCGGCTCCGCAGGCTGCCAGAACAGGCTGTCGTGGACCTTGGAGCCATTCTTGAGGGCATCCACCACATCGGCCACCACGGCGCTGGCGGTGGGCAGCTTGCCCGCGCCCTTGCCGTAGAAGACCACGTCGCCCAGCATATCGCCCTTGACGAGGACGGCATTGAAGACGTCATCGACACCGGCCAGCTGGTTTGCCTTCGGCACGAGGCAGGGCTCGACACCGGCGGCAACGCTGCCGTCCTCGCCCCGCTTCATCCAGGCGATGAGCTTGATGACACAGCCCAGCTTCTCTGCCGCAGCCACATCATCCACCGTGATGTCGCGGATGCCGCGGGTGGGGATGTTCTGGGGGTAGATCTGGTGGCCGCAGACCAGCGAGGACAGGATGGCGATCTTGCGGCAGGCGTCGCGGCCGTCCACATCGTCGCCGGGGTCCTTCGTCTCGGCGTAGCCCAGCTCCTGAGCGATCTTCAGAGCCTCGTCAAAGCCCAGATTCTCCCGCACCATCTTGGTCAGCATGAAGTTGGTGGTGCCGTTGACGATGCCTTCCACCTCGGTGATGACGTTGGCCGCGAGGCACTGGTGCATCGGGGTGATGATGGGCGTACCGCCGCCCACGGAAGCCTCGAACAGGAAGGCGCAGTTGTGTGCCTTGGCCAGAGCCAGCAGCTCTGCGCCGTAGGTGGCCACCATCTCCTTGTTGGAGGTGCAGACGCTCCGACCGCTCTCGAGACAGGCCTTGACATAAGGGTAAGCGAAGCGGGTGCCGCCGATGGTCTCGACGACGACCTTTACTTCGGGGTCTTCCAGAATGGCGTCAAAATTCTTTATAAACAGCTGTGCAGCCGGATGATTCGAGAAGTCTTTGGGGTCAAGGATGTACTTGACCTCCACCGGTTCGCCTGCGCGGCGGGAGACGCCTGCGGCGTTGCGGCAGAGCACCTCGTACACGCCGCTGCCCACCGTGCCAAAGCCCAGAATCGCGATTTTTGCCATGATACTGCCCTCGTTCCTTTTTTCTATGAATGTACTGTCACAGATTGTATCCGCAGTGTACGCCCACGACCATCCGCTGGCGCGAAAGCTTTTCCGTCAGCTCCTCGGGGGTCATCTGCATGGTGTCGGTGCGGATGGTGACAGCCACCAGCGCGGCTCCGTTCTCCGGAGTAGACTGATTGATGGTCACGATGCTGGCACCGGCGGCACTGATGCCGGCCAGAAGGCTCTGCAATGCACCCGTCTCGTCCCGCAGGGTCGCCATGACAGTGATGACCTCGCGGCCATTCTCCGAGTCGAAAATGCAGTCCTTATATTTATAAAATGCACTGCGCGACAGGTCTACACTGCGGGTCGCAGCCGAAATGCTGCGTGCCTCTCCGCTGGCCAGAAGCTCCTTGGCCCGGACGACCTTGAGGAAAACTTCCGGCAGGACCTGCGCATCCACCAGATAAAAACGGCGTTCCAACTTGTTCACCTCTCAAACACAAGTGTTCTTGCAGAAAATATAATAGCATCCGACTCCCTGCATTGCAAGAGGTCGGATGCTATTTTGTCAGATTATCCAGTTTTGAGCCGTGAAGTACCCCTTCAGCGCACCGAATCTGCAACCCGATGTGCCAAAAAGTATGATTTTTTGCCTCAGTCGGTGTCCAGGTTGGTGGTGTCCGGCTCAGGCGCGAGAGGTTCGCTGGCGACAGCTGCCTGACCGTGGGAATAATTGCAGACGTCGGGCAGGTCGTCGGCACGGTAGTAGCCCACTGCTGTGCTCGGGCAGGAGCCGCTGGCCAGCAGGCCGCTCTGGGTGCAGTAGCTGCGCTCCACGACGCCGTCAGCCGTCGGGAATGCCTTATAGGGCAGGTCTGCCTGGACCTGCTCCATCAGGGCCTTCCAGGCCGTGACGCAGGTGCGGGTCTTGGCCTGCTGCTTGCCGAGGGTCTTGGTCATATCGTAAGGCGCATCGTAGCCCCACCACACAGCGGTGACGTAATAGGGCGTGCCGCCCACGAACCACAGGTCCTTTTCATCGCTGGCCGTACCGGTCTTACCGAAGGCCTCCATACCGTTGGAGTTGGGGTAGCGGCCGCTGGCCGTACCAACGCTGGAGAACAGGACGTTCTTCAGCAGACGGTTCATGACGTAGGCCGTCTGGGGCGTCAGAGCCTGATAGCTGGTGTCGTTGCTCTCCATATAGATGTTGCCGTCACGGTCGAGCACACGGGTGTAGAGGTGAGGCGTGGTGTACTCGCCGTCGTAGAAGATCTGGAACGCCGCCGCCAGCGCCATCGGGGTGACGCCGTGGGTCTGGCTGCCCATGACCATCTGTGCAAGGCCCACATCGTTGACGGGGTCCAGCGTGCTGAGCTGCAGGGTATTGTAGACGAAGTTGAAGATGTTGTTCGCGCCCACGAGGTCGCCAACGCGGATGGCGATGGTGTTCAGGGAGCGTGCGAGGCCGTTCCAAAGCGGCAGGTCGGAGCCGTCGCCGTAGTTGCCGCCGTAGTTGCGGGGCCAGCTGCGCCATGCGTTGGGGTAGGCTTTCAGCTGCTTGTCCGTCAGACCCATGAGGCCGTTCCGGCGGCAGTAGTCCTCGTCACGGATGACCATGTCCTGCTTGAGGTAGAGGGGCGAGTTGTTGAGCATGGTGGACCAGTTGACCAGACCATACTCGATGCCCAGCGCATAGGCGCCGATGGGCTTGATGGTAGAACCGGTCTGACGGGTGACGCCGTAGGCGCGGTTCAGGGAAAGGCTCTTGGTCTTTTCGCCCAGACCACCCACCATGGCGATGACATTGCCGTCATAGTCCAGCGTGACCATCGCCGCCTGCGTGCGGACATTGCGGTAATAATAGACCGTACCGTCATCGCCAGTGCGGGTCTTGGGGGTACCGTCCTCGTTGTAGACCTGCACATCGTCGTCGGAGATGCTGGTCACCTCTTCCTCATGCCAGCCGGCCGGGAAGTAGGCGTCGTCGGTGTTGAGCATCAGGTTCTCCATCGCGGTCTGGATCTTGGGGTTGACCGTTGCCTCGATGGTGTAGCCGCCGGTGTAGAGCATACTCTGGGCGGTGGACTCGTCCACGCCCTCCTTAGCCATGATGTCCTTCACCACCTCGTTGAAGAGGGCATCGGTGAAGTAAGAGGTAGTGGAGCTGCTCTTCTTCGTGTTGTCCGTCTCTGCCAGCACCAGCGGCTGGGCAGCGGCGCTGCGGTAATCCTCCTCCGAGATGACACCCTGCTGCCACATATTGTAGAGCAGGAAGTTCCGGCGGTTGATGAGGTTCTCGGGGTTGGTGTAGGGGTTATAGTTGGTGGGATTCTTGGTGATGGATGCGATGGACGCGCACTCCCAGAGGGTCAGCTCGCTGACATCCTTATCGAAGTACTCGTTTGCCGCCGTCTGGACGCCCTGGATCGTACCGGTAAAGCTGATGGTGTTCAGGTAGGCTTCCAGAATGGTCTCCTTGGAGTAGCTGCGGCTCAGGATGAGGGCGCGGTAGATCTCGCGCAGCTTGCGCAGTGCGCCCTCGATGCCGCTGGCGCTCTTGTCGCTGGTCAGGTTCTTGATGAGCTGCTGTTCCAGCGTGGAGGCGCCCTGCTTGGAGCTGTAGATAGGCAGCAGGTATTCATTGATCATCGCGCCGATGGTGCGTTTGAAGTTGACGCCCGGCTCGCTGTAAAAGTCTTTGTCCTCGGTGCAGATGAATGCATACTGTAGGTTGGTGGGGATCTGCTCGAGGTCCGCCCAGACGCGATGGCTGTTGGAAGAGCGCAGGGTGGCGTACTCCACCTGTGCGCCGGTGTCGGGGTCGGTGGCCACCACAAGGCTCGACTGGCTCAGTTCGATGTTGTCGAGGTCCAGCAGGTCGCCGTCACTGGCCGTAGCCTGCACCACATAGTACACAGCGCCCACTGCCACCAGACTGCCCGCCATAATGCCCAGACAGACGAGGGTGACGATGGTCCGGCCCAGGAATCCGAGAACGGGATGGCCGTGCTTTTCTCCCTGCTCCTGCGGTTCGCGGGGCTCACGGACCCGCCGGTTCTGCTCCGCTGCGGGCCGCTGCTCCCGGAGCGCACCATCACTGTGGAGTCTCCGTCTTTCATTGTTTGAGATAAGGATCGCCTCCTATCGCAATTTTCACTGTTCTACATCTCAAAGCATCCTCTGACGATGCCGTTTGCTGTTCCTGCTGCGGCCAGACTGCCCACAGCCATAATAATACATTATAGTCCGCGCCGCCCGCTTCCGCAAGGGGGAAATCGACCGGATACGATGTTAGTATAGCACATCTGCCCCGCCAAAGTACAGCATCCGGGTGTGAAAATTCTGCATTCCTGTCTGAGGCAGTTTTCTTTTGCACATACTACCGTCTGAAACACCATTTCAGCCGAAAGGAGTCCACTGCCATGCGCAAGGTCTGGCTCTGCATTTTTTATGCGCTGTGCATTTTTACCATCGTGTTCAGCCTGTTCTGGATGGCCCTGCCCAGTCTCCCCTTCCCTGCCGACTCCGGCGAAGAGACGCCGGCCTCCGAGCCGGGTCTGGCCGCGCAGGGCTCCGCCGGGCAGAGCGGCGCCGATTTCTACCTCTGCGACGAGGGCGGGCGGGTGGTCGTCTACACCTGCTCCGACAACGGACTGCCCGACAAGCGGCTCCTGCGCACCGGCATCTATGTCAATCTTCTGCCCGAGGCCGATGCCCTCCGGCTCAAGCAGGGCCTCTACGTCACCGGCGAAACGGCCCTCCGGGCGCTGCTGGAAGACCTGGGTGAATAAACAAAAACAGTGCAGACGCTCCCCGGGGAGGTCTGCACTGTTTTTATACTTTATCAAAATCAGGCTTCGAGCTGTTCCAGCGGGACGAGGTAGTCCTTACGGCACTGCTCGTAGTTGAGCATATATTCCTTGGTGGGGTTGTGGTGCATCATATTCTTGAGGGTATGGGAGTCATAGTCCTCGCCTGCCTCCATGCCCACCAGACGGGCGGCGATGTTGGAGCAGTGGTCCGAGATACGCTCTACATTGCTCAGCACATCGAGATAGACGACACCGGTATCAATGGAGCAGGCACCATCTTTCAGGCGCTTGATGTGCTGCGCACGAAGCCGCTCCACGAGGATGTCGATGACCTGTTCCAGTGGCTCCACCTGGCTGGCGGTCCGGGCGTCGTCGAACTCGAAGGCGTCCGTGGTGAGGGTCAGTATCTTTTCCAGCGCATTGTCGAGAAGCTTCAGCTCCTGCTGTGCCTTCTCGCTGAAGGTGACTTCCTTGTCGGTCAGCTCCTGCGCTTTCTCTTTAATGTTGACTGCATAGTCACCGATACGCTCGCACTCAGTGACAAAGTTGAGCAGCTCGGTCACCTCATGGCTCTCCGCGTCGCCCAGCTCCTGGTCTGCCAGCTTGATGAGGTAGTTGGAGATGTCCACCTCCATCCGGTCGATGAGGTTCTCGCGGACATCGATGGCACTCACGACATCCTCGTCCATCTTGAGCAGCAGCGGAGTGGCGAGGCCGACGTTGCGGGCTGCGCGGCGGGACATCTTGACCACCGCGTTCTTAGCCTGCTGCAGAGCCACAGCCGGGCTCTTGAACAGACGCTCATCCAGCACAGGCATACTCAGCTCCTGCGCCTCCTCCGCGCTGTTCGGCACGGTCATCATGGCCAGCCTAGACAGCACGCCGCTGCAGGGCAGGAAGAACAGCATCGCAATGACGCTGGTCATGGTGTGGATGTTTGCAATGCTGCTCTTGTTCATCACATCGCCCCACATGGGGATGCCGATGGTGAACTGGACTGCATAGACCAGCGCCAGCAGGATGACGCTGCCGATAATGTTGAAGTACAGGTGGATGAGGGCGGCGCGCTTGCCGTCCTTGGAGGAGCCGCCGATGGTCAGCAGCGGGGTGAAGGCCGTGCCGATGTGGGCACCCAGCACGATGGGGATGGCCGAACTGAAGGTGACGAGGCCGGTGCTGGACAGCGCCTGCAGGATACCTACAGAGGCCGAAGAGGACTGGATGATGACCGTGACCACCACGCCCACGAGAACGCCGAGGATGGGGTTGGTCATGGTGACGAACAGCTCCTGAAATGCTGCGCTCTCACGCAGGGGAGACACACCGGTGTCCATCAGGCTCATGCCGGTGAACAGGATGCCGAAGCCCAGCATGATCTGGCCGATGTTCTTTTTCTTCGCGTTGCGGATAAATACATAAAAAATGCAGCCGATAAACGCCACCACCGGCGCAAACGTCTTGGGCTGGATGAGGGTCAGGATGAGGCTGTCGCCTGAAATATCCGCCATGCGGATGAGCTGACCGGTGACCGTAGTACCAATGTTTGCACCCATGATAACGCCTACCGACTGCGTAAGGGTCATGATGCCGGAGTTGACGAGGCCGACGCAAATGACAACCGTGCCGGCCGACGACTGGATGACGCCGGTGATGAGGGTGCCGAAAATGACACCCTTGATGGTGGACGAAGTCAGTTTCTGCAATACGCCCTGCATCTTGCCGCCGGCCAGCTTTTCGAGGCCGGCACCCATGATCGACATACCATACAGGAACAGCGCAATACCGCCCAGCAGAGAGGTGATGTGTGTAATGTCCATAAAACAATGCTCCTAAAATCTTCCTATTGCTCCATTGCACAAGACGGCTGTGCTTAGCTCTCCATACGCAAAACGCCGTCCTTTTTATTATAGCATCGAACCCCCCGGCTCAACAAGCATTATTTTACAGGAAAATCACTTTTTTGACCGGAATTTTAAGATTTCCGGGCCTTCTTAGACGGTTCTTTTCTTGAATTTTACATTCATTTTACATTAGTATTTTCTAACCTCTGCTCCGACGTTTCCCGGCATTCCCGGGAATGCATCAGGCGGCATCCAGCTCTTCCATCGCCTCCCGCAGGGTGTCCGCCGAGAACAGGAACGCGCCCGTCCCCGTATACACCTCCACATGACCGCCCACATACCGCAGTTCAACGTCTTTCATTCCTCTTCCCTCCTGTGTCTTTTTGTTCTGACAGGAGTATAGCAGAATAAAAATCCAATAAAATGTACTTTTAGGCAGTTTTTTGAGCAAAAAGGCGCAAAAAGCTCTCTGTCGGTGTCCTTGCCCTCTCCGCACAGTGATAAACCGTCTCCTTGTCAGAGCCAAAATCTGACGGGTTTTCTCCATTCACGCAGGAAACAGGGCGATTCGCGCAGGTTTTGTTGATTTTTTCCCGCAGATCCGGTATATTTAAAGTAACCTGATATTCTACGGTCTCACCATTTCTTTTCACCGTTCAAAGGAGGTTTTTGTATGCTGTCTTATCGTAAGCTTGCGATGCGTGTTCTGGGTCGCCCTCTCCATACGGAGGGTATCGATTCACCCCGTCCGGCCTCTCAGCGGGCAGCAGCGTTTATCCTGACCGCCGCAATGCTCACCACCCTTGCCGCCCCGGCTTTTGCCGATATATGGCACATCGAAAATGGTGACATTACGATTTCGGCGGGTGAGAGCGGCAACAACGTCACCCAGAACAACAATACCACCTACGGCGACACCAACACCATCATCACAAATCAGAACAAGGACACCGCTTCTTCCCACACCGTGACCATCGAGGCCAAAGATAAGGACGATAAGGTCGAGGTCACACTCAAGGATGTGAACATCGACACCAGCAGCCGGAACAAAGCCGCCGTAAGCGTGACCGGCGAGGGCGACACCAATATCAAGCTGGATGGCGACAACGCGCTGAAGAGCGACATCTACCGCAGCGGCATCTACGGCAGCGGCAGCGGCAGCCTCACCATCTCCGGCGGCGAAAATGACAGCCTGACGGCCCAAGGCGGCAGCGGCGCAAACGGCATCTCCAGCAGCGGCAGCCTCACCATCTCCGGCGGTACGGTCACTGCCAACGGCGACGACGGCGGCCGCGGCATCTCCAGTAACGGCGGCGTCACCATCTCCGGCGGTAGTACGGTCACTGCCAACGGCGGAAGCGGCACCATCTCCGGCGGCGACGGCATCTGCAGCAGCGGTGGCGTCACCATCTCCGGCGGTAGTACGGTCACTGCCAACGGCGGTAACGGCGGCAGCCTCGTCGGCGGCGACGGCATCCGCAGCGGCGGCGGCCTCACCGTCTCCGACGGTACGGTCACCGCCAAGGGCGGTAACGGCGACAGCAAAGACGGCTACGGCGGCGACGGCATCCGCAGCGGCGGCGTCGTCACCATCTCCGGCAATACGGTCAACGCCGCTGGCGGCTACGGCGGCAAAGTCGGCGGCTACGGCATCTGCAGCTTCGACCGTGTCGCCATCTCCGGCGGTACGGTCGAAGCCGCTGGCGGTAACGGCAGCACCGGCGGCGGCAGCGGCATCTACAGCAGCGTCATCGATCTGTCAGGCAGCCTTGAGCTGACCGCCAAGGCCGGCAGTCCCAACGGCAAGGCCCTCTCGCAGAAAGGCAGTGAGCTTGTCCTCGACACCATCAAGGACAAGCTGGGTCCGGGCGCAAAAGTCACCGCCACCGATGCCGACGGCAAGGTCATCGATCAGGTCTCTACCCCCCGCCCTGTGGAGCCGGAAGAGTCTTCTTCCTCTTCTGACGGCGGCTCTGCCGCCCCGTCCGCACCCGTTTCTCCCCTCCCCGGCCTGACTGTCACCGACAAGGACGGCCAGCGCATCTCCTACACGAGCACCCAGAGCGGCAACACCCTCACCGTCTGCGTCGGACGGCTCACAGCCTCCTTCCGCATCTCGCTGGCCGCGCTGCGTCAGCTGCGGGCTGAGGGCATCGAGACCATCGCCTTCCAGACCGTCCTCTGCTCCACCACCCTCTCGGTGGACGAGCTGCTGGCGATGGGCGGCGAGAACGCCGAGGCTGTCCTGACCCACCGGTTCACCGATTCCAGCCTCACCGTGGGCTGAAGCACCACTCTCCCCTTCCCACAGGCATAGAAAGGCCCCGCTGCCCTGCACATTTCATGCAGAGCGGCGGGGCCTTTTCCTGTTTTACTGCACCCCGGCAGAAGCCGGGACTCGTTTTTCCTGCTTTTCGAGCTTTCTGCGCTGCTCTGCGGCGGCAGCGCGGGAGCGGTCGTAGCAGTAGCGGATGATGGCCTGACGGCGGACGATGCCGATGAACATTCCCCGGTCATCCACGACGGGGACAAAGTTCTGGTTCATGGCCGCCTCGATGAGCTGGTCCATGCTCGTGGTGACCGTGACGGCCTTGTAGTCCCGCTTGTGGGCAAAGTCCCGGATGGGGATGTCCTCTGCTGCCTCAAGGTCGAGGCCGTGGAACTTTTTCAGTCCCCAGAGGATGTCCCCTTCCGTCAGGGTCCCTACATACTCTCCCTTGCGGTTGAGCACCGGGATGGATGCGTAGCGGTTGTTCTCCCATTTTTCCAGCGTCTGGCGAAGGGTGAAGTCATCGTACACATACATCAGGTCCTGCTTGGGGGAAAGGAAAAACAGAATATTCATGAAAACAACTCCTATTGTGAACTTTTCCGCCGCCGGGCCGCAGCTCCTGTGCAGCCGCAGCAAATTCCTGTCTTCAGCACCTTGGCAGCCGAATGCCCCGGCATCCTGTGCCGGATACAGTCTTACTCTTGCCACCTTAGATTTTAGCACTTTTTCATAGTAAGATAAAGATGTCCGCGCCATCTTTTATATTTTATTCACAATCACCTTTTGTTTTGTCGGATAAATATTCACGAAATGGATGCACTGCGAAGGATTTTGTGCTATACTAACAACAGGAACGCGGCCCTTTGCGGCTCTGTCTGTCTTTCAGTATACCGGCATTGCGGTGTCGAAACAGACCGAGACGGGTAAGCCGCGCCTGACTTTTTTCTTTCTGTCAGCAATTATGTGCTGTACAGCTTCCTCATAAAGTTGTATAATAAAAGTGGTACGCCGCCTTCTCAGGCCTGCGCACCGCCCCGCCGCCGTGCGGACCGGGGTATCATAATGAATAAAAGGAGCAGAGCGACTATGATCACTTCCCGTTTTCCGCTGGGAGATGTCAGCTTCTCAGCCGAGTATTTTTCCACGCTCGTGGGCGAAGCAACCAAACAATGCTACGGCGTGGCCGCAATGGCCCCCCGTGATCTGACCGACCGTGTCCGCAGCGCCGTGCGCGGCGTGGACGACTCGGCCAAGGGCGTCCGTGTCACACAGGAAGAGGGCCGTCTCGTGATCGAGCTGCACATTGCCGTCAGCT
>OJNP01001271.1_pt1 | contig 13196 bp, 14 predicted proteins | sample 1597921 | NCBI WGS metagenome assembly OJNP01 (sample SAMN01915213, study PRJEB22387) | human gut metagenome | isolation source: stool | host: Homo sapiens | place: USA | reverse complement strand
CGTCCTCGCGGGCTTCCGACGCATTTATCATTTCAAGCAGCGTCGTGAAGTTCTTTTCTTCCTCCGGGGCTTCGTACCAAATGTAGCCGATAAGGGCGCAGTAAAAGAGCCGTTCCGATTTTACCCAAAAATCCTCCCCGGCTTTTTCCCCGTCCCCTTTGGTGTTGGCAATCAAGGTATTTACCAGTTTCAAAATGTCTTTCTCGCTGCGGAGATAGGCAAAAGGATTGTATTTCATGCTTTTTTTGAAGTTAATCGTGTTCAGCACTTTTATCCGGTAGCCGCCCCGCTGTAAGAGCTTCCCGCACTCGACTAAAACCGTTCCTTTCGGGTCGGTTACAACGTATGAGCTGTGCATTTGCATTAAATTCGGCTTTACAAAAAATCTCGTCTTGCCGCTGCCGCTTCCCCCGATAACAAGGATATTTTTATTCCTTGCATACTTCGGCTGCTTCGGGCGGCTGTTCATGGTAAGCCGTTCCGTCTGCGTCAGCAGCACGTTATTCTGAAATACCGAGTCGGTGTAGGGCTTTATATCTTCGGCGTTGCCCCAACGGGCAGAACCGTATTCGATACCTTTTCGGTATTTCTTCGCGTTCTTACCTTTGAAGTACACCATAAGCCGGATAAGGACAGCCCCCACAATACCGATAAGCAAATCCATAGGGGCAAGGCTCGGAAGCGGGTTTGTAAAGGCAGCAGAAAAGCCGTCTGCAAGGGAAAGCACCTTGCCGGAAAGGTCAGTTCCCGGAGAGAGCCGCACCGCCTGTCCGATTTTGTCAAAGAGATAGACAAAGAGCAGATAGGGGGCATTTAGGATAAGCAGCTTTTTAAGTTCCGGCTTCATAGCGATACCTCCCTGTCCTTTTTCTTCACTTTGTCCCTCTGTGCGTTCAGAGCTGCCGCCTTGTCTTTTAGAGTGGAAAGCAGCTTGCGGATAGAGGGCTTTTTATCCCTGCCTAATTTCTTTGCGGTAAATTCCCGAAACGCTTCGGTCATAACGTCAATATCCTTGCCCCGAAAAGACACAAGATAGGTCGGCGGCTTGCCGTTCTCAATCTTCTTGACGTTGTAATCAAGCCCGTTTTTCCTTGCGATAGGGTCAAAGGCTTTGATATTCTGGTCGGTAATCTCAATGTTGGAAACCTTTTCTCCCGGCTTCATAAGCTGCCGCATAGTGATTTTCCCATGCGGGGCTTTGGTTAGCTGCCCTTTGCCTTTGGCAAGCAGGGCTTTCATAGCCTTTTGCAGCACTTCGGCGGTCAGCTTAGATGTTTTGATTGCTAAAGATACGACTTTTTCGTTGACTTCATCTTGCATGAAATCCCTCCTTTCGTGGTTTTATTAGGGTGGTATGCCGCTTCGGGGCATAAAAATAAGGCGTACATTTTTCATGCCGCCTTTAGATACGCACCCGCAGCCCATTCAAATCCGAAGCCCTCACACCCACAAGATACCAGTTGTCCCCGTACTCCATGCGGGTCGGCTTCCATTTGCCGCGTACAAACACTTCAAGGCAATCCCCACAATGCAATCCTCCGTAGTAGTCGTTAAGGTCAAAGCGAATGTCGTAACGGTCTGCCGTTTCATCAAAAATCAAAGCTCCTGTTTTCTGTGCCATATTAAAATCCTCCTGTTTTTAATAGCCGCCGTACATATCGTGGTTGACAAGGGCGGTGTAATAGCTGTCAATGGTGTTGGGTGCGTTGAAAAGTACCGCTTTCAGATATTGCTTGATGTTGCGGATTTTCGTGGTGTTCTCTTTCATGCAGTCAAAGACAAATTCAATGTGGCTGCTGTTGAGTTTCATAAACTTTGCTTTGACAAGCTCTGCCGGATAATCGTCCCCGGCGATACGGATTGTCTTTCGTTTGGTGCAGACCGTTTCAAGGATAAGGGACACAATCTCGTCCAAGCGTTCCCTGTCAATGTCGGTATGCTTGATAAAATGCTCATACTCGATATTAGGTATCAATCCCTTACTGTGTGAAAACCGCACCCGCAAAGCCTTATGTAGCAAAGCTCTTTTTGCCCCTACTGCGTAACATGAGGGTAAAAAAATAGCGGCGTTCCTTGTTTCCCTGTTGGGATAAGGTAACGCCGCCTGTGCGGTACATTATAATATTTTAACTTCTGTTCTATCATGCTATATGGTTCTATCCGTAGAAATCTGTATGCCCATTTATCAATACATAAAATGCGTTGGACTCTGGTTTTCGACTATCTTTTTACACCCATTTCTACACCCAAATGGCATGAAAGTATATGATTTTGTATGAAGTTTTATGAATTTACAATTTCAAAAAACTTTGTAACCATGCGGTTTTACGGACTTTTATTGATGTATATAGATTTATGAAAAAAGGCTAATTTACAACGATTCCTAGTTTCATATATATCTATCTCCTTTATTTCCTTTTTACGGGCTTTTTGCTACATACCGCTTTGACTGCTGCGCACTTCTCACAAAATCCGTCCTGTGCTTCGGCGGACCAACGCTCCTCGCAGCTGTCTTGTGGCACTATTCTAAGAACCCCAAATTAGCACGATTATTATACACTAACAGGGGCTCGTTTGCAATGTTATTTCATTTTTCAGAACGCTCAGGCGTATCCATGGAAGAGATTCTTGACATAGGAACCGCGCTTGCTCCAACCCAGAACCGGAAATATTTCTCACTTTCTCTTTGTAAAATATTATACTGTATCTTACAATCCCCGGATGATGTTCAAATAATCCGGTCTATGGTCTACGACAGCATAAATAATAGCTTCCTGCTTCTCCTCATTTATCTTGTAAAACACAAGATTTTTCTCAAGTACCAGTACTTTATACCCCTGTCTTTTAAGCACCAGATAACGAAGTTCTACACATTTTTGCGGATACTTGCCTAAGTCAAGAAGATTCCGTTCTAATTCTTCAAGTTTTTCAAGTGCAACTTCCCTTCCAAAGTTTTCTGCTACATACAAAATAATCTTTCGGATCTGAGCATCTGCAGTTTCTGTCTGGACAACTTTATAATTCAATATTCTATCCCTCCCGCAGCATCTGCCTCAAATCCTCAAAGGTCTCACCGAGTGGCGCTACTCTTGCGTTCCTCACATCATCTTCTTCCGTATTGTCTCCATAAAATCACCTTTCTCGAATACATCGAATATACCTCACCTGAAATCCATCTGATACGATGACCTTCAGATACAAAGAAAGACCGCTCACTTTCAATTTTTCTTGAAAATGAACGGTCTTTCATGCCTCTGTTATTTAGTTGAATGATGATGATATTATTTTCTCTTTGATACGTTTCCGAAGCCGCAGTCCAATACGACTGAGACATTCACACCATCTGAAATTACTTTTTTGTATGTTTTTCGGTCACTCTGGTCAAACCTGAAAAACCTCTCAAAGTGTCGGAAGTCGAGAAGTTTTACAAATCTGTCCGATGTAGTACAACTATCGTCTCCACATGAAAGGACTGCTGTCTATGAATTACCATCGTGAAAGGAAACATATCCATGAACCTTTTAACAATAGGTCGAAGCTATCGTTAAAAAGTGTCACCACTGAAAACAATTTTTTAACTGTTCTCTACTTTTGAATTGCTTCTATAATATATGTCTTTCCTTGGAAAGGAACCTCATCTCCAATCCAACAGCAAGTAATTTTTGTTTCTGTGCAAGCAGCTCTGTATTTCCTGGATCAAGTTTTAATAACTTGTCCACGTCCTTTAGCCGCTGCTGTGTACTTTTTATCTGACCGTTTACACATTTTAATGCTATTTGTAGTTTGTCGGTATCTCCGCCGATCTCGACAGTAATACCCATAATTCTGTTAGCCACGGCCGATACCTCCTTCCGTAAAAATGGGCATAAAAATGCACAGATTTCTCCATTCACGAAAAAAGCACCAACCATTTCTGATTGATGCTTTCAAATTATTTTGTTTTTGTAAATCTGTTTAATTGCGTATCCACATCTCGTCCACCGTACATAACACGGATAATCGTAACCACTTGTGTATCATCATCCGGAATATATAGAATAAGATAATTGTCTACTGGCGCTACGCGTAGCCCTCGACTTTTCCATGGTTCCAATTCATATTGTCGATATCTCTTCGGCATATGATCAAGATCCATAATACATGCTTCAAGCCTATCAAGCTGACCACTTGCATTTTCTGGTGCCTGCAGTTCAAAAGCAATGTATTCCAAGATTCCACGAAGGTCTATCTCGGCCTGATCTGAAATCACGATATCATAAATCATAAATTGTAATCCTTGCGGAGATCAGCAAAAACAGATTTTGCTGATCTAGTACGACCAGCCTGCATATCCGCATATCCTTTCTCTAGTTCTGCATTCATCTGTGCTTCTGATAATGCACTAACGTCTACAGGACGAGCGGATGGCATTTTCACTTCAAAAGGAAGTCCTCTTTGAAGAATAATTTGTTTGTAAAACATATTTATTGCATTGGATGCAGGAATTCCTAATGCTGCTAAGATTCCTTCTGCCTGTTCTTTTACATCAGGCTCAATGCGTGCGTATACATTTGCTGATTTTGTTGCCATAGCAAACACTCCTTTCGAGTTTTTTCTAACTATATTATATCTATTTGTGCGGACAAAGGCAATACAAAATCAATATTTTACAAATTGTTTATACTCCAAAATCTACCAGTTGATTAAAATTTGTCGAAGTCCTCCTGAGTCGCCACTTTCTTATATCCTTTATAATCATCGTCACTGTTTTCAGCATACATATCATTCACGAGGCCAATGGTAAGCAAATCCAGGTCTCGGATACTAATCCCCAGTTGTACGCAACGAAGCAAAAATAAAGGTGTTGTCATCGGGCGATCTGTTGGACGAACTTTTACGGATTGGAATGTGAGGGAAATTCTCGTGTATTGTGTTAAGCACATCCCTATATCCTGCAATCTCACGCTCATTTCTTGTCTTTGGCATTGTCTTATCCAAAACAATCTTTTTCAAACATTCATCAGAAGTATAGATACCCTCAATTTTATTAGAACTCTCTGTACTTTGAATCTTAGCCACCTCAACAAGACTTTCTAATACATCCGCATGGTGTTCCGCAATTAAGCGCTGTTCCCCCTTGTATTCATGAATTGTTGTAAGGTAACGCACGATTTCTGGCGTAAGCATTTTTTCCATTTTTTCGTGTAATCAAATTGTCTCATTCTAATTACCTCATTTTGAACTCAACTTCGTCATTTCATTCATTATGACGCAATTGAAAAAGGACCAGCCCAAGCTGATCCTAATCCTCTATCACATCCTCGATTCTATTGTCTCTCAAATAAGAAGAAAAAGCCAGGCCTCATGCTCTGCTTAATCTCCAATGCATTTCATTACAAAAAATGACATCATCGTATAGCAAATACATAAATACCCCGGCACCGCATGCTATATGTGTACCACATCCGAGGCAAACCATACCCTTACACCTCAATCTCACGCCCGTGAATATCGGTCATACACAGCCGGTTTCTCCCCCGCCTCTTCACACGGTAGAGCGCCTGATCCGCCACGTGGAGAAAATCCCAGTTCTTGTTCCCGCTGCTCGGGATGTCATGGCAGATGCCCTGCGAGATGGTCACACCGAAAGCGCCCTCTGTATAGCGCTGTTCTATTTGAAGCGCCATCACATCCTGCCGCAGCTTCTCCGCGCGCTCGCAGACTTCCTCCGCGCTCATTCCACTGTAAATGATGACGAATTCATCTCCGCCGTAGCGCGCACAGAAAATCTGATCACTTTCCATCTGCCGGATCAGTGCCGCGATGGCACGCACACAGTCATCCCCCGCCTGATGTCCGTAACGGTCGTTGTACTGCTTAAAGTAATCAATATCCAAAATCTCAAACGACAACGGTTTATGTTCCGCAAAGCACTGTTCCACGATCTTTTCTGAATCATTTGTCAGGCGGTACCGGTTCGCCAGTCCGGTCAGCGGATCTCTCTCCGACTTTTCCGTCAGCTCCACCGCATCCTCCTCCAGCTTCCTGCAGCGCTCTCTTGCCCGCTCTAAGGATTTGCGCAGATAAAGCATATTGACAATCATGCTTCTGTTTTCCTGTTCCACGATCTCGGTCAGTTCATAGAATCTGCCAGCCGTCTTAAGATAGCGTTCCCTGTCCTTCGTTTTCTTAACATAATCCATCTCTAGCGCTGTCATCTTCCGCTGCATATTGGCGATGCCGGTCTGCTCCACGAGTGCCTTCAGTTTTTCTCCGATATTGCGGCAGACATCACCGCGGTCAATCTCTAACATCAGTTCACAGAAATCATACAGATCATCAAACAGATCCAGAATCAGTACATCCCCAGAAAGCTGATTCTGAATATCCGCAATATACTGGTCTCTCATGGAAATATTGCCACACAGATGACAGTAACGTGCACGCATACAGTTTACATAAATGTAATCCATCTCCTCAAAATGCGCTTCGCACTCTGTCTCCAGTTTGCGGATATATTCCTCTGCCTTCTCCAGGCTGCCGCTTTTCATATAACACAGGGCCAGATTGTTGTAAATCGCGGTAAGGCTTGCCAGGCTGCGCTCCTCTTCCTGTACGCGCTTGTAATCGAGATGTGCCTGCTCCAGATAATCTCTGGCATCACTGTACTGTCCGCACTCCATATACAGGGAACCCAGGTTACTCTCAATCCGGCTTTCCACCTCAATCAGCTCATATTTTTTGCAATATTTTAATCCTGCCAGATAGTACTCGATCGCAAACGACAGATTGCCCTTGCCGACGGATACAATCGCCATAAGATTGTAGGCGGCTGCCACCAGTTCCCACTGCCCGGACTGTTCCAGATATCCGAGTGCCTCGCCGATCTCCTCAAACACCTTTCCGGTCTCATTGCTAAGATAGTAGGTTCTGCCCTTGTAATAATGCGAAAATCCAAGCAGCCTGGCATCCCCCGCACGTTCTGCGTATTCCTCAATCTGCGTGCAGTAGTCAAGCATGCACGCCGCATCCGTGCCGCGGCCCTCTCTCACTTTCTGCATCAGATCTTCCATCCGGTCATCGGTCTTATGATTTTCCCTAGCAAGACTCCTTTGCTTTTATCTGTTCGTTCGCGCTGCAATATTTTCTTAACTTCTACACAAATACATACTTCCGGAGACGCTCCATCGCTTCCTCCACAAGTGAAAATGGCAGCGCCAGATTCATGCGGATGCCGCACGGGCTGTGGAACGGTCTGCCATCCTGCCAGATCACACCGATGCTGGCGCCCCGCTTCTGCAGCTCATCGATCGTTATGCCATGCTTTCTGCACCACTCTGTGCAGTCTAAGAGCAGCATGTAGGTTCCCTGTGGCATAGCTACCTGTACGCCCTTAAAATGGGATCTGATATAATCATACGCATATTCTGCATTCTTCGTCAATACCTTACATAATTCATCTGTCCACTCATAGCCTTCTTGCTGATACGCACCGATGAGTGCATACATGGAAAGCACGTTCATTTCATTGTAATGTGACAGCGATGATTCCTTTTTCACGCGGTCACGGATAACGGGATTGTAAATAATATGATAACTTCCCACCAGACCCGCAAGATTAAAGGTTTTTGACGGTGCGTACATTGCCACCGTGTGCATTCTGGCATACTCGGAAACGCTCTGCGTCGGCACGAATTGGTGATCCCCGAGGATGATATCCGACCAGATCTCATCCGCAACCACCTCGACCTGATACTTCTCATAGATTTCCATGGCACGCTCGATCTCCCAGCGCTCCCACACCCTGCCGCACGGATTGTGCGGGGAGCAGAAAATTGCCGCATGAATGTGGTTCTCGCAGATTTTTTTCTCCATGTCTTCATAATCCATGCGCCACACACCATTCTCATCCAGCACAAGCGGACTGTGCACGATCTCATACCCGTTGTTTTTCAGGCTGAAGGTAAATCCGATGTAGGTCGGCGAATGCACGAGCACCTTATCTCCCCGCGAACAGAACACATTGAGTGCGCTTAAGACACCACCGAGCACCCCGTTTTCGTAGCCGATGCATTCTCTCGTCAGCCCCTGTACGCCATTCCTTTTCGCATGCCAGCGGATTATTGCATCGAAATATTCCTCTCTTGGCTCAAAATACCCAAATGCCGGATGTGCGATACGATCTGTCATCGCCTTCTGTACCGACGGCACCGTGGCAAAATTCATATCCGCCACCCACATCGGAAGCACCGAAAATCCTTCCTGCACCTGCACGTCCTTGTAGGGAATCTTATCTACTGCCAGTGCGTCTTTTCCTTTTCGATCCATAATCGTTGTAAAATCAAATTTCATCCTTTTTTCCTCTTTCTTCTCACTGCCATGGTCGCCGCAAAGAGCACCACGGCTGCCGCCGATATTACGGCTCCCGTCAGAAATCCGGGGCTTTTGTACCGCAGTTCAAACTCATGTGTGCCTTCCGTCAGATAGGTGCTGATAAAAGCGCTGCCAAACGTCTCACTGTCCCTTTTCTTTCCGTCCACATACAGCGTCCAGCCATCCTCATCCGCGATGGAAAAAATCAGTCTGCCCGCCTGTGTGACGTCCACGTTTCCCTTTACCCTGGTATCGGAAACTTCCGTCACTTCCACCGTCTGTGCGGCAAGCGCCTCATAGGCCGTACGAAACGCCATGAGATCCAGCCGGTAAACCACAAGCTGCACCAGCTCATTGGCGGTGTTAGTAACTTTTACCTCTTCTCCCGCCTCACAATATCCCAAATCCAGAATATATCCGTGGGAAACTTTTGTAAAGCCTCTGGTTCTTCCCGAGCTTACCTGCTCCTGCAGATTGTCAACGCCCGTCTTGCTGTAGGTGGCATAATAATATGCGGAATCCTGCGCGACAAAAGAGCTCTCTCCCGCCTTTGATTCGGATTCCACCGCGGTAAGAAGCAGTCTGTCGCTTCCCAGAAGATTGGCGAGCTGATTCTGTGTGCCGATGTCGCCTCCGCCGGCATAGTCCCATTTTTCCGCCACATCTTCATCCATCATGAATCCCAGCGGCAGCACATACGCATTCTCATACAGATACGTGTCTCCACGCTGCGCCACAAGTGTGCGGAGCGGTCCTTCCTCCATCGCATTGTCCGCAAGCACATAGCGGATGGAAAGCATTGCCGAAAGAAGCGGTGTCGCACCGCCGGCACAATAAAAGTTCTTGCCGCCCTCCATTCCGACATCCTGATAAAAATGGCTGACATTCAGATTCATCAGGGATGAGAACTGTGTGCCGGAGTGGTAGCCGGACAGCGCCGCATCATTTTTGGTCTTGCGCTCCAGTTCCTCCGTCCGGTAAAACACGGAATCTTCATCACTTTTTTCCGCCGTCTCCGAAAGAACCGCCCGGTAATCCGCCAGATTTTTCACATAATCCGTCCTGCTTATCATGTCAAGCCCTGTCAGGTTATAGTTGATCACAAGCTCCGCCACAACCGCAAGGCACCCGGTCGCCAGCATCAGCTGCCGGATTCTCTTTTTTCCTATGAGTATGCCGAGTACAATCACAAAATAGCAGGCAAAGAATGCCCCGCTTGCCCATATGGAGGTCTGCTCCATCGTCGTTTCGTCCATAAAATGATTGCAGAAAAGCAGGAATACAACGCTCATTCCACCCGCTGCAAACACCTGCCACAGCTTTAATTCACGGATGTAAAGCAGCGCCTCATAAGCAATCACAAGTACCAGAAACGCGTACAAAAAAGACTGTCTTCCCGGAAGCGATGTCGGGAAATGAAGACCATGCCAGATAAAATCCAGCATATTATTTGAAAAGCTAAGCCAGAAAAACACGACGAGTGCCAGTCTTGGCAGTTTTTTCTTCCATGGAACCGCTCTGTTCCACACATACAGAAACAGCAGAAAGAGCGCAAAAATTCCGCAGTACAGATTGGGCCAGTGGGAATCTCCCGTGTATACATCGACTGCCAGAAGGGACCGCGCCAGCTCCGATACGATATTAAAATACCACTCCATCGTCTCCGGGAACGATATTCCGGATGCACCGCTTAAGGAGAGCACCTTTGCCGTCGGAAGGATCAGCACTGCGCCTGTGGCTCCCGCAAGCAGCGAATACCACGCAAAGCGGATCCATGCCCGGTACCCCGATGCCCGGTGTTCCATCCAGTAGAGCAAAAACCACAGCACCAGAAAAATGCAGATCATGATTGAAATATAGTAATTGCTCAGAATGCAGACCGCCAGCGACACATAATAAAGCCCCGGTCTGTTATCCCGGATCAGCCGCTCTAATCCCAGAATCACAAGCGGCGCAAGCACCATGCAGTCCGTCCACATCAGATTCCAGGCATATGCCGCCATAAACGCGCACAGCGCATACGCCGCACCGCACAGAGCTGCCGCATAGGATGCCACATCTGCCGGAAGGCGCACTGCCGTCTTCTTCTCTGTCCGTGTGACTGCCGCCGCATTTCCGGCATCCTGCCACACGTGAAAATGCTCCCCCAGGTAATAGGTAAACGTAAGACCGCTCAGTGCAATCTTAAGGATGGACAGAACCGTCATAAATTCAATCACATATCCCCTCGGCCACAGAATCAAAAGCCAGTTTAACGGGCTGGCAAGGTAGTACGCATACAGGGATACAAAATCCGCTCCCAGCCCGATGTTCCACGAATAGAACGGACTGCCTCCCGTTTTGAGTTTTTCCATCAGCTCTGTAAAAAACGGACAATACTGATGGTACATATCAATATGAAGCATACACTGATCCCCGAACGGATAGATTTCCCGGTTCACACAGATGATCAGCGTGATCAGAAGCGGTATGCAAAACGCTGCCAGTAACGGTCCTCTCTTTTTCATTCTCCAGACTCCTCTTCCCAGTCAAACATGAAATAATACTGAAGTTTGCGGTAAATATCCATCTCGCCGTACTCCTCCTTCGCCGGAGTCTCACTTCCGTCCGCTTCCACGGTACGCACCGCCGATATCACCGGATACGATTCCTTTAATGTCAGCAGAAAATTCTGATAGGCATCCGTGGGTACCCCGGCGCGCTTTAGCACCTCTGCTCCCAGATAATTTGCGCTGGTGTCCGCATTCTGTTCCTCATCAATATCGTAATTCGCCCAGATGACATACGGCACCTGGTAGCGCAGCTTTTGCTGTTCCTCATCCAGCGCATTCCACTGCATGCCGTTCATGGCAAGAATCGGCGCCGCCACCGTATCGCTCGGCTGATGATCCCCGAAAAAGACGATGACCGTCTTCTCATCCACACCGGAGAAATAATCGATCAGCTGCTCTAATGCCTGATCCGACAGCTTTATCAGCGAAAAATATTGGCTGACTGATATACTGTTCACACCGTCCACCGAAATACCCGGTGAGAAGTTCGTGTAGGTCTGGTCGTATCCCCCGTGGTTCTGCATCGTCACATTGAAGACAAACAGCGGTCTGCCCTCCTCCTTCTGCTCATACAGCTGGATGATTTTGTCCGCACAACTTGCATCGCTCACATAATCTCTGACAAAACGTGCCCCGTAATACTGATCTTTAAAAATACTCTGCTCAAATCCCAGCCACGGATAGACCTTGTCACGGTTCCAGCCGGTCGCATAATAGGGATGGGTCGCCACCGTCTCATACCCGAGCGACTGCAGATAGGATGCCAATGACGGGCGCTCTCCGTTCACATACTGCTGATACGGAATACTTCCCTGCGGCAGGAACGCCATCGTATTCCCGGTCAGAAACTCATACTCCGTATCTGCGGTATTTCCACCGCACACCGAGACATTCAACATGCCGGTCACGGTATTTTCCGCCCCCTGCTGCAGGCTGTGCAGAAACGGCAGATAGTCCTCATTGGTCTTAAAATCCCCTAATACGGACAGATCCGAAAACGACTCATTCATCACGACAATGATATTCGGCATCCCGGTATCTGCACCGCTCTGCGAAGTGTCATCCGAGGCATCTTTTCCCTCTTCCTCCAGGATTGTATCGATCGACTCCTCCGTCTCCTGCGGTTCCTCATATTTTTTTAAAAATTCCTTTGCCTCGCCCACACTGTATTTCTGCGGTTTCTCAATCGACATATACGCAAGGTTCATCACAAAAGTAACCGGTATTCCGTCCACCTGTGTCATAAAGACGGGTGTAAACAGCTTATTGTAAAGCCTGTGCTCGTTCTGGAAATTCTCCTGCTGCAAGGTTCCCGCAAACATCACAAGCACCGCGCCAAGCACCACGCCCGGCAGGCACCGCTTAAAAAATCCGGGTCTGCCAATTTTAAACTTCACCGGCTGCAATCCAATGATCAGCGCCAGAAACAGAATTGTCACAACGATCATACGCGTATCCGGTGTAAAGTCATAATTGCCGGACACACTTACCGCCGTCCTCCAGGACAGAATGTCCCACGGTACCAGCGGGTTGGTGCGGAAACGCACCACATAGGCATTGGCAAGCCCGAATACCAGCGCCGCGGTACCCTCGATCCGGTATGCCGTCCGAAGCCGTTCGGTGATGCACAAAAAAATCCCCGCGAGCAGTTCAAACAATACAATGTTAAAAAGCTGCGCCCATGGCCGTACCTCCGCAAACGGATTGTGTGTGTAAAATTCCAGCAAATAAAAAAATGCGGCGGGAGGAATCAATGCCACGGTTCCCCACATCACATACTTTGTATATTTTAATAAAGTTTTTTTCTGACTCATTTTAACTGCCTCATATTATTTTGGTTCTTATTTTAGCACACTGCATTTGTTTTTCCTATTTAATTCGCAAAAAATTCACAAAAGCACTTCCGTATGTTCTTCCAGTTTTCCACATACTTTGTCGAATATGACTCATTTTTTGACACATTTTGTTAATAGACCGCTTTGATTCACACAATTCAAACAACTTTCATTGACATCCGAAAGTTCTTCGACTATGCTTACACTTGTATGATAAATTCATGGAAAAGGTGGCTGTTATGAACGAGAATCTCGAATTGGACCGCTTAGCAAAAGAAAACGATAATTTCAAAAAAATTATTCAGACACAGCAGAATACCATCAACCGCATGATTGATTATTTTATTCTGGGAGAGAAAAAAGCTGGACTGCAAAAGTAGCTTTTTTCGTGTGACGATGCTATAATAAGCACACAGAAAACTATCTTTTACAACACATGATTTCACGGAGGATAAAA
>OJNP01001266.1_pt1 | contig 13257 bp, 13 predicted proteins | sample 1597921 | NCBI WGS metagenome assembly OJNP01 (sample SAMN01915213, study PRJEB22387) | human gut metagenome | isolation source: stool | host: Homo sapiens | place: USA | reverse complement strand
GACGCTGTATGCATTTCGCAATGATCCGAGGGCGAGTATCGGGCTTTTGAGGACGGCACTGGTGAATACGAGGCGGCTGAATAAGGCACTTCAGGACATGCTTCATAACATGAACAAGTTTTTTGCAAAACTTTTACAGCAGGATTCGTACAGCGGGATTTTAAGAGAGCATCTGGACAGCTATGTGGAAGAGATCGTGTGGAAGAAGTATCATATTCTGAAGACGTCGGATAACTTTTACATTTATAAGATGGATATTAAGAAATGTCTGAGAGAGATCCGGGATGATGAGACATTTATCATGAAGGTACAGGCGCGGTCGAAGATGCTTGGAGATAATCAGGATGATGGACTGGATCTGCTGGATCTGATCGAGCGGGGATTTGATGATATTGAGCACAGAATCGCTAATATGGATAAGGAACATACGAAGTACGTCCGTGCGACGGTAACGAGGATGAATTATCTGTTAAGCGGTGAGACGGATACGAAGGGCCTGGTGGTACAGCTTCTGAATAAGATGTCGGAAGAACCGGAGCAGATGGAAGAGATCATCACAGAGACCGGAAAGCGCATGAATCTGTCGCTGCTGGAAATTCTGTCGGAGAAATCTTTATATAAGAGAAGAAAATCCAGAAAAGACTTCATCAGCCAGCTTCTTCCGGATGAGACGACGGGAGATCTGGATAAGGATGATATCTTAAGACTGAACCGGATCCAGATGCGGTTCAGCAAGAAGCAGATCGAAGAATTCATCGAGAATAATATGGAAGATGAAGTGATGGATGCGTCGAAGATTAATATTGCGGATGAGGAAGAATTTGAAAAACTGATTCTTGCTTATGATTACAGTACGCGTAAGAACAGCAGATATATGGTGCTGGAAGAAGAACCGGAAGAGGAGCTGCTGTCACCGCCCCACAGGCTGCCCCACCAGTCGCTGCCGCTGTCGCTGGGTGCTTCCGGCTCCACCGGCGCGGGCTCCGGGCCTGCGCTCACGGTGATGTTCACGCGGCCGTTCAGCTTGGCGGTGGAACCGGCCGCCGGGTTCTGCCCGATGACCGTGCCCACCGGCTGGTCGCTGTACTGGTCGGTCTGGCTGCCCAGGCCCAGATGGTTCTGCACCAGCAGGGTGCGGGCATCGTCCACGCTCATGCCGGACAGCGACGGCACCTTGGTGGTGGTGGCCACCTGCGGGCGGCTGACATAGACCACCACCGTGGATCCGGATTCTACCTGGGTGCCGGCTGCCGGGTCGGTGCGGATCACGGCACCGGAGGCCACGGAAGTGTCCACGGCCTGGGTCACCAGCACAGAAACGCCCAGGCTCTTGAGCTGCTGCTCGGCGTCGGCCTGCACATAGTTGGTCAGGTCCGGCACGGTGACATACTGGGTGCCCAGGCTGACGGTCAGGGTCACGCCCTGGCCCTCACGCACGGTGCGGCCGGACACCGGCGACTGTTTGTAGATATAACCGGCCGCATAGTTGCTGTTGTATTCCTGCTCCCAGGTCACGCTGATCTGGCCGGAAGCCACCTGCTCGGTGGCCTGGGCTTCCTCCTGGGTCATGCCGATGTAATCGTTCAGGGTGATATCGGCCTTGTTGTTCATCAGGTTGGACGAGTCGTTCAGGATCAGCCAGCACAGGGCCAAACAGGCCAGTGCAAAAGCGATCGTGATGCCGAACAGGACCGGCAGAAAAATGGTGCGCCGCTTGCGCTTTGCCTTTTTGCCGCGCGGGGCAGCCGACTCGTTCGGATGGTTCTGGCGGGCAGCTTTGTTCTGATTCATCGTACGTTTCACCACCTTTTCGGGTGCATCCTCTGTGATATATTGATACTCGAACATGACGGACGGATTCTGCACATAGGTGTCCAGCGCGTCCAGCATTTCACGGGCCGAAGCATACCGGTTCTGCGGCAGCTTCGCCATGGCTTTTTCGGTGATCTCCACCAGTGCGGCAGGCACCTGCGGAGCGATCTCGTGCAGGGATTTCGGCTGATCCGAGATCTGCTTGATGGCCACCTCCACGGCGTCCTCTGCATCAAACGGCAGCTGACCGGAGAGCATCTCGTACATCATGACGCCCACCGAGTAAATATCGCTGGTGCAGTCGGTCTCGTCGCCCTTGGCCTGCTCCGGGCTGATATAGTGCACACTGCCCATGGTCTTGCCGCTGAGCAGCTGGTTTTCGGCCCGGGAGATGCGCGCGATGCCAAAGTCCATCATGCGGAGCTGGCCGTTGTCCAGCAGCATGATGTTCTGGGGCTTGATGTCCCGGTGCACCACGCCGTTGTGGTGGGCATGGTCCAGCGCTTTCAGGATCTGGGAGATAAAATGGACGGTCTCCCGGCAGGTCAGCTTGCCGCCCCGCTCGTTCAGATACTCGCGCAGGGTCATACCGTCCACATATTCCATGACGATATACTGCAGATGGTCGCTCACCGAGACATCATACACCTTGACGATGTTGGGGTGGTTGAGCAGCGAGATGGCCTTGGACTCGTTCTTGAAGCGGCGCACAAGGTCGGGGTCATGCATGAGCTCCTGCCGCAGCACCTTAACGGCCACGACCGTGCCCTCTGGCACCGGCCCGCCCGGCCCCACAACGGCCTTGTAGACATTGGCCATGCCGCCGGTGCCGATGAGTTCCCGCACCGTGTACAGGCCGTCCAGCGTTTTGCCGATCAGGTTATCCATGGTGCACCTCCGTAGGTTCCACAGCCAGCAGCAGGGCGGTGATGTTGTCGGAACCGCCGTTCTCGTTGGCGGCATCCACCAGCCGATCGGGCAGATCGTAGAACGGGCCCTGCGCCAGCAGCTGCTCCATCTGCTCCACCGGCACCATGTTGGTCAGGCCGTCCGAGCAGAGCAGCAGCAGATCCTTTGCCTGCAGCTGCACCGAAGTGACCTCCGGCTCCAGCCGGTAATCCACGCCCAGCGCCCTGGTAATGATGTTCTTCTGGGGATGGTGCTCGGCCTCCTCCTCCGTGATGGTGCCGCAGTCCACCAGCTCCTGCACATAGGAGTGGTCGTGGGTGAGCTGGGTCAGTTTACCGCCCCGGCAGAGGTAGGCGCGGGAATCGCCCGCGTGACAGAGGGTGGCTTCCCCACCCCGCACCAGTGCGCAGACCGCCGTGGTGCCCATACCGGCCAGCGATTCCTCGTGGGCAGCTTTGTTGAACACATAGCGGTTGGCACTGATGAGGGCCTTTTTCAAAAAAGCGCCCTCCTGCCCTGCTCCGCACTGGGCGTACTGCTCCTGAAACACCTGTTCGATGACATTGCAGGCCCCCTGTGAGGCCTCGCGGCCGCCTTTGGCACCGCCCATACCATCACACACCAGTGCCCAGACAGCACCGCCGGGCAGTTCCCCGGCACGGTAATCATCCTGATTTTCCTGCCGGACGCGGCCCACATCCGTTTTTCCTGCTAGTTTCATAGGCTTCTCCTCTTGCGATTTACGCCTTACCATTCATTTCGTCCCGGCGCAGCTGGCCGCAGGCGGCGCTGATCTCGCTGCCAAGACGGCGGCGTACCGTGGCGTTGACCCCCAGGCTCTCCAGCTTTTTCTGGAAGCGCTGGACATTGGCGGCATCGGTAGCCGAGTAGGGGCTGCCGTCCACCGGGTTGATGGGAATGAGGTTCACATGAGCACCCATGCCCCGGATGAGGTCGGCCAGCTGTCTGGCACAGGCATCGGAATCATTGACACCGCGCACCATCGAATACTCAAAGCTGACCCGGCGGCCCGTGGTCTCCTGATAGCGGCGGACGGCGGGCATCAGCACCTCCACGGGGTAGGCATCATTGACCGGCATCATGCCGCTGCGGATCTCGTTGTTGGGGGCATGCAGGGAGACCGAAAGGGTCAGCTGCAGCTTTTTCTCGGCCAGCTGGTCGATCTTGGGCACCAGACCGCAGGTGGAAAGGCTGATGTTGCGCATTCCGATGTTCACGCCCTCCGGGGAGGAGATGTTCTCAAGGAAACGCATGACCTCGTCAAAATTATCCAGCGGTTCCCCGATGCCCATGAGGACGATGTGGGAGATGCGCTCCCCGATGTCCTTCTGGGCGGTATAGATCTCAGAGCAGATCTCACCGGCTTCCAGGTTACGCACCCGGCCTGCCTGGGTGGAGGCACAGAAGCGGCAGCCCATCCGGCAGCCCACCTGCGTGGAGACGCAGACCGTGTTGCCGTAGTGGTAGCGCATGACAACGGTCTCGATGCAGTTGCCATCGGCCATCCGCAGCAGATATTTCACGGTGCCGTCCTTGGCTTCCTGCCGGCGCTCGATCTTGGGGGCAGCAATGTAAAACTGCTCTTCCAGCTTTGCCAGCAGGGTCTTGGGCTGGTCGGTCATGGCAGAAAACTCGGTGACCAGCTTCTGGTGCACCCAGTGGAAGATCTGCTTTGCCCGGAAGCCCGGCTGACCCATGGCTTTCAGCGCAGTGGTCAGCTCGGCCAGCGTCAGGGAAGAGATACAGCGTTTTTGTTCCATGGTATTCTCCTATGAATCAATACGAACCGGACGGCGGGTTCATTGCGTTTTCTGCATGGCGCAGAGGAAAAAGCCGTCCATCCCGGTGCGGGTGGGCACCGAGAGCGCCCCGTGCTCCCCCACTGTCATTCCGTCAGGGAACGCCACAGCGGGCCGGACCACCCGGAACTCCGGGTGGCGGGCAAGGAATGCCGCCACCTGCTCCTCGTTCTCGGCGGGGTCGATGGTACAGGTGGAGTAAACCAGCCGCCCGCCCGCTTTCAGCAGAGCGGCTGCTGTGTCCAGAATGGACGACTGGGTGGCCAATAATTCATCGTGGCGTGCTTTTTCCAGCGTCTTATAGCGGATATCCGGCTTTTTTGCCAGAATGCCCAGGCCGCTGCAGGGGGCATCCACCAGAATGCGGTCTGCGGCGGGCAGCTTTGGGTTGGGGCGGGTGGCATCATTGCACAGGGCGGTGACATGGGCAAAGCCCATCCGTTCCACAGCGCTCCGGATGAGCCCGACCCGGTGCTCTGCCACATCGCAGCTGTACAGTGCGCCCTGCCCCTGCATCTCCTCGGCCAGCAGCAGTGTTTTACCGCCGGGTGCCGCGCAGAGGTCGATCACGGTATCGCCGGGCTTTGCCTCCACACAGAGGGCTGCCAGCTGGCTGGCCTGCCCCTCCACATGGAAACAGCCCTCCTTGAAGAGCGGGTGCTCCGCCGGGCTGCCCTCAAACTTTGCCAGCACACTGCCGGGCACAAGGCCGGGCTGTGCGCTCTTCACGCCGCTTTCCAGCAGTTTTTCACAGAGGGCCGCGGCATCCATTTTCAGGCAATTGGCCCGCAGGCTGGTGCAGCCGCCATCGGCGGTGTGGGTCAGGATGCCCAGCGCTTCCTCGGGGTAATGGGTGCGCAGGAACTCTGCCACATCCTGCCCCGCAGAGCCCAGCACCATGAGGCGCTGGGTCTCGTTCCGGAAGCGGGCAGTTTCCAGATCATAATTGCAGGCCTTGCGCAGGACGGCATTGACCAGCCCGGACGCACTCGCCTTTTTGAAGGTGCGGGTCAGCTTGACGGCCTCGTTCACCGCCGCCGACACCGGCACCTGCATATAGCGGGCCTGCGCCAGCGCGGCCCGCAGGATCTCGCGCACCTGCGGGTCCAGCCTGGCAAGGCCCCTGGGCAGGAACTGTTCCAGAATGAAATCCAGCGTGCCCTGATGTTCCAGCACGGTGTAGAAGATGGCACCGGCAAAGGCCTTATCCCGGCCCTCCAGTTTCTGGCGGCGGAGTTCGGCATCCAGCACAAGGTTTGAGAAGCCGTCCTGCTCCTGCCGGACCAGTGCAGCCACTGCCGCTGCCCGCGGATTGGCCGCCATCAGAGGGTATCCCCCGCTTTGAGACGCAGACCGGCCGCAAAGGAGGTGCCATCCATCGGCTTTTTGCCCTCAGGCACCACATGGAGCAGCTGGACCGCGCCATCGGCACAGGCCACCGTCAGGGGCTTTGTGGAAAGCACCGTGCCGGGAGCCTCACCGTTGGAGGCAGCCACGCGGCACTCGGTCACCTTGACCTTTTTGCCGCCTGCGGTCACGAACCAGGCCATGGGCCAAGGGTTCATGCCGCGCACCCAGTTGTGGATGTGCGCAGCAGTATCGGTCAGCCTGAACTCCGCCAGCTCCTTGTCCAGCACGGGGGCCAGGGTGGCGTTCTCATGCTGCTGGGGCTGGGGCTGGAGGGTGCCAGCTTCCATGGCGGGCACTACCTCACAGAGGACGCGGGCACCTACGGCGGTGACCCGGTCGAACAGCTCACCGCTGGTCTCCTCCGGGCCGATGGCGATCTTCTCGCAGACCAGCACATCGCCGGTGTCCAGCCCCTCGTCCATCTGCATGATGGAAACGCCGGTCTCGGTGTCGCCGTTCAGAACAGCCCACTGCACAGGGGCGCTGCCGCGGTACTTGGGCAGCAGGGACACATGCAGGTTGATGCAGCCATACTTCGGAGCTTCCAGCACGGATTTGGGCAGGATGCAGCCGTAGGCCACCACCACGATGAGGTCAGGGGCCAGCGCCCGGATGTTGGCATCCTCGCTGCCGTCCCGCAGGGTGCGGGGCTGGAACACGGGGGTCCCATGCTCCAGAGCAACTTCCTTGACCGGGGGCGCGGTGAGCACCTGCTTGCGGCCCACCGGCTTATCCCGCCGGGTGTACACGCCGCAGATCTCGTGACCGGCGGCATACAGGGCCTTCAGGCACTCCGCGGCGATATCCGGGGTTCCCATGAACAGAATGCGCATCAGTTGTTTCCTTTCGCTTCACGGGCAGCCTTTTTGCCCTCCTCGGTGTCCTCGTAGAAATACTCGCTGGACTCCATGATGGTAATGCCGTCCAGATGGTCATTCTCGTGCTGAATGCAGCGGGCCAGCAGGTCCTCAGCCTCCAGCTCGAACCAGTTGCCGTTGCGGTCCTGTGCACGCACCTTGACGGCAACGGGACGGGTCACGGCACCGTTGTGGCCGGGGAAGGACAGGCAACCCTCGTAGGCGGTCTCCTCATCCTCAGAAACAGCCAGGATCTCGGGGTTGACGAAATCGATGAACTTGTACTCATAATCCTCGGGGATCTCCTCGGGAGCATCGGTGGTGTCCCACACCACGAAGATGCGGCGCAGCATGCCCACCTGAGGGCCTGCCAGACCCACGCCGTCGGCGGCGATCATCGTCTCCCGCATGTCATCCAGCAGGGTGGCAAGGCGGTCGTCAAAGTTGGTCACGGGGCGGCAGACCTTGTTCAGGATGGGGTCGCCCTCTTTTACGATATTGCGGATAGCCATAGTGGTACCTCCAAAATTTGTTGTGTTGTATCAGATATCCCCGTCCGAGTGCAGATCGACCACAACAGTGGCCTTGCCGGGCAGTTTTTCCTGCTCGTAGAGGGTCAGCGTTTCCCGGATGAGGTCCCGGAAACGGCGGTCGTTGCGGCACTTGACGGTGAGTTTATAGCGGTAGGAATCGTTGATCTTTTCAATGCTGCCGGGGGTGGGACCCAGCACCCGCAGGGGCAGGTCGGGCTGTTTGGCCGCCTGTCGGCCCAGCAGGGCCGCAAAGCGGGCGGAAGCCCGGGCCACCTCGCTCTCCTTTGGCCCGGCAAAGCCCACAACGCAGAGCCCGCAGAAGGGCGGATAAAGCCCCAGCTTCCGGTAGGCGATCTCCTGCTCGAAGAACGCGTCGTAGTCCTGCGCGGCGGCAAGGTTGAGCACCGGGTTGTCCGGGTCGGTGGTCTGGATGATGGCAAAGCCGGGGTCTTTTGCCCGGCCGCTCCGGCCCACCACCTGCGTGACGAGGCTGAACACGGTCTCATAAGCCCGGAAGCCCTGGGCGAACAGGAGCGAATCGATGCCCAGCACGCCCACCAGCGTCACATCCTCGAAATCCAGCCCCTTGGCCACCATCTGGGTACCCACCATGATGTCATATTCATGCCGGGCAAACTTTGCCAGCAGCTTTTCGTGGGCATCCTTGGCGGCGGTGGTATCCTGATCCATCCGCAGGATGCGGGCCTCCGGAAAGAGCTTTGCCAGCTCCTCCTCGGCCTTCTGGGTGCCAAAGCCCCGGTACTGCAGTTTTCCGCCGCAGGCGGGGCATCTGGCAGGGGGCGGGTCCAGCTGGCTGCCGCAGTAATGGCAGAGCAGCTTGTGGGCCGATTTGTGGTAGACCATGGGCACGCTGCACTTCTGGCACTTGAGCACCTCGCGGCAGTCCTCGCACTGGGCCACGGTCTGGTAACCCCGGCGGTTGAGCAGCAGAATGGTCTGCTTGCCTGCCTCAAGGTTGTGCCGGATGGCATCCTCCATGGCAAGGCTGATCTCCCGGGGGTTGCCGGAGGCAAGCTCGGCCCGCATATCCACGATCTGGACTTTGGGCAGCGGGTTGCCGCCATAGCGTTTGGTCAGGCGCACCAGCTGGGTGCGGCCATGCTGGGCGGCATAATAGCTCTCGGTGCTGGGGGTGGCGCTGGCCAGCAGGAGCAGGGCCCCGTTCTCCGCCGCGCGCTGCCGGGCCACCTCGTGGGCCGAGTAGCGGGGCGCGGATTCGGAGCGGTAGGTGTGCTCCTGCTCCTCATCAATGATGACAAGGCCGATGTTTTCCAGCGGGGAGAAGATTGCGCTGCGGGTGCCCACCACGATATCCGCGCCGCCGTCCTGGATCATCTGCCATTGGAGCAGGCGCTCGGTGTGGTTGAGGGCGGAATGCTGCACGGCCACCCGCTTGCCAAATTGGCTTTTCAGCCGCAGGATCATCTGAGGGGTCAGGCTGATCTCAGGCACCAGCACCAGCGCCCGGCGGCCCATCTGCAGGCAGTGCTCGATGAGCTTCAGGAACACCAGCGTTTTGCCGCTGCCGGTCACGCCGTAGAGCAAGGCCGAGTGCGGGGCTGCATCCTCCAGCCCGGGCAGCAGCGCGTCATAGGCGGCCTGCTGCTCCTCCGTGAGAAGGATGGGCTCGTTCTTCAGCGGGATGGAAGAATACAGGTCGATGGATTTGTTCACCTTGCTGCATTCCAGCACGCCCTTGGCGCAGAGGTTGTCCAGCACCGCCCGGCTGATGCCCTTTTCCTCCAATGCAGACAGGGTGCGCTCTCCCCCGGCCAGCAGGGCCACTGCGGCCAGCTGCTTGGCGGTCGGCCTGGGCTTTGGGGGCAGCGTGCCCACCAGCTTGTAGGCATTTTCCGTGTGGCGGACGAGCTGCTTTTGAAGCACCGGGGTCACGCCGTCCTCCGCCACGGTGGGCTTGTACTGCGCGCCGTAGGGGATGACCGCCTTGACGGCCTCGTAGTAGGTGCAGAAGGTGCGCTCCTTCAAAAAGTGCACCAGCCGCAGCAGCTCCGGGGTGAGGCAGGCAGAGGCCGGGGCCACATCGAACAGGAACTTGAGCTTTGCGCTCTCCGGTTCGGCATCGCAGGCCAGCACCACGCCCATCCGGGCACGGCTCCCCCGCCCGAAGGGCACCAGCACCATGCTGCCCAGCCGGACGGTATCCTGCTGGTCGGGCATGACGGCATAGGTATAGAGTTTGTCGAAATGAAAGGTCGCGTTGCTCACTGCAACGCCTACCGTTTTGGGCATTCAGGCAGCTCCTTCAAAGCGTTTTAGCGGGTCAGGCCTGCACGCTGGCAGATGACATCATAGAGCCTGGCGGCGCAGGCATCCACCTCGTCGTTGACCAGCTTGAGGGTGAATTTATCCTGCTGGGCCAGCTCATTGCGGGCGATCTCCAGGCGCTCCCGGATGCTCTCCTCGGTCTCGGTGCCGCGGCCGCGCAGGCGGCGCTCCAGCTCCTGGGTGGAGGGGGGCAGCAGGAAGATGGTGGTGGCACCGGGATACATGCGGCGGATATTGGCCGCACCATGCACATCGATGACCATGACCACCAGCTTGCCCGCGTTCAGCCGCTTGTTGACCTCTTCCTTCAGGGTGCCGTAGTAGTTGCCGTTGAAGAAGTTGTGCTCCACGACCTCATCCTGATCGATGAGCTGCTGGAACTGCTCCTTGGTGCGGTAGTAGTAATCTACCCCTTCCTGCTCCCCGGGGCGGGGGGAACGGGTGGTTGCAGAAACCGTTTTTTCGATCTCGGGGTGGGCCTTGCGCAAAGCGCTGACCACACTGTCCTTTCCGGTACCGGCGGCACCGGAAACGACAAACAGATATTTTTCATTTTCCATGGTCTTACTGCTCCTCTTCTGTCACTGTTTTGCCCTCGGCCTGACCGGCGGCACGGCTGGCTACCGTTTCGGGCTGAAGGGCTGAAAGGACAACGTGGTCGGAGTCCATGATGAGGACGGCGCGGGTGCTGCGGCCATAGGACGCATCAATGAGCATCCCCCGCTCCCGCGCTTCCTTGACCAAACGCTTGACCGGGGCAGAATCGGGGCTGACCACAGCCACCACCCGGCCCGCGCTGACCAGATTGCCAAAGCCGATGTTGATCAGTTTCATCTTTTCCTCCGAACCATCTGAATCTCAGGGTTTACTCCAGATTCTGGATCTGCTCACGGATCTTCTCGATCTCCGCCTTCATATCCACCACGATGCGGGTGATATCCAGATCCTGACATTTGGAACCAATGGTATTGGTCTCACGGTTCAGCTCCTGGGTCAGGAAATCCAGCTTGCGGCCCACGGGCTCGTCCAGCTCCAGAATGGAGCGGTACTGGGCGATGTGGCTGCGCAGGCGGACGGTCTCCTCATCCACGGCGGTCTTGTCGCCAAAGATGGCGGCCTCGGTCAGGACACGGGCATCATCGATGTTCCGGTCCTCCAGAATGACCTTGAGTTTTTCGTACAGGCGGTTGGTGTAGTTCTCCACCCGACCGGCGCTCAGGGTCTCCACCCGGCCCACGCATTCTTCCAGAAAGCGCAGTCGGTTCTCCACATCAGCCTTCATCTTGGCACCCTCAGCGGCGCGCATCTCCACAAAACGATCCAGTGCCTGGGCGGTGACAGCGGAGACATCCTCCCAAAGCTGCTCCTCATCCACATCAGCGTGGCGGGTGGTCAGCACATCGGGAAAACGGGCGATCATCCCGGCGGTCACATCGTTCTTGACCTCCAGCGCCTCAGACAGGTCCCGCAGGGCCTGCTGGTAGCTCTTTGCCAGCTCCTGATTCACAGCCACCACGGTATCGGCGGCATCCACGGTCTGCACCGTCAGGCTCAGTTCCACCTTGCCGCGGGTCACCCGCTCGTTCAGCTGCTTTTTCAGGCGGCTGTCCAGATAGCTGCAGGTGCGGGGCATCCGGGAAGAATACTCAAAATACCGGGAGTTGACACTGCGCAGCTCCACCGTGATCTCGCGGCCATTGCGCACAGCAGTTCCCCGGCCAAAACCGGTCATGCTCAAAATCATGCTTTTTTCCTCGTATTCCAAAGGGTTTTCTGCGGACATTCTTCGTATATGTATCCGCTTTGGGGCACACAGACCCATGTTACGATACATATACTATATATTTTACTCTGCCGTCCCTTTTTTTGCAAGCAATGCGGCGAAAAAAATCTATTTTGCCCCCTTGACAAGGGGCAGGAACAACGCTATACTATGCATCGTGAACAGTGTTCATGTTGAGGAGGTGGTCATACGAATCCGATGGCAACGTCCAAGGAGGAGATCCTGAAAACGAGCCGGGTCCTCATCCAGCAGAATGGATGGGAAGCGGTCAACATCCGTGCAGTGGCAGCAGCCTGCGGGGTATCCGTGGGGTGCATCTACAACTACTTTGGTTCCAAGACCGAACTGGTGAGCGCGGCGGTGGAAAGCATCTGGAGCGATATCTTTCGCCACCCGGACGACCCGGCGGTGTTTGAGGATACCCTCTCCTGCATCCGCTGGATGTACCGGCAGCTGGAATACGGCTCTGCGCAGTACCCCGGCTTCTTCACCCACCACGCGCTTGGCTTTGTGCGGCAGGATACCGCCGATGGAAAGCAGCAGATGCGGCAGACCTGGCAGCACATCCTGGATGCGCTGACCATGGTGCTGACCAGGGACAAAAAGATCCGGCCAGACGCATTTACTGAGGAGTTCACCCGCCAGAAATTTGCGGGCATCCTGTTCTCCCTCATGCTTTCTGCCGTGGTGCAGCAGGATTTTGACCCAACAGCGGTATTGGAGATCATCCGCAGGACCATTTATGAAGTGTAAAAAACATCCCACAGCTTTGTGGGAGTTTTTTACGGCCAAAAGTGAACAATGTTCATATTGAGTGATGCGGGACATCTCCCCCAGCAGGCCACCCATGGCAGGCTGCATTTTTCAGGCGCAGCCTGCACATCACAGCGATGCAGTCCGGCCGGCAATCGCTGACCGAATCGCGATAGAGCAGCAAACCAACCATAAAGGAGCAACATTTTTATGAGAGCAATCATTGAGACCGTTTTCGACATCTTCTATCTGGTCACCGTGCTGACCTTGGGCATCCGCATGATCCGCGGCAGCAAGGCTGGCACCCAGTTCCGCCTGTTCGGCCTGATGGCCGTGGTGCTGGGTGCAGGTGACTCCTTCCATCTGGTGCCCCGTGCACTGGCACTGTGCACCACTGGCCTGGAGAACTACGCTGTGCCTCTGGGCCTGGGCAAGTGGATCACCTCCGTGACCATGACCGTGTTCTATGTACTGCTGTACTACGTCTGGCGCAAGCGCTACCAGATCGAGGGCCAGAAGGGCCTGACCATTGCCGTGTACGCCCTTTCCGCTGTGCGCATCGTGCTGTGCATGATGCCGCAGAACCAGTGGCTGACCAACCACACCCCGCTGACCTGGGGCATTCTGCGCAACATCCCCTTTGCATTGCTGGGCCTGCTGATCATCGTGCTGTTCTACCACAGTGCCAGGGAACACAAGGATCAGGCTTTCCGCTGGATGTGGCTGACCATCGTGCTGAGCTTCGGCTTCTATATCCCCGTGGTGCTGTGGGCAGACGTCAACCCCCTGATCGGGATGCTGATGATCCCCAAGACCTGCGCCTACGTCTGGACCGTGCTCATCGGCTACAACGCCATGAAGGCCGAAACCGGCAAGCAGAACTGAGCCTGCACCTCCCCCGCTGCTTAGGGTGTATCTGAAAAGTCGAAAATTTAGTCTATTTCTACAAGCACAGCTGGATTTTGCGTTAAACAGCCTTGAAATCCACAAAGGATTCCTGCGGCTATTTGCCTTAAATCCCGCTTGTGCTTGCGAAATATTCGTCATTTTCTTTGTTTTCAGATACACCTTAA
>OJNP01001263.1_pt1 | contig 13270 bp, 14 predicted proteins | sample 1597921 | NCBI WGS metagenome assembly OJNP01 (sample SAMN01915213, study PRJEB22387) | human gut metagenome | isolation source: stool | host: Homo sapiens | place: USA | reverse complement strand
AACATGACCCGCACATTTATCTGGTTCGTTGTTATTCAGTTTTCAAGGTTCCTGCTGTCTCTCGACAGCTTTTACAGTTTACACCGAAACCGTACCGTTGTCAACAGCTTTTTTCATCTTTTTTTGCATTTTCAGGGACAGTCACCCTCAGCAGATTCGTGGCAGTCCCTCACCCCGGAGCGGAAGCAGTTTCCGCACGCCGCCATAGATGGTTTCCAGATGCACACCCTGCCCTTCTTCCACCTTGCCGGCTAACGCCGCGTTTTTACCATACGGATGGCGGTGCAGAATGGCCAGCGCCGCCTCTGCCTGTGCCGCAGGCAGGGAAATCAGCAGGTTTCCTTCGTTGCCCATGGTGAGCGGATCAAGTCCGAGGATGCCGGACAGGTCCCGTACCTGGTCAGAGACAGGGAGTGCCGCTTCGGAAAACACGAGGGATTTCGCCGAGGCTGCCGCCAGTTCGCAAGCCACCGTGGCCAGCCCGCCGCGGGTGATGTCACGCAGGGCATGGAGGGCCAGTCCGTGATGCAGAAGGTCCGCCACCAGCCCGTTGAGGGGAGCGCAGTCACTGCGCAAATCCGTTTCCATGTGGAGACGCTGGGTCAGGATGACGGCGTGATGGTCTCCCAGGTTTCCGGTCACCAACAGCGCATCGCCGCCCTGCAGGTTCGCGGCCCCTATGCGGCTACCCCGCGGGCGGACGCCGAGACCGGCTGTGTTGATGTACAGGCCGCCGTTGCCTTCAATGACCTTCGTATCCCCGGCGACGATGCGGACACCCGCTTCCGCCGCGGTCTCCGCCATGGACTGGACGACTTTTTCCAGCCGGTCCGTGTCCAATCCCGTTCCCAGGATGAAGGAGGCCGTCAAGTACAGCGGTTCTGCACCCATGCAGGCCAGATCGTTGACGGTGCCGCAAATGGAGAGTCTGCCGATATCACCGCCCGGGAAGAACAGGGGATTGACGACGAAGCTGTCCGAGGTGAGGACAGGATTCCCGTCCAACACAGGCAGGACGGCGCCGTCTTCCATGCGGTCCAGCACAGGATTATGGAAATGTCGGGCAAAAAGACCGGCAATCAACCGGCCCGTCTCTTCCCCGCCGCTGCCGTGGCGCAGTTCGATCTTCATGCGGGACCTCCTTCCCGGTACGTGACGCAGCACGCACCTTCACTACTGACCATGCAGGCCCCGACCGGATGTTCCGGCGTACAGGCCTTGCCGAAAGACGGGCACCGGACCGGTGCCAGCCGGCCGGTCAGCACCTGGCCGCAGCAACATCCCCGCGGCACGGCATCGTCCGTCAGACCGGAACTGCCGGCGTCCAGTTCCTTATACGGACCGGCCAGGTACAGGCCGGATTCCTCAATGCTGCCCAAACCGCGCCACACGGCGTTCCCCGGGGAGAACACTTCGCGCAGCAGCGCCCGGGCCTGTTCGTTGCCCCGGGGCCGCACCACCGCGGGATATTCGTTCCAAAGCCCTTCCGTGCCCTTCGCACATTGCAGGACGAGGCGCACGAGGGCCCGCAACAGGAGCGGCGGCGTAAACCCGCCGATGACCATGGTGGTGCCGCACACCGCAGCCAGTTCCCGATAGGCATCGCTGCCCGTGATGACGGCCACGTGGCCCGGGCAGAGGAAGCCGTCGATGTCTCCCCGGACCGCCAGCAGACGGATGGCCCGGGGCATGGTCTTCAGCGCCGTCAGAAAACGGACGTTCCGGATCTTTTCCCTGTATACGCGCTGCACGAGGGAAGCCCAGACCGGCGCGGTCGTCTCGAACCCGACAGCGGCCAGGATGAAGGTCATTCCAGGTTCCGCGGCCGCCATGTCCAGGGCATCCTCCGGGTTGTAGAAAAAGTCCGCCCGGCCGCCCCGGTCCCGCGCTCCGGCCAGGGACATGCGGCTGCCGGGCACGCCCAGCATATCACCGAAGGAAAGCACTTTGCAGTTCTCCGTCAGGGCATATTCCACCAGGCGGTCGATATAGGCTGTGGGCGTGACACAGACGGGACATCCGGGACCGGACAGGAGCGTAATGGACGGCGGGAGCATCTGCCGGATGCCGCTCCGGTACAAGGCGGCCGTGTGGGTGCCGCAGACTTCCATGAGTTTGAGCGGCCGGCCGTCGTAACTGCGCAGCCACTGCGCCAGTTCCCGTTCCTTCATAACGGATCTTCCTCCCGTCCTTCCGCGGCAGCATCCCGGATTTCGTCAAAGAGGGCGGTCCAGTCCTCCGCATCCTCTTTTTCCACCACCTGGATCGCCATACCGGCATGGACCAGCACATAGTCGCCGACTGCCGCCGGAACCATGGACAGGTTCACGCGGACCCGGGACCCGGAAAAATCAACGGTGCCATGGGTCCCGTCGCGGGAAACGACCTTGCCGGGATATGCAACGCACATCTTCCTGCTCCTTTCCGCTTCCTTGCTTTTCTATTTCCTCTTGCCGCGCCGCAGCAAGCCGTAATAAGCCTGTCCGAGACTGATGCCTCCGTCGCCGCAGGGCACGGCCTCATTCGTATAGACGTGGAAATGGCGCCGTTCCAGTTCCGTCACGGCGCCCTCCAGCAGGATACCGTTGGCAAAACAGCCGCCGCTCAGGACGACATCGGCGAGGCCGAAGTATTCCGCGCTGTCCGCCACAAGCCGGACCACCGCCCGGTGGAACCCCAGGGCTGCCGCCTCCCGCCCCTTTGATGCCAGGGGCCGCCGGCTCCATTCCCAAAGCTTCTGCAGCAGAGGGGCCGCATTCCAGACAAGCCGGCCGGATGCATCCTGCCCCGGCTCCAGAGCCAGGGGCAGCGGTGCCGTGCCATGCCGGATTCCCTGCTGCGCCGCGGCTTCCAAGGCCATGGGGCACTCGCCTTTGAAAGTGTTTTCCGTGGCCAGGCCCAGCAGGACCGCCGCTGCATCAAACAGACGCCCCATGCTGGAATTGCCGAGGGTGTTCACGCCGGCTGCCAGGGCGTTCCGCACAACAGGATAGCGCGAATCCGCCACGTCCTCCTCCGCAATCCCGGCAGCTGCCAGGTAGCACAGGGCGCTTTTCCAGGCCTGCTTCATGGATACATCCCCACCGAGCATGGGAATGGGCTGCAGATGGCCTACCCTCTCCATGGCCGCACCATGGCACCGCAGGATTTCCCCGCCCCAGACCGTACCATCCGGGCCGGCGCCGGTCCCGTCGAAGACAAAGGCCAGGCAAGGGCCGTCCAGATGGTGTTCCGCCAGGACGGACAGGGCGTGGGCATGGTGATGTTGTACCGTCAGCAGGGGAATGCTGCGCGCCGCGGCCAGCTCCCGTCCCCACTGCCAGGACAGGTACCCTTCGTGCCGGTCCGTTACGATGCATTCCGGTGTGATGCCCAGCATGGCCTCCCAGTCAGCTTCGCTGTCCCTGAGGAAACGTTCCGACTTTGCGTTGTCCAATTCGCAAGGGATTTGAGCAGGATAGAGGCGCCCGCCGCCGCTCAGACAGAAAGACGGCTCCATATCGGCACCGCAGGCCAGGACACACCCTTCCGGGGCCTGCCGCACGGCCGGTTCCGGCAACCAGCCCCGGGTCCGGCGCAACACCTGCACCCGTCCGGCTGCCGCCTTGACGACGCTGTCGTCGGCACTGCGCAGAATCTCCCGGTCGTAAGTGAAAAAGCCTGCCACCGCGTGGTGTTCCCTGTACCAGGCCAGGGCTGCCTCGTCCTGAAACAGGATGGGTTCGCCGCTCCGGTTGCAGCTCGTCACAATCAGGGGGACACCTGCCCCTTCCGTCAGCATCGCGTAAAATCCCGACGGGGGCAGAAAGAGGCCCAGGAGCGGTACGTGCCCTGCCGTTTCCGCCGGCAGATACAGCGGTTCCTGCGGTTCGGCCAACACGATGGGCCGCACGGCGGACGTCAGGAGTTCTTGTTCCTGTTCCGTCAGGCGGCACAATGCGGAAGCTGCCGTCAGATCGGGAACCATAAGGGCGAAGGGTTTCCGGTCACGCTGTTTCAACTGACGCAGCTGCCGCACCGGGGTCTCACAGTCGCCGCGGCAGACCAGATTGTAACCGCCGATGGATTTGACAAGGATAATGGCCCCTGCCCGCACAAGGCGGATGGCTTCCGCCATTGCCGCCGGTCCGGCCAGGTGGTCCCTTCCCGTCAGCCCGGAAAGCTGGGGGCCGCAGTCCGGACAGGAAATGGTTTCCCCATGGCAGCGCCGATCGGACGCATCGGTATATTCCCGGCCGCAGGCCGGGCAGAAAGGGAAGCGGTCCATGGTCGTGTTCTCCCGGTCATAGGGCAGTTTCCGGACAATGGTGTAGCGCGGGCCGCAGGCCGGGCAGGAAATATAGGGATACCCATAATGCCGGACGGACGGATTGTGCAGCTCCTCCAGGCACCGGGGGCAGATGCCCAGGTCGGCCGGAAACACGGGCTCCTTCGCCGTGCCGCCGCTGGGAATGGCGCGGAAGCCGTCGAACCGTTCCAGAGGCGCTTCGCGGTATTGCACCGTTTCCACCTGGGCCGGCGCGGGAAAGCGGCGCAAGCTGTCCAAAAAAGAAGGCAGCTCCGCGGCCTCACAGGTTACCCGGATTTCCACGGTGCCGCCCAGGTTCTTCACCCAGCCTTTCAGGGACGCCGCCCCGGCCAGCCGGCAGACGCCTGGCCGGAAGCCCACACCCTGCACCCGTCCCGTGACGGTGATGAGGTAGGTTTTTTCCACAGCGGCACCTCCTTTGCGGTTGGAACGGACAGGGCCTCTTATTGACCGGCTGCGGACGCAGCCGCCCGGGTGAGCCATTGCGCCGCTTCGGCGTAGCCCTCCCCGGTCTTGCCGCTCACCTTGAAGACCGGCGCAACCTTATTCAGGTGGCGCAGGCCCTTCATAAAGAATTCCTCGTCAAAATCGAGATACGGCAGCAGATCCACCTTGTTGAGGAGGACCACGTCCGCCTTTTCAAAGGCCAGGGGGTATTTGTACGGTTTGTCACTGCCGTCCGTGACGCTCACGATGAGGAGCTTGCTGTTTTCCCCGATCGTGAGTTCGGCCGGACAGACCAAGTTGCCCACGTTCTCGATGAACAGGATGCCCGGTTCGGGGAACGCCATGGCGTGGACGGCGTTGTGGACGAGGGGTGCGTCGAGGTGACAGGCACCGAAAGTGTTGATCTGCGCCGCCGGCACGTTCTGGCGGCGGAGCCGTTCCGTGTCGAGGTCCGACTCGATATCGCCTTCGATGACGTAGACCTTCCCCGGCAGATGTTTCATCAGCCGCTCCAGCGACGTGGTTTTCCCCGCGCCCGGCGCCCCCATGACGTTCACCGCGTAAATGCCATGTTTTCCGAGATATTCCCGCACGTGTCCTGCAATGTGGTCGTTGTGGGAATAGATGTCCATTTTGACATCGGCTTTGACCATATGCATTATGGTACCTCCAAATCAACCGTATCGATGTAGAATTCCTTGCCGGTTTCCGTCGGCGACCCGGCGCCGCCGCACCAGGGACAGGTAAAGGAAAAGCGTTTCCGTTCAAACAGGCGCCCGCACTTGTCACAGCGCATCTTCGGTTTCACGTCGCGGATGGTGAGGGTCGCGCCGGCGCACGGCGTTCCTTCGGCGATGATGTCGAAATACATCTGGATGGACGCGCCGATGAAGCCTGAATCCTCGCCGACGACAAGATGGATGGCCCGGACCCGTCCGTGTTTTTCCCGGGCCGTCTCCGAGGCAATACGCACGATTTCCAGGGTGACCGGATACTCATGCATCGGGGGCCCCTTTCTGCGCCGGCGCCTTACCCACCTTCGGCCGCGGAACGCGGAGCGTGACTTCCTCCGGGTTGCCCTCGTAGCTGCCCAGGCTGAGGCATTTGCGCGGACAGTTGGTGATGCACGTGTCGCAGTTCACACAGGACGCGAGGTCGATGCGCCAGGTCCGTTCCCGCAGGTCCACCGTGATAGCGCCAGCCGGGCAGTTACGCTGGCACATACCGCAGCAGATGCAGCGGCTGACGTCGTTGACGATCTGGCTGCCCATCGCGCCGGCAGATGCTGCCGCGGCAGGCGCCGCAGGGGCCGGACTCCTCCCGGCCAGGGCAGGTTTCTGCGAAGCCGCCGGCAGGGCGACCTGGAGCTCGACGGCTTCCTTTTTCAGGGCCGGGGCCGTGTACTCCGGTTTCATGGACAGGCATTTCTTCGGGCAGTTTTCCACGCAGGCGGCACACTGGACACAGGAAAAGGGATCCAGGCGCCACGTGCCCGTCTTCCGGTCCACTGTGATGGCGCCGGCCGGACAGGTACGCATGCACATGCCGCAAAGGATGCACCGGGAGCTGTCGTTTTCCACGTGTCCCCGCACGCCCTCCTGGAATATTTTCGGCTGCAGCGGGTACGGCGAGGTCGCCGGTTTTTTGAACAGGTTGCCCAAGGCCTGTTTCATAAAGGTCAGATAGCTCATGACAGACCGCCTCCTTACCGTTCACAGCAACTGATGCACGGATCGATGGTCAGGATGATGTTCGGCACGTCCGCCAGGTCGCAGCCCTGCAGGATCTTCACCAGGCCCGGCAGGTTGCCGTTCGTCGGCGTGCGGAGACGGAACCGCTCCAGGTTCCTGGTTCCGTTCCCCTTGACATAGTAGACAGCTTCCCCGCGGGGCTGTTCCACGCGGGTAAAGTACTCGCCCGCCGGAGGGAACCCTTTTACAGGCACCTCGACGGGACCGTCAGGCAGGTTCTCCAGGCAACCCAGGATCAGGCCGACGGACTGTTCGATTTCCTCCAGCCGCACCTTGACACGGGCCAGGCAGTCCCCCGCCTGCTCCGTGACCGGCCTGAAATGCAGATCCTTGTAGGCGCCTTCGTCATCGGCGCAGCGGTAATCCAGGGGCAGGCCGCTGGCGCGCGCCATAGGCCCCAGGCAGCCGAAATCCCGCGCGTCCTGCAGGGACAGGACGCCGATTCCGGCCAGGCGGCTCTGGATGGTGCCGTCGTGCAGGAAGACATCGCTCATGGCACGGAACTCCTTGCGCATGCCCTTCAGCTTCTCCTCCATCTCCTTCCTCATGGCGCCGGTCAGGTCCCGGCGCACACCGCCGACCTTGCAGACGGAAAAGATGACCCGTCCGCCCGTCGTTTCCTCGAACAGGTCGAGTACGGTCTCGCGCAGCCGCCAGGCCGTCATGAACAGACTTTCAAACCCCATGGCGTCTGCCGCCAGACCCAGCCAGAGCAGATGGCTGTGGACACGGGACAGCTCGTGCCAGAGGGTACGCAGGTATGAAGCCCGTCGCGGTACCTCGATGCCCATGAGGCCCTCGACGGCCTTCACATAGCCCCACCCGTGGCCAAAAGAACAGATGCCGCAGACCCGTTCCGCCACAAAGGTGAACTGTTTGAAATCCCGCTTTTCCACAAGTTTTTCCAGGCCGCGGTGCACGTACCCGATGGAAGGGATGGCACGGACGACCTTTTCATCTTTCAATTCCAGATCCAGATGGACCGGTTCCGGCAGGACCGGATGCTGCGGACCGAAAGGGACCGTTGTGATTTCCGCCATGTTCAGACCCCCTTCCCGTTATCCGTTCCGTCCGGCGCGTCCTTGCGGATGGCCGCCGCATCAATGCCCAGTCCGCCGCGCAGGTCCACCTTGAAGGCCTGTTTGGCATGGGCCGCTTTCTGGAGCTCATGCCAGGGTGTCTTTTCCGCCAGATGGAAGAAATGGCCCCGGTAGTCCACGTCTTCGGAAATGAACCGGATATCCAGGCCGAACAGGTCATGAATCTCGTTTTCCCAGACGAAGGCGTACCAGAACATGGTGGTCACGCTCATGACCGACGCGCCTTCGGGCAGCGTCAGCCGCAGATGATACAGGAAGTAGTTGCGGTCGAAGCTGTACGTCAGCTCGTACCCGCCTTCCACACGGGTACAGAGGATCTGCACGAGGCGGCACCCTTCCTTCTTGAACCGGGCGACCCGTTCAGGCAGGCCATCCGGCTGGATTTCGATAAACTGCTGTTGCATGGTGTCCCTCCTGTTCACTCCCGGACCCCGCCGATGGTGCGGGGATCGTCTTCAGAAACGCCGTAGGTCTTGCTGGCCTTCAGGTTCCGGTGCTTCTCGTCCAGCAGGGCGAGGCCCTTCACCACGCCGTCGATGATGGCTTCCGGCCGGGCCGCACAGCCCGGCACGAACACGTCGACCGGAATGGCCTTGTCCATGCCGCCCATCATGTTGTAACATTCGCGGAACACACCGCCGCTGCAGGCGCAGGTTCCCACGGCCACAACAACCTTCGGTTCCGCCATTTCGTCGTAGATCTGCCGCACGACCGGCAGATTCTGGGCATTGACCCCGCCCGTCACGAGGAAGATGTCCGCCTGTTTCGGATTGCCCGTGTTGACGATGCCGAACCGTTCCACATCGAACAAGGGCGTCAGACAGGCCAGCACCTCGATATCGCAGCCATTGCAGGAGGATCCGTCGTAATGGATCAGCCAGGGGGATTTCGTTTCAAAAGCCATCGCTTGCTCCTTTACATTTGAACCCTGTAAGACCGATACATCTTACTTGAAGTAGATGAGGTACGCCACATTCAGGAATCCGGCCAGCAGCGTGACCATCCAGGTGGAGGCCAACATGCTTTCCCATTTCATGCGGGAACACGAATTGTCGATCAGGATACTGAAGAAGTACACCGCCACACAGGCCGCAAATCCCACCGCCAGGCTCCAGGCGGCGCTGCTCAGGAAGAACAGGAACACCATGCCCAGGAGGAATACGTTCTCGTACCAGTGGGCAATCTCCATGACGGCCAGCGTGCGGCCCGACAGTTCGGTCTTGACGCCGCCGATCAGTTCCTGGTGTACTTCGGGCGCCATGGAGATATCGAAGGGCGACTTGCGGAACTTGATCAGCAGAATATAGCAGAAGCCCAGGAAGATGCCGGGCATGCGCAAGAAGTTCATGTACGGCATCTGCACGATGTCGCGGATAAAGAAGCTGCCTGCCGACAGGTAGAAGCCGAGGGCCACGATGAGCAGCATGGGCTCGTAGGCCATGGACTGCACCAGTTCGCGCTGGGCGCCTTCCTGGCTGTAGGGCGACGCCGTGGCATAGCCCGCGATGATGAGGCAGACGCTCGCCATGGTCAGGGTGAAGACGGCCAGCAGGATGTCGCCGCCCGTGAAGAAGAAGACCCCCGTCAGGAGTACGAAGAGCAGGAAGCCGCCGATATAGAAACTGACGGCCTTGTTGACCGCGATAGGCTGTTTGTCCCACAATTTGAGCACGTCGTAGAACGGCTGCAGGAGAGGCGGCCCCACACGGCGCTGCATGCGCGCCGAAAGGATGCGGTCCAGGCCGGCGAGCAGTCCCCCCAGGAACGGCGCCAGGACCAGGTAGAGGACGGTGGCTGTGAGACGGAACGTCAGGTCAGACATAGAGCACACCTCCTAACGAGAGGGACAGTTCCATGATGGCGCAGGCCAGGCAGAGGGTGTAGCCGACGAACTTCATCTTCCGTTCGTCGAACCAGCGCTCCATGTACCAGTTGCGCAGCGTGACCGGTACAATCCGGCCGCCGGCACCGCGGTAGGCCAGGTTGCTGCCGATGTTTTCGCCGGACAGGTTGGCAACGACCTGCTTCTTGGGACGGCTCTTGCCGAACCGCAGCGGCAGGATGGCCAGCAGGCAGACCATGAGGGACATGGTCCACAGGTTGCTCTGGGAGATGACCTCGCCGGCAAACTGGTACGTCAGCCGCAGGTACGGAATGACGACGTATTTGGAAATCAGCGGGAAGAGGACGCAGACCACGAGGGTCAGGCCGGCCAGGCCTTTCAGCGCCAGCCATTCCACAGGGAGGATTCCCTTTTCCCGGTTTTCATCGGTCGGGATGAAGGTCGTAACCTTGCCCAGCCACTTGGTCCAGTAAAACAGGGTCGTGGCCGAACCGAAGACCAGCACGAGCAGCAGCAGGGGCTGCGCCGCATCGACGAAGGCCTTCATGGCGGCCCATTTGGAAATGAGCATGCCGAAAGGTGCCAGGAACATGCCGCAGATGCCGATCACCATACACAGGGACAGGCGCGGCATGGAATTGAAGATACCGTCGAACCGTTCCAGGTTGCGGCTGCCCAGTTGCTGTTCCGCCGTGCCGACCGTAAGGAACAGCAGGCTCTTGGCCACGGCATGGAAGATGACGATCATGATGGCCGTCCAGGCCGCTTCATAAGAGCCCGTGCCAGCACAGCAGACAATCAGGCCGAGGTTCGAGATGGTCGAATAGGCCAGTACCTTTTTGCCGTCGGACTGGGAAATGGCGGCACAGGATGCAAAGAAGAAGGTCGCACCACCGACGAACATGGCCATGACACCGGGATGGTTGCCGCCCAGAAGGGGCGTCAGCTTGATGATCAGGAAGACGCCGGCCTTGACCATGGTCGAAGAATGCAGCAGCGCCGACACCGGCGTCGGCGCCACCATGGCGCCCAGCAACCAGCCGGAAAAGGGCATCATGGCGGACTTGGTGAATCCGCAGAACACCAGCAGCGCCACAACGAGCTCCACCGGGAAATTGTTGCGTCCCAGTTCCACCAGCGTGGCCAGTTCCACCGTGTAGAACCGCTGTCCCAGAACCAGGATGGCCAAGGCGAAAGCCAGGCCTCCCAACAGGTTCATCCACAGGGCCTTGAAGGCGTTGCGCACGGCCTCTTCCGTGCGGGCGTACCCGATGAGCAGGAAGGAGCAGAGGCTCGTCACTTCCCAGAATGTGTACATGTACAGCAGATTGTTGGACAGGATGATCCCGAACATGGCCGCCAGGAACAGGAACACGACGAAGAAGAAGAAGGGCTGCCGCTCCGGCACATCGGGATGGTGTTCGTGGTAGAGCGCCATATAGCCGAGGGAAAAGACGGCGATGAGGCTGCCGATGATGCCCACGATAAGCACCATGACGAGGGCGAAGTTGTCGATGTTGAAGTCCCATACGGAACGGATGGAGGGGCCGGTGGAAACCTCGAAATACGAGATGACGGAGAACTGGACGGCCGCCAGGACCGCCACCAGCACGTAGCGGTATTTCCAGGCGTAGTACAGCACTGTCGCCAGGGCCGCCACATCGACCGCCGTCATGACCGCGGGCAGCCAGCCGGCGCCCAGCGAAGCCTTGGCGGAACGGTCAAAGAAGGTCACCGCCGTAGCCAGGGACAGGCAGCCGGTCAGGACGGCCGCAGTCTTGACGACCAGGTTCCGGAAGGACCGGCCGCGGTTCAGAAACAACAAGACAGCTGTCACCAGCGGAACCAGGAACAGCAACAACGGGAAAATCATGACACGCACCCCCTCGAAAGGCTCCCTCCCCCGGCGGAGCGGAAGACTTTCCAGCACAGTACCCTGTAAATGCCTTTGCGGATATATAGAGTATATTATATTCCTTTATAGTACGCTAATGTCTTAACTATAGCCCCTTGCCTGTCAAAGGTCAAGGGAAAACGGCGAGTATCCTGTATACTTTCGCAAAACCACCCGAAAGCGGCCGGAACTGTCACTTATTTTATAAATCCGACCTGTGGCAGGATGCGGGCGATTTCCGCTTCCTTGCGCCGGTCGTATTCCGCTTTCTTTTCCTCGAAATAGTTGCGTCCATAGGCATCAATGGCGACGATGAGAGGGCCGAACTCCTTGACCTTGCAGTGCCACAGCGTCTCGGGCATACCGAGGTCTTGCTACTGGGCCTCGACGATCTTTTCCACGCTCGCCGCCGCCACGACGGCGTTGCCGGCGGGAAATACGCAGAAGATGCAGCCGAATTCCCTGCAGGCCCGCTCCGTGTTGCCCTTCATGCCGCCCTTTCCGGCAATGAGGCGGACACCGGTCTTCTTGACGAATCCATATTCGAACTTCTCCATGCGCATGCTCGTCGTCGGGCCGACGGACACCATTTCGTAAGAACCGTCATCGTTCGTACGGATGATAGGGCCGGCGTGGAGGATGGCCTTATGCCGCACGTCCACAGGCATCCCGCGGCCCTCTTCCACCACGCGGCGATGTGCCACGTCGCGGCATGTGGTCAGGTCTCCATCCAGGTAAATGATGTCGCCGATATGGATGTCTTGCAAATCGTCCGCCGCAATCGGCGTGACGAGGATCTTTCTGCCATTTTCCATCTTCAACATGATAAAGCCACCCCCGTATGCGTTGTCACCGTATAGTTGATATCCTTGTCGAAAATGATGTGGCCACGCCGGTGGCTCCAGCAGCCTACGTTGACCGCGACGCCGATGACCGACGGATGGCGTGCCGTGTTCTCGATATTGACACCCATGACGCAGTGTTTGCCGCCCATGCCCTGGGGACCGAGGCCGATGTTGTTGATACCGTCCTCCAGGAGGCGTTCCAGCTTGGCCGCATTGGCGTTGTCATTGTGCGACCCGATAGGGCGCATGAGGGCTTTTTTGGAATTGAGGGCCGCCGTTTCCACGGATGTGCCGATGCCGATGCCCACAAGGAGCGGCGGACAGGCATTCAGGCCGTAGGTCGTCATCTGGTCCATGACGAAGCGCACGACGCCTTCATACCCTTCTCCGGGCATCAGGACCTTGGCGTGCCCCGGCAGGGAGCATCCGCCGCCGGACATGTAGGTGTAGATTTCACACCGGTCCGAACGGGGCACGATGTCCCAGAAGATGGTCGGCACTCCTTTGCCCACGTTTTTGCCCGTGTTGTATTCGTCAAAGGTTTCCACAGCGTTGTGCCGCAGGGGCGCTTCCTGCGTTGCTTTGATGACGGCTTCGCGGAGCAGGTCCGCCAAATCGTCCAGCAGCGGGAAATGGGCTCCGGCACGGACCCAGAACTGCAGGGCGCCCGTGTCCTGGCACGAAGGCCTGTCCCATTGCACGGCCAGCTCCTGGTTGCGGAACATGGTCTCGTAGATGACTTTGGGCAGAGGATCCGTTTCCTGCGCCTGCAGCTCCCTCAGTTTGCCGATTACGTCATCGGGCAGTTTTTTGGCCGTGTAGGCGATGAATTCCGCCAACCGGTCCGTCATCAGTTTCACCTTCGCATCGTTCGTCATCATGACCTCCTGTCTGTACGGGACCTCCGCGTCCCTTTTCCGTCCGAGTGCTGCTTGCCTCTGCCTACATTATAACGAAATTCCGAGGGGTCCCTCAAGACGATTTTACCCAAAAGCCGGAAAAGCAGCCTGAAGGAAAAGAGGACGGATCGAGTAGGAGGGGGCGGTTAGCCCCCGTCCTCTCACACCACCGTGCGTACCGT
>OJNP01001254.1_pt1 | contig 13353 bp, 7 predicted proteins | sample 1597921 | NCBI WGS metagenome assembly OJNP01 (sample SAMN01915213, study PRJEB22387) | human gut metagenome | isolation source: stool | host: Homo sapiens | place: USA | reverse complement strand
AAGGAACGGCAATACCTACGTGTTCAATGTGGGAAATGTCCATAATGATTGTATATTAGTTAGTTACTGTTTTGGTCTGAAATGCCTTGGGGCTTTTCACGCCTGTCAAGGCATAATACGATTCGAATGAACCACAGTTGCTCACTCATCCACATTTCCGCCCACAAAAAATTAGTACTTTTGTGCAAAACAATCCCCACTTAGCCATGAAACATTACACTTCCCAAGCCGTGCTTCCTTTGGCCGCTACAGCCGTAGCCTTCGGAGCTAACGCCCAGACTCCCGCTCAACAACCGCAGGAGCAGAAACGCTACAACATAGTGTATATAATGACCGACGACCATACGGCCCAGATGATGAGCTGCTATGACAAACGGCATATCTCCACCCCCAACCTCGACCGTATTGCCAACGACGGAGTGAAGTTTGTCAACAGCTTCGTGGCCAACTCTCTGAGCGGTCCCTCCCGCGCCTGCATGATTACGGGCAAGCATAGCCACGCCAACGGGTTCACCGACAATATCGGCGACCCTTTCGACACCTCGCAACCTACTTTTCCCAAATATCTCCAGCAGGCCGGCTACCAGACTGCCTTGTTTGGCAAATGGCATCTGCACAACCTCCCCACAGGGTTTGACAACTGGGAGATAGTCCCCGGCCAGGGCGACTACTACAACCCCGACTTCATTCAGCAGACAGGTGACACCATCGTGCGCCACGGTTATCTCACCAATCTCATCACCGACCGCGCCATCAACTGGATGGACAGCGTGCGCGACAAGAGCAAGCCGTTCTGTATCCTGATCCATCACAAGGCTATCCACCGCAACTGGATGGCCGACACTTGCGACCTTGAACTATATGAGGACAAGGTGTTTGAGTTGCCGCAGAACTTCTACGATGACTATTCGGGCCGTCAGGCCGCCAAGGAGCAGGAGATGGCTATCGCCTCCCCCCATGACATGGATATTGTGTACGACTGCAAGATGATCTACCCCGGTGTGGACACCCGCTTGCGCCACAACTATGAGTATTTCCTCAGCCGCATGGACTCCGCCCAGCGTGCCCGCTGGGATGCGCATTACAATCCTATCATTGACAAATTCTATGCCGACTCGCTTTCCGGCGACCGGCTCACCGAGTGGAAATACCAACGCTATATGCGCGACTATGCCAAGACTGTGGCTTCGCTCGACCGCAATGTGGGCCGCGTGCTCGACTATCTTGAGAATAACGGTTTGCTCGACAGCACTCTGGTGGTATATACCTCCGACCAGGGTTTCTATATGGGCGAGCATGGATGGTTTGACAAGCGGTTCATGTATGAGGAGTCGCTCAACACTCCTTTGGTGATGCGTCTGCCCAAGGGACTCGAAGCCAAGGGCGACATCAGCGAGATGGTGCAGAACATCGACCATGGACCCACATTCCTTGATATTGCGGGAGTGCCCACACCAAGCGACATGCACGGTGTGTCGTATCTGCCGCTGCTCAAAGGCGAGCATCCTGCGGATTGGCGCAGCTGGATCTATTATCATTTCTATGAATATCCTGCCGAACACATGGTGAAACGTCACTATGGCGTACGTACGGAACGCTATAAACTGATTCATTTTTATAATGATATCAACTGGTGGGAACTGTATGACATGCAGGCAGACCCGACAGAAATGCACAACCTTTATGGTGAGGCTGAATATGAACCGGTAGTAAAGGAACTGAAAGACGAACTGCTGAAACTACAGGAACAATATAATGACCCCGTCCGCTTTTCTCCGGAAAGGGACAAGGAATAACCCCCGAATAATACAATGACAAGAACGATTTTAATATTACTGATAGGCTTTCTGTCTTCGATGGTAGCCGGATGTAGCGATACTAACTTGACACATGACATACCCTTGGTTCCACGCCCGGCACAAATGGTGCCGGGTAGCGGAAACTACCTTTTCTCCGGTAAGACAGTATTTGCCGTAGAAAATGAGGAGCAGGCGGAAGTGGCGCGCGGCTTTATAGCTTTGTTTACCCGTGCGGCAGGTTTTACTCCGAAGTTGACCGTAGGTGATGATGCAGAAAAGGGAAATGTCCGTTTCCAGACAGATGCAACTTTGAAGAGTGAAGCGTATACGCTGGAAGTGTCTCCAAAAGAAATTATATTGAAGCATCGGATGCCAAAGGATTCTTTTATGCTTTGCAGACGATTCGCCAGTTGCTTCCGGCAGCTATCGAAAAAGAGGAAGTGGCGGATAAGAAGGTAAAATGGAGTATTCCGGCAGTGAGTATTCAGGACGAACCGCGGTTTGGTTACCGGGCATTACTGCTGGATGCGGCACGTTACTTTATTCCTAAAGAGAATGTATTGCGAATCATCGACTGTATGGCGATGCTGAAAATAAACACGCTTCACTTTCATCTGACAGATGATAACGGCTGGCGTGTGGAAATCAAAAAATATCCCCGTCTGACGGAAGTAGGTGCCTGGAGGGTGGATCGTACAGGACTGCCTTTCCCTGCCCGGCGTAATCCGGAACCCGGAGAACCGACCCCGGTAGGAGGCTTCTATACACAGGAAGATATAAAGGAAATGGTGGCCTATGCAGCCGAACGCCAGATAGAAGTAGTGCCGGAAATTGATGTGCCTGCACACAGTAATTCGGCATTGGCGGCCTATCCTCATTTTGCCTGTCCGGTGGTGAAGGAGTATATCGGAGTGCTTCCCGGTTTGGGAGGACGGAACTCCGAAATTATCTATTGTGCCGGAAACGACAGCGTCTACACTTTCCTTCAGGATGTGATGGACGAGATTATGGCCTTGTTCCCTTCCCGGTATATTCATATCGGAGGCGATGAAGCCCGCAAGACTTATTGGGGGAAATGCCCGTTGTGTCAGGCACGGATGAAAAAAGAGAAACTGGCCAATGAAGAGGATCTGCAAGGTTACTTCATGAAGCGGATGAGCGAGTATGTACGCGGCAAAGGCCGTGAAGTGATTGGCTGGGATGAACTGACTAACAGTAGTTTTTTGCCGGAAGATGTCATTGTCTTGGGTTGGCAGGGATACGGACAGGCTGCCTTGAAGGCTGCCGAACAGGGACATCGTTTCATTATGACTCCCGCACGCATCATGTACCTGATTCGTTATCAGGGGCCGCAATGGTTTGAGCCGCTGACGTATTTCGGCAATAACACGCTGAAAGATGTGTATGACTATGAGCCGGTTCAGAAAGATTGGAAACCGGAATATGCGGATCTGCTGATGGGAGTACAGGCTTGTATGTGGACGGAGTTCTGCAATAAGCCGGAGGATGTGGATTACCTCGTATTCCCGCGTCTGGCAGCTTTGGCGGAAGTGGCGTGGACACAGCCGGAAAAGAAAGACTGGGCTTCGTTCCTCAAAGGAATGGACTCGTTCAATGAACACTTGGCAGCCAAAGGAATAGCGTATGCTCGTTCGATGTACAATATACAGCATACGGTGAAGCCGGAAGACGGAGCACTGAATGTAACACTGGAATGTATCCGTCCGGATGTGGAAATCCGTTATACGGTAGATGGAAGTAAGCCGACAGCTGCTTCGCCGCTCTATGAACAGCCGCTGGTTGTAAAGGATGCCCGGACAATCAATGCTGCAACATTTGCCGGTGGAGAGCAGATGGGGAAAATATTGACGCTTCCGGTACATTGGAATAAGGCAACGGCCAAACCGTTGCTGGGCAATAAAGCGAATGAAGCTGTGCTGAGTAACGGAATCAGAGGAAGCCTGAAACAGACGGACTTTGAATGGTGCTGCTGGACAAGAAACGACCGCTTCTCTTTCACTGTGGATTTGCTGCAAAAGGAGAAGATGAACACGTTGACGATCGGTTGTATTACTAATTATGGAATGGGAGTGCATAAACCGAAATCCATCAAGGTAGCTGTTTCGGACGATCAGGCGACTTATCGGGATATCAACGAATTGAAATATACTCCCGAAGAGATATTCCGTGAGGGAACTTTTGTCGAAGACCTTTCGGTAGATATGAGGGGAACCGTTGCCCGCTATGTTCGGGTGACCGTGGAAGGAGCGGGAGAATGTCCGTTCAACCATGTCCGTCCCGGACAAAAATCAAGAGTCTATTTCGATGAACTGATAATCGAATAACCAGTTACTAAATAACTAATATAATAACGATGAAATTAAAGAAACGAACTTTTTTAATCTTGATGGTAGCACTGACTGCTACCTTCGCTTCGGCTCAGAAACAGTCGCAGCCGGAGTGGCAGAGCCAGTATGCTGTAGGACTGAATAAACTCGCTCCCCATACCTCCGTATGGCCTTATGCCGACGCTTCCGATATTGAAAAACCGGGAGGATATGAAGAGTCTCCTTATTATATGAGCCTGAACGGAAAGTGGAAATTCCACTGGGTAAAGAATCCGGATAACCGCCCGAAAGACTTCTACCAGCCTTCTTATTATACCGGAGGATGGGCGGATATTAATGTGCCCGGCAACTGGGAACGACAGGGATATGGAACAGCGATTTATGTTAACGAAACTTATGAGTTTGACGATAAGATGTTCAACTTCAAGAAGAATCCGCCGTTGGTACCATTTGCCGAAAACGAAGTCGGTTCTTATCGTCGTACATTCAAAGTACCCGCCGACTGGAAAGGACGCCGGGTAGTACTTTGCTGCGAGGGTGTGATTTCTTTCTATTATGTATGGGTGAACGGGAAGTTGCTCGGCTATAATCAGGGATCGAAGACGGCTGCCGAATGGGACATTACCGATGTACTGAGTGAAGGTGAGAACGTGGTGGCGCTGGAAGTATATCGCTGGAGTTCGGGTGCTTATCTGGAGTGTCAGGATATGTGGCGCCTGAGCGGTATCGAACGGGATGTTTACCTGTATAGTACTCCCAAACAGTATATTGCTGACTATAAAGTAAGTGCCTCTCTTGATAAAGAGAAATACAAAGAGGGTATTTTCAATCTGGAAGTGACGGTAGAAGGACCTTCTGCCACAGCCGGCTCCATTGCATATACACTGAAAGATGCTTCGGGAAAAGCTGTGTTGCAGGATGCTGTCCGGATCAAATCCCGTGGATTGAGCAACTTCATCGCTTTCGATGAGAAGAAGATTGCGGAAGTAAAAGCGTGGAACGCGGAGTATCCTAATCTTTATACTTTGGTGCTCGAACTGAAAGACGCACAAGGAAAGGTGACTGAACTGACCGGATGCGAGGTTGGTTTCCGTACTTCGGAAATCAAGGACGGACGTTTCTGCATCAATGGTGTTCCGGTGCTGGTGAAAGGAGCGAACCGTCACGAACATTCACAACTGGGACGTACCGTAAGCAAAGAACTGATGGAGCAGGATATCCGACTGATGAAACAGCATAATATCAATATGGTGCGTAACTCACATTATCCGACTCATCCGTACTGGTATCAGCTTTGCGACCGTTACGGGCTGTATATGATTGATGAGGCGAATATCGAATCGCATGGTATGGGATACGGACCTGCTTCCCTCGCAAAAGACAGTACCTGGCTGACTGCCCACATGGACCGTACGCACCGTATGTACGAACGTTCCAAGAATCATCCGGCTATCGTGATCTGGTCGCTGGGGAATGAAGCCGGCAACGGTATCAATTTCGAACGTACTTACGACTGGTTGAAATCAGTAGAGAAAGGCCGCCCCGTGCAATATGAACGTGCCGAACTGAATTATAATACGGACATTTATTGCCGTATGTATCGAAGTGTGGACGAAATCAAGGCTTATGTGGCTAAAAAAGATATTTACCGTCCCTTCATCCTCTGTGAATACCTGCATGCTATGGGGAATAGTTGCGGTGGAATGAAAGAGTACTGGGACGTTTTTGAAAATGAGCCGATGGCGCAAGGTGGCTGCATCTGGGACTGGGTAGATCAGAATTTCCGCGAGATAGACAAAGACGGGAAGTGGTATTGGACTTACGGAGGTGATTACGGACCGGAAGGAATCCCCAGCTTCGGTAATTTCTGTGGCAACGGTCTGGTGAACGCTGTGCGTGAACCACATCCGCATCTACTTGAAGTGAAGAAAATTTATCAGAACATCAAAGCGACTCTATCTGACCCGAAGAACCTGAAGGTCAGCATCAAGAACTGGTATGACTTTTCTAATCTGAATGAATATATCCTGCATTGGAATGTGAAAGGGGAGGATGGAACGCTACTTGCCGAAGGTACGAAGGAAGTGGACTGTGAGCCGCATGCTACAGCAGAGATTCTGCTGGGCGCTGTCAAACTTCCGGCTTCTGTACGGGAAGCTTATCTGAACCTTAGCTGGAGCCGCAAAGAGGCTGCTCTGCTGGTGGATGCCGACTGGGAAGTGGCGTACGACCAGTTTGTACTTGCCGGTAATAAAAATGCCACGGCTCACCGCCCGCAGAAGGCAGGAGAAACAGCTTTCGTTGTAGATAAGAACACCGGAGCACTTTCTTCTCTGACTTTGAATGGGAAGGAACTGCTGGCTGCCCCCGTCACTTTGAGTTTGTTCCGTCCGGCTACGGATAATGACAACCGGGATCGGAACGGTGCTCGTTTGTGGCGTAAGGCAGGATTGAACAATCTGACTCAGAAGGTGGTATCGCTTAAAGAAGGTAGGACATCGGCTACTGTCCGTGCTGAGATTCTCAACGGGAAAGGACAGAAAGTAGGAATGGCTGATTTCGTTTACTCGCTCGGTAAGAATGGTGCCTTGAAAGTACATACAACTTTCCAACCTGATACGGCTATCGTGAAGTCAATGGCTCGTTTGGGGCTGACTTTCCGTATGGCGGATACGTATGACCAAGTTTCTTATCTGGGACGTGGCGATCATGAGACGTATATCGACCGTAATCAGTCCGGCAGGATAGATCTGTATGACACGACCGTAGAACGGATGTTCCACTATTACGCAACGCCGCAGTCAACAGGTAACCGGACGGATGTGCGCTGGGCTAAACTGACGGATCAGGCAGGTGAAGGTGTATTTATGGAATCGAATCGTCCTTTCCAGTTTAGTATGATTCCTTTCTCGGATGTATTATTAGAGAAGGCCCGCCATATCAATGAACTGGAACGTGATGGATTGCTGACAGTGCATCTGGATGCCGAACAGGCAGGAGTAGGTACGGCTACCTGCGGACCGGGTGTATTGCCGCAATATCTGGTACCGGTGAAAAAACAGAGTTTTGAATTTACGCTTTATCCGGTAAAATAACCGGTGGTACTGATTGCATTTGAATAGAAATATTGCATTGAGATAGAATATAAAGGAGCGAATGGCATGGATTTAGCGAAGTTTAATGAAAAGTGCTTCGGGAAAGTCATGAAATTCACTCCTTTATAATTATCTTTGTCTCATTAGCATTAAATCAATATTTATTATGATGAACAAACTACTAATTTCTCTCTTTTTATCTTCTGTGATAACGTTGGGCGGCTGTGGACTGACGAAAGAAAACTACTATGTGAAGCATGTTGAATTTCCACAGGATGCGACCCTCGAACAGAAAATAGATATGGCAGCAAGGTTGGTTCCTACTCCCCAACAGGCTGCGTGGCAACAAATGGAGCTGACTGCTTTTCTGCATTTCGGCATCAATACGTTTACCGGACGGGAATGGGGCGACGGCAAGGAAGATCCTGCTATCTTTAACCCTACGGAACTGGATGCGGAACAATGGGTACGCAGCCTGAAAGACGCGGGATTCAAAATGGTACTTCTCACGGCAAAGCATCATGATGGCTTTTGTCTGTGGCCTACCGCTACTACGAAACACTCGGTAGCTTCTTCTCCCTGGAAAAACGGTCAGGGAGACGTAGTGAAAGAACTGCGTAAGGCTTGTGATAAATATGATATGAAGTTCGGAGTATATCTTTCTCCATGGGACCGGAACGCGGAATGCTACGGAGACTCTCCTAAATACAATGAGTTCTTCATTCAGCAATTGACAGAGTTGCTCACTAATTATGGTGAGGTACACGAAGTATGGTTCGACGGTGCGAACGGAGAAGGACCGAACGGAAAGAAGCAAATCTATGACTGGGATGCTTTCTATAAGACCATTCAGAAGTTGCAGCCGAAAGCGGTTATGGCAATTATGGGTGACGATGTCCGTTGGGTAGGTAATGAAAAAGGCTTGGGACGCGAAACGGAGTGGAGTGCAACGGTACTGACTCCGGGAATCTATGCCCGTTCTGAAGAAAACAACAAGCGGCTGGGTGTCTTTAGCAAAGCGGAGGATCTGGGAAGTCGTGCGATGTTGGAAAAGGCAACGGAATTATTCTGGTATCCTTCGGAGGTGGATGTGTCTATCCGTCCGGGATGGTTTTATCATGCGGAGGAAGACAGCAAAGTGAAGTCATTGAAGCATCTGGCTGATATCTATTTCCAGTCTGTGGGTTATAACTCGGTACTCTTGTTGAATATTCCTCCCGACCGCAGAGGCTTGATTAATGAAGCGGATGTACAGCGGTTGAATGAGTTTGCTGCTTATCGGGAGAAGATATTTACCAACAACCGGGTAGAAAAAGGAAGAAAAGACTGGGAGGCCGTTTCCGGAAGCGAGGCTGTCTATTCTTTGAAGCCGGAGTCAGAAATCAATGTTGTGATGCTACAGGAAGATATTACGAAAGGACAACGGGTAGAGTCTTTCACAGTAGAGGCATTGACGGAAGAAGGCTGGCAGGAAGTTGCGAAGGGAACGACTGTAGGATATAAACGTATGGTACGTTTTCCAGCGGTAAAAGCCAGCCAGCTGCGGGTGAAGGTCAATGAGTGTCGTCTGACGGCTCATATCAGTCAGGTAGGAGCTTACTATGCAGAATCTCTGGAAGAAGAGAACCGGACGGAAAACTGGAATAATCTGCCTCGTGCCTCCTGGAAACAGGTAGCTGCTTCTCCATTGACAATTGATTTGGGTAAAGAGGTCGAAATCTCCGCATTCACGTATGCGCCTCTGAAAGCAGAAGCGAAACCGACGATGGCTTTCCGCTACAAATTCTATGTGAGCGCAGATGGCAAGAACTGGAAGGAAGTGCCTGCAAACGGTGAGTTCAGCAATATCATGCACAATCCGTTGCCGCAGACTGTTACTTTCGGTCAGAAGGAAAAGGCACGTTTTATCAAACTGGAGGCTACTACCCCTACAGCTACAACGGCGCAAGTAGAAATGAACGAAATCGGAGTGACCGTAGCTCCTTGATATGAACCTTATTAAAAAGTTAACCAGACTTTCATTCTAACCTAATAATTTATCAAAAGACAAGATGAGAAAAGAATTTTATGGCATATTGCCTTTAGCATTAACCTCCTGTTTGGCGTCTCATGCCACTGCTCAGGAAAAGCAGTCCAATCGTCCGAATGTTGTTTTTATCTATGCAGATGATATCGGTTACGGCGACTTGAGTTGCAACGGGGCAAAGACTATCCATACTCCCAATGTAGAGCGTCTTGCCAAGATGGGAGTGCGTTTTACGAATGCACACAGTGCGGCTGCTACCAGTACGCCTTCCCGCTACGCGATGCTGACCGGTGAATATGCGTGGCGAAAAGCCGGAACAGGTATTGCTGCCGGAGACGCTGCGGCTATCATCCGTCCGGAACGCTATACGATGGCAAACTTGTTTAAGGATGCCGGATATAACACAGGTGTCGTAGGTAAATGGCATCTGGGGCTGGGCGACAAAGGCGGAGAGCAGGACTGGAACAAGCCTTTGCAACCGGGAACCAACGATATCGGCTTTGAATACTCATTCATTATGGCAGCTACGGGCGACCGTGTACCTTGTGTGTTTGTCGAGAATGATCAGGTGATCAATCTTGATCCGAACGACCCGATTCAGGTAAGCTACAAGGCGAACTTCCCGGGAGAACCGACCGGAAAGGATAACCCGGAATTGCTGAAGATGCACCCTTCTCACGGACATGATCAGAGCATCGTGAACGGTATTTCCCGTATCGGATATATGAAGGGCGGAAAGTCGGCACTCTGGCAGGACGAGAAAATTGCGGAGACACTGACAGGAAAAGCCGTTTCCTTTATTGAAGGACACAAGTCTGCTCCTTTCTTCCTGTACTTTGCTACGCAGGATGCGCATGTGCCCCGTGTTCCGTCTCCACAGTTTGCAGGGAAGAGCGGCATGGGCCCTCGCGGCGATTGTCTGCTCGAATTTGACTGGTCGGTAGGAGAAATCCTGAATACACTTGAACGACTGGGCTTGGACAAGAATACATTAGTGATTCTTTCCAGCGATAACGGTCCGGTAGTGGATGACGGATACAAGGATCAGGCAGTAGAATTGCTGGGCGACCATACTCCGGGCGGTATTTATCGCGGAGGAAAGTACAGTTCTTTCGAAGCCGGTACACGTATCCCTTGTATTTGGAGCTGGCAGGGCGTGATTCGTCCGGGAACCGTTTCGGATGCGTTGCTTTGTCAGATCGACTGGTTTGCTACCTTCGCCGAAATGCTGAATGTCCGCTTGCCGGAAGGTGCGGCACCGGATAGCGAACCGATGCTGAAAGCATGGACAGGCAAACAGAAGAAGGGACGCGAATGGCTGGTACTTCAGAATGCCCAGAATAACCTGTCGGTGACAGACGGCAAATGGAAATATCTCCGTCCGGGAAATGGACCCGCATATCTGAAAGCGGTGAATATCGAGTTGGGAAACAGTAAGGAGCCGCAGCTTTATGATTTGAAGAAAGATCCGGGCGAGAAGAATAATGTGGCGGATCAGTATCCGGAACAGGTAAAGAAGATGGCAGAACAGCTGGAGAAAATTGTAGATGGACGTTACGGTCTGCCATTATAAAAGAAATGCTTAGAGAGTAGCAGTGGGACTGGCGGCCTTGATTTCTTGTAAATCAGGCGCCAGTCTTTTTTTTAAACCAAACGAGGGTTTTCACTGTTATCCTACTATAAACATGATATATAAAGATAAAGCTTATGTTAGTAGTCGATTTAGGAAAGTGGATGAACAAAATCCTGATAGATTGGGGGATGGACCCGAAGGTTGCCGATCGCTTTGATGAAACAATTATTGCCATACTGATGATAGCGATTGCTGTCGTACTGAATTATCTCTGTCAGGCGATTCTGGTGGGAGGTATGAAGCAGTACACCCGCAGGAAACCGCATCTCTGGAATACGTTGTTGATGAAGCGTAAGGTGTTTCATAACCTGATTCATACAATTCCTGCCATCCTTGTCTATGCCCTGTTGCCGATGGCTTTCATGCGCGGTAAGGAACTGTTGCTGATTTCGCAGAAGGCTTGTGCCATTTATATTATCTTTTCCCTGCTGCTGGCCATCAACGGGATTCTGCTGATGATAATGGATATCTATGATGGAAAGGAGACGATGAAGAACCGGCCTATGAAAGGGTTTATTCAGGTGCTTCAGGTACTTCTGTTTTTCATCGGAGGGATTGTGATTATCGCTATTATCGTGAATAAATCGCCTGCTAGTCTGTTTGCAGGATTGGGTGCTTCGGCAGCCATCCTGATGCTGGTATTCAAGGATTCCATTTTGGGATTTGTGGCAGGTATTCAGCTTTCCGCCAATGATATGGTGCGTCCGGGAGACTGGATCACACTTCCTTCCGGTGCTGCGAATGGCACGGTGCAGGAGATTACGCTTAACACGGTGAAGATTCAGAACTTTGATAATACGATTTCTACAGTTCCTCCTTATACACTGGTCAGCAGCCCTTTCCAGAACTGGCGTGGAATGAAAGAGTCCGGCGGACGGCGGGTGATGAAGAATATCACACTGGATTTAACTACCCTCCAGTTCTGTACGCCGGAAATGCTCGACCGCTATCGGAAAGAGATTCCTTTAATGGCGGATTATCAGCCGGAGGAAGGGGTGGTGCCTACCAATTCGCAGGTTTATCGGGTGTATATCGAGCGGTATCTTTGTAGCCTGCCTGTGGTGAATCAGGATTTGGATTTGATTATCAGTCAGAAGGAGGCTACCATGTACGGAGTACCTATTCAGGTTTATTTCTTTTCCCGCAATAAGGTATGGAAAGAATACGAACGGATTCAGTCGGATATCTTTGATCATCTGCTGGCGATGGTGCCGAAGTTCGATCTGAAGGTATATCAATATTCGGACTAACTTCGTTCAGGTTAACTTCCGGGGGGATGTCTTTGCCACTGGCTTAGCACATCTTTGCCACCGTAGTGGCACAACTGTGCCAATGCGATGGCACGACAGTGCCAATACGGTGGCATAGTTGTGCCAACACGGTGGCACAAGCCTTTTGTCCGGATGTTACGGATAGTCGTCCGGTATGTCCCGTCAGTAGGCAAAGGGGATGGCTTTTCCTCCCTGTCTATGTTCCTGTAAAATAGCTGGTAGCAGTGGATTTATTGCCTTTTATCTGTCGGTTAGTATACGATCAGTTCAAAATCTGCGTATATGGGGAGATGGTCACTGATTCCTCCTTGATATTTCATTCCTTTGTAGGTACGAAAAGGTTCGTCGTCGCCGTACTTCTTGTCTTCAGTCAATAGAAAAGGAAGGCGGGCAACGTTTGCTTTGCTTTCCTTGGTGAAGAAGCTGGAGGAGGTATCGAGTAAAGTGCCGGATACGATCAAGTGATCGAGTAACCCCCATTCTCCATGATATTTATAGGAGCCGAAATTACGGGACATCGCTTTCCGGGCAAGTAGATGACAAAGCTTGGAAGGGGGAGGGGAGGTGGTTGCCGGTTGAGGCTCTGTCGATGATGGAGAGCCGGATGAAGTGGTGGCTTCGTTGGGCGGCATGGTGGCTTCTAATATTTCTTTGACGGATTTATTGGTTGGGTAGTCATTGAAATCTCCCATGATGATCAGCTGTGGATGAAGACGGATACTCAGAAGGCTGTCGGCTTCCGTGCGCAGTATTCGGGCAGCATGGAGCCGGTAAGGTTCGGATTCTTTGGCTCCGCCGGATCGGGACGGAAGGTGGCAGACGATTACATCGAGTGTGTCTCCGGTTAATAATAGTCCGCTGACATGTAATAAGTCTCTTGTAGGGCGATGTTGCTTGAAAGAAGGGATCGGGATGGAATGAAAAGATATTAATTTGAACAGGTCACGTTGATATAGTAAAGCAACATCGATTCCTCTCAGATCGGGAGAATTTGTCATGACGTAGCGATAATTCAGTTCCTTTAAGGGAGAGCGCTGTGTGAGGTCACGCAATACACTGTCGTTCTCTACTTCGCAAAGACCTACAAGGGCAGGTGGATTCCATTCGCCGACAGCAGTAATGACGCGGGCTATGTCGGCCAGCTTCTTTTTATATTTGGTGTAGTTCCAGTGGCGGATGGC
>OJNP01001248.1_pt1 | contig 13388 bp, 7 predicted proteins | sample 1597921 | NCBI WGS metagenome assembly OJNP01 (sample SAMN01915213, study PRJEB22387) | human gut metagenome | isolation source: stool | host: Homo sapiens | place: USA | reverse complement strand
CAGCGCCGGGCAGCTATGATCTGGTGCTGATGGATGTGCAGATGCCGGTGATGGACGGCTACACCGCCACCCGGAAGATCCGCGCACTGGATGACCCTGCCCGGGCAAAGCTCCCCATCCTTGCCATGACCGCCAACGCCTTCGACGAGGACCGCCGCAACGCATTGGAAAGCGGCATGAACGGCTTTTTGTCCAAGCCCATCGTGATCGGCGATCTCGTGCAGGAGCTGCGCAAAATTTTGTGAGCCAAACGCCTGTCAGACAGAAAATAAATAAAGCACCCGCAGCATTCGCTTCCAGAGGGCAAGAGCCTCTGCGAAGCCTGCTGCGGGTGCTTTTGCTTTTGTCGGCTGGCAGCCGTTATGATTTCAGTACATCTGCAAGGACCTGCAGCAGATGCGGAATATCCAGCGGCTTTGCAATGTGGCCGTCCATACCGGCCTTCAATGCATTCTGACGGTCTTCTTCAAAGGCATTTGCCGTCATTGCAAAGATGGGAATGCCTGCCTTTGCAGCATCCGGCAGGGCGCGGATCTGCCGCGTTGCCTCGTAACCGTCCATCTTGGGCATCTGGATGTCCATTAAGATCAAATCGTACTGCCCGGGGGCCGCCTGCTTCATCTTCTGGACAGCGATCTCGCCATCCTCAGCAGTGTCTACCGCAAAGCCCGCTTCCTTCAGGATCTCCAGTGCGAGCTCGCGGTTCAAGGCATTGTCCTCCACCAGCAAAAGTTTCTTTCTCTTGAGCTCGGAGACATCTGGCTGCGCTGGCTTACAGGCAGGCTCTGCACCGTACGGTTCTGCCAGCACTCTGCGCAGTTCGGAAAGGAACAGCGGCTTTTCGCAGAAGGCGGTCACTCCGGCAGCGCGGGCTTCCTCTTCAATATCCGTCCAATCGTAGGCCGTCAGAATGATGATAGGGCAGCTTTTCCCGATCACCTTGCGGATCTGCCGCACGACCTCGATGCCGTTCATATCGGGGATGAGCCAGTCGATGATGTAGACGCTGAATTCGTCGCCCTGCTCCATGGCGTATCGGGTGCGGATCACCGCTTCCCGGCCGGAGATCGTCCACTCCGGCCGCATCCCGATCTTGGACAGCATGGTGCTGACGCTCAGGCAGGTGTCGGTATCGTCGTCTGCTACCAATGCGCGCAGCCCTTCCAACTGCGGGAGCTGCTGGGGCTCCACCCTTTGTCCGCTGAGTGCGAAGCAGAGATCTACGATGAATTCGCTGCCCTTGCCCGGTTCACTTTCAATCGCAATGGTGCCGCCCATCATATCCACAATGTTCTTGGTGATGGACATACCCAGGCCGGTACCCTGAATGCCGCTGACGGTGGAGCTTTCCTCCCGGCTGAACGCCTCAAAGATGTGCTTCTGGAACTCTTCGCTCATACCAATGCCATTGTCCTTGATGCGGAACTCATAGCAGCCACGGCCCTTGGGCGCACCGTTCCTCTGGGCAATGCGGATGCTGATCGTACCGCCTGTGGGAGTGAACTTGATGGCGTTGGACAAAATGTTCAGCAGGATCTGGTTCAGCCGCAGCGGATCGGTGATGATGTCCTCGTTCTCCACGTCCATGGTATCGATGAAAAGCGACAGCCGCTTTGCCGAAACATCGGGTTGGATGATGGAGCGCACACCGTGGACGAGGTCCGGCAGATGCACCGCTTTTTCTTCAATTTTTACTTTTCCGCTCTCGATGCGGCTCATATCCAGCACATCATTGATGAGGGAAAGCAGATGCTGGCTGGAGGTAGAGATCTTTTTCAGGTAGTCCAGCACCTGTTCCTTATTATCAATATGGGTCGCAGCCAGCGAGGTGAAGCCGATGATGGCGTTCATGGGGGTGCGAATATCGTGGCTCATATTGAACAGGAACTCCCGCTTGGCACGGTTTGCCGCACCCTCGTGCTGGAGCGCGATCTCCAGTTTGCGGTTCTGTTCCTCCAGCTGAGCCTGATACTTCTTCTCCTGCTCTTTCTTCTGCTGCTCCATCTCCTGCACGGAGCGTCTGCGCAGCACCCGAAGGACCATTACAAGCAGGATGTAACCGGCCAGCGCCATCAAAATCAACGGAAACGATTCACGGAAGACGGATCTTTCATCCGTATATACGTAGAGATCGAAAGACCTTCCGTGGCAGTACATTCCAAAATAGCAGCCAGAGCCGTTCCAATCGTGGGTATGGGTCAGCGTTTTGGCAGCCCCGGCTTTGCGGATCTCCCGCACCAGCGGACTGTCCGCAGCATCCTGCCCGATGAGCTCCGGGCGGTTGGAGGCAATGACCTGATTGTTCTGCACGATGAACAATGTGCCGCTGGTCTCAACCGAGTAGCCGTCCAGTACGCTCTGGATGGACAAGGCCGTTCCTTCTACAAATTCTGCCGGGGTATAGCGGTAGGCAAGCAGGATGACCTCTTTGCTTTCTGCCCGGTGTGCCGCAACATCCACGGCAGACCCATCCTCCAGCAGGACCCGCTTCAAATAGGTTTTTTGCGGGTAAGAGAAAACGTCCAGAACGGCATCATTTTTGAGCTGCTCTCCAAACCGGGCATAGCCGATGCCGTTCGTTGTGGATTCGCACAGGAGCGTACCGTCCGGGGCCAGAACCGAAATACCTGTGAGCCAGAGCAGCTCTGCCTGCCTGTTCAGGCATTCCGGGTCGGAAAGGTCGAGCGCAGGGTCCTGTGCCAGCTGATGCACCGATACCGCCGTGCGGCGGAGCGCTTTGGCCACAATCGTATCATTGTGCTTTTCAAAGCTGGTGGACTGGGATTTGACAAAATCAAGGATCTGGCAGAAACGAGCCTCCGTTGCACGCAGTGCCTGCCAACTCGAGAAAAAAACGACGCCGGCCATAAAAAGCACGCCGATGATCAGATAGAGCCCCCATCTCCATGTATCTGAGATGGTTTTGTTTTTACGTGCCAATGGTGTCCACCTCCAGATACTGCGAAGCATGTTCAAGATACTTGCCAAGGATCTGCTCCAGTGTGCCGTCTGTGCGCATCTGCGCAAGAACAGCGTTCAGCTGGGTGTCCAGCCCGCGGCTGTCGTTTTTGGCAAAGGCGATGCCCAGACCGGTGACCAGCAGCGGTTCTTCGAGGATGCGGAACTCCACGGAATTGTCCTTCATGTATTGCAGGATGGTCGTCTCATGGGCAGCGATGGCATCCACATAGCCGCAGGCCAGCATCGCATACTGCACGCTGCGGTCTTCGGTGCTGAACACCTCGACGGTCTGCGGGATGCGCGGGTCGGAGCCGCTGAGAAAGATCTCCTCCGGCTTGCCGGTGCTCTGCACGGCGATGGTCTTTCCGGCAAGGTCGCCGAGCGTCCGGATGCTGCTGTCGGCATCCACCGCAGCCACCTGACGGCTCACCATGTAGGGCCCCGCCCAGCGGTATACCTCCTCGCGCCCATCCATGGAAAAGCAGCCCCAGATGCAGTCGATGGCGCCGCTTTCCACAAGATTTGTTTTCTGCTCCCAGTCGATCGTTTCAAACCGGGCAGCATACCCCATGCGGCGGAACGCTTCGGTGGCGATCTCCACGTCGATCCCGGCGGGAACGCCGTCATTGTTCAGATAAATATAGGGCGGATAGGTATCGCTTCCCACAATGAGCTGCGGAAGACTGCTGTCCTTCGCGTTCGTTTCGCCGCAGGAAGTCAGACTGCCGACGGCAGCAGATGCCGCCAGCAGCGTGCAGCCGCGCAGAAATGCACGGCGTGAGATTCTGTGTTTCATTTGGGCTTTTTGTTCTCCTGTTTTATTGCATCCATTGCTCAGTTGCGCTGCTGTAATTCTTCTTTCAGGTCAGCCTGAATATCTGTCAGGCACTGCAGCAGCAGCGGGTTGAACGCTCCGCACTCGCTGTTCAGGATCATCTGCACGGCTTTTTCGTGGGAGAAGGCTTTTTTGTAGCAGCGTTCGCTGGTCAGTGCATCGTACACATCAGCCAGCGAGACCAGTTGTGCGCTGATGGGGATCTCATCGCCCTTCAGCCCATCCGGGTAGCCGCGCCCATCCCAGCGCTCGTGGTGCCAGCGGGCGATCTCGTAGGCCGTTTGCAGCAGCGGCTGCTCTGCAAAATTATCCAGATCATGCAGCATCTTGGCTCCCAGCATACTGTGGGTCTTCATGACCTCGAATTCCTCCGGGGTCAGCCTGCCGGGCTTATTAAGGATCTTTTCGTCAATGCCGATTTTTCCGATGTCGTGCAGGGCAGAAGCCAGCGGGATCATATCCTGCTGTTCCGCAGTGATAGAGTATTTGCTGCTGATCTCCAACAGACGGTGGAGCAGCAGCTCGGTGATGATACGGATGTGCCGCACATGGGCGCCGCTTTCGCCGTTGCGGAATTCTACGATATGACTCAGTACACCCACCAGCATATCCGTATTATTTTCACGGGCGCGGATCTGCTCAGAGACCATCTGCACCAGCCGCCGCTGCTTGGCGTACAGCTTGATGGTGTTGGTAACACGGCGGTACACGATACGAGCGTCGAAGGGGCGATTGACATAATCACTTGCGCCCAGCTCATAGGAACGCCGGATCGTCGCATCGGAGTCCTCGCTGGAGATCATAATGACCGGGATATCCTCGATGGTGTGGTTGGCATTCATGGCTTTCAGCACTTCAAAGCCATCCATAACGGGCATATTGATGTCCAGCAGCACCAGTGCAATGTTTCCGGCTTCTGCCTGCAATTTTTCCATGCATTCCCGTCCGTTTTCTGCTTCCAGAATGTGGTAACTATCCCCCAGGATCTCTGTCAGCATCATGCGGTTCATTTCAGAGTCATCCACAAGAAGAATCTGCGGCTTCTCCTCCACCAGTTCTTCCTGCGCGGTCAGCGCGTTTTCGGGGAGTTCCACCGTGACGGCATTCTTGCGGCACTTTGCCTGATACATCAGCCAATCCGCCCGGCGAACGATGTTTTCCATAGGGTCGGCGAGGGACTGTATCGTTCCGCCAATGCTCAGCGAGATACGGAAATGCGAATAGCCGGGTACAGATGCCATCTGCGCGGCGGTGCGGATCTGTTCCAGTTTGGTCTGCAAAAAGTCTCCCGGAATGCAGGATAACACCAGCAGAAATTCGTCTCCGCCATAGCGGATGAGCAGGTCCGACGCCCGGATGCAGGACTGGATGGTGTTTGCCACCGTTTTCAGTGCCATATCTCCGGCGTAATGCCCATAGGTATCGTTGCAGATCTTGAAATCGTCCACATCTATCAGCGCGATCCCTGCGGGGCCGATGGATTTACGGACAACTTCTTCGTAATAGCGGCGGTTGTAAATTCCTGTCAGCGGATCTCGATAGAGTTTTTCTTTGAATGCCTGCTCCTGTGCAGTACGCTGCTCGGTGGTTTCGTCCATCGGTGCTTTCTGATTTTCGTTCAATCGCTTCAGCGTTTGCTCCGCTGCGGCAAGAGCAGCTTCCTGTCGATGAAGCTTTTTCAACAGCTGCTGCTCACGCGCTTTGTAATATTTCTCAATCTCGGAAAGTGTATTCACGTTCTGACCTTCTTCTACATTATTTACATCATTTGTGTGTTTCATCTGCGGAAACGCGCGTTTCCGCTATTTTTTAATGGGGGGGTAACGCGGAAGTGTTTTACGGCCTGTTCCAGCGCTGCAATGTCCACGGGTTTGGAGAGATGTACATCCATCCCGGCTTCCTTGCTCTTCTGCATATCTTCCAAAAAGGCGTTGGCGGTCATGGCAAGGATGGGGATGATCCTGCCCAGTGGATTTTCGCCATTGCGAATGCGGCGGGTGGCCTCCAGGCCGTCCATCACCGGCATCTGCACGTCCATCAAAATCATGTCGTACTCGCCGGGCTTGACGCTGGCAAAGGCATCCACGATCTCCTGACCGTTGGGGTAAATTTTGCAGTGTGCGCCCTTGGATTCCAGCAGCAGCTCCAGGATCTCGGCGTTGATGGCGTTATCCTCGGCGCAGAGGAACTTCATGCCGGACAGAGGAGAAGTTTCTTCTGCTTCCTCCGGGAGCACCTGTGCCTCTTGCACCGTATCTGCTTCGGCATCAATGGGAAATTCCAGCACGACCTCAAAGCGGGTGCCCTTGCCGGTGGTGCTCTCCACGTGGATGGTGCCGCCCATCAGGTCTACGATGCTCTTGGTGATGGCCATGCCAAGGCCGGTGCCCTGCACCTTATTGGTGCCGGATTTTTCTTCGCGGGTAAAGGGGTCAAAAAGGGTCTTTTGGAACTCCTCGCTCATGCCGATGCCGTCATCCTGCACCACAAAGCGGTACCGGGCGAAGTGCTCGTTCCGGGGCAGCTCTTCCACCTCCAACCGGATATGCCCGCCCTTGGGCGTATATTTGACCGCGTTGGAGAGGATGTTCATCAGCACCTGATTCAGGCGGTTGGGATCTGCCAGTACGTTTTCGTGCTGCAGATGGGTGTTTACCGTAAAGGTCTGGCGGCGCTGGCCTGCCTGCTGACGGATGATGCTGTCCAGCTGGCTGACCTGCTGGGGCAGGTTCATTTTTTCTACATTCAGGGTGGTCTTGCCGCTCTCGATGCGGCTCATATCCAGAATATTGTTGATGATGCCCAACAGCAGCTGACCGGAAGTTTCCAGCTTGCCCAGATGTTCGGCCAGCTTTTCCGGCTGGTGCAGCTCGTTTTTCATCAGGGCGGTAATGCCGATGATGGCGTTCATGGGGGTACGGATGTCGTGGCTCATGTTGGAGAGGAAGTCCGTCTTGGCCTTGCTGGCGCGCTCTGCGGATTGCAAAGCCTCTGCTGCAACGACCTGCGCCTGCCGCAGCTCATCGTTTACCTGCGTCAGATGGATGTTGTATTGTTCCAGACGAAGGTTCGCTTCTTTTTCAGTCCGCAGCTCCTGCTGCTGCTTTTGCCGCAGGAGAAACCAGCCGACAAAAACTGTTATGACCGAGAACATCATCGCAATGACGATGATGATGACCATGACGATGTTGACCAGCTTCTGCGTATTCACGGCCACATATTCTGCCGGAACAAGGAACGCCAGTGTCCACTGGGCGTTTTCCATCTGCTTCAGGGCGTAGAAATACTCAGTCCCATCCAGCACGGCGTTGGAATAGCAGGAGCCTGTGCGGGCAAGCCGCTCCTTTGCCCCCGCAAAGGAAGAGCCGTGCAGATAGGACATCCGGGAGAGGACGGTGTATACGTTGTGTCCCTTCAGCAGCTCGGTGTCATTGGCGTTGAACAGCTTAAAGCCGTTGTTGTCCAGCACATAGACACTGTTGCTGTTTTCGTAGGCATCACAGCGGAAATAATCGTTCAGCTGGGTCATGCTCTGGGAGATGCCAAAGTAGCGCAGGGTGATCTCTTTTTCTCCGCTTTGCAGTGTGATGGGGGTGGAGAGCTGTTCCAGAAACACCATCCAGGAGTCGTCCTTGGTCAGCGAGTTGGAAATATAGCTGACCCGCTCCGGTGCGCTTTCCAGATAGTTCATTCCCCGCAGCAGCCCCATGCGGCCATACTCGGTATAATAATATCCGGCAGTATCCACGGCAATCAATTCGACCTGTTTTTCATGGTAATTGGAAAGCTCGGGCAGCTTTTTCAGATAGCGGTAGAGATCGGCATCGGTCTTTAGCGGGGTGTAGTACAAATAATTGCACTGCACATCCACCTCGTCCCAGTGGGTGTCGATGACATCCTCCAGATTGCGGAACATCTGGTGGGTGACCTCTTCCATCTGGCTCAGCCGCTCATGGTAGACAAGGTTCTGGATGTAGGTCTGGCTCATGACAAAAAGGGTCAGGAGCGACACGATGATGACAAAGCCGAAGCCACCAAACAGCTTTTTATAGATTTTGTTGTTCACATCCAGTATCTCCTGTCTGTTCTGTTTAACTCCATGCGGTATCTGCCCGGCTGATGGTGGTGTATGCGCCAAAGAAGGCTTTTGCGGCATCCATACCCACCACACCGCTGTCTGTGACCGTGGTCTCCGCAGCCAACTGGTCGCTCACACCGCAGATTGCAACCTGATAGGTTTTGCCCGTCTCCGGCTGCACCGGGCTTACCAGCACATAGGGGTAGCCCTTGCCGTTGCCGTAGGCATCGTAACCAGAAGCAAGCAGGTCGCTGATCTGCTGCCCGGTCAGGGAAACGGTCTGGATGGTGCGGTTCCAGCCGGTGGGCAGAATGACCGAAAGGTCGTAATCCGTAATATCCTTGGCGTACAGTTTGGCCGCTACGCCGTGATGGTTCTGATCGGTGGGGTTGCCGGGGATCCATGTGCTCAGCGAGACCAGCGCAAGGTCGCTGCCGGTAGCCTGTGCAAAGCAGCGACCCACCAGCATGGCGCAATCCTCCTGCGAAAGTTCTTCGGTGACGGTAGTGATGGTATCCGGGGTGTTGTTCACTACGCTATCCTGATCCTCGTCCATCTGACGGATCACATCTTCCATGGTAGCATCGCCCTTGATAAAGTCCAGCATTTTAAGACCGGTGGTCACGATGGTGTTTTCCCAGCCGGAATAGATAAAGGGCGCGGTGTTGCCTGCGTTCAGGGCATCGGCGATGTCGGCATAGTAGGTGCCGTCCGCTTTTGCGTCCTTGAAGGGCAGGAGGCTGCTTTTCAGCACCGTTGCGGGCTGCAGAGCGCTGGTGCCTGCAACGGTGGAAAGCACACGCATCACCTTGAGCGCATCTTCCAGCTTCTGGGGATCCTGCTCCAGCTTTTTATTCAGACCGTAGAAGCGGTTCACATTCAGCACAAAAACATTCTGGGTGCCGTCCTCGGAAAGATACGGCATCAGGCCGAATTTATCGGCGTTGCCGTCTGCCTCCACAATGCCGTTGGTGTTTCCGATCAAAAACAGGGTGTTCCCCTCGGCCATCCTCTGCCGGGTCACATTGTCGTCAAGAGCGTCGCCGGAGTCGTTCAGCATCCCGATGTCCTTCCACTTCTGGACATAGGCCATGGCCTGCATCATGCCGGGGGTATTGCTGACATTCGCCTTACCGGACAGATAATCCCGCTGCCACAGCCTGCCGTCCAGTGTGCCGAGGAAATCGGCGTCTGCAATGTTGCACAGATACTGGAAACCGTAGCCCGGATACTGGATCTGCGGCAGACAGAGATTGACCCCGGCTTCCTTTGCCTTTGCAGCCAGTTCTTCCAGCTCAGCGAAAGAATTGGGCAGCTCCCAGCCGTATTTCTTCAGCAGGGTCTTGTTGTAGGTGATGCCGTAGCAGTTGTAGGTCGAGGGCAGCAGGTAGATGGCACCGTTGTCGAACACGTCCTGCAGACGGGACTCCACATAGTTATCCGTAAAATCGTAGCCGGAAAGGTCCAGCAGTTTGTTGGAGACCAGATCGATCCGGGGGTCGTAGTAGGTCAAGGTGCAGACGTCCGGCAGGTCGCCCGCCGCAAACATATTCTGCAAACAGGTGGTGGTGTTATCGCCGCTGTAGGGCACGACCTCGATGTTCACTTCCGGGTAAACGCTGTGTACCTGCTCAATAAAGGCTTCTATCTCCTTATAAGGTGCCATAAAGGTGATGGCTTCGTGAGCAGCGTCTTTTTTAGCTGTTTCGGTCTTACCGCCGCAGGCGGTCAATGCTGCCGTTGCCGCAGTAATGCCGCAGACCTGTAAAAACGAGCGGCGGGAGATCTTTTTCATCATATAAATATACTTTCTCACATTTTCGGAAAGCAATACTACGCAAGTGCAGTAGCGCAGTGCTGCCTTAGCTATTCTTACACATCCCACAGGAACTCCGACGCTTGCGGCCTGTCCGCACGGGGCTTTGCGCCGAGTTTCCATAAAATGACAATATAATTGTACCATTGCGGCAAAGGCGTTTCAAGTTGATTTTGAACGTCTTGCAATATTTTGCATGAAAAATATGGAAAGTTCTGAATTTCGCTGACTGGAAATAGACTGAAGTGACACATATCACGACCAGATGAACCGAAAAGGGGGATTCGATGAAAAAAACTCCTTTTATTCTGCACGAAAAATTTCGTTCGGACAACAACGAACAGCGCAAAGAACGGTTTCAAAAGGAATTTGAGCGATACATCATCGATGGATTGCTCAATGCCGTTCCTTCAAGATCCTGCGCCTGATTTGGCATCCCTGAATTTGAAGGAGAGATGCGTTATGCTGCGCATGGATGCTCGTGTACAAAAAGAAGGGGGCAAATCATGAAAGCAGCAATTTATTGCCGCCTGAGCAAAGAAGATGAAGATAAAATTGGTGAATCGGAGAGCATTCAGAATCAAAAGTCGATGCTGCTCCAGTACGCCCTGGAGAAAGGATTTGATATTTACCAGATCTATTCGGATGAGGACTATTCCGGCATCGACCGGAACCGTCCGGCATTCAATTCAATGCTGCAAGCCGCAAGCGAACATCAGTTTGATGTGGTACTGGCCAAAACGCAATCCCGTTTCACCCGTGACATGGAACTCGTGGAAAAATATCTGCACGGAAAGTTCATGGAGTGGGGCATCCGCTTCATTGCGGTGGTAGACCATGTGGATACCAACGATACCGCGAACAAAAAATCCCGCCAGATCAACGGCCTGATCAACGAGTGGTATCTGGAAGATCTGTCCACCAATGTCCGCTCGGTGCTTGACCACAAGCGGAAAGAGGGGCTGTTCATCGGCTCTTTTGCACGGTATGGATACTGCAAAGACCCAAATGCAAAAGGAAAACTCATCATCGACCCGGAAGCAGCCGAAGTGGTAAGGCGGATCTTTTCCATGGCTCTTAACGGGATCGGCGCACACAAGATCGCACGCATCCTGAATGACGAAAAAATTCCAAGCCCAACAGCCTATAAGCAGCTGCATGGCATCCATTACCGCAGTGCATTAAAGAATACAAATGCGGCTCTTTGGAGCAGTCCCACCGTATATCAAATATTGCATGATCAACTTTATATCGGAAATATGGTGCAGGGAAAGCATAAAAAGATAAGTTACAAGTCTGAAAAGACGATTTGGCTTCCAAAATCGCAGTGGATCGTTGTAGAAAATACGCATGAAGCTATTATTGAGCGAGAAATGTTTGAAACGGTCCAGAGGATGATGCAGGAGCGCACCCGGAGCGGCGAGAAGGGAACGATCCATCCGCTGGCAAAAAAAGTGGTTTGTGGATGCTGTGGCAGCTGCATGGAGCAAACTGGCCGTCAGTCGAGAGCGGATGGAACACAAAGACGCTATGTTCGCTGCCGGATGCACCAGCGCGCACCGGAAGTGTGCGGCAACAGGACCTGTACAGATATGGACGCGTTGGAGAATGCTGTACTGGAACGTATCCGGGCGTATGCGGCAGACTATTTTGACCCTGAAAAAGTTACCCTTCCAGAACAGGATGACCCCGTCCGGCAGCGAGAGCAGGCCAGGCGTGACGAGCTGAAACGGTTGAAGAGCGAAGCAGCCCGGCGGCGCAAGGCCATGCAGGAGTTGTATCTGGATAAGGTGTCAGGTTTAATTGATGCCGTTCAGTTTTCTGAAATGAACCAGACCTTTCTGGAAGAAGTGAAAAAGGCAGAGATCCGGATCGATACATTGGAAACGGAACTGGAGCAACAGCAGGAAGAAACCGGTGGAGTCCAGACGCAGATGCAGCGTGTCCGTGAACTGGCACAGGTTTCGTACCTGACCCGCGAACTTGTTGTACTGTTGGTCCATCGTGTTATTGTCAGCCCAAAAGATCCGCTTACCGGAGAACAAAAAATAACGATCGAATGGAATTTCTGAGTCGGCAGACAGTTCGACTGCCCCGTTGGGCTATTTTCGTCAGCCCAGGTCGGATACACCTCACTGGACGCCACGTTGGCGATATAGCTGCGGAACGAGACGGTGACGTTCCGGGCCGAGGCAGCGGGTCTGCCGAGATGGACGGTGATATTTTTCGGGATGATGACCCGGTCCAGCACCCGCGGCATACAGGAGAGGAACGGGTTCGGGCCGCTGCCGCCGTCGCCGGTGAAGAGGCTGTGGGGTGGGATGACGATGGGGACGTTGGGCGTGTCCCGCATCTCCTCGGTGTCGGGTATCATCTCGGGCTGGGCCAGCGTCACCTGCCCGGGAAAGACCTGCACGCCCTGAATGCGGACGGTGCGGTAGCCGGGTTTGGAGGCCACGAGGTCACAGACCGCGTAGGGGGGCTGCGTGGTGTTGTTCTCGTCCAGAGAGAGAGCACAGGCGGGGGGGGTAAGGGTGACGTCGTCGGCGTTGCCTTCGGCGTCGGTCAGGCGGGTGGCGGTGAAGCCGTCGCCGCTGACGGTGACGGTCACACCCTCGACAGGGCTGGACTGACGGGCCGCAAAGGCCTGAATGCGGAGAGTTCCGGTGTTCTTCATGGAGATACGCTCCTTTGCTGGTAAAAGTATGCTTTTGCCCCAGCGTATTCCGTCCGGCGCCCGGGCGTGCATGACAATGCCCGGTGCAAACAAAAAAAGCCGCCCGTAGGCGGCAGGGAATTACAGAAATCAAATTTTCTCTAAAGGCTTCCCCCGGTTGGGGGGAAGCTGTCACCGCAGGTGACTGATGAGGGCGCAAACGAGCAGCAGCTTACGGGAAATTGCCCCTCATCCGGCTGCTCTGGGACGAACTCTAAAAGTTGATTTCCGTGGCAGGGGAGAATAGCTTATTTGGCGTTGTCCTTGGCAAGGGCAGCGTCAATATTTTTTTGCAGGGCGGCAAGGTTTTCTTCCTTGTCGATGCCGCCCAGCAGGGGCTGGCCCACAACGTTGCCGTCCCGGTCAAAAACGTAGGTGGTGGGGAAGGCCATGATGTTCAGCGCAAACTTGCCGGCGTCGCTGCCGGAGGCAAAGTAGATGTTGCGGTAGCTTGCGCCCGTTGCAGCCAGCAGTTTTTTGGCGGCATCAATGCCCTGCTGGTTGCCGTCTAGCGTCTCGGTGTTGATGCCGACAACCTCGCCGCCCTGTGCCTTGACCTTCTCGTTCAGGGCGTTCAGGTCGTCCAGTTCCTCTACGCAGGGCTTGCAGCCGTTGAACCAGAAGTTCACCACCGTAAAGGCGTTGCCCGCAAACAGACTGTTGCCCACCGGGTTGCCCTCTAAATCGCTGCCCTCAAACTGGGGGAAGGCAGTGCCCTGTGCGGCAGCGCCGGAAGCGGCCGCGTCCGCGAGGGCAAGGGTGGCAATCTGCTCCTCGATGGCACGGATTTTTTCTGCATCGGCGGTCAGGGTCTTGTACTCCTCATCCGAGAATTGGTCCTTTGTCTTTTCCACGGAGCTGCGCAGAAAATCGCCGTAGTTCGTGCTGAGGGTGGTCTCAGTCATGTTTTTGTCCATGGAAGCGAACACCTTCTCCCACAGGGCATCGTTTGCGGAAAGGATCTCGTTTTCCTCGGCCAGCA
>OJNP01001246.1_pt1 | contig 13410 bp, 10 predicted proteins | sample 1597921 | NCBI WGS metagenome assembly OJNP01 (sample SAMN01915213, study PRJEB22387) | human gut metagenome | isolation source: stool | host: Homo sapiens | place: USA | reverse complement strand
TCCTCATATAAGAGTTTCACGGCATCAAAGTCGCCGGATTTTACAAGAGCGCGTGCGTCGGACAGATCCGGGAGATGATTTTGCGGAAGGTTCTGTAATTGTATAAGCCTGCCTGCCCAGCGTCCGGTACGATTGGCTCCGTAAAATGCGAACATGCCGCGAGCCCTGCCATCATCACAGACCGCACGTTCCATCGTCTGATATTTCTTGACGGAGGATTTGGCAAGCTGCTGTCGAAGTTCCAGAACGGTTTGAAGTTCTGGCGGAGCGGTTTTGATAAGCTCTGCCACGACTTTCTTTCCAAGGCTGTCAGTTTCGAGCCCGTTGTCGGAGAGCCACTGCTTCATTTGCTGGACGGAGTTTGGATTATCAAGTGCTGTCATATCTTTCATGGCAGCAGTCAGTTCTGACCGGGAGCGGGAGTCCATTTCGATGGCTTCTTTTACCAGATCCATATCGAGCCGGACACCTCTGTCGTTGATTTCCTGATCGATGTGGTATTCATCCCAGACTTCCTCCGGCACAGGGAATTTTGCAAGTCGATCCTTAATGCCGATCTCGGTCTCTACATCTCTGATATTATATTTTTTGAAGGCCTCCCACTTGTCCGGTGCATGGAAAGGGTGGTTCCTTGTGCGACCGCCGTTTGTTTTCGTCGGAGCACAGGGCACGGAGAAGTATTTGATCAGGTCTTTTCCCTCCGTGAGTTTCTGTTTTTCAAGACCAAGGACGGCACCGACGCCTTCCAGAGAGAGTGGCAGTCCCATTGTGGCTGCCCAGACCATAGAGCAGCGCCAGCTTTCGGGATTTAAGAAGCGTGCGCATTCGGTCGAGAGAGGGTGGTTATCATGGAAGGTATCAAGGCTTACTCCAAGATCACGGAGATATCGGGATAAGCACACCCGTTCAAAATTTGCGTTGAAAGCCCATTTGATGACAGTATCATCGGTCAGGGCATCTATAATTTCCTGCGGCAGACGTTCTCCCTGTGCAAGGTCAATGACCGTCACCTCGGAGCCGTCGACGCTGTAGCCGAACAGCAGTATCTCAAAATCCGGTGACTCGGCATATTTATATACGCCACATTTGGATAGGTTCACGTCGCTGTAGGTTTCGATATCAATACTGAGTGTTTGCATAGATTTTCACCTCAATTCAAACAAGCGGCTTAAGATCACTCCTAAGCCGCCTGCCGTTACTGGATTATTTCAGGGATTCCATACGTTTGATATGGTATTCGTCGTCCTGCGCGGCCTTTTTCTCCTCGCGCTTCTCACGCTTGAAGTCGTTGATCACCGTCTGGATGGCGACCACTGCCCAAGACAGAACTACGATGCAGAAGCATCCGATCAGGATGTTGCAGAGAAGGGATGAAATCATAACTGTGCTTTCCATTGTTTTGCGCTCCTTTCCTTAGTTGAGAAAATCTTCATCGTCATCAGTAGCAAAGTCGGACTCAGCGCTTGCCTTGCCGCCAAGAGGCTCACCGTCGCGGATCTTCTGCAAATTGTTGAGCCCGCAGGCGATTCCCTTGTTGCCGGAAGAGTTGAAAGCATAAAACGTGATGCTGGCTCTGCCGTACACGCCGCTGTACACTTCGGAGCGGGTGAGAATCGGATTCAGGTCTGCGTCCACGATGCCGGGTGCAGAGGTTGCATTGGCGTTGACGAAGTAGGCGTTTTTGTAGGCCTCGTCGTCCGGACGTTCTGCATCGCCGTCGCGCAGAGGAGTCTTCAAAACAGAGAGCGCCGGTACGGACTTGCCGTTGCCTTTGAGCTTGGCCTCGCCCTCCTTGTAGGCAGCCTCGATAGCAGCCTGAATCTTGGCGATGGTCTTGGTGTCGGACTTCGGGATGATGAGGCTCACGCTGTACTTGGGAGTGCCGCCGTTGATAGACTTCGGCTCCCAGACGTTCGCATAGCTCCAGCGAGTGTCAACACCGGTGATAACCTTCATGGGATTGCTGATTTTTACATTTTTACTCATTGTCGTTTTCCTCCATAAAATCATTTTTTGCTGTATTCATGGCCGGGCGCTTGTCGCTATCCGGCACAAGTGTGGGTTTGCCCTGCGGCTTTTCGATGTAAGCCGTCAGGAGTTCATCAAAGCGGGACTTGCCGAGGAGCTTCTGCATGGCGGTGATGCCGAGCAGCTTTTTCTCATACGGGTCAAAGCCTGCTTTCTCGACCGCGTCAATGACGGCGGCCTCATTGCTGTATCTGCGGTTGCTGCGTCCTTCGACGATCTTGAAACCTGTCCATTCCTTACCGGAGAGAGCCTGCTGCAGAGCGTATTCCTTAATATCGGAAGCCCAGCTAACCAGTTCGTCTACCTTGCTGAGAATGACCTCGATCTCAGTATCCGTAAGCAGTGGTGGGAGCTTGAAATCATGCTGCGCGAGCTTCAGATTTGCCTCGGCTCTGGCGCGGCACTCGTTCTTAGCCTTGCAGAAGCCGCACCATTCACCGCACAGGAAGTTCCCGTCACCGGCAAAAGCCAGATCTGCGGTAGGCTTCAATACTTCATCCGCCCAGCGATACAGGTCGTCCTTGCTGATTTCGTAGGTGCTGACGTTCTGTCGTCTCGGTTGGTAAATGGTCATGGAAACCTGCTCGATGTCATAAATGTCATCGAAAAGCTCCAAAGCGCCGAGGGCGTAACACTGCATCTGCGGATTCTCCTCTGCGGAGACTAAGACGCCTAAGCCGTGCTTGTAGTCGATCACCCGGAGTGTACCGTCTGCGATGATGACGCAATCGGCGGTTCCGAAGCCTTGTTCTACCCAGCGGGAGAAGTCTACACGCTGTTCGATAAGTACTACCGGGTCAGCACAGGTCTCCTTGGCAGCTTCGATCTGCTCCAGCACATATTCGGCATAGCCGCTGGTAGCATCCTCCATTTCCTCGGAATACCACTTGAGGCTGTCAGTCGGGTCTTCTGAAGGGAGTCCCAGCGCGGTTTTCAATTTGTGCTCGCCAAGCGCATGAGCGTCGGTGCCTTCTGCAGCGTAGTCTGATCCTTTGTCCTCATAGGTTTCGCAGAGCCTTGCCGACGGCGGACAGTGCAGCCACCTGTCGGAGCTGGATGCGGACAGGATAGCGTGTGCTTTAGCTGCCATTGCCGATCACCTCCGCGTCCTTCATAAGGGCTTCGTAGTTTGCCGGATCGATCTCCGAGAGTTTTGCAGCACCGTACTTTTTAAGCAGGGCGCGTACTTCTGCGGTATGACCGGCGCGGGACTTCTCGGCAAGGACAGCTCTTACGTCCTCCAGCTTGAGTTCAGGCTTCGGTTCCTTCTTTGTGGGAGCTTCCGTGGCCTGCACTTCGTTGTCATCGCCGGAAAACTGCTGGTAGAGCCAGTCGGCTGCGGCATTAATAGAAGCAGCAGCGGTGCGGAGCTCTTCGATGGTCTGTGCCATTTCTGCCATCTTTGACATTTTCTTTTCCTCCTTCCTCGGATTGGCTTGCGGCAAGGAGTGAGAGGTTCCTTGCCAGTCTGGCGGATACGTGACTGATGGAATTCAAAAGCTTGATCTCCTCGTTCACGTTGCCGCCGGTGTCTGCGTAACTGCGAATCATCTGTTGTTCACCTCGCTTTCTGAAGGCTGTGTTCTCTTGCCTTCACCTTCCACTGGAGATGAACTGCCGATTTGAGCGGAGGATTTTATAAAAAATTTCCGACCACCATCCGAAAGAGGGACAGTGGCCGGAAAGAGTGTGGTTCGTGGTCTTGGTATTACTTATCGCCGGTAATCCTGCGCAGGTCGGTGCGATACTTCTTCATCTGATCCGCGAAGGTCTTCTGCGGGCGACCGAGTTCTCTTGCAATAGCACGGTCGGAGATGCCCTCCGGGTGATCCTTCCAAAGCTGGATGATGGTATCGGCCTCCGGATCAAGCTCACGCAGTCTGGCAAAGAGCTGCTCCAGCAGCATGCGGTCGGCGATGACTTCCTCCATCGGCTTACTACGGTCGGGAATATAATCACCGAGGGTGCCGTTGCCATCAGGGAGTGGCTGATCCAGAGAAGTAATGTCACCTGCTGCGTGGTATTCGCAGCCGATACAGTCACCGTCGCACTTCCAGATGAAGCGGTAGGGACACATGCACCTGCCGTGATCCTGCTCTTTGTGGCGAATACGGTCGGCTTCCTTATAGAAGGAGTCGTGCTGTTCCTTGGTGACCGGTACCTTCTCGCCGGTGCTGCGAACGTAAATAAAGTAAGTCTTCTGATTTTCATTGTTTTGCATAATGAAAGCCCTCCTTCGGCTTTTGCCGAAATGGAGAGCTCCAGACATGCAAAACCAGACCACAGGCGTGAGAGCATACCGAAGGATTACTCCATTTCGGCTGCACCTCACTTCCGGTGATCGGTACAGTATTTGATTGTCATCGGTAGTCACGTGGAACCGGAAACACCCTGCGCAGATGGCTCCCACGTGCTAAAGCAAGTATGCCATTTTTAGGGATCGGAACCTCAGACACAGGCATGTCCGTTTTTGCGGTGCTGATAGGCAGAAACGAGAAGGCCAAGATGAGCTTTATATTGAAAAACGGGAAAAAAAAGACCGGACATAGTTGTGTCCGGCAGGGAATTTTAAGAACGCACAAATAAAAAATAATATCAACAAATAACAGCAAACTCTTGAAAAATTCACATTTATGGTGTATACTAAAATAGTTGAGCTGTATTCAGATTCAAATCACGAGGTGAGAGCATGGAAGAAATCATGAATGACAAATGGATAAGCATAGATGAGGCTGCGGAATATTTAGGAATCAAAACAGTTACTCTTCGCAGCTGGATCAGAAATGGTAAAGAAGGTTTGCCTGCTCAAAAAATCGGAAAACAGTGGAAGTTTAAAATTTCCGAACTCGATGAATGGGTTAAGAGCGGTAAAAGCGCTGACTGATTCAAGGGGAAAATCGAAGAAAATCATTAGACAAGGAGCAGACAAAGATGGCTGTCAAGAAAACGCAATTATATGCATCGCTGTGGGCGAGCTGTGACAAACTTCGCGGAGGCATGGATTCCTCAGAGTATAAGGACTATATCCTGACTCTTTTGTTCATGAAGTATGTCACCGATAAATTTAAGAATAAAGGAGCCTATGAAGACATTAAGGTCTTTGATAAGGCACATGATAAAGATCCCGATCCGGAGAAACGGACAGGCTGCTCCTTTGATGACTTTATTGCTCTGAAGGGAAAGAAAAACATCGGCGAAGGTATGGATAAAATCATAGCACGCCTTGCTGACGAGAATACTGACCTGAAGGGTGTTATTGATATTGCTCATTTTAATGATGAGAAGAAGCTGGGAAGCGGTAAGGAAATGGTCGATAAGTTGACCGATCTTATATCCATCTTCTAGCGCCCGGAACTTGACTTCTCCCGGAACAAGGCCGAAGGTGATGACATCATCGGAGATGCCTACGAATATTTGATGCGCAAATTCGCTACAGAAAGCGGAAAGAGCAAGGGACAATTCTATACACCTGCAGAGGTTTCCCGAATCCTCGCCAATGTAGTGGGAATCAGCCGTTGCACGGACACCAGCGCCACAGTATGCGATCCGGCGTGTGGAAGTGGCAGCCTATTAATTCGAGCCATTGATGCAGCTCCTATCCCGATCATGGGATATGGGCAAGAAAAGGAAAGCACGACAGCTGGTCTGGCGAAGATGAATGCCGTCCTGCATCGTAAGGCCGAGATTACCATCAAGAGCGGTAACACATTCTCAAATCCGCAGTATCTTGATAAATCCGATAATTCCATACTTGAACGTTTCGATTACATAGTGGCAAATCCGCCCTTCTCTATGAAAAATTGGCGCGATGGTATTGCCGGTAAAGAATATGGTCGCTTCGAGGGCTATGGGGACACGCCACCGGAAAAGAACGGCGACTATGCTTGGCTCATGCATATCCTTAAGGCATTGAAGTCAAATGGCAAGGCTGCGGTTATTCTCCCTCATGGTGTTCTGTTCCGCGGAAATGCCGAAGCGACTATTAGAGAAGCAATTATAAAGAAGCACTGGATCAAGGGCATTATCAGCCTTCCGGCAAACTTGTTTTACGGCACCGGCATAGCCGCCTGCGTGCTCGTGATTGATAAAGAAGGAGCTGCAAACCGACAAGGCATCTTTATGATTGATGCCAGCCGTGGGTACGTTAAGGACGGCAACAAGAATCGTTTGCGTGAACGTGATATCTATAGAATCATTACGACGTTTAATGAGCAGATAACTACAGATCCAAAGTATGCGCGTTTCGTACCAAACGATGAAATCGAAAAGAAGAACGGGTATAACTTGAACATCACTCGCTATATTGACTCCACAGATCCGGAGGATATTCAGGATATCTATGCGCATATTCACGGCGGTATTCCGGCGGTTGATATTGACAGTCTGTCTAAATATTGGGATGTGTTCCCTTCGCTGAAGGCTGAGTTGCTGACGGCGATTAGCGAAAAGTATTACAGCTTGAATGTGGAGCATGAGAATATCCGTCAGACGATATATAAAAACGCCGAGTTCTCAGAATACGGTGAGAAACTCGACGAGGCTTTCGCAGCATGGAAGGCCAAGGAATATCCTGCTCTATCTTCCCTTGATGAAGACGTATCCGCGAGAGAGTTAATCGTTAGTCTTGCGGAGGATATCCTTGCTGAATTTGAACACCTGACGCTGATTGATAAATACGACGTGTATCAAGTGCTGCTGGCTTATTGGAATGAGGTCATGAACGATGACGTGTCGCTTATCATAAGTGAACCGGATGGTTACGCCAATGCAAGAGCGACGGACAATATTGAGGAAGAGATCACGCAGGGCAAGAATAAAGGTGAGATGAAAGTCACCGGATGGGAAGGCAGATTGATTCCGAAATCTATAGTGATCGATGCCTTTTTCCGTGAAGAGAAGAATGCCATCGAGGAGGCAGAGAATGTCGTCGCGGAGACGGAATCCCAGCTTTCTGATCTGATTGAGAGTGCAGATGAGGAATCTGCTCTTGCTGATGTGGCTGAAAACGGAAAAGTCAAGGCTAAGGACTTAGAAGCCAAGATTGAGGAACTCACTCAGCATGTAGAGACGGAGGAAACCTTAGAGCTGGAACTTTTGATGGATCAGCTTCCGATGCAGAAGAAGCGCCTTCAGGCATATCTGGTGGGACACCCGCTTTGCGAAAGCGCTGTAACAGAAAAAGGAACTGTCACAAAGTCTTCTATCATGATGCGCCTATTTATTATTCGTACAGTAGAGAGCGTGCCGGAAAGCTTGCAGGATGATGTAAATCAACTCAGACAGGCTTTGGCTCTTTGCGGCAAAGTGTCCGACTATAACAAGGTTGTTAAGGATCTGAACAAGGCGCTTGATGAGAAGTGCAGGGCAAGGTATGACAGCCTGACAGATGAAGAGATTCTGGATCTGCTGGTGAACAAGAAGTGGTTTGACAGCATCTTCTCAGGCATAGCTGATCTATACGCGGCGATATCCCATCGCTTGACAAATAGGATTATCGAGCTTGCTGAGCGATATGAAGATACCCTTCCGGAGCTTAACAAAGTCACCACTGAGTATGAGGCAAAGGTAAAGTCTCATCTGGAAAGGATGGGATTCAAATGGTAAATGGTTGGGTAGAGCGTCCGATAATTGAAGTGCTGAAACCAAACGGTATTAAAATCGGGCCGTTTGGTAGTCAATTAAAAAAAGAAATGCTTCTGTCCGACGGAGTCTACCGCGTATACGGACAGGAAAATGTTTATGCACGTGATTTTAATATAGGCGACAGGTATTTGACGCGTGAGCATTTTAATCGGTTGAATTCCTGTGAAATACTTCCCGGTGACTTTGTTATGAGTACAATGGGCACGATTGGAAAGTGCGCTATTGTTCCAACTACAATACAGCGAGGGATAATGGATTCACATTTAATTAGACTGCGTTTTGATGAAAAGAAGGTTCGTTCCGACTATATCCTGCAGTTGTTTTCTGATCAGTTCCATTATTTGAGTGATCAGACATCACGGCTTGCAGTGGGAGGAATAATGGACGGTTTAAGCGTGGGTATAGTGAGTCGTCTTAATGTAATTTACCCAGAGAGCATTGAGGAACAAGGCAAAATAATAAAAACCTTGTCGGAGGTAGATAACCTGATTTCAGATCAGCAAAAGCTCATCCGAAAGAAAAAAGACATACGTCAGGGTACGATGCAAATGCTTGTCACCGGGAAGAAGCGACTGGATGGGTTCGATGGAGAATGGGTAAAAATCAACCTCTCAAAGAATTCCAAACTTAAAGCGCGTATTGGCTGGCAGGGATTGACCACTGCGGAATATCTGGATGAAGGTTATTCATACCTGATTACTGGTACAGATTTTAAGGATGGTCAGATTGACTGGAATGGTTGTCATTATGTGGACTACAACAGGTATGAGCAAGATCCCAATATTCAAGTTTCAAACGGCGATCTCCTGCTTACAAAAGACGGTACCATTGGAAAAGTTGCATATGTGGCTGATTTGACCAGACCGGCGACATTAAATAGTGGCGTATTTCTTGTAAAGCCTATAACCGATGCATATACAGCACATTTTATGTTTTATGTATTAGAGTCGTCAGTATTTAAGGATTTCCTTCAGCAACTGTCAGCTGGGTCGACGATTAATCACCTGTATCAGAAAGACCTTGTGAAGTTTGATTTATATGTACCACCAACGAAGGAAGAACAAGAAGCCATAGCTGGTATCCTTTTTGACATGGATTCAGATATCCATAGACTTGAAAAGAAGCTATCAAAATACCAGAAAATAAAGCAAGGAATGATGGAAGAACTGCTGACCGGCAAGGTCAGATTGATATAAGGAGGTGCCTGTCGGATGAGTATTGGAGATGCCGAAATCAAAACACAGGAAAGAGTGATCCGCTTCTTTAAAGATCCTGAGATCTTGGGCTATCAGTATATCGGTAACCTGTCAGATTATCAGAATAAGAACATCAAGGAAGATCGCCTGCGCCAGTATCTTCGACTGAAGGGCTATGCAGATAAACTGATTGATGCTGCCGTTATGCAGCTTCAGCAGGAAGCAGGAAATCTTTCTCGTGGGGTCTATGATGCCAATAAGACTGTGTATTCGCGGTTAAAGTACGGCATTCCGGTCAGTGAGAGCCCGGAGAAGCCTCCGGTGACGGTTGAACTAATCGACGAGACCAATCCGCTGAATAATGACTTTGCAATCGCTGAGGAAGTAACTGTTGTTGAGCAGCAGGAGAAGAGGCCGGATCTTGTCATCTATTTGAACGGTATTGCTGTGGCCGTTATCGAATTAAAACGAAGCAGCATCTCTGTGGCCGAAGGCATCCGCCAGAATCTCACAAATCAGAAGGACTCCTTTATTCGGGGCTTCTTTACTACCATGCAGTTCTGTATGGCCGGAAACGAGTCGGAAGGTCTGCGCTACGGCACGCTTCTGACCGGAGAGAAGTTCTATATGGAGTGGAAGGATGACGGCTTCAAAGAACATGAGGAGGAGCGTGATCCAGTAGATGTTCGTATCAGTAAAACCTGCGAAGGCATCGAGAATAAACTCCTGAAGCAGATATATGCCATGTTCGATAAGGAACGTTTTATCGACCTTATCATGAACTTCGTTGTTTTTGATAAAGGCATCAAAAAAGTGTGCCGGTACAATCAGTATTTTGGCATCAAGCGCACTCAGCAGAGGCTTAATAATCTGAGGACGGAGCTTCACAATCCGAACAGAGATCCGGATAAACCGATGGGCGGTATTCTTTGGCATACGCAGGGTTCCGGTAAAACGCTGACAATGGTATGGCTTGCAAAGTGGATTCTGACACATTGGGCGGAGCTTAATGCCCGCGTCCTTATCGTGACAGACCGTGATGAGCTTGATGAGCAAATAGAAAAAACATTCACTGGCGTGGATGAGAATATTGCTCGTACCAAGAGCGGTAAGGATTTGCTGAATCGTTTGAATGTATATGACGATTCGCTGATCTGCTCCCTCGTGCATAAGTTTGGCCGTCGTGGCGGAGAAGCGACAGAAAATGACTACGATAAGTATATTGAAGAGCTGAAAGCCTCCCTCCCTGCTGATTTCGAGGCAAAGGGAAATCTTGTGGTATTTGTTGACGAATGCCACAGAACACAGTCCGGTAAGCTCCATACGGCGATGAAGACAATCATGCCGAATGCTGTATTTATCGGTTTTACCGGAACTCCATTACTGAAGAAGGATAAAAAGATCAGCATTGAAGTGTTCGGTACCTATATCCATGCCTATAAATACAATGAGGGCGTGGCCGACGGTGTCGTACTGGATTTGCGTTATGAATACCGTGATGTTCCGCAGGATTTGTCGTCACAGGATCGTGTTGACCAGTGGTTTGATGTAAAGACCAGAGGCCTCTCTTCTCGCGCCAAGGCAAAGCTCAAGGAGAAGTGGGGCACGATGCAGAAGGTATATAGCTCCCGCTCTCGTCTGGAAAAGGTTGCATGGGACATCATTCAGGACTTTAATATGAAGCCGCGATTGATGGATGGAAACGGTAATGCGATTCTTGTAGCTGATGGTATTCCTACGGCTTGTAAGTATTACGAAATCTTCCAACAGATGGGCTTTAAGAAGTGCGCCATCATATCTTCCTATACACCGAACAAGGGCGAACTGCGCACTGATACCGTCAGCGATGAGGATGATACTGAAACCTTCCTCAAATACGAGACATATTTGAAGATGCTGGGGCTTGATCCTTCTGACCTTCCGAATGCGGGCTCGGTTCAGGCCAAGGTGGAGGAATTTGAAAAGGAAGCAAAGCGGAAGTTTGTAGAGGAGCCTGCAAATATGAAGCTCCTTATTGTCGTGGACAAGCTGCTCACTGGATTTGATGCGCCTCCTTGTACCTACCTTTACATCGACAAGAGGATGCAGGATCACGGCCTGTTTCAGGCAATTTGCCGCGTCAACCGTCTTGATGATGATAGTAAGGATTTCGGCTATATCGTGGATTACAAGCAGCTGTTTGGACAGCTCCAGACTGCAATGAAGGACTATACTTCCGGCGCTTTTGAAGGATATGATCCGGAGGATGTAAAAGGACTTGTTAAGGATCGCCATGATGCTACGGTATCCTATTTTGAGGAAGTGTATGATGCAGTCGAAGAACTCTGCGAAGGCGTCGAGGAACCTCGTGGGGAGATCCAGTACATCCATTATTTCTGTGGTGTTTCTGGTCAGTCGGAGGAGAGCGACGAGATTTACGCACGCCTAAGAGAAAAACTCTATCGTTTGGTGAGCAGTCTTGTCAGAGCTTTCGCGGAAGCAAAACCATATCTGGTTGATGACATCTCATCTGGCAAACTGAATGAATATGACAAGAAGGTCACTTTCTACATTGAGTTGAAGAAAACCATCGGTACGGCCAGTGGTGACTTCCTCGATTTGAAGGCCTATGAGCCTGATATGAGAAAGATGATTGATAACTATATAACGGCAGCGGATGCTGAGAAGATTGGCGATTTTGATGATCTTACCCTATTGGATTTCGTAGCAAAACAGGGTGAAACGCTTACCGGTGAAGGTGATAGCGGCCACAAAGAAGGTGCAGCAGAGGCCATCGAGAATAACATCCGTAAGAAGGTTATCGAAAAGGTTACCGTCAATCCGCGCTATTACGCAAAGATGTCAGAAATCCTTGATAAGCTCATCGAAGAGCGTAAGCAGGGAGTTCTTGACTACGCTGAGATGCTTGAGAAATATATAAAGCTGGCCAAGGATGTTGATTGCCCGGAGGATAACGATAAATATCCGGAAAGCATCCGTAAGAGTAAGGCGCTCATGGCCATTTATGACAACACCGGCGAGGACGAGAAACTTGCTCTTCGCATTCACAAGGCTGTGAAAAAGCAGGCACTGTCTGGTTTCAGGGATAATCAGGTGGTTGTCAGGAGAATAAAAAAGGCTCTCTTTGAGATTCTGGGTGATGACTCCGAGGTGGAACGCATCTATAAGATCATTGAGAAGCAGGAGGAGTATTAATGCGCATTGTCATTTCCGGAATTCCGATTGATGTGCAAAAAAAGAATATAAAGAATATGCACCTTCAGGTGAAGCCGCCGGATGGACATGTGGTAATTTCTGCGCCTTTATCCGTGGACGATAAAGCTATAGAGGCTTATGCCAGAACTCAGCTGGGCTTTATCAAGAGGGCTATTGCGCAGTTTCAGGATCAGCCAAGGGCATCGAAGCGGCAGTATGTTTCCGGTGAGACGATGTATATCTGGGGAAAGCAGTACTTCCTTGTCTTTAAGCCGGACAATCAGAAGAACAGCTTCGAGATTCAGAACCAGAATATTATTCTTTCCATGAGTGCCAAAAGCACGGTAAAGCAGCGGGATGCTTATGTCAAAGAGGAATATCGAAAGATTCTGAAAGAAGAGATAGAAAAACGCCTGCCCAAGTGGGAAGCACAGACAGGCCTTAAGTGCGATTCTTGGCAAACAAAATATATGGTCACAAAATGGGGTGCCTGCAGCACGGATAAAAAGAAACTATGGTTTAATCTGCAGCTCGCTCAGAAGCCGTATGCTTGCCTCGACTATATTATTTTGCATGAACTGACGCACTTGCTTACAAGAAAACATGACGCCACATTCATCGCGCACATGGACAGGCATATGCCAAACTGGCGGGAGGTTCGTAAAGAACTCAACGACAGCAGACTGGACTACTATGAAGCGCAGGATGAAAGCCCACTACAGAAACTGATCGACCAATCTCGTTATGATGACATCCGGGATGCGGCCATAGCTTATATTCAAGAGGAGCATTCTGGTGACGCGAAAAGACTATCGGTCATTGATATGGAAATCGAGAATGTTATCCATATTGAACAGCTTGAGGATGGCGTGATTGCTTTCGATGTAATTGCATCATGCGATGTCGAAATGCCGTCCGCATCTCGCAAGGGATATTTTAATGAGCGCTGGCTGAAGATTCATTGTCAGGTTACTCTTGGCATCGATATGAGTGGGTTCCGAATCATGTCTGTTGGTAATTGTGAGCCGCAAGAGGAATCTGATAATGACCGCCTGTCCGGAGAGCTGGTACCTATTATCTCTCGTGACCAGTTTGAAGACGAGGCTGAGAAGTTCCTAACAAGGTATTGTCCGGAAGCGCTGGATAAACCGATGAGGGTTCCAATCGAGACAATAGCCAGCGATATGAAACTACAGGTTATCGAAGATATCCCTCTGTCAGATGATCTTACTTACTTTGGAACTATCATATTTGATAACGGAAATGTTCTCGATAAGCACCGGAAGATTACAATTCGCAATGCCAAACGAGGAACCGTTTATCTTGATCCGCGTGTCTCCTATGAAAG
>OJNP01001243.1_pt1 | contig 13433 bp, 9 predicted proteins | sample 1597921 | NCBI WGS metagenome assembly OJNP01 (sample SAMN01915213, study PRJEB22387) | human gut metagenome | isolation source: stool | host: Homo sapiens | place: USA | reverse complement strand
CAGACATTTTTTATTTAGTGAAACAAAATTCTTTATGTCCAACTTACTACCTAATGTGACAAAAGCAGTATTGCAGGATTTTGCAAATGCCCTGTCTAAATCAACTTCACCATGTTCCTCATTTTCATAGCAGCTGATACGCACGCTATTAACAATCGTCTGTCCGTCACATTCATAACTAAAGTTCTTATAAGAGTTCGGATGTTCTTCCATGTATTCTAGCGCTGTCAGTACCTTATAGGTGGAACCTGGCGGGTAAAGCCCCTGCGTTGCTCTGTTTAAGAGGCAGCTTTCTGAAGAATCAGAAGTAATCTTATCCCAGATATCATCTAACTTATTCGGATCAAAATCGGGCTTGGAAACTAATGCTCTTACCTTTCCTGTTTTGGGTTCGATTGCCACTACCGCTCCCCTATAGTCCTCTAATGCTTCATAAGCGGCCTTTTGCAGACGGGTATCTAACGTCGTTATTACATTATCTCCGATATTCTTCTTGCTGGCAACACCGTTACTGAGCTGCTTCATCAGTTTTTCGTGTGATGTCAAAAGATCACTGTTACAAACAGATTCCAGTCCTGCCTTTCCATAACTGGTATATCCAATGATGTGTGCAAACATATTTTCGTAAGGATAGTGCCGTATCTCATCTCCAGCTTCATTATTCTCAGAATATGCAAGAATCTTCTGGTTCGCACTTAAAATCTGACCTCGTTTTGTCTGGTCAGAGAGAGAAGAATTTCTCTTATTATAAGAACTTTGCGCTACGCTGCTGCTATCCTTTAAGGTAAATTTCACCACATAGCCAATTAACCCCAGAAAAAGTGCAACAACAATAATACTTGTCTGTAGCATATAACGGTTCGTTTTTAATTTTTTCCCTCTTCTTGGAGTAAATAAGCTCTTTATATCAAAAAATAAGGTTTCCTTTTGATCGTGCCTGCGAGATTCTCTTCGTTCAGTCGTATTTTTTACGGTCACTCTCGTCCGGCTGCCCTGCTTGTTCTTCTTCATTCTCATCATCCTCTTTATAGGCAATGATAAATATGCCCTGCATAACTGCAAAAATTATTAATGTACTGGCTACAGAACTTCCTCCATAACTGATCAGTGGAAGTGTTACTCCGGTAGAAGGAATAAACTTAGTAACCCCTCCAATTGTAAGAAACACCTGAAAAATAAAGCAAATAGAAAATCCATATGCTAAAAGCTTGTAAAAGCGACCCCTCACGTCCATCGCAATTTTTAGGAAATGAATAAACACTCCCAAATAAATTAATATCAGACAAATTGCAAATAAAATTCCGAATTCTTCGGTAATTGCAGAGAAAATAAAATCACTTTCCACAATGGGAATATCATTTGGCCTGCCCTGTGTCAGTCCTTTCCCAAGCCAGCTTCCCGCGGCAATCGCAAATAAAGACTGCGTAATCTGATATCCGCTGCCCTCAATGACAGACCAGGGATCTTTCCAGGCAATAAAACGAACCCGCACATGCGCAAACAGCATGTACGCTAACTTTGCCGCAAGAGTGCCCGCTCCAATTCCTCCAAATAAATAAATTCCCCTTCCAGTAGCGACATAGCAAAGAAAAACATATACAACAAAATAGATTAATGCTCCACCTAAATCCTTTTCGCCAATTAATATGATAACATGGCATGCCGCAAAAATGCTCGTAAGAAGCATTGTTTTAAAATTCGGTGCTTTCGTAAGCATCGCTGCAATAAAAAAGACAAAAGAAATCTTAACAAATTCCGAAGGCTGCAAAGCAATCCCATGTCCCAAAGAAATCCAGTTCGTTGCTCCATTCTGTGAAGTACCAATTACAAATACACTAGACAAAAATATCAGTCCAAGGAGGCCATAAATCCATTTCAACTTTTTGAGCCAGACAGCCTTTTCCATAAAATACGGAATAAATAAAACAATCAATGAAGTAGCCGCAGCAATAATAAACTGCTTTACTGCTTTATCAAATGACAGGCGTGTTAACATAACAAAACCAATCAAAAGCAAGAAACAGGTATGATTCATCAAAATTCGCGAACAGTCTACATATACTCGTGAATAGACAAAAATCAGCATCTTAAAAAATACGACCTGCGCAAGATACAAAAAAATAATCTTTGTATCCAAAATTTTGGCAAATAATACACCATAACAGATAAAATGAAATACGAACATAAACAATTCCTGCCTGTCCATCCGCTTTACCTGTCGTTTCTCAGTAGAGGGAAGAAAAACGGTAAAACAGGTAATTGCGTAAATAACACCCATGATGACAATAATATAATTCGATCCTGTTGAAATCAAACTCACCATACTTTCATTCCCACCTTTCTACTCTATTCCATAATTCCAGTATGAATCTGAAGTATCTTTACTTTGTTCTTCTGTAAAATGCTGTTCTTTCCATTTAAGATATCTTTGTTTTACGGAAGATACTTCTGCTTCAGTAAGTTCAAATAAATCAAAGCGATGTCTCTTTATGTGAGAAGAAACCTCTTTGATATTCTCTCCGATCAGACTCTTCGGCTTATCCTGCCAAATAAGATTATAACAATCCAGGCAGTGTGTAGTTACTAAAAGCTTTCTTTTCTTTTTATCCTCAAGCCATAATCGCCCGGAAGTTTTATTACAATGCCCACACGTCTTTTTAAGGCACTGTGCTGACTGCATTACCGGTATTCTTCCATAAATAAGTAATTCAAAGTCAACTGTCTGCTGCTGTTCTTTATCCATTCCCTTTATCATATCTGAAATTTCTTCTTCCGACAATTCAACAGGCAGCTCTCTTACGGTCATATTATCATAGAGTGCATTTGATTCCTGTATAGCCGAAGAATTCCAATGATAAAAAGAAGCCCCTGCAATCACTCTTGTAGTACATCCCTCTAACTGCATAAGAAATTCCATTTCATTTATAGTATATGCATAAATTCCATCCCAAATTGACAGAGAACAGATCTTTTTTAATTGATCTTCCAGCACATTATTACCTCGAAATACACGAGGAAGTGCAAGATACAGGCTTTTTCCAGCAGTCTTAATCTTTTCGCCCACATTTTCTAACTCTTTTTCCGAAAAAAATTCCCATGGAAGACAGATTCCATCAAAAAAAGTATCCTCACAATATAAAAATGCCTGCTTTATATTATATACACTTGCAATTCGCTCTTCCTGCTCTGAGTTTAGTTCTCGTTGTGCCTGATTCGGACAATCATAGCGCTTATTCATTAGATTCTGTTGATTATCCAATTCTTTTGAGGACAAGTTCTTCTCATAAAAATATTCTCTTTTTTCTGGCAGATTATCTACTCTATTTTTGCAGATGCGTAATTTTTCCTCTAAAAGAGCAAATCCGTCCTGACGAATTCTTTTTAAAGCAGACATTGGGAGAAAACATCCCTCATCTAAATTCACTTCAAAAGAAGTAAGTGTAAATGGTACATTACCAGTCTTGTGCATCTGCCGTAGGATATCTTCCTTCGTTACCGGCCTCCTTTCAGAACATTCGATAACCGGTCCTTCAACAAATACACTTTCTTCTCTGCAAAAAAGCTGGAGCATCAAAGGTTCGCCAACTTTTAGTGTAATATCTCCTGTCACAGGGTATTTTATCACGCCATTTAAAATATTTTTTTCAATGTGTGTAAGAAGTTCTTCATTCCTCCTGCGATATACAGGCATTCCAGGCTTAATAGATTGTGTGCGCGGAGCGTTCAGTGTCACCTGTCCTTTTAAAGAAGTACCCACATCTTTAGAAGGGACTGTAAGAATCACTTCATCCTGCCCATCTTTTGAAACAGGAATTACTAAAATATCTTTTGGATGTAATGTATCTTCAAAATGCATCCGAACTTTATTTTTAGAGACAGATAGAACTTTACCAACTTTTCTTCCAGTATTTTTGGGAGAAACAGCTGCCATCATGTCCTGCCCATTGTGCTTGTTCCAATATCCCTCTGTAAAACTGCCGCGACAGTATAATTCTTCTAAGGCATGTATATCCTCTTCTTCTGGTTGAAATTGTGCTCTTTGTTCCCAGTTTTCAGAAATCTTATCTAAATATTTGCGGTAAATTGCTGTAACTCCTGCCACATACTCCACATTTTTCATGCGTCCTTCAATCTTTAAAGAATCCACAGGAATTTCCATTAAAGACGGCAGCATAGAAAGAGAACATAAATCCTTTGGACTAAGAAGATATTTCGTATACTTTGAAGGATTTAATATCATTCCATCAGCATTCATCAGAGTATATGGAAGTCGGCAAGGCTGGGCACAGCGGCCGCGATTTCCACTTCTTCCGCCATACATACTGCTTAAAAGACATTGACCAGAGTAGCAATAACACAATGCCCCATGAACGAAAACTTCCACTTCAAGGCCAGTTTCTTTTTTTATTCTTTTTATTTCTGCCAAAGATAATTCTCTTGCCGGAACAACTCTGGTCATTCCCATGCGCTTCGAAGCAACAGCACCACGAAAATCTGTCACCGTTAGCTGTGTGCTTCCGTGAATTTCCAAGTCAGGGAAATTCTCTCGAATGAATCGAACCGCACCAATATCCTGAACGATAACACCGTCTAAACCATTCTCATAATAAGGAAAAAGAAAGTCTCCTAATTCTTCAAAAAGCTCTTTCTCTTTCATTAATGTGTTCACTGTAAGATATAACTTACGTTCATGAAAATGTGCAAACTGCAGCGCCTCTATCATATCCTCTCTGGAAAAATTATGTGCATACGCTCTGGCACCAAACTTTTCACCACCCATATAAATCGCATCTGCTCCCGCTGCAACAGCCGCTTTTAAATGCTCGAAAGAACCTGCCGGAGCAAGTAATTCCGGCAGGTTTCTCTTTTTAATGAAATTCATTGTTCGTCTCCAGTCCAATAATCTGTTTTTGCAGCTCATTCACCTTTGCTTTATAATCTGCAACCAGCTTATTCGCTGCATCAAGCCGCATATCTTTATCGACAATCTGCTGCTTTAATTCATAAAGCTCCTGCTCTCTGTCCCGGCCATCCTGATTAAATACTTCAATCTCATCCCGAAGTTTAAAGAGTTCTTCTGTAATATTGAGCGCCAGCAAAATATCACGATATTCTGTGGAAAGCTTATTATATCCTGGCTGTTTTTTTAATTCTCTTATCTTGCCGTCAACATAGGAGGCAAGTTTTTGGAGATAGATATCACTTCCACCCGACAATCTATATACTTTACCGTCAATTACTACTGACAATTCACTTTTTTCTTCCATATCAACCCTCCTGTGATGCAAAATCTTTTAATAAATCTCCTCCGGTACCGGATATCCCATATGTTCATAGGCGAAAGCAGTTAAAGCCCGGCCTCTCGGTGTTCGCTTAATGAGGCCTCTCTGAATAAGAAACGGCTCATACACATCTTCAATCGTACCAGAATCCTCTCCGATTGCTGCTGCTAGTGTATCTAAACCCACCGGTTTTCCCATAAACTTTGTAATCATCGCTTCTAAAAGGTTGCGGTCTGTCGCATCTAATCCCATAGAATCAACCTCAAGTAAATTAAGTGCTGTCTGTGCCACCTCATATGTGATCATACCGTCATATCGAACCTGTGCAAAGTCCCTTACCCGCTTAAGCAGTCGATTCGCCAGTCTTGGTGTCCCACGACTTCTTTTTCCAACTTCCATTGCACCGGCCTTATCAATCTTTACTCCAAGAAGTTCTGCTGAGCGTTCTACAATTACTTTCAATTCTTCATCTGTATAAAATTCCAGACGGTTTACAACTCCAAAACGGTCTCGAAGCGGTGCAGTAAGCATTCCTGCTCTTGTTGTAGCTCCTACCAATGTAAAATGAGGAAGCTCTAAACGTATAGACTTCGCTGAAGCGCCCTTTCCAATCATAATATCAATAGAAAAATCCTCCATTGCTGGATAAAGAACTTCCTCCACCTGCCGGTTCAGTCGGTGAATCTCGTCAATAAAGAGAACATCTCCATCAGAAAGTCCATTCAATACTGCCGCAATTTCTCCTGGCTTCTCAATCGCTGGTCCGGAAGTAATCTTCAAATTACTGTCCATTTCGTTTGCGATAATCCCTGCTAATGTTGTTTTTCCAAGACCCGGAGGGCCATATAATAATACATGGTCAAGAGACTCTCCTCGCATCTTAGCCGCCTCGATAAATACCCGAAGGTTCTTTTTTACCTTCTCCTGTCCTATATATTCTGATAAATTCTGTGGCCGGAGGCTGCCTTCTACCGCAATATCCTCCTCCATCAGCTCTGTGCTGATCATTCTGTCCATGTTATCACCTTATAAAAATGTTAATACTTTCTTCAATGCTTCTTTTAATAACTGTTCTGCATCTAACTTCTCTGCTTCCGGCACACTATGTACGGCACGATATGCTTCTCCATTCGAATAGCCTAATGCTACTAATGCCTGTACAGTATCCGCAATGCTGTCTCCTTCTGTAGAGGAACTCTGTGGCGCTGCTTCCTCTGCCCCTGAAACTGACTCTAAATCTTCTAGATTCAGCTTGTCTTTCAGCTCGATGATCATTCTCTTCGCACCTTTGGGACCGATACCCGGTGTCTTAGCGATACTCTTCGCATCCTCACTAAAAACCGCATAATACAAATCTTCCACTGACATCGTGGAAAGTACCGATAATGCGGCTTTCGGTCCGATGCCTGAAATTCCAAGCAGAATCTGGAAAGTCTCTAACTCCTGAATCGAAGAGAATCCAAACAATGCCAACTGGTCTTCTCGTACATACAGATAGGTATGAAGCATCGCTTCCTCACCACTATTCACACCCTCAAGAACTCTTGACGGCACTTTTATCTGGTAACCAATTCCATGATTCTCTATCACAACAGAATCCTTCCCCTTATATGCAACTGTTCCCTTAATATATGAAATCAAACGAATTTCCTGCCTTCTTTTAAAATTGTTACTAGAGCGTGTTTGAAAAATATTTTCTGCAAGATGTGCATCACGCATTTTTCAAACACGCTCTAGAACTTATATTCTGACTTCTGACATGATACCATAATTCCCATCATATTACAACTCTTTTACTTTAAGCGCATTTACCCCTTTCTCGAAAATGTGTTTGACATATAAAACGTTCTCTGCTATGGTTATAGCATTATTATACTAAGAATTTTTGAGACAACATATGTCATTCTGGAGGTATCATGTTAACGATTAATAAAATATTCCCACAAGAAAAGATTCCCGAAAAGACAGAATCTTTTTTATTTTTTGATATAGAAACTACTGGTTTTTCCAGAGACAACACCATCTTATACCTGATTGGCTGCGGATATTTTGCAGAAGAAGGATTCCAATTCATCCAGTGGTTTAATGATGACGGCACAAGTGAAGAAGAGATTCTCCTTGCCTTTCAAAATATTTTATCAAAAAAAGACTGGCAGCTTGTCACATTTAACGGCAACAGCTTTGATATTCCTTATTTAAAGAGGCATTACGACTTAAATGAACTAACCTGTGATATAGAAAAATATCCATCCTTGGATTTTTACCAGTTTTTAAAACCTTTTCAAAATCTTTTTCAGATGACACATGGAAAACAAAAAGACTGGGAACAGTTTCTTGGCTTAAATAGAGAAGACAAATATGATGGCGGACAGCTTATCGCTGTTTACAAAGACTACCTTATGTCAAAGAACGAAGACTTGTTACATAATCTTCTGCTTCACAATGAAGATGATTTACTTGGTATGAAGTATCTTCTTCCGCTCTTTTCCTATCGTCAGATTTTCCTTGAGGACATCACTTTACAGAGAATCGCACCCGCCAATAAAGTGTTTGAACGTGGAAATGGCAGCATTGCTATCTCCTGCAGACTTCCTCTTCCTCTGCCACAGCCATTAGAGGTATCTACCCCTATAGGAGATCTCTTTTCTGACAAAAAAGATTTGTCCATACTGACGATCACCCTTCCTTTTGTTGAGGACGTGTTAAAACATTTTTACAAAGACTATCACAATTATTATTATCTTCCAAAAGAGGAACGGGCGATTCATAAAAGTGTCGGCTGCTATGTTGAACGCCAATACCGCCGAGCAGCAAAAGCTTCTACCTGCTATGTCAAAAAAGAAGGAATCTTCCTGCCGCTTCCAAAAGCGCAGAAACATTTTGGAATACAGATAGAGAATTATCCTTATGAAAAGACTTTTCCTTTGTATAAGAGAGAATATAAGGAACTTCAATGGTTTGCAGAATTTGATGATGTATTCTCAGAAAAAAATACGGGGATTTCTGTATATTTGCGGGATATCATAAAAGAACTGCTGATTACTCGTATGGAATGTGATTTATAGGATAAGTAATTCTGCTACAGCCAAAGACAGAACCAGGAAAGAGAAAGAATCCCTATTTGTGACCTCGAAGCAAAAATTGGATGCAAATGTTTCCACGAACATTCAACCTGCCGCGACTAAAGTCACAAATAGGGATTTTTTCTCTTTCTTATTTCGTCAGCTTTGCCTAAAACGACTATTTCATCTCTTTTGCAAGAGCCACAATCTGCGCTTCGCTTGTTTCATCTACCGCAGAGCGAATTGTCACCGTTGTATCTGCAAATGTAATATTCTTGCTCTTCTCAAAAGCAGCCTTCATAATCTTTGCTGCCATCGGGGTCCAGCTTCCGTTCTCTACAAATCCAATCGTACGGTTCTGATAGCTTCTCTCTGTCAGATGGTTAATGAATTCTTTCATAAATGGGAAAATATCTCCGTTATATGTCGTTGTGGCAAGAATTAACTTTCCGTAACGGAATGCATCTTCTACAGCTTCTGCCATATCATCTCTAGCAAGATCTGTAACAACAACTTTTGGACAGCCTTCTTCTTTTAACTTCTCAGCTAACAGTTCTACAGCCTTTTTTGTATTGCCATAAACAGAAGTATAGGCAATTACTGTTCCCTCTGTCTCCACCTGATAGGAAGACCAGATGTTGTATAAGTTCAGATAATGCTCTAAGTTCTCAGTTAATACTGGTCCATGTAATGGGCAGATTGCCTTAATTTCAAGGGAGCCAACCTTGCCGAATAACTTCTGTACCATTGGGCCATATTTGCCAACGATACCGATGTAATAACGGCGTGCTTCACAATCCCACTCTTCCTCTACATCTAATGCACCAAACTTACCAAAAGCATCTGCAGAGAAGAAAATCTTATCTGTTGTATCATAAGTCATCATAACTTCTGGCCAGTGAACCATAGGAGCCATAACAAAAGTAAGGTTATGCTTACCTGTACTTAAAGTCTCTCCCTCTTTTACGATAACCTGACGGTCTGCAAAATCTGTTCCAAAGAACTGCTTCATCATAGGGAAAGTCTTTGCATTACCAACAATCTTTGCTTCTGGATACTTTTCAGCAAAGTTAGCAATATTAGCCGCATGGTCTGGTTCCATATGCTGCACGATTAAGTAATCCGGAGTTCTTCCCGCAAAAGCCTCCTCCAGATTTGCAAGCCACTCATCCTTAAAATGTGCATCTACCGTATCAAATACTGCAACCTTCTCATCAAGAACAACATACGAATTATATGCCATTCCGTTCGGTACATCATACTGACCCTCAAATAAATCTACTTCATGATCATTTACACCAACATAAATAATATCTTCTGTAACTTTAAACATGTAATCACCTCATATTTCTGGTTATTGTAAAAAAATATCACTATGTAACCACCACAATTTTCTATGTGGCACAGTTCCTATTATATAAAATTTAATAGAAGTATACAAGACAAATTTCACCTAATTTGCAAACTGGCTATTATACAGCTTCGCATAGAATCCATTCTGCTTTAACAACGTCTCGTGATTTCCCTGCTCGATAATATGCCCGTCTCGCATGACCAGAATCACATCCGCATTCTGAATCGTAGATAAACGATGTGCTACGATAAAGCTTGTTCGTCCAGCCATCATTTTCGCAAACGCATTCTGAATCTTTTGTTCGGTACGGGTATCAATGGAGGAAGTTGCCTCATCAAGAATCAGCATAGACGGAAGGTCAAGCATTACTCTTGTGATACAAAGAAGCTGTTTCTGCCCCTGACTCATTCCTGCTCCATCTTCTGTAATATATGTGTCGAGTCCCTTTGGCATTTTTTTAATAAAGCTGTAGGAATGAGCCTCTTTTGCCGCAGCGATAATCTGTTCGTCACTAAAGCCTTCTCGTCCCATCGTTATATTATCACGGATTGTTCCACTTCGAAGCCAGGTATCCTGTAATACCATACCGTAGGAAGTTCTAAGGCTCTCTCTCGTAATATCACGGATATCCGTTCCCTCTACCATGATCGTTCCTTTATTTACATCATAAAAACGCATCAAAAGATTAATAATTGTTGTCTTTCCGCACCCGGTAGGTCCGACAATCGCAATACGCTGTCCTTTTTTCACATTAAGATTAAAGTCTTCAATCAGGCGTTTCTCTGTGGTATAGGAGAAGTTTACATGAGAAAGTTCGATATTTCCCTCTGGATTTGCTAGAACAAGGGCATCTTTCTTATCATCGGTTTCCGGTGTTTCCTCAATGAGTTCAAAAATACGAGCCGCACAGGCTAATGCGTTCTGCAATTCCGTAACTACACCAGATATCTCATTAAATGGCTTTGTATACTGATTTGCATAGCTTAACAGACAGGTAAGCTGTCCAACGCTAAGTCCCCCGCCAATGGCAGTGAGTGCACCGCTTAATGCCACGCTTGCATATACAAGGCTGTTGACAAAACGGGTAGACGGATTCGTAATAGAAGAAAAGAAGATAGCTTTTAAAGAATATCCCTGTAACTTATCATTCACAGCTGCAAAACGTTCTCCGGCTCTCTTTTCATAGCCAAATGCTTTTACAACCTTTTCTCCTTCAATCATTTCCTCAATTAATGCTGTCTGCTCTCCTCTTGTCTCTGACTGCAATTTAAACATAGAGTAAGTGTGAGTTGCGATAAAACGGGCAACTAATAAAGAAATCGGTGTCAGACAGACAACCAAAAGAGCAATTCCTACATGGATGGAAAAAATAAATCCAAGCGTACCGAGAATCGTCACAACTCCAGTAAAAAACTGGGTAAATCCCATTAAAAGCCCATCGGCAAACTGATCAACGTCGGCAATAACACGACTTACTACATCTCCATAAGAGTGTCCATCAATATATTTAAGTGGCAGCTTTTCAATCTTTTTCATTGCCTCATTACGGATGTCTCTTGTTACATGAAATGTAATGTGGTTGTTACAGATATTCATGATCCACTGTGTGATTCCCGTAAATAAAATAACTGTCGCACCTTTTTCTAATATTTTTGCAATCGCCGCAAAATTTACCTGTCCTTTTTTAATAATAAAATCAATCGCATCTCCGACAAGGATTGGTACATATAATGTACCGGCAACGGTAAGTGCCGCCATAAGAATCGATAAAATCAGAAGGAAACGGTAGTTTTTTAAATAATGCCACACTTTTTTTATTGTGCTTTTTCTTTTGCCGTTTGTATTTTGCTGTGCCATTTACGCTTCCTCCTTCTTAAACTGTGTCTCATAAATTTCACGGTAAATATTACAGGACTTAAGTAACTGTTCATGCGTTCCCTGCCCTGCTATCTTTCCATCATCAAGCACTAAAATCATGTCAGCATTCTGGATGGAGGAAGTTCTCTGTGACACGATAAATACAGTCGGTTTTCTCTTCATATCCTGAATTGCTTTTCGAAGCCTGGCATCTGTTGCATAATCAAGGGCAGATGCACTGTCATCCATAATGAGGATATCTGACTGTGGCACTAACGCTCTTGCTAAAGTAAGGCGCTGTCTCTGTCCACCAGAAAGGTTTTTACCGCCCTGTTCTATCTTCGCATCAAGTCTTCCTTCTTTTGTGTCAACAAATTCCTTTGCCTGCGAGATAGCAAGTGCCTCTTCTATCTGTTCTTCTGTCGCATCCGGGCAGCCAAAAGTCAAATTATCCCGAATCGTTCCGGCAAAAAGCTGTGCCTTTTGTGGAACAACAGAAATTGTGTTTCTTAAAAATCCATAAGTATAATCCTGTATATTTTTCCCTGCAATATCTACCTCTCCCTCACTCACGTCATAAAATCTTGGAATCAGATTGACAAGTGTAGACTTTCCAGAACCAGTACCTCCAATAATTCCAATGGTCTGTCCTGGCATTGCCTTAAAGGAAATATTCTCCACAGCATGATCTCCGCCTCCGGCGTAAGTAAAGGAAACGTTTTTAAATTCTACCGCAGGAGTGGTATTGCCTGCAGCAGCAACTGTTTTTGTTCCTTCTTTCATAGATGGCTCAATATGAAAAACATCCTGAATACGATTAAAACATGCCATCGCTTTTGTCACGGAAATAATGAGGTTTGCCAGCTTGATAAGCTCTACAAGAATCTGGGACATATAGTTATAAAGAGCAACAACCTGTCCCTGTGATAACGTACCAAGACTTACACGAACCGCACCGGTATGAATCAATACCAAAATAGCAAAGTTGATAATAATAAAAGTCAGTGGATTCGTAAGTCCTGATATTTTTCCAGCAAATTTCTGTAAAGAAGTAAGTTCTTCATTCTCTGCTAAAAACTTATTATATTCTGCCTGTTCCTGATGAAAAGCACGAATCACACGCACACCTGTAAGATTCTCTCTTGTTGTTCCAAGAATCGTATCGAGTCCTGACTGTACCTTTTTATAAAGTGGCTTTGTAATAAACATGACACCAAATACAACGATAGACAATAAAATGATTGCCACAACAAAAATCATCGCAGCCTTCACATCAATCGTAAATGCCATGATCATCGCACCAAATACAATAAATGGAGACCGCAGGAACAGACGAAGTACCAGATTGATTCCGTTCTGCACCTGATTAATATCACTTGTCATACGAGCAATCAATGTAGATGTTCCTACCATATCCATCTCCTCATAGCCTAATGTCTGAATATGGGTAAATAATTCATAACGAATCCCTGTTGCCGCTCCAACAGCAGACTTTGCCGCAAAATACTGTGCGGTAATAGAACATGTCAATCCCACTGCCGCTAATACCAGAAGAAGCAGACACATTCTTATGATATGCCCAGAATCTTTTGGAACAATACCATCGTCAATGATTGACGCAACAACCAATGGTACAAATAATTCAAAGAACGCTTCTAACATCTTAAATAAAGGAGCCAGAACACTTTCTTTTTTGTAGTCTTTCATAAAGTATAATAGTTTCTTCATAAAATCTTTCTTTTTCATCCTTTCTCTTCAAAATTTTATGACTATATCAATCCCATGTACAAAATCGTATCTATAATAAATATTCTCCTTTGTATTCATGGTTATCTGCCATAAATCTCCCGTTACAGTGTAGCATTTTACTCTTTCTTT
>OJNP01001235.1_pt1 | contig 13515 bp, 9 predicted proteins | sample 1597921 | NCBI WGS metagenome assembly OJNP01 (sample SAMN01915213, study PRJEB22387) | human gut metagenome | isolation source: stool | host: Homo sapiens | place: USA | reverse complement strand
GAATAATTAAATAAAGAAGGGAAGATAACATTATGGCAGTACAGGATGATCATATGATAAGAAATATTCAGGATGTAGGAAGACTGATCGCAAAGCTTTTGCTTCATGAGCAGCAGCCGGATTACAGACTTCCTGAGAACGAGGAAGATTACACAGAGGCAGATAAGCTTTTTTCAACTATTATGAAACTGGCAGAAGAAGGCAAGATCAATGAAGCAGAAAACGAATTATATATGGGTATGGTAGAAGATGATGTAGACTATCTGGAACTGGCACTGACCTTTTATCTGTATCTGAATGATATGGATGGAGATTTCCTGGATGATAACGGATATTCAAGGGAGGAAGTTTTGGAAGGTATGAAAGATCTTGCTTCAGACTGGGGTGTTACAGGATTAGAGGCTTTTTGAGAGAAAGGAAAAAGCATAGCATATGCGCAGAGAACAGACACTGGAAGAGATTTCGGATGGTAAATTATATGATTCTAATGATATGGTAAAGGCAGACTGCCATGACTGTGAAGGCTGCTGTGACTGTTGTCAGGGAATGGGAGATTCTGTGCTCCTGGATCCATATGATGTATACAGATTGTCGGCAGGATTACAGAAATCAGCAGAGCAGCTTTTACAGGAATATCTGGAACTGGGAGTGACAGATGGAAATATCCTTCCGCATCTTCGGATGACAGGAGTTAAGGAACAGTGTATATTCCTTAACAGTGAAGGACGCTGTCACATCCACTCTATTCGGCCGGGATTCTGCAGATTATTCCCGCTGGGAAGATTCTACGAGAATGGCAGTTTTAAATATATTCTTCAGATTCACGAATGTCCTAAAACAAACCGCAGTAAGATCAAGGTAAAGAAGTGGGTGGACACACCGGATCTGAAAAAATATGAGAAATTTGTAAATGACTGGCATTATTTTCTGCTGGATGTGCAGGAAGTACTGTACAATGCTGAGGATCCAGATCTGATCAGAAATCTGAACCTCTTTGTGGTGAACAGATTCTATCTCAAACCATATGATCAAAATCAGGATTTCTACATACAGTTTTATGAGAGACTGAAAGAAGGAAAAGAATTGCTGGCATTGGCGTAGGAGAGACATATGAGTTATCAGAACGAATGGCTTCTTTTTGAGGCAGAAGATGAGTTTGATGAAATTAAGCACAGAGAACCGACAGAGGAATTATTGTTCTATCGTGCAGTTGCAAGTGGAGATATAAAAACTGTTAAGAAGAATTGTGAACGGCAGAGATTTACAGAGTGTGATGGTGTGGGAGTACTGTCAAAGAATGCGGTCACAAATATGAAATATCATTTTGTTATCACTACCGCAATGATAACCAGACTCTGTAAACAAAATGGAATGGAGATGGAACAGGCATTTCGCTTGAGTGATTTTTATATTCAAAAGCTGGATGGCATTCATACAGTAGAAGAGGTTCAGAGCCTTCATGATGAGATGGTGATGGATTATACTGAAAAAATGCGCAGATATTTCAGAGACAACACTTATTCTAAACATATCAACGCAAGTAAAGAATACATTTATTCTCATATCAAAGAACGAATTACAATAGAAGATCTTGCAGATTCACTTGGAGTATCTGCGAGCTATCTCTCCAGATTATTTAAAAAAGAAACAGGAATATCGGTCAGTGCCTATATCCGCAGACAGAAGATAGAAATGGCGAAAAATCTTTTGCAGTACAGTGATTATCCGATCATTGAGATTGCAAACCGTCTTTCCTTTTCTTCCCAGAGTCATTTCATCCAGCAGTTTAGGGAAGTTACGGGAATGACACCGGGCAAATACAGGGATGAACATTATATGATACACTGGGATATAGAAAAAGAACTTTGTGTCGCATCAGAGTCGGAACTGAAAAAAGAACAGGATTAATCAAAATATTAAGATAAGTAAAACAGGCGGCTAGCTTACAGGGAATATAAATTTTCTGTAAGTCGGCCGCTTATTTTCATCTGGTAATATCGGGGGATTAAAGAGTTAATATGACTTCGTTCTTATCCTGAAGAAGTTTTTCAGGGATATAATTATCTGCTAATTTCTGTCCGTTAAGAACCAGACTGCAGCAGCCAGATTCTTTTTCCTCTGGATTTTCTACAGAGATATGAAGTTGTTTTCCACGGAAAACTTTCTCAATCTCAAAGTGTTTCCAGCTTTTTGGCACAGAAGGAGACAGTCGAAGTCCTTCAAGATCAGGGCGAAGCCCGAGGATACCTTCCACACATCCTACCATTACAGTAGAAGCAGTTCCTGTCAGCCAGTGAACATGAGAGCGTCCAAAGTGTTTGCTTGCTTTTCCCTCTGTAAACTGACCATAGCAGTATGGCTCAAGACGACGGATTTCGGCACAGTCATTCTGCGCAGCAGGAGAATTTTCCATAAAATAGGTAAAAGCACGTTCTCCATGACCGCGGAGTGCTTCAGCAAGAATCAGCCAGCCCTGGGATTGGGAGAAAATACCGGAGTTTTCTTTTGTACCCTGATTATAGATAACTGCCAGTGCACCATCGAAAGCATGTGCATGGTAAGGAGGATCCATAAGGATTGCGCCATATTCCGTATTCAGACGTTCATATACATTATTTAGTGCTGCGTCTCCCTGTTCCGGGGTAGCAAGACCACTGATAACTGCCCAGCTCTGAGGATTCAGCCACATATTTGCTTCAGGAGCAGCAGCTTCACCGATTCTTTCTCCTGATTCTGTATAACCACGTACGAAGCGGTCGTTATCCCAGCACAGTTCCTGAACTTTTTCGCCAAATGCTTTCTGAGTTTCTTCAAGATACTGTACATATTCTGTATCTTTTTTATATTCGGCAAAGATTTTCAGGATTGTCATTGCATAATAGAACTGTAAAGCAACAAAAGAAGATTCTCCGTTTGCACCCAGACGGAGACAGTCATTCCAGTCTGCATAAAGACCTGCCGGCATTCCATGTTTTCCAAGATGGTTTTCAGAAAATGCAATTGCACGTTTCAGATGTTCATATACAGTAGCTTCATCTTTGTTGGCAAAAGGAATCACTTCATCAAGAAAAGCAGTGTTTCCGGTTTCTGAAATATATTTATATACAGTTGGGAAAAGCCATAATGCATCATCTGCACGGTAAGCCGGATGGCCGGTTTCCTGTACATAAGAAGCATCATCCGGAGTATCTTCTTTTCCTGGTGTGTGAGTAAACTTGACAAGAGGGAGTCCGCCACCGTTATTTACCTGCGCAGACAGCATGAAACGAATCTTTTCCAGTGCCATTTCCGGTGCCAGATGGATGATTCCCTGAATATCCTGTACAGTATCTCTGTATCCGTATCCATTTCTGAGTCCACAGTAAATGAAGGAAGCTGCACGGGACCAGATGAAAGTCATAAAACAGTTGTATGCGTTCCAGGTATTAATCATAGTATCAAATTCCGGACTTGGAGTGCTGACTTTAAGATTATCAAGCTTACTGTTCCAGTCAGCTTTTAATGCTTCCAGTTCTTCTGCTACAGTTGGAGCCGGATTTTCGTAACATCTGATTACTTCAGCAGCTTCAGATGACGGTTTCATTCCAAGAAGAAAAGCAATTGTTCTGGTTTCACCTGCTTTAAGAGTTATTTTGCAGGAGAGAGCACCACAGGAGTTTTCATTATAGCTTGTCTTATCACCAAGATCACCACAGACAATACCTTCAGGGTTTCCATATCCATGGTAACTTCCGAGAAATTCATTTTTGTCCCCACAGTAAGAAGAAACCTCAGCACCTGCAAGTCCAAAGAAACGTTCTGTCACATTTTTCTCATCTACATTCTCATTTTCAGGAATTGCATCAAGATTTCCATGAATCTGCTGAGTAATTCTGTTTCCTTCGAACAGTGTACGAGAAATAAAAAGAGAGTACTGTAAATTAACCTGATCCTGTTCGTAATTGCTGTGGTTGGTAAACTCTGCATATCCGCTGAGAGTCAGGTTCCTTTCGTGATCAGAATGATTGGTCACAGATAATGCCCATACTTCATAACTCTTTCCAAGAGGAACATAGTAAAGGGCTTCTGAGTGAATATCGCTGTAGTCGGCAGAAATTTTTGTATAACCGATTCCGTGACGGCATTCGCTCTTATACTGAGCCAGATCTTTGCCTGCAGGCTGCCAGGATGCAGACCAGAAGTCTGATGATCTGTCATCGCGAATGTAAATGTAACGTCCCGGCTGGTCAAAGTTATTAAAAACATAGCGCAGGATACGTCCGTTTGCACCGGATTTTGCAAAACTGTAGCCCCCTGCATTATTGGAAATGATTGCACCGTACTCCGGGGAACCCAGATAGTTTACCCATGGTGCAGGTGTTGCCGGATTAGTAATCACGTATTCTCGGTTTTCATTGTCAAAATATCCGTATTTCATATAGTAAATCCTTTCTGTTAGAACAATATTTATAACTGCCTGTCGACTGCTTTTATGGAGGCTGAGCAGCTATTGTTTTCAGGCAAGTGTCACTGTAATTTCATGAAGATCAGAAGAGAGGTTGTTAATAAATTCTCTGGAGATCATAATATGGGAATCTTCTACGATTTCTATTGCTGTTTTGTCGCAGTCCGCAGCGGCGATATGATAAGAACCATAATCTTTTCTGTCTGTGTTTCGGTAGGTAACATGGAACTGTTTTCCTGCAAAAGTAACAGAGACAGAAGCAGTTCCTGCTTCATCGAACTGTTCTGCCAGAAGTTTTGGATGAACCAGAAGGTTTCCGAAAACTCCACGGACACCAAAGACCTCTGTGATCATGGTAAAAAGATACCAGCTTGCAGCACCTGTCAGATAATGATACATGCCACGTCCATCTGAACGGAAATATTCAGGAATTCCCGGGTAAATATGGCTGGTATCAAAGTCGAGAGCTGTATCAGACAGAGAACGTAATGCTTTCCAGCCTTCTTTTGCAAAGCCTCTCTGATATAAGGCATTTGCATACATAACTGCCATATGAGAGAAAACAGCACCGTTTTCTTTTTCGCCATAAGCGAAACCGAACATACGTCCCATATCAAACTTCAGTTCCTGAAAATCTGTGTTCAGGCGGTAACCGCCAATTTCTTTTCTGTAAAGATAATGATCTGCGCTTTTTACGATTTTTCTAATCTGCGCATCAGTGGCAACATTTCCCATAATAGAGAAAACCTGGCCCGTGAGCATCATACGCACCTGTTCATGGTGGAAACCTTCCACTGCCTCTCCATGATTATCGTAATAGCTGTTATACCATCCTTCTTCGCTGTCTTTGCCATCAATCCATTCCTGTGAACGGATATGATCTGTCAGCCAGTTGGATTTCTGGATCAGGTTGGCAGCAAGTGTGGAGAGAGAGAAGTTTTTCTTTCTGCCGCTTAGGTTATGCCTGCAGCTTTTGGCATATTCAGTAAGAATCTTTTTCTTTTCAGATACACTGTCAAACATATCTGTCTGATCGTTCAGCAGGATTTCAATTTCCTCTGACAGCGGGATACTGGTTTCGCCTGCAGATTCCATAAGGCGTAATATGGAAGCAAGAGTATGGAGATTGCCCGCATAAGCACAGGTAAAGGCAACACTTTCACCATTTTCTGCTGCCATATCCAGGGCATCGTTCCAGTCAGCTCCGCGGAGACGGTAAATATTATGAACACCTACATCATAAAAAGCGGCAAGCTGCTGGATCAGGATGTGCTCCAGAACACTTCCGGTATATACCTGACCGTCTTCGGTGCGCTGTTTATTTCCATATGCGTCATTCCAGAGAGTATCAATTTCTGTGCCGCGCATGGTTTGTGCATCTTTAAAATAAGGAACCTGTTTCTTAAGGATCTCTATATCTCCGGTCTGATTAATATAAAGACTGGTCGTGATTAGCGGCCAGAGTGCATGATCCATCCATACACGTGCGATTCCGTTTCTGTCAGCGATAAAATTGCCGTCACCGTCTCCGATAATAGTAGCATTTGTACCATCAATACGTACGCCGCCATAATTCTTTTCAATCATGGCACCTACATTCTGAGGATTCATCAGCAGAAGAGAAAGACAATCCTGCCACAGATCACGCCATCCGCGTCCACCACGTCCGTAATCATGATGAGGAAGGAAAGAACAGCCAAATAAACGGCGCAGGAATGGCTGGAAACTTACCCATTTCATATAACTGTCAAAGTCAGGATCCTGTGTGTGGAAGTCAACGTTTACCTGTTTTTTCCAGTAAATTCTGGTTTCTTCCAGTGCATTTTTTACTTTATCGGAAGTATTGTATTTTTCAAAAATATTTTCAATTTCTTCTTTACTGTCGGCAATACCTGATAATAAAATAAAGTCTGTTTTTTCACCGGGAGCCAGTGTGAAAGATGAGAAACAGAAAGCACCCATTGCTTCCTTTCCTGCTGCCAGACTGTGTGCGGGAACTCCTTTATATCCTTCATATACTGTGCGTGGATGTGTATAGGTACCACCTTCTCCGATAAAATCTTCTACAGTCGGATAATAGGAAATCGGATTTTCTCCCTTTCCGGAACAGCCATTTACATAATAGATTTTATGATTTGGCTGATGTCCCCGCTCGTCAAATGACATGGTGGGGCAGACGTTGATTCCATGTTCTGTTGTCTCGATACGATGGAGCATGGAAGTGACATTTCGATGATCACGAATGTTATCCGCACTTCTTCCGTAAACAGGAATTGCACCATATGCAGTAAATTTCTGTACAGTATCTGTCTGGTTTTCAACTGTCACATACATAATCTCCACATTATCACTTTTGGGGATAAAAGAAGTAACTGTGGAGATGAGCCCAAGTTCTCTGGAAGTCCTTTTCAAAGTCTGCCACATGAATCCGGCGGTTAGTTCACTGTCTTCCTGCCTGTCAGTAAAACGGTCGGCTTCCTGCTGAGTAGAGGAACCTGTTACTGAATAAGGGATGTGTCCTTCTTTTACGATCCAGAAATTTCTGGAAGAACGATTGTTATGGAGATTTTCGGAACTGACCGGTTCTAGCAGGAAGGTATCCTGATCAATTTTGCTGTCACCTCCAAGCACTGGTGTGACGGAACTTTTCAGACCTGCTTCTGATGCAAGAGGAAAATAAAGATAACTGGTATTTTCCGGTCTGTTCACACAAAAGCTTCCATGATTATCAATAAACTTAATATGTTTCAACATTTTTCTCCTTCCATAAATATTGTATGGAAATTATATCGGAAATGAGATCTTTCGGAAATAAGAAACATGAAGTAAGTATCAGAATCATGACATAAAATAACACAATTTCAGAAAAATATATGAGCAGGTAATGAATCAGATTGCGAATATTCATCTGGCTGATTTATAGAAAAATGGTACCTTTTATACAAAAATACTAATAAAAAAAACAGAAAGATTATGATTTTAGGAAAGATTTCCTTATTAAATGACAAAATCTGTCTGTATATAAAAAGAACACAATGAGGTCATGAATCTGACATTTTGGTGGAAATTATAATATACCCGAAAAGCAGCTTAAGCTATAATCTGATACATCAGGTGAGGCAAGAAACTCACAAAGAGAAAAAAAGAAAAAGGAGGGCTTTTTTAATGAAAAAGAAAGCATTAGCTGTTTTACTTACAGCATCCGTAATTGCAGGTACAATGGGCGGAACCGCTACAATCGTACATGCAGATGAAGAAGGAAAAGTAATCAATATTTATTCCTGGAATGATGAATTCCGTCAGCGTCTGGAAGCAGTATATCCTGAAGTAAAAGAAACATCCAAAGACGGAACAGTAACAACATTAAAGGATGGAACAGAAATTCACTGGATCATAAATCCAAATCAGGATGGTGTTTATCAGCAGAAACTTGATGAAGCTCTTATGAATCAGGCTGATGCATCAGCAGATGATAAGGTAGATATCTTCTTATCAGAAACAGATTATGTATACAAATATACAGATGCAGCAGCGGATGTGGCAATGCCTCTGACAGATCTTGGAATTGATCCTGACAAAGATCTTGCAGATCAGTATGACTTTACAAAAACAACTGCATCTGATGCAGATGGAGTACAGAGAGGATCTACATGGCAGTGCTGCCCTGGACTTCTTGTATATCGTCGTGATATTGCCAAAGATGTGTTCGGAACCGACGATCCTGAAGAAGTAGGCAAGAGAATGAAAGACTGGGATACAGCAAAAGCTACAGCTGAAGAACTGAAAGCAAAAGGATATTACACATTTGCTTCTTATGCTGATACATTCAGACTGTATGGAAACAGCATTTCCCAGCCATGGGTAGAAGACGGTGCAACAACTGTTAACGTAGACCAGCAGGTAATGAACTGGATCAAAGATTCCAAAGAATGGCTGGATGCAGGATACCTGAACAAAACTGTAAAAGGTCAGTGGAATGATGACTGGAACAAAGCTATGGGATCTGAATCCAAAGTATTTGCATTCCTCTTCCCGGCATGGGGAATTGACTTTACATTGAAACCAAACTGGGATGGAGAAGACGGAGAATGGGCTGTTACAAATCCACCACAGGAATACAATTGGGGCGGTTCTTACATCCATGCAGCAACAGGAACAGATAATCCGGAACATGCAAAAGATATCATTCTTGCACTGACAGGAAATAAGGACAATTTATTAAAGATTTCCAAAGATTATTCTGACTTTACAAATACAAAGAGTGGTATGCAGGAAGTTGCAAAAGATGATACTTTCGCATCTGACTTCCTTGGCGGACAGAATCCATTTACATATTTCTCACCGGTTGCAGAGAACATCAAGATCGCACCACTTTCTGCTTATGACCAGGGCTGCGTAGAACTGATCCAGAACGCTTTCAGCGATTACTTCCAGGGTCAGGTAGACTATGACAAAGCAAAATCAAACTTTGAAACAGCAATCAAAGAACGTTATCCGGAAATCCAGGAAGTTAACTGGGCTGAATAATAAACGCTTTTGAATTGACAGTTAAAAAGTTTCAGGTGTAAATAACCTGTACAGATGCATTTGTATTTGCCAGACACGCATGAAAGAGATGTGTGTCTGGCACTAATATGTAAAGGAAGGAATGCTGAACTATGAAAAAAAAGAAAAGCATCAGCTATGCAAAATGGGGATACATCTTTATCCTTCCATTTTTTATAACTTTTTTAATCTTTTCTTTGATTCCGCTGGTAGATACTGTACGTTATAGTTTCTATGAATATTATCGTTCAGGAATTAAAGAAATCGGACCGAATTTTATTGGAATTGCAAACTATCTGAGTCTGTTGAAGTCAGATATGCTCAAATACAGTACTAATACACTGATTCTGTGGGTAATCGGATTTGTACCGCAGATCGTGATCGCACTGGTTCTGGCATGCTGGTTTACAGATGCGCGTCTGAAGATCCATGGACAGCAGTTTTTCAAGGTTGTTATTTATCTTCCTAACCTGATCATGGCTTCTGCATTTGCATTATTGTTCTTTACCATGTTCTCTACCAACGGACCGATTAACTCTATTCTGATGTCTCTGGGATGGGTTAAAAAACCGATAGATTTCCTGGGTTCTGTAATCGGAACCAGATCTCTGGTCGGATTTATGAACTTCCTGATGTGGTTTGGTAATACAACAATTATGCTGATGGCTGCTGTTATGGGTATCAGTATGGATATTTTTGAAGCATCTGAACTGGATGGCTGTAACAGTATCAAGAGATTTTTCTATATCACACTGCCGCTGATCCGTCCGATCCTTGCTTATACACTGATCACATCTATCATCGGTGGTCTTCAGATGTTCGATGTTCCTCAGATTCTTACAAATGGACAGGGAAATCCGGACCGTACATCTATGACTCTGATCATGTTCCTGAATAGCCACTTAAAGAGCAAGAACTATGGTATGGCAGGTGCACTGTCCGTATATCTGTTTATTGTCAGCGGTATTTTATGTATGATCGTATATAAGATGACAAATGACACAGACCCGGATGGTTCCAAGAAAGCTGCAAAGAAAAAAGCAAAAGAAGAAAGAAGGAGGAGATAAACTATGAAATCAAATACATCAGGTCGTGTGCGCAGTATTTTTGTTCATCTTGTGCTGATCTTTTTATCCTTCCTGTGTCTGTTTTTCTTTTACATTCTGATTGTAAATGCAACACGTTCCCATGCGGATCTGCAGAAAGGATTTTCAGCACTTCCCGGAAAATATTTTCTTGAGAATCTGAAGAATGTGGCAAATGACGGAAGTTTTCCGATGTTCCGCGGTATTCTTAACAGTGTTGTTGTATCTTCCTGCAGTGCTGCACTTTGTACATATTTTTCTTCTTTGACAGCTTATGGTCTATATGCTTATGATTTTAAAATGAAGAAAGCAGCTTTTACCTTTATTATGGCAATTCTTGTTATGCCTACACAGGTAACAGCAATGGGATTTTTACGACTGATCACAAAGATGGGAATGTATGACTCTTTACTTCCGCTGATCATTCCATCCATTGCATCTCCGGCAGTCTTTTACTTTATGTACAGTTACCTTCAGTCTTCCCTTCCTTTATCCCTTGTGGAAGCGGCAAGAATTGATGGCTCCGGAGAATTCAGAACCTTTAACAGTATTGTACTTCCGATCATGAAACCGGCAGTAGCAGTACAGGCAATCTTTACTTTCGTAGGATCCTGGAACAATTACTTCGTTCCTGCCCTGATCATTCAGTCAAAGAGCAAAATGACAGTGCCGATCCTGATTGCAACTCTGCGTGGTGCTGATTATATGAACTTTGATATGGGTAAAATTTACATGATGATCACTGTTGCGATCGTGCCAATCATTATTGTATATCTGCTTTTATCCAAATACATTATTGCAGGTGTAACACTTGGTGGTGTAAAAGAATAATGAGAATTAAGAACCCCCATAGAGAGAATGCTATGGAGGTTCTTTTCATGAGAATTATAATATTAAAAACAGGAGTATAATTATATGAAGAAATGGATTTACAGTGGAACTAGAGAAGAACAGCCGTCAGAGAGAGAACTGATGCATGGAAAGCTTGCCAGAAAAGCGGCGTCAGAAGGCATTGTTCTGCTGAAAAATGAAGGAATCCTTCCATTAAAGAAAGATACAGCTGCTGCACTTCTTGGGTATGGAGCAGAGAAAACCGTAAAGGGTGGAATTGGTTCTGGAGATGTTAACAACAGAAAGAATATTTCTATTTATCAGGGACTGAAAGAAGCAGGAGTAAAAATTGTAAGCGAAGACTGGATCAGCGATTATCACAATCGCTATGAGCAGGCGAGAGAGGCGTGGAAAGAAAAAGTTCTGGAAGAAGCTAAGAAAGTAGATAATCCTTTTGATGCCTATGCAGAGAATCCTTTTGCAATGCCGCTGGGACGTAAGGTGGCAGAGGAAGATATCTGTGAAGCAGATGTGGTGATTTATGTGATCAGTCGTATTTCAGGAGAAGGAAAAGACCGCCGCAAAGTAAAGGGAGATTACTATTTAAGCGAGAGAGAAGAGGAAGATTTACGTTATCTTGCAGAAATGAACAAACCTGTGATCCTTATTCTTAATGCAGGTGGTCCTGTGGAGCTGACAGATATTCTGGAACAGACAGACAATATAAAAGGAATCTTAAATATTTCTCAGCTTGGTCAGGAAGGGGGAGATGCCCTGGCTGATGTACTTCTGGGAAAAGAAGTGCCGGGCGGTAAACTGACAACAACCTGGGCAAGGCGATACGAGGATTATCCGGCTTCAGAAGAGTATGGGTATCTGAATGGCAATCTGGAAAAGGAAAAATACAAAGAAGGTATTTATGTAGGTTACAGATATTTTGACAGCTTTGACAAAAAGGTGATGTTTCCGTTTGGGTTTGGTCTTTCTTATACTATGTTTGAGATGAAGTGTTGTAGCATAAATATGGAAGAAAGTAAGATCAGAGCAGAGGTTCAGGTTACAAATACAGGAAATGAATATGCTGGTAAAGAAGTGGTACAGATTTATGTTACGCTTCCGCAGACAGAACTGGAAAAAGAGTATAAGAGACTGGCAGGTTTTGCAAAAACCAGAATTCTGAAGCCGGGAGAAACACAAACACTTACTGTTGAGATTCCACAGAAACAACTGGCTTCTTTCAATGAGGAAACACATACATGGATAGTGGAAAAAGGCAAATATGGCATTCTGGTCGGAAACAGTTCAGACAAACTGAAACTGGAAGCAGTTCTGGTAGTTTCAGATGATACAGTACTGGAACAGATGGATAAAATCTGTCCGCTTCAGGAAGAACTGGAACAGATTTATCTGACAAAAGAATTGAAAGAAAAATCTGTGCAGAGACAGGAAAAACTGATAACAGCGCAGGTTCCGGAATATTATTTTAAACCTGCGATGATACCGGCAAAATCGGAAAATGCCGGAAAAAATCAGGAAAATCTGACAGAGGAAGAAAAAAGATTTGTTTCTGTTCTGGAAGACAGAACTACAGAAGAGCTGATTCCTCTGCTTTATGGAAAGATTTCAGAGAATATCAGTACTCTTGGTGCAGCAGGGATTCGAGTACCGGGATCAGCAGGTGAAACCTGCGGTACTTTGGAAGAGGATGGAATCCCGTCTCTTGTTATGGCGGACGGTCCGGCAGGTATCCGCCTCAGACAGTGGTATGAGGTAGATAAAGAGACAGACAGCATCTATGAAATGGGAGTTCTTGGTTCACTGGAAAATGGAATTCTGGAACCTGGTGTGCATCATGAGAATGCAGATACTTATTATCAGTACTGTACTGCTTTTCCGGTAGGAACAGCACTGGCACAGACCTGGGATACAGATCTTATGACAGAGTTTGGAAAAGCAATCGCAGAAGAAATGGAAGAATTTCATGTAAATCTGTGGCTTGCACCGGGTATGAATATCCACAGAAATCCATTATGTGGAAGAAATTATGAATATTATTCAGAAGATCCATATCTGTCAGGGATGCTGGCAGCAGCAGTGATCCGGGGTGTTCAGAGCAAGTCAGGATGTGGCGTAACAATCAAGCATTTTGCATGTAATAATCAGGAAGATAACCGCATGGGTGTTGACTCCTGCGTATCCGAACGTGCGCTCAGAGAAATCTATCTCCGCGGATTTGAAATTGCAGTAAAAGAAAGCAAACCAGCAGCAATTATGTCATCATATAACCTGGTAAATGGAATACATGCTGCAAACAGTAAGGATCTATGTACCACAATTGTACGCAATGAGTGGGGATTTGACGGCGTGATCATGTCAGACTGGAATACTACAGTGCCCGAGGATGGAAGTATTCCATGGAAATGTGCAGCTGCTGGAAATGATATTATCATGCCAGGAAGTGAGAATGATCATAAAAGTATTCTGGATGGTTACAGAAGTGGGAAGCTTTCAGAAGAAGAAATTCGTATCTGTGCCAGAAGGGTATTGAAACTAATTGATAAACTGCGAAGCAGTTATTTGGTTATGAGCAAGTAGCGAAGCGGATTGCGA
>OJNP01001183.1_pt1 | contig 13946 bp, 10 predicted proteins | sample 1597921 | NCBI WGS metagenome assembly OJNP01 (sample SAMN01915213, study PRJEB22387) | human gut metagenome | isolation source: stool | host: Homo sapiens | place: USA | reverse complement strand
TGAGCACCGGGATGGATGCGTAGCGGTTGTTCTCCCATTTTTCCAGCGTCTGCCGGAGGGTAAAATCGTCGTAAACATACATCAGATCCTGCTTGGGGGAGAGGAAAAACAGAATGTTCATGCCAACAACTCCTAAATCGGTATTTTATGCACGGCGTGTGCGGCCGGATGGATGATTTGGGTCTGCTCGTTTTACAGGGGACACACACCGCCCGGTGCGCATCCCCTCTCTCTGCTTTCATTTTAGCACTTTTTCATAGAGGGATAAAGCATCCGGAGGGAGTTTTTATAATTTTTTTACAGATTGTTTGCAGGCATCCGTCATACTTCTGCCGCAGCGCGGCCGCTGTGCACCGGACAGCATATCACACCCGGACGGTCATGCCCTGTCGAACGAACGCACTGCTCTGCCCAGCCGTACAGTTTTGCCCGCAAATTTGTGGGCAAAGGACGCAAAACAGCCAAAAAATCCCCGCTGCCAGCAATTTGAACTGTACAACCGCGCATCGAAGTTGTATAATAGAGTGGGTGTTTCTCGGTGCAGTCTGCGGTTTTGGCCCGCCTGCACGGCCCCAGACCCTGAATGTGTTTTCTGAAAAATAACATAAAGGAGCAGAGCGATTATGATCACTTCCCGTTTCCCGCTGGGAGATGTCAGCTTTACCGCCGGGTATTTTTCGACCCTCGTGGGTGAGGCGACCAAACACTGCTACGGCGTTGCCGCAATGGCACCCCGTGATATGACCGACGCTGTGCGCAGCCTGGTCCATGGTTCCGATTATTCCGAAAAGGGTGTCCGCGTCACGCAGGAGAATGGACGTCTCGTGATCGAGCTGCACATCGCTGTCAGCTATGGGCTGAACATTTCCACCGCTGCCCGCAGCATCTCGCACCGCGTCAAGGACGAAGTGGAGCAGGCCACCGGCCTGAAGGTTGCCCGCGTGATCGTGTCGGTGGACGACGTGATCGCCTGATGGAACTGTATATTAAGGAGTAAGGACAATGATTTCTGGTAAGATCCTGCGCGACGCGATCATCTCCGGCGCGAACAACATCAACAACCAGCGCTCCCGTGTGGACGAGCTGAACGTTTTCCCCGTGCCCGATGGCGACACCGGCACCAACATGGGCATGACGGTGGGTGCCTCCGTGGCAGAGCTGAACGCGCTGGACGACGGCTGCACCGTGGGTGAGGCCGCCAAGACCGCTGCCTCCGCCATGCTGCGCGGTGCGCGCGGCAACTCCGGCGTGATCACCAGCCTGCTGTTCCGCGGCTTCTCCAAGGCGCTGGAAGGCAAGAAGGAAGCCGACACCGCCGACATCGTCGCCGCCCTGAAAAAAGGCGTGGAGGGTGCCTACAAGGCCGTGATGAAGCCCACCGAGGGCACCATCCTGACCGTTGCCCGGGTGGCCAGCGAGGAAGCTGCCGCCTGCGGTGCCGAGGAGATCCCCGCCCTGTGGGATGTGGTGATGACCGCAGGCCAGAAGGCGCTGGAGGATACCCCCAACCTGCTGCCCGTGCTGAAAAAGGCCGGCGTTGTGGACGCAGGCGGCCAGGGCATTATGATCATCTTTGAGGGCATGGGCAAGGTGTTCCACGGCGAACCCATGGTGGCCGGCGGCGAGGGTGCCCCCAACAAGGCCAAGCTCTCCACCGAGAACGCAGGCAAGGGCGTGTTCACCGACGACCTGATGAAGGTGGAGGACATCAAGAACGGCTACTGCACCCAGTTCCTCATCAACAAGTACGAGGGCGCAAGCGCCGCAAAGATGCGCGCCTTCGCCGAGTCCAACGGCGACAGTGTCGTCTGCATCGAGGACGATGACGTCATCAACCTCCATGTCCACACCGCCGACCCCGGCAAGATCCTGAGCGAGGCCATCAAGTACGGCTACCTGACCAACTTCAAGATCGAGAATATGCACGAGCAGTTCCTGGCCCGCCAGAAGCAGGGCAAGAGCCTCGAGAAGCAGGCTTCCGCCGAGAAGAAGCCCGACCCCGCCAGCGAGTTCATCTACGCTGCCGTTGACCCCAGCCGCGACTATGGCTTCGTTGCTGTCGCCGCCGGTGAGGGCCTGAAGGCTGTCTTCACCGACCTGGCCGCTGACGCTGTCGTCTCCGGCGGTCAGACCATGAACCCCGCCACCGAGGACATCCTTGCCGCCATCCAGAGCGTCCCGGCCAAGACCGTCTTTGTTCTGCCCAACAACAAGAACATCATCATGGCTGCTGAGCAGGCCCAGAAGCTGGCTGACCGTCAGGTGGTCGTCCTGCCCACCCGTACCGTCCCCATGGGCATCACCGCTCTGCTGAACTTCGACCCCTCTGCCACCGTGGAGGCCAACACCATCAACATGATGTCTGCTGCCGATAAGGTCTCCACCGGCCTCATCACCTACGCCGCCCGCGACAGCGAGTACGACGGCAAGCGGATCCGGAAGGGCGAGATCATGGCCCTGGAGAACGGCAAGATCGTCTCCACCTCCAACGACATCACCAAGGCCACCTATCGTCTGGCCCGCGGTATGTGCAAGAAGGATTCCAGCTTCGTCACCATCATCTCCGGCTGCGACGTCTCCGACGAGGATGCTGAGAAGGTGACCGAGATCGTCAAGGCAAAATGCCCCAACCACGTTGAGGTCAGCCACATCCGCGGCGGTCAGCCGGTCTACTACTATATGATCAGCGTGGAGTAAGCCTCTCCCCTGTTCAAAAACTCAATCGTATAACAAAACGACCTCTGCTTCCGGTCCATCCGGCTGCAGAGGTCGTTTTTTGCTGCAATTTTAGAAGAAGCTCACCTGACTGCTTTCCGGCAGCTCACCCAGAGCGCCCACCTGACGCAGGCGGTCGATGATGCTGCTGCCAACGCCAGAGGCCTGCTGCAGTTCCTCGATGGAGAGATACTCTTCGCCGTGGATGGTCACATTTTCCAGCGCATCGGCGGCGGCACCGCCCAGACCCTTCAAGGAGCAGAAGGGCAGGCGTACCTTGCCGTCCTCCACCACATACTTGGAGCCCCGGCTCTTGCCCAGCTCGATGGGCAGGAACTCGTAGCCGCGCACCAGCATCTCGTTGACCAGCTGGAGCGAGACGAGCACATCTTCATCCTTGGCGTTCTTCTCTTCCTTGAGGCGGCGCTTCACCTCGTTCATGTGGGCGCGGGCCACCGCCGCACCGCCCACAGCGGCTTCATAGTCGATGTCATCGCCGCGGACGGTGAAGTACACCGCATAGAACGCCTGCGGGTGGTAGAGCTTAAACCACATGAGGCGAATGGCCGACATCAGGTAGGCCACCGCATGGGCTTTCGGGAACATATATTTTATCTTGCGGCAGCTCTCGATGTACCAGTCCGGCACATCGTGCTCCCGCATGGCCTCTTCCCAGCCGGGCGCAAAGCCGCCCTTGGCCACCTTGCCCTTACGGACGGCCTCCATAATATCGAAGGCCATCTTCGGCTCGAGGCCCTTGCGCAGCAGATAGAGCATGATACTGTCACGGCAGCCGATGACCTCCGCGATGGTACAGGTGCCGCTGCGGATGAGCTCGTCGGCGTTGCCGGTCCAGACGTCGGTACCGTGGGACAGGCCCGAGATCTGGATGAGCTCGGAGAAATTCTTGGGACGGGCCTCCACCAGCATTCCGCGCACGAAGTTGGTGCCCATCTCGGGGATGCCGAAGGTGCCGGTCTGGCTGTCGATCTGCTCCGGCGTCACACCCAGCTCTTCCGGGCTGGTGAGCAGGCTGTAGACCTTGGGGTCGTTCATGGGGATGCTGTCCACGGGGATGCCGGTGTACTCCTCGAAATACTTGTAGAAGGTAGGCATATCGTGGCCCAGCTCGTCCAGCTTGAGCAGGGTGTCGTGGAGGTACTTGAACTCGAAGTGGGTGGTCAGCAGGCCGCCCGCCACATCGTCCGCCGGATGCTGGATGGGACAGAAATCGTAGATCTCGTAGGTATCCGGCACGACGACCATGCCGCCGGGATGCTGGCCGGTGGTACGCTTGACGCCGGTGCAGCCCAGCGTCAGGCGGTTCTCTTCCGCGTGGTTGACCGTTCTCCCCCGCTCATCCAGATACTTTTTGACGTAACCGTAGGCCGTCTTGTCCTGAATACCGGAGACGGTGCCGGCCTTGAACACGTTGGCCTTGCCGAACAGCTCTTCCGTGTAGCGGTGGACGTTGGACTGGTACTCGCCCGAGAAGTTCAGGTCAATATCAGGCTCCTTGTCGCCGTAGAAACCAAGGAAGGTCTCGAAAGGGATGTCGTGGCCGTCCACCAGCATCCGGGTACCACAGTGGGGGCAGTTCTTGTCGGGCAGGTCGAAGCCGTCGTCCACGCTGCCATCGGTGATGAACTCGCTGTATTTGCACTTGGGGCAGCGGTAGTGGGGCGGCAGACTGTTGACCTCCGAGATTCCGGAGAAGTGGGCCACAGCTGACGAGCCGACCGAACCACGACTGCCCACCTGATAGCCGCCCGCGTTGGAGTAAGCCACCAGTTTGACCGCGATGACGTACAGGACGGCGTAGCCGTGGCCGCAGATGGAGTCCAACTCTTTTTGCAGACGCTTCTCCACGATCTCGGGCAGAGGGTCGCCATAGTCCCGCTTGGCGTGTTCCCAGGTCGCATCCCGGAGCTGCTGTTCTGCGCCCTCGATGCTGGGCGGGTAGGTGCCGCGCGGGATGGCGCGGACATTGCCGTCGATGCTGGCCGCTATCTTGCGGGGATTGGTCACGACGATCTCGTAGGCCTTTTCCTTGGGCAGGTAGCTGAACTGGTTCAGCATATCCTCGGTGGTGCGGTAGAACAGGGGCGGCTGGTTGTCCGCGTCCTTGAAGCCGTTGCCCGCCTGCAGGACAGAGCGGTAGATGGCGTCCTCCGGCTCGGTGAAATGGACGTCGCCGGTGGCGATGACAGGCTTGTGCAGGTCTTCGCCCAGCTTGATGACGGTGCGGTTGAAGTCCTTGATGACCTCTTCGCTCTCCACCTTGCCCTCCCGCACCATATAGGCGTTATTGCCCAGGGGCTGGACCTCCAAAACATCGTAGTACGATGCAATTTTCTTCAGTTCTTCGTAAGAGCGGCCCTCCACGACAGCCCTGTAAAGTTCTCCTGCTTCACAGGCAGAAGTGAGGATAAGGCCGTCCCGATACTTGTTCAGAAGGCTGCGGGGGACGCGGGGCTTCTTGAAGAAGTAGTTGACATGGGCCTCGCTGACGATTTTATAGAGGTTTTTCAGGCCCATCTGGTTGCGCACGAGGATGATGAGGTGATAGTACTTCTTTTTCAGCACCTCGCGGTTTCCGCCGAGGCCGGTGTTGATGCCGCTGACGGCGGTGACCTGCTTTTCCTCCAGATCTTTCAGCATGACGCAGAAGATGCGGCCCAGTGCGGCAGAGTCCTCGCAGGCGCGGTGGGCCTCGTAGGCGGGCAGCTCCAGATGCTTGTTGATGGTCCCCTGCTTGTAGTTGTGGAGGCCGGGGTACATGGCCTGAGCCATGGTCAGGGTGTCGATATAGGTCGGCTCAAACTCGATGCCGCTCCGCTTGGCGGCGGCGCGAAGGAACCGGATGTCGAAGGAGTGGGCATTGTGAGCCACAAGGATGCGGCCATCTACAAAGTCGAGGAAGGCTCTCAGCGCCTCGGCCTCGCTGGGGGCGTCGGCTACCATCTCGTTGGTGATGCCGGTCAGCTCGGTGATCTTGGAGGTGATGGCCTTTCCGGGTTTTACGAAGGTATCGAATTCTTCCACCACTTCCCCGTTCCGCACGATGACCGCGCCGATCTCTGTCAAGTACTCCACGCCGGGGTCGAGGCCCGTCGTCTCAGTGTCGAAGACGCAGAACTCACCGTTCAGCGGCTCGTCTTTCACGCCGTAGACGCAGGGTATCATGTCATCGACAAAGTAGGCCTCACAGCCGTAGATGAGCTTGAAGTCCGGGTCTGTCTTGTGGATGGCGTCTGCAGCCAGCATAGCCTCGGGGTAGCCCTGACAGACACCGTGGTCGGTGATGGCAATGGCCGGGTGGCCCATCCGGTGGGCCAGCTTGACGATGCCGCCGGGGTCGCAGAAGGCGTCCATGCTGGACAGCTTGGTATGCAGATGCAGCTCCACCCGCTTGACGGGGGCGTTGTCCTCCCGCTTTTTGCGCTCGACAAAGAGGACGTCGTAGGGCCAGACGATATAGTCGTGCTCGTACTTATCGTAGGAGCAGTCGCCGCGCACCACGACCGTCGTACCCTTGGGGATGGACTCCCACTTGGAGCAGTCCTCCCCTTCCTGCGCACGGATCTTCAGGTTGATGGAGCCGGTGTAATCGGTAATGGAGACAGTGTATATCTTGCGGAAGTTGCCCTTCACTTCGGTGAAGAAGACGTCGCCCCAAATCATGCACTTGCCGCCCTCGCCGCCCAAATCCTTGAGGGGGGTGAGGTTTTTCGGGGTGAACATCTTGCCGTGGAAGATGGTAACGGGCTTGTCCGTGAGGTCGAGGCCCTCCACCTTGATGGAGGGGGCAGTGTTCTTTTTCTCGAACTTGACGACAGGCGGCGCAATTTTCCGCTCGAGCTTTTCTTCCATCTGGCGCTGTTCGGCTTCGCCCACGCTGCTTTCCAGCGTCACTTTGGGCTTTACGCCGGTGTGGGCGGCGATGCGCTCCGCCAGCAGGCGCTCGAACTGCATCTCCTGCAAAAACTTCGTGCCGTGGCAGACGCCGATGGTGATGTTCTGGCCGGTGATGGTGATGCGGCAGCGGTCGAGGAAACCGTTGATGGGGACACCGTCCCGTTTCATCTCCTCCATCATTTCCCGCAGACCGGCTTCATCCAGCGTCGCATAGCCGAAAAGATTGTTGATGCGGAGCTCGAAGCCCTCGTAATCCGGTGCCAGCGAGGCCAGCAGCCGGGCGCACAGCCCCTTGTCCAGCGGGGCAGAACTGCGCAGCGTAAAGATGACCTGCCGCTCCTGCCGCAGCATCTGGGCGTGCTCGACGACCACGCGGCCAAAACAGGCCGCAAAGTCCGGGTCCGCCATAAACTGCGGCCATAGCTGGGAAACAAGTGGTGTCACAGTGGTACTCCTTTTCTATCAGATAACAGCACAAACTGCCGCGCCCTGGAAAAGGGCGTGGCAGCAGGTTGTTCTTGCGCTTACAGCTTATAGATCTCCTCCATGAACTGGTCGAGGATATTATCCCCCGTCAGCTTCTTGACGGGGTTGCCGTGGACGAACAGCACTGCCTCGCCCTTTCCGCCGGCAATGCCGATGTCAGCCTCACGGGCCTCGCCGGGGCCGTTGACGACACAGCCCATGACAGCTACCTTGATGGACTTTTTGCAACCCTGAAGCCGCCGCTCCACCTCATTTGCGATTTCAGTGCAGGGGTACTGGGTGCGGCCGCAGGTCGGGCAGGTGATGACCTCCGGGCCGGCCACCGGGAAGCCGACAGCGCGCAGGATATTGTAGCCTGCTTCCACTTCCTTCTCAGGGTCAGCAGCCAGCGAGACACGAATGGTGTCGCCGATACCCTCCAGCAGCATCCCGCCGATGCCCATGCCGCTCTTGAGCAGGCCCATCTGGTAAGTGCCGGCCTCAGTGACGCCCACATGGAGCGGGTAGTCGGTCACAGCGCTGAGCTGGCGGTATGCCTCCATCATGCGGGGGACGTTGGAGTTCTTGATGGAGATGACGATGTTGTTGAAGTCGAACTTTTCCAGCAGGTGGACATGGTACAGAGCGCTCTCCACCATCGCTTCCGGCACAGGTGCGCCGTACTTGGCGAGGATGTGCTTTTCCAGACTGCCGCCGTTGACGCCGATGCGGATGGGGATATTTTTCTGCTGGCAGGCATCCACGACCGCCTTCACGCGGTCATCGTCGCCGATGTTGCCCGGGTTGATGCGGATCTTATCCACGCCCACATCGGCGCAGGCAATGGCAGCCTTGTAGTCGAAGTGGATGTCTGCCACGATGGGGATATTCACGGCGTTCTTGACGGCCTCGATGCACTTGGCGTCTGCCGCGCTGGGACAGGTCACGCGCAAAATCTGACAGCCTGCCGCTTCACAGCGCTTTGCCTGCGCCACATTGCCCTCGATGTCCTCCACCGGGACGTTCAGCATGGTCTGCACGGCAATGGGATTCTTGCCGCCGATGGTCACATTGCCGATCTTCACTTCACGTTTCAGCTGCCGCATGGTTTTACCCCTTTCAAATTGCTCCGGTCACGAGCCGGACGATGTCATTGTACGTTGCAAAGAGCATCAGGCCGAACAGCAGCGCAAAGGCTGCGACGGTCAGACTGCTCTGGATTTTTTCCGGCACTGCATGGCCGGTGATTGCCTCGATGAGCAGGAAGACGATCTTTCCGCCGTCCAGCGCCGGGAACGGCAGCAGATTGAGGACGCCGAGGTTAATGGTGATGAGCGCCAGCAGCTCAGCCACATCCTCCCAGCCGTAGCTTGCGGCCTGACCGATGGCGGTCACGATGCCCACCGGGCCGGACAGGTCGTTGATGCTCTCACGGCCCCGCAGAAGGTCGGCCAGCGAGGTATAGATGATGCGTCCATAGTAGATGACGCTGTTGGCCGACTCTTTCAGGACGTTCTGCGGTGTTTTTTTGAGGCCGTAGACTGTGAAGCCCAGTGTCATGTGGGTCTGGCCCTGCTCATCCTGCCAGGTGTCGAACTGGACGTCCGGCAGCTCCACGAGCTTGCCGTCCCGGCGGACGGTGAAGTCTGCGCGGTAGCTCTCGGTGCGCATAAGCTCGTAGAGCATATCGTTAGCCACGAAGCAGTGCCGCCCGTTGACGGCCACGATCTCGTCGCCGGCCTGCAGGCCGGTCTGGCCACAGAGGGCGTTGTCCTCCACGGCATAGATGACCTTGCTGGTGATCGGCTCACTGCGCAGTGAGATGAGGAGCAGCAGCACCACGAAGCCCAGCACGAAGTTCATCACCGCGCCTGCCGCCATCACCAGCATTCGCTGCCAGACAGCCGCCTCGTTCAGCGGCTTGCCTGTCCGCTGCGCCAGCACCTCCGGCGGGATGTCCGGGCCGTCATCGTCCCCGCTTCCACCCTCGGCCTGTTCGCTCTCAGGGCTCTCCTCCCCTTCCAGCGCCACAAAGCCGCCTACGGGCAGGAGCCGCAGGGTATACTGCGTGCCTTTGCGATAGGTCTTGATGAGGGTCGGACCCATGCCAATGGAAAACTCGTTGACCTGGACCCCGCAGAGCTTTGCCACTGCAAAATGGCCGAACTCGTGGATGGCGATGACTGCGCCGAAGATGAGCAGCGCGGCTGCAAAGGTGATGAAAACTGACATTATTTCTCCTATATTACAGGTGTGCTCTCACGAATGCACGGGCCATACGGTCACACTCATACACATCCGCGAGGCTGTAGTCGCCGCCGAAGCTGTCGCTGTCCACGACAGCCTCCACCAGACGGCCGATGTCGAGGAAGCCGATCTTATCCTCAAGGAAGAGCTTGACGGCCTCCTCGTTGGCACCGTTGGCGGCGCAGGGGCCGAGACCACCCTTCTTGATGGCCTTCTTGCAGGCGGCGAGGCAGCGGAAAGTCTCCTCGTCGGCCACATCGAAGGTCAGCAGTTTGAGGGTGGTGAAGTCCAGCTCCGGCACGACGCCCGGCACACGGGCCGGATAGGTCAGCGCATACTGGATGGGGATGCGCATATCCGGCACACCCAGCTGGGCGATGATGGAGTTGTCGCTGTACTGCACCGCCGAGTGGACGATGCTCTGGCGCTGGACAACGATTTGAATTTTCTCCGGAGGCAGACCGAACAGCCACACAGCCTCAATGAGCTCGAGGCCCTTGTTCATCAGAGTGGCACTGTCGATGGTGATCTTTGCACCCATGTTCCAGTTGGGATGCTTGAGGGCATCGGCCTTGGTCTTGCCCCGCAGCTCTTCGGTCTTCATGCCGAAGAAGGGGCCGCCAGAGGCCGTCAGCAGAATTTTGGTCAGGCTCTTGGCGCTCTCCTTATCTTGCAGGCACTGGAAGATGGCCGAGTGCTCACTGTCCACAGGCAGCAGCTTGACGCCGTGCTTCGCCACGGCCTGAGTGACAAGATGGCCGCCGGTGACAAGGCTTTCCTTGTTGGCGAGGGCGAGGTCATGGCCGCTCTCGATGGCGGCAAGGCTTGCGCCGAGGCCAGCGATGCCCACCACGCTGTTCAGCACCACGTCCGGGCCATCCATTGCAGCGAGGGTCTTGAGGCCCTCCGGGCCGGTCAGGAGCTTGGGTGCATCGGCGCGGCCAGCCAGCGCAGCCGAAAGCTTTTCGGCACCGGCCTCACTGGTCATGCAGACGTATTTCGGATGGAATTCTTCTATCTGCTGCAAAATTTTATCCGTCTGGCTGTGGGCCGACAGGCCGAACACCTCATACCCTTGAGCACGGATGACGTCAAGGCTCTGGGTGCCGATGGAGCCGGTAGAACCCAGCAGCGTGATTTTCTTAGCCATAAAGAATCTACCTCCTGCTGATTTTAATCGTAGAATGCTGCGATGACCACCATCGTGACGAAGGGCGCGATGAACATCACGCTGTCAAAGCGGTCAAGGATGCCGCCGTGGCCCGGGAAGATGGTGCCGTAGTCCTTGATGCCGCACTGGCGCTTGACCACGCTGGCGAACAGGTCGCCGTAGATGCCCAGCACCGCAGCCACACAGGCCAGCAGCGCAATGATGACATACATGGATACACCAATATTGGAGCGGGTGAACTCTTCCATCCGGTCTGCTGCGATGGAGTAGATGACCGTGACCAGCACACCGAATACCATAGTACCCAGCACGCCGCCTACAGCGCCCTCCACCGTCTTTTTGGGGCTGACCACCGGGCAGAGCTTATGCTTGCCAAAAGCGCGGCCCGCGAAGTAGGCGCAGGTATCGCCGCCCCAGGCGAAGCAGAGGATGAGCAGGATGAAGAAGATGGCGTCGTAGCCATATTCCTCCACCGGCAGCATCTCCTTGAGCCGGATGAACGAGTAGAAGCAGAAGATCACGATGCCCGAAAACATGGCGAGGCCGCTGGCTTTCTGGTAGCTGATGACGCCGTTGCGCACTACAAGGTAGATGGCATAGAACAGCACCACGAGGAAGGAAGCGGGCATCACCATCGCCCGGCAGACGCTGTAGCTCGACAGCATGATGAGCAGTGTGTAGGGTACCAGAACGGCCAGCAGCGGCCAGTCCTGCTTTTCAAAACCCAGCGCAGAGTAAATTTCATGCAGGGCGATGAGGGTGATGGCCGCGATGACCAGATTGAACACCAGCGTATCGAAGGTGAACAGGACGCCTGCCAGAACGATCAGGCCCACCACGGCTGTGATGATTCGTGTTTTCATAGTTTCATGTTCTCCTTTGTTTCGTCCGGGAGCCGCTCCCCTGCTCTGGCAGGGTCTGCAGCGTCAGCGCCTGAGGAAATACCGGACGCTCTCCGGGGGCCGCGCACGCCGCGCGGCATCTTGCGTATCGTTTGCTGCGCTCAAAGTCCGCCGAAGCGGCGGGAGCGCCGGTTGAACTCCATGATGGCGGCATCGAGGTCATCACGGGTGAAATCAGGCCACAGAACGTCCATCTCCACCAGCTCCGAGTAGGCTGCCTGCCAGAGCATGAAGTTGGAGAGCCGCTTTTCTCCGCTGGGGCGGAGGATGAAGTCGGGGTCTTTCTGGCCGGCGGTGTACATTTGGGCTGAAAGAGCCTCTTCCGTGATGTCCTCGGGCTTCATCTCACCCGCAGCCACCTTGGCCGCAAGACTCTGGGCCGCCCGGACGATCTCAGGCCGTCCACCGTAGTTGACGGCGATGTTGATGGTCAGACCGGTCTTGGAAGCCGAGTCGGTCTCCAGCTCGTTCATCAGCTTTTGCAGCTTGGGGTCCAGTGCAGTGCGGTCGCCCATGAAGCAGATGCGGATGTTCCGGTTCTTGTAGTCGAAGCCCTTGATGAGGTACTCGCCGAACAGCCGCATGATAGCACCCACTTCTTCGGCGGGACGCTTCCAGTTTTCGGTCGAGAATGCGTAGAAATACACCGACTCCACACCCAGCTCATCACAGTAGTTCGCAATGTCCTGAAAGACCTGTGCGCCCTTTTTGTGGCCGGCGGTGCGGGGCAGGCCGCGGCTCTTGGCCCAGCGGCCATTGCCGTCCATGATGATGCCGATGGACAGCCCCTTTGCAAAATCCTTTGGATGTTCCATGATCTTATTCCTCTATTTTCAGTCTGGCAAAAAGTGCCGCGCACCTTCTTTCAGCGCACGGCACCTCCCTGCTTGCAGTCAGAATCAGACGGACATGATCTCCTTCTGCTTTTCTTCCACAGCAGCGTCGATATTCTTCACGTACTTATCGGTCAGCTTCTGGACGTCCTCTTCCATGGTCTTCTGGGTGTCCTCGGTCAGTTCGCCAGCCTTCTTCATGGCCTTGGCCTTGTCCATAGCGTCGCGGCGGACATTGCGGACAGCGACCTTTGCCTCCTCGCCCATCTTGGAGACTTCCTTGGCCAGCTGCTTGCGGCGCTCCTCGGTGGGAGCCGGGAAGTTCAGACGGATGGTCTGGCCGTCATCAATGGGATTGATGCCCACATCGCTGGCCAGGATGGCCTTGCTGATGGCGCGCAGCAGAGTGCGGTCCCACGGGGTGATGGTCAGGGTGCGGGCCTCGCTGACAGCCACAGAAGCCACCTGCTGGATGGGCGTGGGCGAACCATAGTAATCCACGGTCACCTTGTCCAGAACGCCGGGGTTGGCACGGCCTGCGCGCACGGTCTTCAGCTCGCGCTCCAGATGCTCGACTGCGCTCTTCATCTTGTCTTCGAATGCCTTGGTGTTGCTGCTCATTGTCCTTGTCTCCTGTTTGTTATCAATTCTCACCAGCCGCGAAAAGGCGTCTGGCATATTCTATTGTCGGAAGCGGGGCAGTATGCTCAGCCCTCGTAGACCAGCGTACCCACGTTCTCACCCTGCACAGCGCGGGCGATGTTGTCGGGGTCGGCCAGGTCGAACACGAGGATGGGGAGCTTGTTGTCCCGGCAGAGGGTGGCGGCAGTGCCGTCCATAACAGCCAGACGGTCTTCCAGCACCTTGGTAAAGGTAAGGGTCTCGTACTTCTTGGCATCGGGGTACTTATGGGGGTCCTTGTCATAGACGCCGTCCACCATCGTGGCCTTGAACATGATGTCTGCACTCACCTCAACGGCGCGCAGAGCAGTGGTCGTATCGGTGGAGAAGAAGGGGTTGCCCGTACCGCCGCCGAAGATGGCGATCTTGCCCTCTTCCATTGCGTGGAGAGCTTCCTTGCGGGTGAAGGCCGGGGCCACCTGCGGCATGGTGATGGAGGTGAACACCTCGGTCGGCACACCCAGCTGCTCCAGCTTGTCGGAGACAGCCAGGGCGTTCATCACCGTTGCCAGCATACCGATCTTATCGGCCAGCGTACGCTCCATATTGCCGCTGGAACGGCCGCGCCAGAAGTTGCCGCCGCCCACAACGATGCCGATCTGAACGCCCAGCTCATGGGCCTTCTTTATGCCTCCACAGATCGCGTCCATGGTCGGCTCGTCGAAGCCGGTCCCCTTTTCGCCGCCGAGGGCCTCACCGCTGATCTTCAGAAGGATACGCTGATATTTCAATGCCATAATAACATACACCACCTGTATCAGATTTGGCCGCGCTGTGCGCCGCCGATTTTATCTCTTATCTATTTTACAATAAAACTGCTCCAAAGTAAACAGGCAAACGCCAGCTCATCGGCAAAGGTTTCTTCTCCTTCTGCACTTTGGGCAAAAAATGCTGGACATTTGCCGCGAATCATGCTATAATACTGCTTGCATCCCGGCAAAATAGAATATGCGGGCATCGTACATCGGCTAGTATATCAGCCTTCCAAGCTGAGGAGGTGGGTTCGATTCCCAT
>OJNP01001178.1_pt1 | contig 14002 bp, 8 predicted proteins | sample 1597921 | NCBI WGS metagenome assembly OJNP01 (sample SAMN01915213, study PRJEB22387) | human gut metagenome | isolation source: stool | host: Homo sapiens | place: USA | reverse complement strand
TAACGCATAAAAATACCCCTTTCACTGGATGTCCAGTAAAAGGGGTACATATCATTTCACACGGCTTTTTATAAATGCACTTAATTATTTATTTTTTGCTGCAGCCTGCTCGTCATTGTACTTCTGAACACACTTCTTGATTCTGTCATATGGTGAGAGAAGATCACTGATAGAACAGTCGTGGTTTAATGTATCAATGAGGTATGCGATGTATTTGCTCATGTCACAGCTGATATAGTACTCCTTAGAGAGAAGCTCCGGTGACTGGTAGATAAGGTTTGTTGTAACTACTCTGTAGATGAGACCCTCCTCGTAAGCCTTGTCAAATGAAGCAAAGCCGTTTGTAAAGAGACCGAATGTAGAAACAACAAAGATTCTGTTAGCTTTACGCTTCTTGAGCTCTCTTGCTGTATCTATCATACTCTCGCCGGAAGAAATCATATCATCGATGATAAGAACATCCTTACCCTCCACATTTGTTCCGAGGAACTCATGAGCTACGATAGGGTTACGTCCGTCAACGATACGGCTGTAATCACGACGTTTGTAGAACATACCCATGTCTACTCCGAGTACGTTTGCAAGGTAGATAGCACGGTTTGTAGCGCCCTCATCAGGAGAGATAATCATAAGATGGTCAGCATCAATAGTGATATCCTTTACGTTCTTTAAAATGCCCTTAATGAACTGGTAAGAAGGCATTACATTCTCAAAGCCGTTCAGAGGAATAGCATTTACCACACGAGGGTCATGAGCATCGAAGGTGATGATATTGTCTACACCCATGTTGATAAGCTCCTGAAGAGCCAATGGACAGTCAAGAGACTCACGGCCTGTACGTCTGTGCTGACGGCTCTCATAAAGGAAAGGCATGATAACTGTTATTCTTCTTGCTTTTCCGCCGGCTGCAGCGATAACACGCTTTAAGTCTGCATAGTGGTCATCAGGTGACATGTGGTTTGTCTGACCGCATACTGTGTAGGTAAGACTGTAGTTTGTTACATCTACCATGATGTACAGATCATAACCACGAACTGACTGGTTGATAACACATTTAGCTTCGCCGGAACCGAATCTAGGTGTAGAAGGTTTGATAATGTAGCTGTTTTTGTAGTAGTCCTTGAAAGCACTCTCGTTAGCATGCTGGTGCTCTCTGTGCTCTCTCCAGCCCTGTAAGTATGCATCTACCTTCTGGGCAAGACCTATACAACTGTCGGTTGCAACAAGTCCAAGTGTACCGGTTGGCATAGTCTCCAAAATTCTCTCATCGTTTGGCATTGTTATTCCTCCATATAACCATATAATAAATAAACTAAATATATAATATAAAAAGCGTTATTTGGAAAGACGCTTTTTAATTCGTATGTCATCTCCAAAGAGCTTGATAAAACTATAATTGCTTGAAATTCTTGAAAGTGTTCTCTCGGAGTAAATCTCTGCTATCTGCTCCAGATTCAGATTAGTGGAAATAATAGTAGATTTCTGTCGCAGTATACGCTCATTTACACAAAGGAAAAGCTGTGATGTGGTAAATGAGTTGGAAAGCTCGGTTCCGAGATCGTCTATGATAAGTAAATCACAGTCGAATATATTCTGGTGCGCTGCGATGGCATCTGCATCCTTTTCAAACACACCTTTGCTTAATATATCAAATAATTGGAATGCTGTAAAGTAAATTACGGAGTAACCTGCATCTAAAAGCTCTTTTGCAATGCAATTAGATAAAAAAGTCTTTCCGACACCGGTATTACCGTAGAAAAATATGTTTTTAGGTTTGTTTTCAAAATTATCTATAAAATCATGACAGTTCGTCACGGCAAGCTTTGCTGTGGCGAGCGCAGACAGCCCTGTCGCAGGATTTTTCTGCTCATCTGAGTAATAATCAAATGAGAGCGCGGAAAAATTCTCACGAGACAAAATCTCCCTGATATTGGACTGTGAATAAACGGTATTGATAATAGCCTGCTTGAAACAATGACATTTCTGACCGTTTATGTATCCTGTATCGTGGCAATCTGGACAGGTGTAAATAGGCTCAAAATAATCAAGCGGATATCCGAGTGTGGATAGCAGTGCAGCACGCTCCTCCTTATAGTCATCGATTGCAAGGCGTAAAGCGGCAAGAGCATTCTCATCGCCGTCCATAAGCCTGTACGCCTGCCTGACAGATGCGGATGCAATCTCTGAGTCAATCTCCCTGAGGCGGGGCGCCTTGCGATAGGCTTCCTCAATACGTTTGTCATGTATGTATTTGTTCTGAAGCTGGCGTTTATCGTAGCCTCGCATTATCTCATCATATTGAGCATTGGTAAGTGCCATATATCCTCCTTGGGATGTGTAAATCTAACTTGAAAAATCATACCGTAGAATTAAGAAACAGCTTCTCCAGCTTGTCGTAATCATTGTTTCGCTGATTGAAGTTGTTAAATTTATTCTTGGAACTTGAATTATTGCTTTTTGGTTTTGAGGAACCGTTTGTAGCATTTGTACTCTGTGATGAGCCGGTAGCAGAGGCTTTATTGGCCTTGGCAAAGTTGGCATCAAGCACTTCAACATCCTTTAATGTATGTACATCCTTTTTCCTCCAGTTCGCGAGTATCGAGTCTGTGTACTCGAAGCTTGGCTTCTGGATAGCTGAAATGGTTTTACTGCAGGCGGCCTTTACAAGCTCTATATCGAAACCATATTCGCCGACCCATTTGTTTATTAGTGACACCTCAGAGTCAACCAGATTGCGGCCTGTGATGCCTAGAGCCTTCATTACAGAATAGTAAATCTGTGAGTGAGCGGCTGCATCGTCCTTTGCCTGATCTACGGTCTTTATGCCGGCATCGGCCCAGCCGAGAGCGACCTTGTTCATGTAACGAAGGCTTGAATGTCCCTTGGTAATGCAGTACTCCACGAGATACTCCACCAGGTCTGTAGAAAAATGAAGCTCGTCCAGCCAGTAGAGCACCATATTGGTGTCTGTGGATGAAAGCGTATGCTTCAGATATGTCTCTATAATAAAGAAAAGCTCTGAAATGTCAGGATTCTTTCTAAACTCCTTAATCTCATCAAGTGTGTATTCCTTCTGTGAAGAAGCAGCTTTGTCAGGAGTCTGGCTCTTAAGCTTTTCCACAACAGAATCCTGCATCTGAATATTTGCGGTAGAAATATTCTGTGCAGCATTATTAACCACGCTGTTTTGCAAATTATTCTGCGCGGCATTATCAGCCACAGCGCTTTGTATATTACTCTGAGCAGCCTGCATACCGGATACAGAAAGACTGCAGAGGTTGATTCCCATAATCTGGCCATCAGCGCCGGATTGCAGCTGTAAAATGCCCTCAGAAGCCCAGTAATTGAGAGCACGTATGATGTCGGCCTCAGTATTGCTGAAATGATCGGCAATCTCTGAAATAGTTGCTATGCCTGCCCCGGAGCCTGTCGCACGGAGCAGATAAAGGTATACCTTGACAAACTCACCGTTTGCCTTTGGCATGTATTGATCTATAAAAATATCTGACACAGTAGTGAATGATGTTGCTATGTCACTGCTAATGTTTATCGCTGTCATATAAAAAACTCTCTTTCGCTTAACCTGTGAGCAATTATAGCACAATATTTTAACCGTGTGAAGATGGTAAAAGTGCTACAAGCCTTGTAAATTCGGGCTTTCTGAATCCACAAAAAAATGTGGATAATGTGGATAACTATGTAAAATAATTGAAAAATCAATGTATCACAGGGTATATAAGCTGTTGAAAATTATTTAAAAAATCCACACACAAAATGAGAGTTGTTAACATTTTGTATGTGGATAACGTGGATAACTTATTTCTTAAGCAGGTCTTCGCCGATTTCTACTACATTTCCGGCACCCATTGTTATCAACAGGTCACCGTTTACACAATTTTCTGATAAAAATTTCTCGATTTCCTCAAATGATGGGAAATAGTGCGCATTTACACCTTTTTCGAGCAATAAATCAAGGATGTCCTTAGAGGAAATGCCATAGGTGTTCTGCTCACGAGCAGCATAGATATCAGCTAGCACCACAACATCTGCCATTGAAAGAACATCGGCAAAATCATTTAAGAATGCCTTGGTTCTGGAATAGGTATGTGGCTGGAAGCAAAGGACAAGCCTGTCATGTGGATATTTTTGTGCAGCTGTCAGTGTTGCACGGATCTCGGTTGGATGGTGAGCGTAGTCATCAATGATTGTGACGCCGTTTACCTTGCCCTTGTACTGGAAACGTCTGTCAGCACCGCCAAATTTGTCGAGGCCTGTGAGGATAGACTCCTCATCAAGACCGAGTGTGGTGGATAAAGCTATGGCTGCGAGCGCATTGCTTACATTGTGAGCGCCCGGAACAGAGAGTTTTACGTCGAAAAGTGGACTACCCTGTCTCATAGCTGTAAAAGATGCACAAGCTTTATCGTCATAGGTTATATTTTCCGGATAGAAATCATATTTTGAATCAAAGCCATAGGTGATAATCTTCTGAGGAAGACCTGCGACAATCTCTTCATAGCGGTCAATTTCACCATTGATGATGGTAGCACCGCCTGCGAGAGTGTTTGATGCATACTCGCGGAAGGAATGCCTGATGTCGTTGATATCCTTGAAGAAATCCAGATGCTCAGCCTCAATATTTAAAATAATACTGTAGCGTGGTCTGAAATTCAAAAAGCTGTTTGTGTACTCACACGCCTCAGAGATGAAGTACTCTGAATCGCCCACACGCAGATTGCCATGGATAGATGACAAAATACCTCCTACGGAAATGGTAGGATCTGTCTGGGCGGCGAGAAGAATCTCGCTGATCATGGATGTGGTGGTAGTCTTGCCGTGTGTGCCGGCTACAGCGATAGAATAATCGTAATTGTCCATAATCTGTCCGAGAAGCTCGGCTCTGGTAAGCATTGGAATACCGGCTGCCTTTGCTGCGGCAAACTCAGGATTGCTTTCGTGGATAGCAGCAGTGTAAACCACCAGGTCGATATCGGAGGTGATATTGTCTGCGCTCTGACCATATATGACTTTTATGCCCTTGGCAGCAAGAGTTTTTGTGAGGTCTGATTCCTTTGAATCGGAGCCGGAAATGGTAAAGCCCTCCTCATGCAGAATCTCTGCGAGACCGCTCATGCTGATACCGCCGATGCCTATGAAATGGATGTGTATGGGTTTGCTGAAATCTATTTTATACATTTATTTTACCTGCCTGATTTATTATAATTGTAACTATTAAGAACTGCTGAGAACAAAAAGCCGATGCGTCATGATTGCATGTAAGCGACAGATTTTCTTGTTCTGAATAGTTACTTTATATTAATTATACAACTAAATACAGTATTTGCAAAGGAAAAATAAGGTGAAAGCAGGCATGACTTTCAAATGATAAGAACCCTTGCAGGTTAAACAGATATACGATAAATGACACTTGTGCAAAATGTCAAAAAAAAAGAAAAATATTATTTGATTTTGTGAAAAATGTTGAAGTGATAATGCGGCTGTGGTATAATTTTTTTTATAAAAATAATTCATCCGGACCATATGAATTTGATGGGTTTAAAGTATATGGCAGTAACTGCAATTTATGCAGCGGCAACTATAATTTATATGGAAACAATTGTGATTTATTATAGAAGCATTACAGATACGGTTATTACAGAAACTAGTGGTGGGGACCGGATGGCACAACAAAAATTAGGACAGACGAGGAGTGATAACGTGATTAAGAAAGAAATGATAGCCATGCTTTTAGCAGGCGGTCAAGGCAGCAGACTTGGTGTTCTGACAGCGGACGTAGCAAAACCGGCAGTTTCGTTTGGTGGAAAGTACAGAATCATAGATTTTCCGCTTAGCAACTGCATCAATTCAGGCATTGATACAGTTGGGGTACTTACACAGTATCAGCCACTCAGACTTAACAGCCACATAGGAATAGGTATTCCGTGGGACCTCGACAGGAATAATGGAGGAGTGGCAATACTGCCTCCTTATGAGAAGAGCGGCAACAGCGAGTGGTACACAGGTACAGCCAATGCAATCTACCAGAATATGAGGTATATAGACAGTTACAACCCGGACTATGTGTTGATACTGTCAGGAGACCATATTTACAAGATGGACTATGAGGTGATGCTTGATTTCCACAAGGAAAACAATGCAGATGTGACCATAGCAACAATGCCGGTGCCTATCGAGGAGGCCAGCCGATTTGGTATCGTCATAGCCGATGATGATAAGCGCATCAATGCATTTGAGGAAAAGCCGGTTCATCCGCGTAGCAATCTCGCATCAATGGGCATTTACATATTCTCATGGCCGGTGCTAAAGGAAGCCTTACTTGCACTAAAGAATCAGGAAAATTGTGATTTTGGCAAGCATGTCATACCATATTGCTTTGAAAACGACAGACGTATGTTTGCATACGAGTTCAACGGATACTGGAAGGACGTAGGTACACTGGGCTCATACTGGGAGGCCAATATGGAGCTTGTGGACATCATTCCGGAGTTCAACCTGTACGAGGAGTATTGGAAGATTTACACAAGGAACGATGCAATCGAGCCACTTTATATAGCCAAAGGAGGTCATGTGGAGCGAAGCATCATGGGTGAGGGCTGTGAATGCTATGGTCATGTGGAGCATTCTGTTATAGGTGCCAACGTCAAGATTGGAAGAGGCGCAGTAATACGTGATTCCATTATCATGTGTGACACGGAGATAGGCTCCAATGTCACGATAGACAAGTCCATCATTGCCGAAAATTGCAAGGTGGGCGACAATGTGACACTTGGCTTCGGACAGGAGAAACCGAACGTATTAAATGAGAGCATATACTCATTTGGGCTGGTCACTATAGGAGAAGATTCTGTGATACCGGACGGGGTAAAGATAGGCAAAAATACAGCAATCTCCGGTGTTACATACGAAGAGGATTACAAAGACGGTGTGCTTGAGGGCGGAGAAGTTATTATCAAGGCAGGTGACGGAAAATGAAGGCAATAGGAATAATTTTGGCCGGCGGCAACAATAATAGGATGAAGGAACTGACTGCAAAACGAGCAGTACCGGCCCTGCCGGTAGCAGGCAGCTTCAGGGCTATAGATTTTTCACTCAGCAGCATGTCAAACTCACATATACAGACAGTTGCGATATTGACACAATATAATGCACGCTCACTGAATGAGCATTTAAGCTCATCAAAATGGTGGAATTTTGGCAGAAAGCAGGGAGGATTATTCCTCTTTACACCTACAGTCACAGCGGACAACAGTGACTGGTACAGGGGTACGGCAGATGCGATGTATCAGAATATTGATTTTCTCAAGAGACGCCATGAGCCATATGTCATCATCAGCAGCGGTGACTGTGTATACAAGCTGGATTTCAACAGAGTGCTTGATTTTCACATCGAGAAAAAATCAGACATTACAGTGGTATGCAAGGACATGATGTACAACGACGATGTCAGCCGTTTTGGTGTGGTACGCATGGATGATGAGTCAAGAATCACAGAGTTTGATGAAAAGCCAATCGAGGCCTCATCCAACACCATTTCCACAGGTATCTATGTCATCAGGAGACGACAGCTCATAGAGCTTTTGGAGGCAGCAGCTGAGGAAAACAGATTCGATTTCGTAAATGATATCCTCGTGCGCTACAAAAATGTAAAGAAAATATATGGCTACAAGATAAATTCGTATTGGAACAATATCGCCGATATTGATGCATACTTCAAGACCAATATGGATTTCTTAAGACCTGACGTCAGAAGCTATTTCTTCAGGGAGGAGCCGACAATCTGTTCAAAGGTGGACGACCTGCCACCGGCCAAGTTTAATCCGGGATCAGACATTTCAAACAGCCTCGTATCAAGTGGCTGTATCATAAACGGCAGAGTGGAGGATTCGGTGCTTTTCAAGCAGGTATTTGTGGGCAAAAACACTACCGTGAAGAACTGCGTGCTGCTCAATGACGTCTACATAGGCGACAATGTGCACCTCGAAAATTGCATCGTAGAGAGCCGTGGAACCATCAATCCAAACACCTGCTATTGTGGTGAGGATGGAGTCATGATAGTAAAAGAAAAAAATGTAAGATATGTAATTTAAAAACAGACCAGGGGGACAAAAATATGCAGATTACAGACATCAGAATTCGTAAGGTAGAAAAGGAAGGCAAGATGAAGGCGGTTGTGTCAATTACAATCGATGATGAATTCGTGGTACATGACATCAAGGTAATCGAAGGAGAAAAGGAACTTTTCATCGCCATGCCAAGCCGTAAGGCAAACGATGGCGAGTACAGGGATATAGCCCATCCGATTAACTCTGCCACACGCGAGAAGATCCAGAATATGATTCTTGAAAAGTATAAGACAGAGATTGAGAATGCATAAAATCAAACAATAACTTTGAAAAAGCGATGAGCAAGGCGGGATATAAAATTCCTGAGCTGGTATAATAATCCAAATATATTTCACACAAACCGGTCTATCCGTGGTACAATAAGCCACAGACAGACCGGCTTTTTAGAATGTGCGTGGGATGTTCTGAATAGTTACGAGTATAGCTACAATAAAAGAGGATAGACAAACGATATGTACAAGACGAAAATAGATAATCTGGATTTAAAACAGATTGCTGACAGTGGTCAGTGCTTCAGATGGAAGAATACAGGAGAAAATGAATACACAGTAGTGGCATTTGACAGGGCACTTCGGATTAAGCAGGATGGGAATGAGTTTGAGCTGGACTGTGATGAGGCAGACTGGAACAATATATGGAAAAGCTATCTGGATATGGATACGGATTATGCAGGGATTGCAAAGCTGATAGCAGACGGAGATGACGCGCATCTGAAGGAGGCATATGCATATGGCAGTGGTGTGCGAATTTTAAGGCAGGATTTGTGGGAGATGATTGTTACTTTTATGATTTCCCAGAATAATAACATAAAGCGAATCACAAACAGCGTGGATTTACTTTGCAGGCGGTGCGGACATAAAATAGACGGCAGTGCAGAGGGGGAAGAGCTGTATACATTTCCAAAGCCTCTTGAGGTACCGGATGAGGTATTTGATGACAGGAGCATGGGCTTTGGCTACAGGGCACCGTATCTGAAGGAAATATATGAGTATGGTGCTAATAATCCTGACTGGCTTGATAATCTGCGCAAAATGAGCTATGATGAGGCGATGGAAAACCTGCTTACCCGCAAAGGAATTGGCAAAAAAGTGGCGAACTGCATATGTCTTTTTGGTTTACATCATGTGGATGCGTTTCCGATAGATACGCATGTAAAGCAGCTTTTGGACAAATATTATAGTGACGGCTTTGATTTTGAGCGCTACAAGGGTGTGGCGGGAATTATCCAGCAGTATTTGTTTTATTTTGAATTGTAAATGATATGAGAAAGAGAAAGGATAAACGATGTACGTTATAGTAGGACTTGGAAATCCTGACAAAAAATATGAGCACACAAGGCACAATATCGGATTTGATGTGATAGATGCGCTTGCGGATAAATATAATATAAGTGTGACAGACAAAAAGCACAAGGCGCTCTGTGGAAGCGGAGTGATTGAGGGCATGAAGGTGCTGCTCGTGAAGCCGCAGACATACATGAACCTAAGCGGTGAGTCTGTTGCTGAGGTGATGAATTTTTATAAGCTTGATCCGGATGAGGAAATGATTGTTATTTTTGATGATATTTCGCTTGAGCCGGGGCGTATCCGTATCCGCAAAAAGGGCAGCGCCGGCGGTCACAACGGGATTAAGAGCATCATTGCAATGACCGGCACACAGGGCTTCAGCCGTATCAAGGTCGGTGTTGGAGAAAAGCCGCAGGGCTGGGATCTGGCTGACCATGTGCTCGGGCGTTTCAGTTCTGAGGACAGGGCAAAGGTGGAGGAAGCTATCGGTCATGCGATGGATGCAGCAGTTCTTATGATGCAGGGCGAGACGGATAAGGCTATGAACACATATAACTAGCTGGAAATCGACAAGGTGATTTTGAACAGACAGAAATGGAGAATTGAAAGTGAAAGCATTTACAGAGCCACTCCTTTCCCTTGCGGGCTTTGAGGAGATGACAAAAACGGCAGAAAAATCGTCCGGACTTATATCTGTCACGGGATGTATAGATGCGCAAAAATCACAGATGATATATGCCTTTGGAGGTCACAGGAAAAACAAGCTTATTGTGACCTTTGGAGAGCAGAAAGCGAAGGAACTGTACGATGAGTACAGTTTTTTTGACAAAGAGGTGGTGTATTATCCATCAAAGGATGTGCTTTTTTACCAGTCGGATATCAGAGGCAATCTCCTTACAGCAGAGCGTATCAGGGCTTTGAAGGCTATCCACGAGCAGGAGAGAGTGACGATTGTGACCACCTTTGACGCGCTTATGAATACAATGGCGCCGATAGAAAAGATGTGGGAAAATGTGCTTACACTTGAGCAGGGACAGCTTTTGGATTTGAAGGAAATACAGGCTGCTCTTATCCGGATGGGCTATGAAAAAGAGTATCAGGTCCAGACGATGGGACAGTTTTCTGTCAGGGGCGGTATTCTTGATGTTTTTCCGCTGACGGAGGAGAATCCTATCCGAATTGAGCTGTGGGGAGACGAGATAGACACCATCAGATATTTTGACTGCGAGAGCCAGAAATCTATTGAAAATACAGACCGGGTGAGCATATATCCGGCGGCAGAGCTTGTACTTAGCGATGAGGAAAAGGCCGGGGGAATTGACAAGCTTAAGGCAGAGGCAAAGCGTGTGTCTGACAAGCTTAGAAAGCAGATGAAGACAGAGGAAGCCCACAGAGTGAGTGTGATGGCAGACGAGCTTACCGAGGAATGGGGAGAGCTGTCCATGTATGCAGGCATGGATGCTTTTTTGTCGTACTTTTTTGACGAGAGAGTCGGGCTTTTGGATTATTTTAAACCATCGGACAGCCTTATTTTCTTCGATGAGCTGACAAGATGTACAGAGCAGGGAAAGCTTACAGAGACTGAGTTTTCTGAGAGCATGAAGCAGAGACTTGCGATGGGATATATACTTCCGGGGCAGATGAACGGTCTTTTTACAGAGAAGGAGATTGTGGCAAAGCTCGAGAAGTATTCGTGTATCGCACTCGGTGCGCTTGATAATAAAGCAAACGGACTGCACCAGCTGGGAAGCTATGGTATTCACTGTCAGAGTGTCAGCCCATACAATAACAGCTTTGAGCTTTTGATAAAGGACTTAAAGCGCTATAAGAAAAACGGCTACAGAGTCATTCTTTTATCCGGTTCAAGGACAAGGGCAAAGCGGCTTTCAGAGGATATCACAGACCAGGGAATCACATGCTTTTACACTGAAAACTACGACCATGAGCTTTTTGAGGGGCAGATTATGGTCTGCTACGGCAAGGTGAGAAGAGGCTTTGAGTATCCTATCCTAAAGTTTGCCGTGATTACGGAGTCAGATATTTTTGGGGCGCAGCAGAAGAAAAAGAAGCGTCACCGCACCTATGAGGGTGAAAAAATACAGAGCTTTACCGATTTGTCGGTTGGGGACTATGTAGTGCATGAAAACCACGGACTAGGTATTTACCGCGGCATTGAAAAGCTTGAGGTGGACAAAAAGGTAAAGGACTACATCAAGATAGAGTATCAGGGTGGCTCCAACCTCTATATTCTTGCCACACAGCTTGACATGATACAAAAGTATGCCGGAAAGGATGCCAGAAAACCAAAGCTCAACAAGCTTGGCGGTCAGGAATGGACCAGGACTAAGAACCGTGTCAGAGGTGCGGTAAAGCAGATTGCAGGAGACCTGGTGAAGCTGTATGCCCAGCGTGAGCAGCAAAACGGTTATGCCTTCGGCGAGGATACGGTATGGCAGAGAGAGTTTGAGGAGCTTTTCCCTTTTGATGAGACTGAGGATCAGATTCTTGCAATTGAAGCCACAAAGACTGATATGCAGAGCCATAAAATAATGGATAGACTGATTTGCGGTGACGTGGGCTACGGCAAGACGGAGGTTGCAATCCGTGCGGCTTTCAAGGCGGTGCAGGACAGCAAGCAGGTGGCATATCTTGCCCCGACAACCATTCTGGCACAGCAGATTTACGATACGTTTTCGCAGAGGATGAAGGATTTTCCGGTGAATGTGGATTTGATGTGTCGTTTCAGAAGTCCGGCGGAGCAGAAAAAGACGATAGAGAAGCTTAAAAAGGGTGAGGTCGATATCATTATCGGAACACACCGCATACTCTCAAAGGATGTGCAGTTTAAGGATCTGGGGCTTTTGGTAATCGATGAGGAGCAGCGCTTCGGAGTGACTCACAAGGAGAAGATTAAGCAGATGAAGGTCAATGTCGATGTGCTCACACTGACCGCTACACCGATTCCGAGGACACTTCACATGAGTTTAATCGGCATAAGGGATATGAGCGTGCTTGAGGAGCCGCCGATGGACCGTGTGCCGATTCAGACATATGTCATGGAGTACAATGATGAGCTTGTCAGAGAGGCGATAAACAGGGAGCTTGCCAGAAACGGACAGGTGTACTATGTGTACAATAAGGTGCGCGACATAGCAGACATAACAGCAAGGCTGCAGGAGCTGGTGCCGGATGCGACTGTTGCATTTGCGCACGGACAGATGAAGGAGACGGAGCTTGAGCGCATCATGTACCGTTTCATAAATGGTGAAATAGATGTGCTTGTATCCACAACCATTATTGAGACCGGACTTGACATCTCAAACGTCAATACAATGATTATCCACGATGCGGACAACATGGGACTTTCACAGCTTTATCAGCTTCGCGGACGAGTCGGCAGATCTAACCGTACTGCGTATGCATTTCTCATGTACAGGCGCAACAAGATGCTAAAAGAGGTGGCAGAAAAGCGTCTTGCAGCGATAAAGGAGTACTCAGACCTTGGCAGCGGCTTTAAGATTGCCATGAGAGACCTTGAAATCCGTGGTGCGGGCAATTTGCTCGGAGCGGAGCAGAGCGGCCATATGGAGGCAGTGGGCTATGATTTGTACTGCAAGATGTTGAGCGAGGCTGTAAAAGAGGCTAAGGGCATCGAGGATATCAGTGACAAATTTGATACGACCGTGGATATTGTTACCGATGCTTATATTCCGGCAGGTTATATTGCAAACGAATTCCAGAAGTTGGATATATACAAGCGTATTGCAGGCATAGATACAGAGGAAGAGAAGGATGAGATGCTCGAGGAGCTCATAGACAGGTTTGGAGAACCTCCAAAATCAGTGCTCAGCCTGCTTCGCGTGGCAAGGCTTAAGGCATTGGCACATGCCGTATATATCACTGAGATAAAGCAGACCGGCTCACTGATAAAGCTTACCATGTTTGAACGGGCAAAGATAAATGCGGAGAAGATACCGGAGCTTATTGCCCAGTATAAATCCTCACTCAAATTTAATATGGCAGAAAACCCATATTTCACATTTGATTTAAAAAATGGCAGCGTGGCAAAGAAGCGGGATGTGCTTGATGTGGTGGAGGAACTGATTTCGCAAATGCGTAAGAAACTTATTACAGCTGAATAGTTACCCGAATTTTGGAATCATGTAGCATATAGCATAGGAAACACCACATGCTTTACGCGAAATTGACGATAATTTACAAAGTTTAGAAAATGCTTGCCAGCAGGCCCGAAAAGCTCTATAATATACGAGCGATACTATACCAATTTTAAAGAGGATAGATACAATGAAAGCGAAAAAAGTAATAGCTATGTTATTAGCTGCAACACTCTCAGTTACAGCTTTTACAGGATGTGCAATAAATAAAACCGCAACAGTTGCGACATTAGATAAAGAGGATATCAAGCTTGGGCTTGTTAATTTTATGATAAGGTACCAGGAGGCCGGTTATGATGACATGTATATACAGTACATGGGCGAGGGCTACTGGGACAAGACAGTATCAGGCAATAATACTGTGCTTGAAACATGGAAGAAAAATGCTATCGAGGAG
>OJNP01001156.1_pt1 | contig 14219 bp, 17 predicted proteins | sample 1597921 | NCBI WGS metagenome assembly OJNP01 (sample SAMN01915213, study PRJEB22387) | human gut metagenome | isolation source: stool | host: Homo sapiens | place: USA | reverse complement strand
TAAAGGAGGAAGAAATCATGTGTAAAGTTATATCCGTAGTAAACCAGAAAGGTGGAGTCGGCAAGACCACCACAACCGTAAATGTAGGTATTGGACTGGCAAGAGAAGGTAAAAAAGTACTGTTGATTGATGCAGATCCGCAGGGAATCTTTGAGCTGATTCTGAAAACAGTGGTCAGTCAAGGTGAGACAATCCTGATTGCCAGTGAACGATATCCGGCAGCGCTGTTTAATGCATCGTCAACCATAGACGGTTATTACCAGGCAGAAGTAAATGCAGACATGCCACATTGGACTGGCTGAAAGGAGGACTTATGCGAGTGATTTTATTTATCTTAAAGCTCATCGGAAGAATCTTACTTATTCCGCTATGGCTGATCCTGGCCTTTATCGGTGTATGTGTCAGCGCAGTAGTTAATCTCTACTGCGTTGCAAAAGGCCTTGTGGGTCTGCTTCTTGGAGCAATGCTTGTGTGCACCATTATCTGGTACCGCACGCAGTACATGAATTATATCCTTTTAGGAATCGCTGAATTCATGTTGGTGGGTGTATTGGCTGCAGGCGCATTTGTCCTGACATTGGTGTCAGAAGTGAGGGACTGCGTTGGAAGATTTATTATTGGAGGATGAGACGATGGAAGAATTATATAAGGTGATGGATGATCTGCTGGATCTGGAATTTCAAATAAAAGTAGGGATGGATATTCTGAAGGAACTGGAAGAACTTTATATGTCAGATTCAGAAAAAGAGGAGATCGAAGCAGAGAAATTGGCAGTGCTGATGAGAGGATATATGCAATCTATGAAGGCAAATCTGAGAGAAATTATTCACTATATCGATGAGTCAACACTAGAAAAAGTGAAGAACGAAAAAGTTCAAAAGCAAGAGTTTCCTTCAAAGGTGTCAAAAGACGTAGAGGAAGCTGTTGATAAGATAATCGCCAATCGTATGAGCAAAGCATATTCTGAATGGAAATCAAATCAAGATACACAGTCATTTAATGAAAATATCGAGAAGGAATACCAGAAGCTTTTGGAAACACTGTCTCCGGAACAAGAGAAAGTGCTTACGAAGTATTGTGATGAAATATTTGCCAGCGGAGCAGAGACAGAAGAGTTTTTCTATCGCCTGGGTATAAAGGATGGACTGAGATTAAAAAGTACGGTAAAATCTGTATTAGAAATGATGTCGTGAAATTGGTATTTGAGGAGATAGACTAGTGAGAACATACGAGAACAAAGATGAACTTAAGAACGAGATAAATAAAAGTTTTGCAAAGTACATTTCAGAATTTGATATTATTCCGGAATCATTAAAAGATAAGAGAGTTGAGGAAGTTGACAGAACTCCAGCAGAAAATCTTGCTTACCAGGTTGGCTGGACAACTCTTGTTCTTAAATGGGAATCAGACGAAAGAAATGGTCTTCATGTCAAGACTCCTTCGGATGATTTTAAGTGGAATCAGCTTGGCGAATTATATCAATGGTTTACAGATACATATGCTTATCTGTCGTTGCAGGAGTTGAAAGATATGCTGAAAGAGAATATTAATTCGATTTATGAAATGATTGACTCATTAAGCGACGAAGAGTTATTCGAGCCCCATATGAGAAAGTGGGCCGATGAAGCAACCAAAACAGCGGTCTGGGAAGTATACAAGTTTATACATGTTAACACGGTTGCTCCGTTCGGAACATTTAGAACTAAGATTAGAAAATGGAAAAAGATAGCACTATAACTTTCAGTTTGTAGAATTAAGAAAATCGAAACTTACACAATTCTTGAACTCAACACAAACTGCCGTCAGTGTTGTTCCGTTACTCGTTCTTTGCTGGTATCATAGAACCATCAAATGAAGGAGGCAACAAGCCATGAATACAGATAAAATCTATGCAGAACAACTCGCAAACGAATATGCACCCAAGGACACCTCCAAGGTGGTCGCTCTTCGCAAGCTGGATGCAAAAGCCAAGCTTCCCGCAAACGTTTTTACCTACACCTTCGGTATTATCACAGCGTTGGTAGCCGGTGTCGGGATGTGCCTTTCCATGAAGGTTATCGGCAACGGTAGTACTGCTATGTTTGTTCTCGGCGTGATTGTCGGCATTATCGGGCTGCTGGGTATGGGCGTTAATTACCCCATCTACAAAAAATTGCTGGCTCAGGGCAAGCAGAAATACGCTTTTGAAATCATGGAACTGGCAAAAGAAATCAGTGAGAAGTAAACAAAAACACGAAAGAAGGTGGGAATGATTGAATAGATCAGAAAGCAGATATTTTGCTACTGCAGCCAGAATGGACGAAGCCTTTCTGACACTTCTGGCAAAAAAAGATTTTGAGTATATTACAGTCAAAGAAATCTGTGAAGTAGCAGAGGTCAATCGTTCCACCTTATATCTTCACTATGAAACGATGTCAGACTTCCATTACATATGTTACAGGTGTGATTCAGCAGTGTGTAAAAATGCCACAAAGCGAAACAATGAACGCTGTTTGATAACTTCAAGTTTGTTGAATTAAAAATCAGAAGAAAGTCCTTACAAACGGCGTCCAACACAAAAGAGGACCTGGATGACAGTGCCGGAAATGGGAAAGCTGCTGGGATTAAAAAAGACAGATCGATACTGGCTGGTGCATAAAAATGTTTTTGAATCAAAAGAGATTGCCGGAAAGATACGAATCAATATTGCCAGCTTTGAAAAATGGTACGCCAATCAGATTAAATATCATAAAGTTACCGGAGAAGAATCAGGGAAAGAATTAAAATCCTGGTCCTATTCCGTTAAGGAAGTCGCAGATCTGCTGGGGGTTGATGATTATCTTGTTTATGAATTACTCAAGAAAAATCAAATAGAACAGGTACATATCTGGATACCGTAGCAGCATCCACAGATCAGGCAGAACTGAAAACAGTACAGGACTTTCTGGATCGTATTGAGAATCAGGAATTGTATCATGTGCTGATCACCGTGGACAGGCTTACCCTTCAGATCGTTCTGATGAAGATCCAGGGGTATAGCACTCATGAAATAGCCAGGTATCTGAAGATTACCGAAAAGGCGGTTTACAGGCATATGGACAGGCTGAAAGAAAAAGTGAAGAAGATCTTCGAGTAGTTCATGATAATCACAAAGCAGGGTGTGAGAACAAACTCCACCCTGCTTATCATTTATTAGAAAAAATGAAACTTTTGTCAAAACCAGTATTTGAAAATTTTATCAGTAATAAAGTGCAGAATGCTGTTTGGATTGCTATTTTTATGCAACTATTTCTTGTTGCTCTTGACAAAATAATTTTTAGAGATTAAACTTATAACAGTGTTATATATCACTGTTATATAGGAGGTGTGCAAAATAAACGGAAATGGAACGACTTTAGAAAATATCCACCGGGCAGCGAAAGCAGAATTTTTGGAAAAAGGATATAAAGACGCTTCCCTGCGGAATATTGTGAAATCCGTGGGAATGACTACCGGAGCCTTTTACGGATATTACAAAAGCAAAGAAGAACTTTTTGAAGCCATCGTTGGTGAACATTATGAATATATTCGTAACCGTTTTATAAAAGCGCAGCAGGAGTTCGCCGAACTACCAGCTGCCCAGCAGCCGGAAGTCATGAGTGATATTTCGGGAATCTGCATGTACGATATTCTCTATTATGCGTACGAACATTTAGAGGAATGTAAACTGATCCTCTGCTGTTCGGAAGGGACAAAATTTGCCGGGCTAATTGATGAAATGGTGGAGATTGAGGTAGATGGGACGCATGCCTATCAGGATGTCTTAAGGCAGCTTGGACGGTCCTCTCCGCATATCGATCCTTCGCTGGAGCATATTCTGATCACCGGAATGTTTCATACTTTTTTTGAATTGATCATCCACGAAATGCCGCTAAAAGATGCCGAAAACTACGTTAAAGAAATGCGCGCCTTTTATACAGCAGGATGGATGAAAATTATGGGGCAGTAATGCCTTATAATTTTTGTTTGACAGTTAGCTACAGCTAACCTAAATTCGGATATTGTAAGAACATAGACGTGTTCTCTTTATCATAGACACAAAGAAAAGGAGGAATTTTTTTGAAAAAACAATCCAATTTATCACGCCTGCTGGAAATTGCAGGCAGCCATAAGTACCTGACCTATGCTTCCTGGGTGCTTTCTGCCATCAGTGCCCTGATCGCTCTGGTACCATTCTATTACATCTGGAAAATGATCAAGGAAGTATTGGAGGTGGCACCGAATTTTGGACAGGCACAGAGCCTGACCGGTAATGGCTGGATGGCAGTATTGTTTGCGGTTATAGCGGTGCTTGTCTACATAGCAGGGCTGATGTGTTCCCATTTGGGAGCATTTCGTATTGCCACAAACCTGCGTATCCAGACCATGGAGCATATTGTTAAGTTGCCTCTTGGGTTTGCCGAGAGTTTTGGCAGCGGAAAACTGCGCAAGATTGTCAACGAATCCAGCGCAGCCACCGAAACCTATCTCGCTCATCAGCTTCCCGACAGAGCCAATGCCATTGCAACCCCCTGCGGTCTTTTGGTGCTGTTGTTCGTGTTTGACTGGAGACTGGGACTGTTGAGCCTTGTTCCGGTTGTGCTGGGCTTTCTGATTATGATGACAATGACTGGAAAGCAGATGCAGGAAAAGATGAAAGAATACCAGAATGCGCTGGATGATATGTCCAATGAAGCGGTAGAGTATGTCCGCGGTATTCCGGTGGTAAAAACCTTTGGTCAGACGATCTTTTCCTTTAAGAAGTTTAAAGACTCCATTGACCGCTATAAAGTATGGGTGATCGCCTATACCAAGCAGCTTCGGACACCGATGATGTTCTATACAGCTGCGATCAACGGAGTTTTTGCCACACTGATCGCCGGAGGACTGTTGCTGACACAAGACGGTGTGACTTCCGGTTTCTTACTGGATCTCATTTTCTATATCATTATTACGCCGGTTATCTCTGTTACACTGACACGCATCATGTTCCAAAGTGAAAATGCCATGATCGTAGATGACGCTTTACAGAGAATTGACAGCGTTTTGCATTTGAAGCCTCTGGAGGAAACGAAACATTCAAAGCATCCTCAAAACGCTTCCGTGGAGCTGAAATCGGTTCATTTCAGCTATGATGGAGAAAAAGAAGTATTAAAAGATATTTCACTGACCATTCCTGCAGGACAGACGGTAGCTTTTGTAGGCCCATCCGGCGGTGGAAAAACAACCCTTGCCAACCTGATTTCCCGATTCTTTGATCCACAGAGCGGAATGGTAAAAATCGGTGGTGTTAATGTGAAAGACATCCCGAAAGAGGAACTCATGAACACAGTGTCTTTCGTATTTCAGAACAGCCGTCTGATCAAGGCATCCATTCTGGAAAATGTGCGTATGGGAAAACCGGAAGCTACCCGTGAGGAAGTTCTGGCTGCCCTTCATCACGCACAATGCGATGATATTCTGGAAAAACTCCCACAGGGTGTGGATACGGTCATTGGTACAAAGGGTGTCTATCTTTCCGGCGGCGAGCAGCAGCGAATTGCCATTGCCCGTGTGATGCTGAAAAATGCTCCTATTATCATTCTGGATGAAGCCACTGCCTTTGCTGACCCGGATAACGAAAGCCGCGTACAGGCTGCTTTTTCAAGACTTTCCGAGGGAAAGACGGTGATTATGATTGCCCACAGGCTTTCTACCGTAACAAATGTGGATCAGATTTTTGTCATTTGCGACGGACGGGTTGCCGAGTGCGGGAACAGCCGTGAATTGCTTGCAAAAGACGGCATTTTCAGCCGTATGTGGAAAAATTACCAGACTTCCGTGCAATGGAAGGTAACAAAGGAGGTGCAGTGATATGATCAAAAAACTGCAGAAAAAATATGCCCTGTCTGAACAGGGAGCAAAAGACCTGATCAAAGGATGCCTGGCCTGTGTCCTTCAGAATCTGTCTTTGATGTTCCCGGTAGGACTTTTATATTACCTGGTCAGCGATCTGATGAACGGGGGTGTTCCCGGTGGGAAAATTCCATTTTATGTGGCAGGCTGCGTGGTGTGTATCGGCCTGATACTGCTGACCACTTTCTTTCAATACAATGCCACCTATTTTGCCACTTACAAAGAAAGCGGCATCCGCCGTATTACTCTGGCAGAGCATCTGCGCAAAATCCCCCTTTCTTTTTTCGGGAAAAAGGATTTAGCCGATCTTACCAGTACCATTATGGCAGACTGCACCTTCCTGGAGCAGAGTTTTTCACATTTTATCCCTGAGCTTGCAGGTTCAATCATTTCTACGATTCTGATTTCCATCGGTCTGCTCTTTACGGACTGGAGAATGGCACTGGCTGCCTTATGGGTTCTGCCGGTTGCCTTTGCGATTGTGGGATTTTCCGCAAAGATTCAGGAAAATCTGAATCAGAAAGCCATGGATGTAAAGATGGCCTGCGCAGACGGGATACAGGAGTGCATTGAAACGGTTCGTGACCTGAAAGCGAACAATGCGGAGCAGGCATATTTAAAAGGTCTGGAAAAGAAGATCCGTGCCGTGGAGCATCGTTCCATCCTCAATGAATTCGGTCTTGCTGTTTTTGTGGTTTCCGCATCGCTGGTGCTGAAGCTTGGTATTGCAACGGTTGCGCTGGTGGGAGCTGTTTTGCTCATGCAAGGAAGCCTCTCCGTGCTTACATTCTTTATGTTCCTTCTGGTAGTATCCCGTTTGTATGACCCTCTGCAGGGCGCACTCCAGAATCTTGCGGCAGTCATCAGTACACGAACCAACATTGCCCGTATGAATGAAATTCTCGATCATCCCATCCAGCAGGGCAGTGATAGGCTTTCCAATCAGGGGTATGATATTGTCTTTGACCATGTTGGGTTTGCCTACAATACCGGAGAAACCGTATTGAAAGATGTTTCCTTTACGGCAAAACAGGGAGAGGTTACGGCTTTGGTCGGCCCATCTGGCGGCGGGAAAACAACCGTATCCCGGCTGGCTGCAAGGTTCTGGGATATTAACAGAGGAAAGATTACCGTGGGAGGCATGGATGTATCCCGAATTGACCCGGAAACACTGCTTTCTCTGTATTCCATCGTATTCCAGGATGTTACACTGTTTGACAATACGATTCTGGAAAATATCCGAATCGGAAACAAAGACGCCACAGATGAACAGGTCATTGCGGCTGCGAAACTTGCCAATGTGGATGAATTTGCCAAAAAACTGCCGGATGGATGGCATACCAATATCGGGGAAAATGGCTGTGAACTTTCCGGCGGAGAGCGCCAGCGTATCTCTATTGCCCGTGCATTTCTGAAAAATGCGCCGATCATTCTTTTAGATGAAGCTACTGCTTCCCTGGATGTGGAGAATGAAACTCTGATACAGACAGCCCTTTCCCGTCTGATCGCAGATAAAACGGTTCTGGTCATCGCCCACAGAATGCGTACCGTAGCCGGAGCGGATAAGATCGTTGTCCTTTCTGATGGCACCGTGGCAGAAGAAGGATCACCAAAGGATCTGGAAGAAAAGAATGGTGTATATGCCCATATGGTAAAACTGCAGACAGAAAGCCAGAATTGGAAACTTGCATAAAGAAAAAGGAGGGCTGGTTATGCAAACATTAGGCGTTGTGGAGGATACCCTGTTTGTCCCTATGCTGGGCAGAATCTATGCCAGTGAGCATTACCCGCAAATTTTATATGATAAAAAAGCATTGGAATTGAAAAAGAAGCTACCTTCAGACTTGATTAAACAGAATATGCAGAGCCAGTATACCCTTTTGGCCTCTGCTTCCCGGTCTGCTAATATGGATCGGATTATTCGGACTTTTCTGGAACGCAGACCGGACGGTGTGATTGTCCAGTTGGGCTGTGGTCTGGAGACAACCTATCACCGATGTGATAACGGAAAGACACACTGGTATGCCATGGATCTGCCTCATGTAATCGAATACCGGCGGGGACTTCTTCCCGAACCAGAGAGGGAATTATATATTTCCGGGGATGCCTTTGCAAAGGATTGGATCAAAAAAGTTCGCAATGATGTACTTGATGCTCCTATTCTCGTTACTGCAGGCGGATTATTTCATTATTTTGAGGAACATAAGGTCATTGCCCTTCTGCGTATGATTGGGCAATTTGGAAATATGGAAGTTGTTTTTGATACGGTGAACAAAAGAGGAATGACCATGATGAAGAAAAAATATATGAAACAGGTCGGCCATGCCGATGCACAAATGTTTTTTTATGTGGATTCAGCGGAAGAACTGGCAGCAAAGATCGGGGGTAATGTGAAGGTGATTGCGGAGGAACCATACTATCGTTACATCCCTAAAAATGGCTTAAAGCTATCCACAAAGGTCAGTATGACAGTTTCTGATCAATTCAAGATGGTAAAGATGATACATCTAAAACTATAGTGGATATACAATATCAGAGAGATAGAACTTTATCATTTTTTCGGACGCACTGATGAAACACCATCAAAAGCCGCCTTCTATCACCAGCGTGCAAAATTAAAAGATAATGCACTATGGGAACTTTTGCAAATCTTTAACCAGAAGCTTCAACCAACTCTATACAGAAACCGTTATCGTTTGGTTGCTTGTGACGGTTCTGTTGCTGATGAAGTTGATCCGGAACTTCTGGCAAAAGTATTGGCTAATCCAGAGATGTGGGCATTGCTCAATTCACTGGCGAAAACGATGAAGTAATGAAAAATAGTGAAAAAATAGTGTGATTTTAGTGAAAAAACAATTCATAAAACGATATAATATATGGATGAAATGAGGATATTTATTGTGTATATGGATATTCTATCTCCATCAAATCTATTGAGATCTCCATCATTACAAGCAAAATGATGGAGATATTTTTATGCTTATTTTATTGTCTAATATATGTAAGATGAAAAAAGAAGAAAAGCGACTGTCTTACATTCACTGCGCACGTGGAGAAAAGTAGTATGAAAAAACAAACAGATGATCTTGTGAAAAGAGCGAAACGGTATGAGTCGGAGGCTTTCACAGAATTAATGCAGCTTTATATGACGGATATGTATAAGGTTGCGTATGCAATTTTGATGAATGATGAAGATGCCGCCGATGCAATCGGAGATACGATTCTGATATGCTGGGAAAAAATGAATCAATTAGTGAAGATACGGTATTTTAAAACATGGATGACCAGAATCCTCATCAACAAATGTTATGATATCAGAAAGAAAAATCAGAATCTTATTTGTTTGGATGAGTACGAGGAACCAGCAGCCTGCGATGAATATAATCTGGAATTAAAAGAGGCACTCGCAGCGTTAGATGAAAAATACCGGATTATTATGATTCTTTTTTACAGCGAGGGCTATCGTATCAGAGAAATTTCTGACATTTTAAAAATTCCTGAAAGTACTGTGAAAACACGTTTACAACGTGGACGGGAAAAGCTGGAAGTTTATTATAAGGAAAAATGAGGTGGGAATCATGTCAAAAAAAGTGAGTGAAATTTTAAATAGTGATATTCAAGTGCCAGAAATCGTTCAGAAAAAAGCAGATGTCGCCTTTTCACAGATTCAATCGGAAAGGGAAACTAATATGAGTAAGAAAAATTTAAAAGTAACAAAATTGTTTGCAGCAATGGCTGCCTGTGCATCGATTATCATTGTTGCATCCACAACAAACAACTATCTCAACAGACCGCAGGAAGAAAAAGAAACAACAGTGGCTGAACATACGACAACAGAAAAAGAGAATATGTTTACCATGAAAGTAATGGCGGCACAGGCAGAAGTGACGGCACAGAAGCCGGTAGCAATCGCACAAAATGACAGGTTTGGTTATGCGATTAATGGGGACAGCGATATGAATACAGCAAGTTATAAAATTGATATGCCACTTTACTGCGAAGGTGAGAATATAGAAAGTGTAACTTACAGTATCAACAAAGGATATTTTGAAATAAGTGAAAATATTACCGATGATTTTCAGAGTGCTGTCGAGAGCGGAAAGCCATTGGATGAAAATAGCAATGGGTATCTCAATCCAATTTTTGATGATAATGGAGAAATTGCCATGCAGCAGGAAGTAAACGATTTTGTTGAATACACAGTTTCCTATGAAAATCAGCAGAAAGAAGGAGTGTGGGTAACCTTTTGTAATGATGAAATTCCGTTTTCAGATTTTGACAGTATTGTAGAACAAAAGAAAAAAACACAGGAGGAAGTGGCAGCCGCATATCAAAAACTTGTAGATGGAGTGGTTATTACCTGTACTGCAAATTATAAAGACGGCACAAAAAAAGGAGTAAAAATTAATGTTGGAGCTGCAGCGCTGACTTATGAAGAAATCGGAATGAACGTGGACGGAATGACTTTACAAATAGAAGGAGAAGATGAACATTAGAAGAGCAAATGAAAAAGACATTCCAAGATTAGTGGAATTATTAGAGCAGGTGCTTCAGATCCATGCAGATATAAGACCTGATATTTTTATTCCGGGAACGACAAAGTATACAAATAATGAATTTACCATTTACATCACTTTTTATCGATGATCTGTGTGTTGATGCCAAAACCAGAGGACAGCATGTAGGCGAAAGACTGTTTGACTATGTCAAGAGTGAAGCGAAACGTCTAGGCTGCTATGAAGTGACACTTAATGTGTGGTCAGGAAATACTTCAGCAGAAAGATTTTATGAAAAAATGGGATTGAAAACCAAAGAGAGACAGATGGAATATATCCTATAAGAAGATTTTGAAATAGAAAAATGTGAAAAGTTGCAAAAATCTATTTCAGAAGTGATTCTGTATCTTGTTTTTCCCTATTCCTGCGGCTATAATAGAATAGAAAAGTGTAAAAGGTTGTAAAAATCTATTCCAAGGAGGCTTGCTGCATGGAAATTAGCAGAGATTTCTATTTGGACAAACTGATAAAAAGAAAGCATAATGGCTTAATTAAGGTGATTACCGGTATTCGCAGATGTGGCAAATCTTATTTATTGAATAATCTTTTTTACCATCATTTGCTGAATAATGGTGTAAATGCTGATCATATCATCCGTTTCGCTTTTGACTCTGCAGATGACCTTTACCTGATTGGTGAAAGTCTGATACAGATTCAAAAAGAAAAGCGTGGGATTGATCCGGAAAAGTTCATGGCTTATATCCGTTCCAAAGTCGCTGATGACGGAATGTACTACTTGCTTCTTGATGAGATTCAGATGCTTGATTGCTTTGAAGCGGTTCTGAATGGGTATTTGCGAAAAGATAATATGGATGTATTTGTAACCGGGAGCAATGCAAAGCTCCTGTCAAAAGACATCGCTACCGAATTTGCCGGTCGTGGTGATGAGATTCATATGTACCCTTTGAGCTTTGCAGAGTTTATGAATGTTTACAATGGCGACAAATACATGGGGCTTTCTGAGTATATGTTATATGGAGGTATTCCTCTGGTAGTCCTTCGTGAAGGTGCAAATGATAAGGCAGCTGCATTGCAGAATTTATTCAACGAAATTTATATTCGGGATATTACCAAGAGAAATCATGTTAAAAATATTGGGGAGTTGGAGGATCTGTTGAATATCCTCTCATCTGCGATTGGCTCACTGACTAATCCTGAAAAGCTGAAAAATACATTTAAGACCGTAAAAAAATCCAGAATTACTTCTGCAACCATAAAAAAATATCTGGATTGCTTTGAGGATTCTTTTTTGATTGAATCTGCACAGCGTTATGATATCAAGGGTAAGGCATACATTGAAACTCCAAAGAAATACTATTTCTCTGATCTTGGACTTCGCAACGCAAGAATTAACTTTCGTCAGTTTGAGCAGACTCATTCTATGGAGAATGTAATTTACAATGAACTGCGTATGAGAGGTTATAGTGTCGATGTAGGTGTTATCCCGATTGCAGAAAAAGATAAGGCAGGGAAAGTGACCCGTAAGCAGCTGGAAGTTGATTTTGTTTGTAATATGGGTTCGGTCAGATACTATATCCAGTCGGCATATTCGCTGCCAGATGAAACAAAGCGCATTCAGGAAATCAGACCGTTTAGAAGGATTGACGACTCTTTCAAGAAAATCGTTATTACCAAAGATATTGTTCAGCCGCATTACGATGAATATGGAATTCTTACAATCAATATTTACGATTTTCTTCTCGATCCGCATTGCATTGAAAAGTAATGTATTACGATACATTGGTAAAAGTAGTACATTCAGAAGTAGTAGATACAAATGGAAGCGGACATGGTGCATTAGCAGCAGAGAATATTTGAATGGAAAGTATACGAGGGAAAATATTATGGAATATTCAGCAATTTATCATGACATGGACAAAAGATTCTGTTACGCAATCGATAAGGATCTGTTTGTGATACGTGTGCAGGTTAAAAAAGATGACATGAAGGAGATTATCCTTCACTGTGAAGATAAGTATATACCAATGGAACGCAAGGATACGAAAAAGACCATTCTGATGAAGAAGATTGCCACTTCACAGTTTCATGATTATTATGAAGCACAGCTTCAGATGCATCTGATATGTCTCAGATATTATTTTGAATTTACGGACATGCAGGGTGAAAAAATATATTACGGCAATTATGAGTTTTATAAGGAATGCATCACAAACAGGGACAGAATGTTTGATTGCCCGCAGAATCTCCGGGAAGAGGAAATGTTTGAGGTGCCGGACTGGGCTGCAAATAAGGTCGTGTACCAGATTTTTCCGGCCCGTTTTGCAGCATCACAACAGGTAGATAAGGAACAATGGTATAAAGCACCAATTTCGTCTATGGATGATCTGCATGGTGATCTCAGAGGAATTATTGAACATCTGGATCACGTTCAGAATCTGGGAATCGATGTTTTGTATATGACACCTATCTTCAAATCATATTCAAGTCATAAGTACGATATCATCGATTATTATCAGATCGATCCTTCATTTGGAACGACAGAGGATCTGAGGGAACTGGTACACGAAGCTCACAAACGTGGAATGAAAATCGTCATGGATGCAGTGTTCAACCATACAGGAAGAGAATTTTTTGCATTTGAGGATATCATGGAAAAGGGAGAAAAATCAAAATATCTGGACTGGTATTATATTGAGAAATTTCCACTTGAAAGTGAAAGAGGAGAAATTCCAAACTACAAATGTTTTGGCTACTATGGGGGAATGCCTAAGCTAAATCTGAAAAATCCGGAAGTTGAGAAATTCTTTACGGATGTTGCGTGCTATTGGATTAAGGAATGTGATATTGACGGATGGCGGATGGATGTAGGAGACGAGATCAGTCATTATTTCTGGAAGAATTTTAGAAGAGCGGTCAAGGCTGTAAAAAAGGATATGCTGATCATTGGAGAAATCTGGCATTATGCAGGAGATTTTCTTGAGGGAGATGAATGGGATACGGTCATGAACTATCCGTTTTATCTGAATCTGATCGATCTGCTGGCAGATGAGAAGATCCATGTCAGTCAGTATGTACAGAATCTGGGATATTTGAAGGGACGTTTAAATAAAAAATGTTATCCTCTTATGTGGAATCTGATTGACAGCCATGATACAGCAAGATTTTTACATCTCTGTAATGGCAATAAGAAAAAACAGCATTTGGCAGCGGCTTTTCAGCTGTTATTGCCGGGAATGCCTATGATTTATTATGGAGATGAGTTTGCGATGCCGGGGGCAAACGATCCGGATTGCAGGCGGGGCATGTACTGGGATGAAGAATATCAGGACAAAGAGATGTATGAATGGTATAAACAGCTGCTTTGGATTCGAAAAAAACATGCGTGTATTTCAGAAGGCGAACTGATCGGGTCAATTACAAAGGATGAGGAAGAAACAATTGTCCTAATCAGGAAAAATGTCGAAGAGACAATTGCCTTGATTTTTAATTGCAGCAGTAATGCAAAGAACTTTAGTGAGTATGAGGGAAAATATAATTTACTTAGAGATGAGCCGTTTGATGGAAAAGTTGAGGGGCTTGATGCTGCAGTGATCGTACTTTAAGAATATTTAAGAATGATTCCTGCCTGCGTATATGATTGCTTCGAAACTTTAAATAAAAGCAGGTTTAGATACATTGAAAAATAATTTCAGTGTATCTGAACCTGTTTTCTTTTTTTAATGAACATAGAGGCAGCCTGTGCGAAGAATAAATGATACATAGCTGCAGAATCGTATGTAGAAAGAAAACGAATATAATATATTTAGACAT
>OJNP01001150.1_pt1 | contig 14297 bp, 11 predicted proteins | sample 1597921 | NCBI WGS metagenome assembly OJNP01 (sample SAMN01915213, study PRJEB22387) | human gut metagenome | isolation source: stool | host: Homo sapiens | place: USA | reverse complement strand
TTGTCAGAGAGATATTTTCACGGTTCAACGGCGGCTAAAGCATGAGTTCTATCAGCCGTGATTTGAATGCCAGGGGTTATAGGGGTGCGCTCGGCGGCAAATGGTGTGCTGAACGGATGCGAAATACATTGTCAAACGAAAAGTACCTCGGCAATGCGCTGCTGCAGAAGCGTTACCGCAACAATCATATCGAAAAGAAGCTGGTGGCAAACAAGGGTGAACTGCCGATGTATTATGCAGAAGGAACCCACGAGCCAATTATTGACTCTGCCACATTTGAACAGGCCCAGGAACGGCTTCGTAAGATAGCACTGCAGACGGCAAACCGGAAAAAGCCGTCACGTTCAGCTTTTTCTGGCCTTATCCGCTGTGGCATTTGCGGCAATACCTATAAGCGTGTTACATACAGAGGCAGACATTTCTGGAATTGCACCACATTCCAGACCAAGGGCAAGTCTGAATGCACAGCAAAGAAGATTCCCGAAGATACGGTCCGCACGATCCTCGCCGCGCTGGAAAACGGTGTCAGCGCCCTGCCCAGCCTGCACGGCAAGATCGCCCAGCCCGCCGGCATCACCTACACCGCCGACAAGGAGATCTTCATCAGCGACAACACCTTCGTCCCCGCAGCCCTGGACAGCGACTACGACGAGACGACGAAAACCGGCCGCATCTATTTCGAGAAGGGAGTGGAAGTCACCAAAGTGGGAGCCAACGCATTCGAGTCGACCGCTTTGCAGACGATCGACCTTCCCGAAACGATCGAAGAGATCGCCGCTGGCGCATTCAAGAACTGCGCGGAACTCACCGAGATCGGAAATCTGGAAAAAGTCTCCGCGATCGGGACGCTGGCCTTCTCAGGATGCTCGCAGTTGAAGGATATCACCCTGTCGACCGCCCTCGCCGCCATCGAAGACGGTACGTTCAAGAACTGCACGGCGCTGACATCGGTCGACCTGTCCGGCGTCGCGACGATCGGCGACACGGCATTCGAGAACTGTACGGCACTGGTCACGGTCACGCTCAGCGATAAGACCGCCTCGATCGGCGTAGGGGCTTTCGACGGCTGTGCGGGTCTCTCCGTGATCGACATCCCGAACAGTATCACCGAAATCTCCGACAACGTCTTCCGTGACTGCTCGAAGCTGACCGAGATCACCATCCCCGCAGGCGTGACGAGAATCGGCGTACACGCATTCTACGGCTGCACGGAACTCCGCACCGTGAACTGCAAACCGATGATGCCGCCGAGCGTATACAGCGATTCGTTCCCGACGACCTCCCCGGAGATGGTTATCAACGTCCAGGCCGATGCATTGAAACAGTATCAGGAAAACACGGAGTGGAACCAGTTCTACGGACGGTTCCTGCGTTCCGCTGCGCTTTAATGCGCAGGTCGTGCACGGCAAGGCTGGGAAACCCGCCCGAACACGCACCAGAAAAGCCCGCATTCGGTATGCGGGCTTTTTCCGTACAAGCGGGCGGGATCACCGGAACCGGACGATTTCGGGGCGGCTCGGCAGATAACGGTACTGCTCCATGCGCGTCCCGTTGGAAGCCTGGAAATAGCGGCAGTCGGCCCAGCCGCCCTTGCCGAGCGCAACGCCCAGCCGCAGCTGGATCGTGCTGAACACCAGTCGTTCGTTACGCAGGCGGACGCCCAGTCCGAAGGTCGTGTAAAAATTATTCTTGAAAATATTGGCGTCGCGTCCCAGCAGACCGAAATCGGCGAAGCCGAACAGCGCGATACGGAAACCGAGCGGCTGGTAGGGCGTGAAAAAGACCGTTTCGGTATTGAGCACCATCCGGTTGGTCCCCACCAGATCCTCTTTGAGCAGCGACAGGCCGTCCTGTGCGGTGAACCGCAGCACCTCGTCCGATCCTTCGAGCCGGTTCCACCCCTGCGTATAGTTCAGCGAAAGGAACTGACGGATGTGGCTGCGTTTCCACACGAACAGCGGCGAGAACCAGCGCAGGTTGACGTCCACGGCACTCTGCGTCCACTGACCCGTCGCCAGATCGATGAAGCTGCCCAGCGAAAAGCCGCCCATGAGATAACCCGCGCGGGTAAATCCGCCGGCCTTGTAGCTCAGACCCATATACATGTCCTCGCCGAACTCCCGCCACGAATACCCCCCGACCAGCTCGGCCTTGTAGCCGGTGGCCAGATACTCCCTCGTGCCGAAGCCGTAGATCATATTGGTGGTGTAGAACTTCTCGCGGTAAAGCCCCAGCCCGACCAGCACGTCGTCGGTATCGTGAAAAGCCGGGTTGTAAGTCTTCGTCACGTCGGGACGGAGCGAGTAGCGCGCGAAGCCGTAACGCGCCGTGAGGAAGACGCTCGAACGGATCGAACGAATGTAGCGCGAACGCCCAGCCCAGACGTCGATGCGCTTCGACTTGGCCAGGTCGGAGGTGTCGCGGTCGACCAGATAATACTTCGCCTTGACGTTGTTGTAGGCGATGCCCAGTTCGTAGTCGGTCGGCAGGATGAACTCCTTGCCTACGCCGATGCGCAGCTCGCTGTTGTAGAAATCGCGGCCCGCCGAAAAGTTGGCCTTGTAGAACGACCCCAGGAAGTTGGGGATGTCGTACGAGACGACGTTGCCTCCGTAGCCGAAATCGTTGCGGCTGAAATTGGTCGCAACGCTCAGGCGGTTGCCCGAGCCGAAGATGTTGGCGTCGGAGAGACCGATCATCGTCCGGCCCTCGCCGTGCAGCGCCGCATCGGCGCTGATCGTCCAGCTGTCGCGCGAACGCAGCGTGACCACCACGCGCGTCGAGTCGAGCGAATCCGGTGTCAGCTCCATCGTCGCATCCGAGATATAGGCGCGCGAACGGAGCAGCTGGAGGTTGCGCACCAGCAGCTCCGGAGCGATCGTATCCCCGGGTTCGAAGAGCAGGTCGCGCCGCAGCACCCGCTCGCGCGTCATCACGTGCAGTTTGTTGCCCGTGCGTTCGAGCCAGTTGCCGTCGGGGGTGAACACCGGATCCTGCGCGATGACCACCTCGCCGATCCGCCGGCCGGAGTAACGTTCGAACTGCCGGCTCTCGTCCAGCACCCGTCCGTTGGCTGTCGTATCGAGTACGGGGTTGACGAAGAGCATCCGGTAGAGCAAACGCGGTACGGCACGGCGCGTCGTCTTCGAACGGATACTGTCGTAGAGACGCTGGTTGCGCTGTTCGGCCTGACGGCGCAGGCTGTCGTTGCGCCGCAACGAATCCCTGCGTTTGAGATAGACGCTGTCGCAGGGCAAGCCCAGTTTCAGGTCCTCCGCTTTCAGGCGGATCGTATCGGGACGCACTCCGTGGCGGAGGTCGATACGCGGCGCCGTCTCCCGCGCCGGAACGAACGCCGGCAGCAGCGACAACAACAGCAACCCTATGCAACACCTGGAAAACATACCCCGAAAGATAACGATTTTTCGCGAAGAAAAAGTATCGTCCGATACCTCTTTCGGCCCGATAGCAGCGAATCCGCCCTGCAAAAGCAGTCGCAGGAGCCGAAAAAAGCCGTCGAAACGGCCCTCTTCCCTTCTTGTACGGACACGCACGGACACGCACGGACACCTGCTTCGAATCACCGGAAGGTTCGGGATTAACTTCATTCCCGCTAATTTTGTCACGAAACCCAATCACATACTTCCGACCCAGACAATAATGGCCATTTTGACCTTAGAATAGGATACCCAATAATTCAATCGCATGATAACCATCAACGCAAAACTGCAATATTCTTCCCCTCGAAGCAAAACCGGAACAGTCTCTTATCAGATCACGCACCAGCAGAAAACATGTCAGCCCCTCCATTCGGATTCCGACGAAACAACGGAACGCACATCGATCGCCACGGCAACCGGATTGAAAGAGCATCGGCTTCTACACCATCTTATAGAAAGTGACCGAGCCTTGTTGCGGCGCATCGTCTACGACCTGGACATGCAAGAGATGATCTATACGTTGGATGACAGCCACCCGCAACCACAACATTCCGCTGTCCGTCATCAGTGCCGGCATGGGATACAACTCAGAACGGACTATACATATCTATCTTGCACTACTGGAAAACCCTGTGATTAACACTGCCAACTGAAAAATCACATCGACTCTGAATAAAGCCGTCTCTACATAAGAGCCGGTACAAGACGATATACGGAATCGAAGAGTGCTTCGGGACGGATATTTCTGTCATTTGGCATCTCTTCGTAAGATGTCGCGAAAACATGAAGCATGGCTTTTATAACGATAACCGGCCTTATGATCTATACAGCATATATTACTGAATCTCAAAGATATTTTTTGCTCGCAAGGATTCCTTATTCTTAAAAATACATGGAATTTGTTGGTGATTCAAATCCTTTTCGTTACTTTTGTACGATTAGTAGTGCGGTTTCTTAGGTAGAGACCACAAAGGCTCACGGCTCTCATCACGTTTGTCGGGATTGATCCGAAGTGTCGAATGTGTATGACACCAGCGACCGAGCCTTTCTCGTTGCGCATGGATCGAGTTGCGATTCATGACGAGTAAGGGAGAGGTGTACACTATTAAAATATCGCACAAATCTCGACGAAATACGACATGATCGACCTGCCGGAAAAAGAACACTGGTATGCGTTACGAATCTTCCACAACAAGATCGGCACGATAAAGGCACGGATCGATCGCTGCGGGTTTCAAAGTTACATTCCCATGCGCACGGTGGAGCGGATCGCAGAAGGTCGGCTGAAACATGTTGCAGAACCGGTCATTCCATCGTTGCTCTTCATCCGCACCCCCAGGGAGTACGTCGAAGCCATACGAAAAGACCCTGCAAGTTACGCCAGCGTATATTGTTTTCCCGGCACGTCGACACCAGCGGAAATCTCCGATCACGAAATGGAAATCTTCATGTTTGTGACGAAAGTCGGAAGCGACCGTCTGGAAACTGTCGATCTCGCGCTGGCCAAAGGCGACCGCATACGGGTGACGGCGGGAATTTTCAAAGGGGCAGAAGGATATATCGCACGAGTACATAACGCCAAACGGCTGATCGTAGTGATCGAAGGTGTCGCGGCCATCGCAACGACCTATATTCCGAAGAGCTACATCGAGAAAATATCATTGTAATAGTGATCGCTCAAGAACTGCGGAAAATATTCCCGTTCCTATGCGACCATCACTTCAATTGAAGACGTGCGCGTCGATGCTTTGACACGCATGTTGATCGCTTGCAATAATTGGGTCTGCACCACCGGATATGGTGGACCGGAACTCCGGCAAAGGATCACCGACAGAACCGACACACTCTACCATACGATCGACCGCTCGTCCGTCTCAGGATCGTTGTACATGTACCGGCAGATCAAAGAAGTGACATCGACAGCGCTCTACGAAGCGAAAGACGAGAAATGCAGCAGACTTTTCCACAAATTTGCCGGCAACCTTCCCGAACATCCGGCCCCGATCAAAAATGTCGCTGCGATGCAATGCACATCGTTTGCGAACTCGCCGATATCGCGGATGACAATACAGAATCGATTATTAGGCATAGTTTCAGAAACGATGCGGACGATGAATCAAGCAATGGAGCAGCAAGAGCGGTTGAAAGGACCTGCCAACAGAGACGGCTTCGCAACGACTGATGCCGTTACAGGACAATGCTTGTGTATTTCCGGGTCTAAGCCTCGACCACGCAATTCCGGGAATATACGCATTCTATAAAGAGCGGCTGGTGCTTTCGCACTCGCCCGTTCCGAATGAACTTCCGCTATTGGGCGTATAATACGCCTTGTTACGCAATCTCTGCATCCTTCTCTATGAACCCGTCCTGATGGAACGGATCGCAAAGCGTTTGGAGACCGTCCCAATGCAGTAGAACGCGGTTCCGATACATGGTATCGCGCAACAGGTTCGTCATCATGCAGTACTGTGCGGAGCAAACGATCAAGAAGGGGGGGGGCTGATTTCGAAATAACGAATTATCCATCAGGAAAATGATAAAGTCGACGTTCGAACGTCTGAAAAGAAGCGCTCTGTTCAAAGATTCCTTCTGGGCTCTGTTGGGAAGCGCCATGGGGAAAGGACTCTCTCTACTCGCCGGCATCGCTGTGGCCCGATTCCTCGGGAAAGAAGTTTATGGAGAATATGGAACGATCAGGACGACGCTTATGTACATAGCAATCGTCTCCACATTCGGATTCGGCTACACGGCAACGAAATTCGTAGCCGAATACATTTCGACAAAAAGCAGCAAACTGCAATCCCTCGTTAGGAATACACTTACCATAACTCTCCTATTCAGTACATTTTTAGCCTTATTACAAACTGTTTTTGCCGACATTATTTCTCAAATCATCGATGCCCCGCATTTGAAAGGTTACCTGCAATCCTTCTCGATACTAATCGTCTTGAATGCCCTATCAACCACACAAATTGCTGTATTATCAGGATTCAAACGTTTCAAGGAAACAGCGAGAATTAACATATACTCCGGTGTTACAACATTCGTCGCCAGTGTCGTAATGACTTACCAATGGGGACTGGGAGGGGCTCTCGGTGCATTAGCATTATCTTTTGCGTTTCAAATAACTCTCAATCAACGAGTTATCAAAACAGTTCTTTCAAAATATTCCGGAAATAGAACCGTCTCGCCGGCCGAACGTAATTCCATGTTGAAATTCTCTATTCCCATAGCTCTTCAAGATAGTTCATTTACAATAGTGCACACGCTTAGTCTATTGATACTGATACGACTATCTAATTATGGAGAAGTTGGACTCTCATCTGCAGCAGGCATGTGGCTAAGTGTCGTAATATTTGTACCGGCAATGCTGAAAAACGTCATGTTTTCCTATCTGTCAAGTGCGGAAAATCATATCAGACTTGTACATAAATTACTAATTATAAATTTTATATCATCTGTTACCCCCGTATCAATTGTGCTTTGTTGTAGTGGATTCATAAGTTCCTTCTATGGAACAAGTTTCATTGGATTACCCAAGGTTCTGAATGTCTGTGTCGTATCCGCTATATTCATAAGTCTTTCCGAAGTATATTGCTATGAATTCATCGCACAAGGAAAACCATGGATTGTATTCTTTTCCCGTCTAATACGCGACGCTCTCACTCTGATAATGGCCTATATCCTATTGTTGAAAATTCACACCGATCAAGCATTTTGGTTTTCCGTCATTTCGTTAGTAGCACATGGCATTTTTTTAATAATCATCTTCCTGATTTATACTTTCTACTGGAGTAGAAACATATCTGTTCAGGAGAAATAATCTTATATCACAACCACTATTGAAATGGCCCGTATTCTGCTGCTGTCTGAACTATTGATATTGTATTTTTTATATACATTCTCACCTACCGTATACAATCCTGGTTTCTGTACAGGCGTACTCGTTTTGGTAGCAATTGCAATACTTACAACCGGCTTTCACATCAAACGCTACACACCTGATATTCATCATAGAGTATTTCGGCCAGCATACCTATTTTTTATCGCATTCTTCATTGTCAATTTTCAGGTATTCATCGATCTGCTTGTAGGAAATCTATCCCCTGATCACCGCGTATTCGTCGGTTCTGATAACATAAACAAGGGAGTTATCTTTTCGTCAATCTCTTTCATCTCGCTACTATACGGATACATTTGTACAAACAAAGGCTACAAAACCTATAATCGAATCTATTATTTTAAGAATAGCACCATTAAAGCAATAGCATGGCTATCGGTTGTCCTGTTATGGCTATTTATAAAAGAGTGCGGTCTAACCAATCTAATATCCGGAAACATATACAAAAATCTGGGCGACATTAATTTGGACACAACAGTCCGAAGCGAGGTGATTCTACGTATTCTCTTCGCAGCAGAGATAATTATGATTTCATACAAACTCCGTAACAATAAAACAGCCTTATCCGCAATCAATTTCGTCAGGCAGTTCCCGATCTCATTCATCATAACCTATAGCATCTATATCGCATTACGACTGCTAAGTGGCGTAAGATCTTCAGTCATCTCCTCTCTCCTATTGATCGCATTCGCTTACGTTTTCGCAAACAGGAGTACAATCCGTAACTGGATTGCTATTACAACTGCATGTATTATGGCCATATCCTTATCCATCATCGGTATAGCCAGAGGCCTGATTGAAAATTATTCCATAACCGATAAATATTCCGTTGCAAAGGAAATATTCAGCGATCGCATGACCTCCATCAGTCCGTGGACGAAAGAGTTGGCAAACTCGGTATTCTGCAATCAGGTAGCTATCGACCTAGCGAAAGCGGATCCTGCAATCTTTCGCTACGGATTCTTCCAATTGAATTACATCCTGCGTTTTTTTGTCCCTGGCTTGATCTTAGATTCGGCCCATCTCATACCGAAAGAGGATACCTCTTCTGCCATTTTTCTAACTATATCAAGGTATGGATATGATGCGACCTCCGGTCTCGGGACTACCATCAACGCGGACTTTTTCCTTGATTTTGGAATTATCGGAATGGTTTTCTGTCTATTTGGAATCGGTGTCTTCTTGAAGAAAATCGACTTGACGATATTCGCCAATTCCGGTATGGGCCAGTTATCAATAATGGTCGCCGCAATCGTAATAATAATGAGCGCCAATGTCGTATACTTACCACGCAGTGCATTACTTCCGGCATTGAGAAGTGCGATATACACGATAATCTTCCTATATATTCTGTCTTCAAAAAAGTCCAGCAGACCATGTTAAGTATACTTTTAATTTCCGGATCGCCTACATCTGACGGGGGTATCGGTAAATGGACGTTACATATCACGAACTATTTTTCCAAAATTAAATCCGTCCGAATCACGCTGATACCTGTGGAGAGAAAGAAATACCTCTGCCAGTTTTTTAAATATATTGACGATGTTTTTTATTATAGTCTACTCATAATCAGAATCTCAATTATTATAAAACGCAATAAGTTCCATATCATACACCTCTGTTCAAGCGCCTCAAAAGGCCTTATCAGAGACAAACTGATCATCAGAATGGCACATCGAAGAGGAATCAAGGTTGTCGTCCATTTCCACTTCGGTAGAATACCACAATTAAGACAGATTGGCGGAAGTGAATGGGACAAACTTTTGCAAGTTATAACCGAAGCAGATAAGACTATCGTGATGGATAAATTTTCCTACTCAGCACTGGTTTCTCACGGTTGTTCCAAAATCTCCTACATCCCCAATCCATTGGCAGACTCAGTTCTCAAACTGATTGATGAAAATAAAATAGACCATAATTCCACCCATTTAGTCTTTGTAGGACATGTTATCAAAACGAAAGGTGTTATAGAATTGGTTGAAGCTTGTAAAGACATTGACGACATCTCCCTGACAATCATCGGGGCATATTCCGATTCCATGAAAAACCAACTTCAATCCATCGTTCGCAGTCAGAAATTGGAAAATAATATCCGATTCACGGGAATATTGAGTCACCCTGACGTAATAAAGGCAATGTGTACAGCCGGGTTATTCGTGCTGCCAACCTACACGGAAGGGTTTCCAAATGTCATCATCGAAGCGATGGCTTGCGGTTGTCCCATTATTTCCACACCGGTAGGAGCCATTCCCGACATGTTAGACATCGACAGCTCCGCTCCCTGCGGAATATGCGTAGACGCACGAGATGTCGAACAACTACGCAACGCGATCATTTACTTACGCGATAACCGAGACAAAGCCCTGCGTTTAGGGGAAAATGCCTACAAAAGAGTCCGAGAACAATATTCCATCGAATCCGTGGGAAACCAATTACTCGATACATGGAGAATGACATAGTACCAAGATCGTCAATCCGACAAGGACACGAAATATAACTACATATGAACTGATATAAAGTTCTTGAAAGAAAACGCATTATATATAGTCTATATTTTTTCTAATTGACTATTTCGGAAAAAGCCACGAAAAGTCCGGTTTATGATCACTATTGCTGAACATTTTGCAGTTCATACGGGCAACCTCGCAAGAGTACTCGGCAAACACATCACCGATATAACGGAGACCAACAAACCCAAAAGATTCGACAAGGAGACTACATCGAAAAAGATGTATGGATTGGTTGTAATGTTACGATTCTATCGGGCATAACGCTCGAGTGAGGTTGCACCAATGCCGCAGGATCAGCCGTCAATCGAGATATTCCTCCCTCTTGCATTGCAGGCAGGAGCACCCACCCGATCAAATTCATTTGGAACATAGATGAAAGCATTCAACACGAAGAGATTCTGCATCTAAAAGCCGAAAGATATTCTCGTAAAGAACCGGAATACTTGTTCGAAAACACACGATTAAAGTCATAAAGTCATGTCTATATTCAAAGACAAGGTATTATTAATCACGGGTGGAACGGGGAGTTTTGGAAACGCCGTTCTGCGCCGCTTCATGGATTCCGACATCCGTGAAATCCGCATCTTCAGCCGCGATGAAAAGAAGCAGGACGACATGCGCCATGCGCTTCAAAATCCGAAAGTAAAGTTCTACATCGGTAATGTGCGCGATCGCTCATCGGTCGACATCGCCATGCGAGGCGTAGATTATGTTTTCGCGGCAGCAGCGTTGAAACAGGTTCCGTCGTGCGAGTTCTTTCCGATGGAAGCTACACGTACGAATGTCCTGGGCACAGGAAACGTACTGGACTCGGCCATCGAACATGGCGTCAGAAATGTCGTCGTGCTCTCCACGGACAAAGCGGCCTACCCAATCAACGCGATGGGCATCAGCAAGGCGCTGATGGAGAAAGTCGCCATAGCCAAAGGGCGCGAGCTGGGCGAAGGTGCGGCAACGACGATCTGCTGCACGCGTTACGGCAATGTCATGGCCAGCCGAGGCTCTGTCATCCCGTTGTGGGTTGAGCAAATGACCGACGGCAAGCCCATTACGATCACCGATCCCAACATGACCCGCTTCATGATGACCTTGGACGATGCCGTCGATTTGGTGCTCTACGCATTCGAGCACGGCCACAACGGCGATCTGTTCGTCCAGAAAGCCCCTGCGGCGACGCTGAGCACACTGGCCGAAGCGCTCAAACAACTCTACGCACAACTCGATCCGAAATACGGCCTTACGGAAGTGAAGGTAATCGGCACGCGGCACGGCGAAAAACTCTACGAAACACTCGTCACACGCGAGGAGATGGCCAAAGCAATCGACATGGGCGATTACTACCGCATCCCGTGCGACACACGCGACCTGAACTACGACAAGTTCTTCACCGAAGGCAATGAAGACGTCTCGAAAATTGAAGACTACCACTCACACAACACCTCGCATCTGGATGTCGAGGGAATGAAAAAACAGTTGCTCCGATTACGTTTCATCCGAGAAGATCTGGGTTTGTGCGACCGCGAAAAACCCCGTGAAATCCGATCGGAGTGACCGGCGTTCCGAAGCATTCGTATAAAAAACGACCGATCCGTATTCCTGGTATCTCTACTTTTCCGCACCGTTCGTAAAACACATCCAGGGTTCTCCGAAATTCGAACGATACGCAACCCGTACGACACCGGTCGTAAATCGTCGATTCCATCTATTCTTCGTCAATGAACATACTGATAACCGGAGCCCAAGGCTTCGTCGGGAGGAACTTGGCCTCCCAACTGAAAAACATCCGCGACGGTAAAGCAGGGAATTACGCCGTGAGCGGGAAGGAACTCTCCATCTTCGAATACGATCTGAACAGTTCGCCCGAAGAGCTGGACGACTACTGCCGCAAGGCGGATTTCGTCTTCAACCTCGCAGGAGTCAATCGGCCGAAAGATCCAACCGAGTTTATGCAGGGAAATTTCGGCTTCGCGTCAACGCTGCTTTCGATGTTGCGTAAACACGGAAACACCTGCCCCGTGATGATCTCCTCATCAATCCAAGCTGCTCTGGACAACCCCTACGGCGAATCGAAACGCGCGGGGGAACAACTCCTGTTCGACTATGCCCGCGAAACGGGAGCCAAGGTACTGGTATACCGTTTCCCGAATCTCTTCGGCAAATGGTGCCGTCCCAACTACAACTCGGTCGTAGCCACCTTCTGTCACAATATCGCCCATGACCTGCCCATCACGGTCAATGATCCGAGCATCGAGATACATCTCGCCTATATCGACGACGTGGTAGACGAACTGATCGCTGCCTTGTCAGGACGGGAACACCGCGAAGGAGACTACTGCTACATCCCCGGATCGCACCGTGTTACGCTCGGCAAGATCGCCGAACTGCTGCACGAGTTCAGGCGAATGCCCGAAACACTGGCGCTCCCCGATACGACAAACGGAGGTTTCGAGAAGAAACTCTACTCGACCTACCTTTCCTATCTGCCGACCGATCGTTTCGCTTACAATCTGAAAATGAACTGTGATCAGCGCGGCAGTTTCACCGAGATCATCCGCACCGCAGATCGGGGACAGGTTTCGGTCAATATCTCCAAACCGGGCATTACGAAGGGAGAACATTGGCATCACACCAAAAACGAAAAATTCGTCGTCGTACACGGACATGGCCTGATCCAACTGCGCAAAGTAGGAACGGATAAAAACGGAAATGCCTACCCCGTCGTCGGCTACGAAGTATCGGGAGAGAATATTCGTGTCGTGGAGATGATCCCCGGTTATACGCACAATATCATTAACCTCTCCGACACGGAAGAACTCGTAACGGTCATGTGGGCCAACGAATCGTTCGACCCGAAGAAGCCCGACACCTATTTCGAACCCGTAGAAAACGACTGAACGATCATGGACTTGAAACTCGATTATCCGAACATACGCTTTGCCGGTAACGGCAAACTCAAACTGTTGATTATCGTAGGTACCCGCCCCGAAATCATCCGCCTCGCCGCCGTCATCAACAAATGCCGCATGTATTTCGATTGTATTCTGGCGCATACCGGCCAGAATTATGACTACAACCTCAACGGTATCTTCTTCCGGGATCTCAAACTGAAAGAGCCCGAAGTCTACTTGAACGCTGTGGGTGACGACCTGGGTGCGACAATGGGTAATATCATCAACGCCTCCTACAAGCTCATGGTACAGACTGCCCCCGATGCGGTGCTCGTTCTGGGCGACACCAACTCGTGTCTGTCGGTCATCAGTGCCAAACGACTACACATCCCGATTTTTCACATGGAGGCCGGCAACCGTTGCAAGGACGAATGTCTGCCCGAAGAAACCAATCGCCGAATCGTGGACATCATCTCCGACGTGAACATATGCTATTCGGAACACGCACGGCGATACCTCGCCGAGAACGGACTCCCCAAGGAGCGCACCTACGTCACAGGTTCGCCCATGGCTGAGGTGTTGCACGACAACCTCGCCGCAATCAAATCAAGCGACATTCACCGGCGACTCGGTCTCGAAAAGGGAAAATACATGCTTCTTTCAGCGCACCGGGAGGAGAACATCGATACGGAAAAGAACTTTCTGAGTTTCTTCAATGCGATTAACACCCTGGCGGCGAAATACGACCTGCCGATTCTCTACTCATGCCATCCGCGAAGTCGAAAACGGATCGAACAGAGCGGTTTCGTGCTGGACAAACGGATCATCCGCCATGAACCGCTCGGTTTCCACGACTACAACTGTCTGCAAATGAACGCAGCAGCCGTTATCTCGGATTCGGGAACACTGCCCGAAGAGAGTTCGTTCTTCACCAGTATAGGACATCCGTTTCCGGCAATCTGCATCCGTACCTCGACCGAACGGCCCGAAGCGCTCGACAAGGGAGGCTTTATCCTGGCCGGTATCGATTCCCGCTCCCTGCTGCAAGCCGTCGAGACCGCGATGGCCATGGATCAAAACGGAGACTTCGGAATCCCCGTCCCTGACTACACCGACCGAAACGTCTCCTCGAAAGTCGTCAAGATTATTCAGTCCTACACCGCGCTGGTAAATAAAATGGTTTGGAGAAAAGAATAACATTGAACATACTGCATCATGAATACGATTTTACGCAATATTCCCTTTTCCCCGCCGGACATGACGACGTCGGAGGTATCGGAGGTATCGGAAGCCCTCCGTTCGGGTTGGATCACGACGGGTCCCCGTACCAAAGCTTTCGAGCGCCAGCTTTCGAATTATTGCCATACCGGAACAACCGTATGCCTGAATTCCGCAACAGCCTGCATGGAGTTGGCCCTTCGGGTGTTGGGCGTGGGGCCGGGCGACGAGGTCATCACTTCGGCCTATACTTATACGGCCACGGCGAGCGTGACGTGCCACGTCGGTGCGAAGGTCGTTCTGGTTGACACGGCTCCCGATTCGTACGAAATGGACTACG
>OJNP01001146.1_pt1 | contig 14334 bp, 11 predicted proteins | sample 1597921 | NCBI WGS metagenome assembly OJNP01 (sample SAMN01915213, study PRJEB22387) | human gut metagenome | isolation source: stool | host: Homo sapiens | place: USA | reverse complement strand
CAAAGGCCCCTACGCCGCTTCTGACCAATGCTTCACATACATAACCTCCAACTCCTCCGATTCCAAATACTGCCACACGGGCATTCTCCAGTTTATCCATCGCTTCTTTTCCAAGAAGAAGCTCAGTTCTCGAAAATTGATTCAGCATAATCTCTCCACTTTATCCTGTCCCACTACATTCTCTACCTGCTGTTCCTCTACTGCCTCGTCTCTTATCTGCATATTCTTATTTCCCGTGACATACGCAGCCCTGCATGCCAAGATCAGAAGCACGATAAACAGAAACCAGAGCCAGATTTTTCTTTTATTTTTTATGACTAACCGTTTCATAACCTGCTCCACTATTCTACTGTGCAGACGCGGATCAGGTTTGTTCTTCCCGGAATTCCAAGCGGTACACCACCGGCAAATACAATAGTGTCGCCAACTTTTACAAGTTTATGCTTCTGTGCTGCTTCGATTGCTCTCAGGCAAAGGATCTCAGAACTGTACTCTTCCTTAATCAGCATCGGGTAAACACCCCAGGACAGATTCAGCTGGCGAAGAACTCTCTCAGAGCTTGTACATGCACCGATCAGACATCCTGGTCTGTGTTTGGACATCATATGAGCTGTACTTCCGGATTTTGTCACTGCAAGGATTGCACTGGCCTTCAAGTCGATTGCGGTCAGACAGGTTGCATGTGCGATTGCATTTGTAATATCCGGATTCTCATTTCTGTCTGTTTTCTTAAAGATTGTATTGTAATCAATATTCTGCTCCATATGTTCTGCAATACGGCTCATCATCTGAAGTGCCTGTACCGGATATTTACCAGCTGCGGTTTCTCCTGAAAGCATAGTTGCACTTGTTCCCTGAAAAATCGCATTGGCAACGTCTGTAGCCTCTGCACGGGTTGGTCTCGGATGAGAGATCATGGAGTCAAGCATCTGTGTTGCTGTAATAACCGGTTTTCCTGCTGTGTAAACTTTCTGGATGATTTTCTGCTGGATAACAGGTACATATTCCGGCGGGATCTCAACACCCATGTCACCTCTGGCGATCATGATGCCATCTGCTGCTTCAATAATCTCGTCGATATTGTCAACGCCCTGCTGGTTCTCAATCTTTGCAATGATCTGAATCTCTTCACCGCCGTTTTCTTTCAGGATTTTTCTTACTTCGCGGATATCGTTTGCAGTACGTGTAAAAGATGCTGCAACGAAATCAAATCCTTCCTGGATACCGAAGAGAAGATCATCATGGTCTTTTTTACTGATGAATGGCATCTTCAGGTTTGCACCCGGAACATTGACACCCTTCTTGTCGCCAATCACACCTGCATTAATAACCTTGCAGACAATGTCCTTTCCTGCGATGTCCTGAACCTCCAGGTCTACAAGTCCATCATCAACCAGAATATGTCCGCCCGGCCGCACATCCTTATAAAGCTCTTTATAAGTAATGCTTACGCACTCATTAGTTCCTTCAATATCTTTATTTGTAAATGTAAAAATCTGTCCTTCTTCCAGAGAAACCTTGCCATCCTTGAAGCATCCAAGTCTGATCTCCGGTCCCTTTGTATCAAGAAGTGCTGCAACAGGTCTGTCATATTTCTTGCGAAGTTCTCTCAGTTTCTGGATACGGCCTCTCTGCTCATCGTGAGGTCCATGTGAGAAGTTGAAACGTGCTACGTCCATTCCCTCTCTCACAAGCTGCTCCATAACATCGCCCTTATCAGTAGACGGTCCCATTGTACAGATAATTTTGGTTTTTCTCATTTAATCTTTCCCTCCAAACTGTCAACTCAATTTTATCTATTTTATTCCTGTAAAATAATGTAATAAAATGTTACCTGTTTCTATAAATGAAAACATTAAATCAAATAAAAATTACCATTATTGAGACTATCTGTCAATATAGAATTTCGACTTATTTTTGTTGATATTTGACAAAAAAATAACATACTTTTGTTGCAAATATCACATATATTTTTACTGATCCGACAGTTGGAAAATTTTCACTCATTCTTATCAGAATCCAAAATCTGCATAGTCTTCCGGCAGAAATCTGTGGTAAATGATATGGCATCCTTCATCTTTAAAACAATAATAATAAGGATCTGATCCGTCATCAAAGCGGATCATCACATCAAACTCCTCGTTATCCATTGGTTCAGTAATGATTTTATCTGAATAAGAATGGAACAGTTCTTTAATTTCCTCTATCGTACATCCATGTCTGCCAACCAGTTCGATCAATGCCTTGATAAATTCATTCTCTTTCATATTATTATGTACATATTCGGAAGCTTTTTCCGAAACAGTGAAGCAGAAACGATCTCCTCTGTGTGATACTGCTACTTCACCAAATTTCTCCTTTATATAAGAAGGAAAATCTTTTAAAATCTCCATCATGCCTGCAGCATCCGTCTCATTGCCAAAGAAATGATTCAGGGAACTGAGCGGATAATAAAGGCTGATCTTCTCCTTCATATATCCAAGCTTCGCCTGTTCCTCTTTGATCACATCGATCAGACTGGTTTCTAATCTGTTATAGTTCATTTATTTTCCCTCCTGAAAATCTATCCTTTTGCTTTTTCTGGTTAATATTTTATCAGACATTGCCCGAAAATCAATGCATTTCTTTTTCAATTGTACGCCCGTCAAAACAATTTCAATGTTTTCTTTTTCATACAAAAATAAAGAGCTTGCGAAACTGTCCTTTTTTTCTCCCTCTGACAAATAACTCTGACTGGATAAAACAAAACAGATAAAACCAACCACTTCGTTGCTTTTTTAACCAAATAACTGCTTGATTCGGTTAAAAAAAACAGCGTTCCGAATATTATTTATATCCGAAACGCTGTCATTATTCCAATTATTTCATTATGTATTTAATCCCAATTCTTACGTCCGTAACGAAGTGTCACATCATATATTTCCTTCTGGAGTTTCTTTGTAAGATCTCTCTTCTTGATTCTCCACTTCCAGTTCATACCAACTGTAGATGGTTTATTCATTCGGAATCTGTTGTCCAGTCCCATATAGTCCTGCATTGGGATAACGCAGACACGCGCAGCACTGCGCATGATCAGACTAATGAAACATTTATACAGTTCTTCTTCCGGTGTTGCATGATCACACAGATAATCTCTCGCCAGTTTTCTCTCAGCTGCTGTGATGCTATTCCACCATCCCACGATAGTTTCATTATCATGGGTTCCTGTATACGCCACGCAGTTCTCCGGATAGTTATGTGGCAGATAATCACTGGCACATCCGGAATCTCTGGAGTCAAACGCAAATTCCAGAACCTTCATTCCCGGGAAGCCGCTCTCATATACCAGATGACGTACGGAATCTGTCATATATCCCAAGTCCTCTGCAATAACCTGCTTCCATCCAAGCGCCTGTTCGATCTTACGGAACAGATCAATTCCGGGACCCTTTTCCCAGTGTCCGCCTCTTGCATCTTTATCTCCGTATGGAATAGAGAAATATTCATCAAATCCACGGAAATGATCGATTCGCACAACATCATACAGTCTGAAGCAATAACTCATTCTGGAAATCCACCACTGATATCCTGTATTTCTGTGATAATCCCAGCGATATAACGGATTTCCCCATAACTGACCGGTTGCAGAAAATCCATCCGGAGGGCATCCTGCTACTGCCAGTGGTACATTATCCTGATCCAGCTGGAACAGCTCCGGATGCGCCCATGCATCAGCACTGTCCATTGCAACATAAATCGGAATATCTCCAATGATCTGGATTCCTTTTGAATTTGCATAGGATTTCAGTTTCATCCACTGCTCATAGAACTTAAACTGCATATACTGCTGGAATTCAATATCAAAATAGAGTTCTTCACGATAATAATCCATGGCATTGTTCCAGCGGAGTCTGATATCCTCAGCCCATTTGGTCCATTCTACACCTTCGAAACGGTCTTTTACTGCCATAAACAGAGCATAATCTGACAGCCACCAGCTGTTCTCTGCTACGAATTTCTGATAGTCAGGATTCTTGCTGATATCACTGTTCTCGTATGCTTTTCTCAGAAGAGGATAACGGCCTTTGTAGATTTTTTCATAATCTACCTCATCAGGCTTCTTTCCCCAGTTAACTTTCTCGCAGTCTTTCTTATCAAGAACTCCTTCTTCCACAAGTGTATCCAGATCAATAAAATATGGATTACCTGCAAATGTAGAGAAGGACTGATATGGAGAATCTCCATAGCTGGTCGGTCCCAATGGCAGAATCTGCCAGTAAGTCTGTCCGGCTTCCTTTAACCAGTCTACAAATTCATATGCACTTTTGGAAAAACATCCGATGCCATAGTCTGATGGAAGGCTGCTGATCGGCATTAATATTCCTGCTGCTCTTTTTCCCATGATTCTTGTCTCCTTCGCCATTCTTCACTTTTACCGCCTATACTTTATCTAGTGTACATATAAGCAGTTTTTCTATACCTTATGCGCAATTGTTTTTTTTATTATATCTATTTTTTGTGCAAATTGCAATACAACTTTCATGTTATCCATTTTTTCGTGAAAATTACTAATCATTGCTTATTTCTTTTCGTCATCTTCCATATTAAACACCAATCATTTCCACTTAGAGCATTGTCGTCAAGCGGATATTCGCAATCTGCTTCGCTACGCAGCTCTATACCGAATAACTGCTCCGCATTTCATCAGAAGGAGCTTATTTTTTATCCATATCAAAAACTTATAATTACAATGCAATATTTCTATTTTACGTTTCATTTCTGATATGATAGGATGTGTTCAGTTAAAAAATAACAAAGTAACACTCCAACTTATCTGTTGAGAAACGTTTATCATTAACTACCATCAGAAAATTTCTTATACAGATATCTTCGACATCTTAAGCTATACACATCAAAGACAAAGAAAGAGGTAAGAAAATGGAAGACAACAAATTATGTCTGGAAAAGCAGCCTTTAAACCAGGAAATGCTTGACAAAATCGATGCTTACTGGCGTGCAGCTAACTATCTGTCTGCCGGACAGCTCTATCTTCTCGACAATCCGCTTCTGAGAGAGCCATTAACTATGGATCAGATCAAGAAAAAAATTGTTGGTCACTGGGGAACTGTACCGGGACAGAACTTCGTTTATGCACACTGCAACCGTGTCATCAAACGTTATGACCTTGATATGATCCTGCTTTCCGGTCCTGGACATGGCGGAAACTTCATGATTGCCAACACCTATCTGGAAGGTTCTTACAGCGAAGTTTATCCTAACATCAGCCAGGATGAGGAAGGTATGAAGAAAATGTTCAAACAGTTCTCCTTCCCATGCGGAGTCCCAAGCCACTGCGCACCGGAAACACCTGGTTCCATTAATGAAGGTGGCGAGCTTGGTTACTCCATCGCTCATGCTTTCGGAGCTGTATTTGACAACCCGGATCTGATTGCAACTACTGTTGTAGGTGATGGTGAAGCTGAGACTGGTCCTCTGGCGACATCCTGGCAGTCCAACAAATTCCTGAACCCGATCACAGACGGTGCTGTACTTCCTATTCTTCACTTAAATGGATATAAGATCAGCAACCCGACTATCTTCTCCCGTCTTTCTCATGAAGAACTTGAATGCTTCTTCAAGGGCTGTGGCTGGAAACCATATTTCGTTGAAGGTGACGACCCAATGACAATGCACAAGAAGATGGCTGAAACAATGGACACAGTGATTGAAGAAATCAAAGCGATCCAGAAGAACGCCCGTGAGAACAATAATCCGGAACGTCCGGTATGGCCAATGATCATCCTTCGTACTCCTAAGGGATGGACAGGTCCTAAGGTTGTTGACGGACTTCAGATTGAAGGTTCTTTCCGTGCTCATCAGGTTCCGATCACTATGGAAAAACCGGAACATCTTGAACTTCTGAAGGAGTGGCTGGAAAGCTATCGTCCTCAGGAACTGTTTGATAAAAACGGACGCCTGATCCCGGAACTGGCTGAACTGGCTCCTAAGGGAAATGCACGTCTCGGTGCCAACCCACATGCAAATGGCGGACTTCTTCTGAAAGATCTTCGTCTTCCGGACTTCCGCGATTACGGTATTGAAGTACAGCCTGGCAAAACAAAAGCTCAGGATATGATCGAACTTGGCGGATACATCCGCGACATCTTCAAACTGAATGAAGAAAACAAGAACTTCCGTATCTTTGGACCAGATGAAAGCATGTCCAACCGTCTGTACAAAGTATTTGAATATCAGAAACGTGACTGGAACGCAGAAATGCTTGATACTGATGACTGCCTCGCAAGAGACGGACGTATTATGGACAGTATGCTCAGTGAGCATATGTGTGAAGGATGGCTGGAAGGTTACCTGTTAACAGGTCGTCATGGCTTCTTCGCAAGCTATGAAGCTTTCATCCGTATCGTTGACTCCATGGCAGCCCAGCATGCAAAATGGCTGAAAGTTTGCAATCAGCTTTCCTGGAGACAGCCCATCGCATCCCTGAACTTCATCCTGACATCCAACGTATGGCAGCAGGACCACAACGGATTTACTCATCAGGATCCTGGATTCCTGGATCACATTGCCAATAAGAAAGCAGACGTAGTTCGTATGTACTTACCACCGGACGCTAACTGCTTACTCTCCTGCTTCGATCACTGCATCAAGAGTAAGAACTATGTCAATGCAATTGTAGCTTCCAAACATCCAAGCTGCCAGTGGCTGACCATGGAGCAGGCTGTTAAGCACTGCACACAGGGTATCGGTATCTGGGAGTGGGCAAGCAATGACTGTGGTGAAGAACCAGACGTTGTTATGGCCTGCTGCGGTGATACACCTACACTTGAGATCATGGCTGCAGTTACTATCCTTCGTGATGAAATGCCGGAACTTAAGATCCGTGTTGTTAACGTTGTCGACCTGTTCAAACTGGAATCTGACCACAAACATCCACACGGCTTAAGTGACGCAGAATATGATGCAATCTTCACAAAAGATAAACCTGTCATCTTTGCATTCCATGGATATCCAACACTGATCCATGAGCTTACTTATGAGCGTCACAACCACAATATCTCTGTTCACGGATATCAGGAAGAAGGTACTATTACTACACCATTCGATATGCGTGTACAGAACCAGATTGACCGTTTCAATCTTGTAAAGGATGCCATCATGCATCTTCCACAGCTTGGAAACAAAGGTTCCTTCTTAATCCAGAAGATGAATGACAAGCTTGTTGAGCACAAACAGTATATTGCTGAATATGGCCAGGATCTGGAAGAGATTCGAAACTGGGAGTGGCATAAATAAATCCGTCTAACAGATGATAAATTCCTTATAAATATAATAAGTCATCAGGATTCACATCATGTGGATTTCCTGATGACTTTTCTATTTCAGCGGTTCTGTTCTTTCCGTTCTGCCAAAAACTTCTGGAATGCTTTAGATGCAATACTTTGAGGATATTCTGTATCATGGATCAGAATAATGCTTCTCTCCGGAAGTGTTTCATTTACATCTATCTCAAAAACCTTTCCGGATTCCAGATCATCTCCGGCAAATTCTTCTGGCAGGAATCCGATTCCCATATTATACCGTACTGCCGGGAGAATCATATCTGTAGTCGCCAGCTCTACATCCGGCGAAAACTGCAGTCCATTTCTTGAAAAATACTCATTCAAAAATCTCCTGCTGATTGCCTCGGAAGTCAGGCTGATCCATGGATAGGCTGAAAGTTCCTCCAACGAAGTCTTCCTCCCCTTCAGCTCCGCAAAACGACTGCCTCCGATCAGAATTTCCCTATACTTTCGCACTACTTTCATTTTCAGTGGCTCTGCTAACTGTAAAGAAGCAGATACAACTGCAAGATCTACTTTACCCTCTTTTAAGGCATTTACAGAATCTGTAGTGCTGTTATTAAGAATTTTAAAATGCACATTCGGGTATTGAATATTAAAGTCTCTGACTGCCTCGAACAAATAACAGTGCAATGCTGTCTCTGTTGCACTGATATAAATGGTCCCGTTCTCAAGGCTGATCAGATTATTAAGATTATCCTCGGCTTTGAAAAACTGAGCACAGCCTGCTGCTACATACTGATAGAAAATCTTTCCCTCAGGAGTCAGTTTCATGCCACTTTTGCTTCTGGTAAACAGTCTGCACCCTAATATATTTTCCAGATTATGTATCGTCCTGGTCACAGCCGGCTGGCTGGTCTTTAATACTGATGCTGCCTTTGTCAGATTCTCATATTTTGATACGTAATAAAAAACTTTATAATATTCAAAATTTGCGTTCATTCTGTTCTCCGTCTGTCATTGTCTTATGTACAGTAACATATTTTACGCGCCTATTCTATCACAATTCTTTTTTCTGTACAATCTGATATGTCCAGAGTGTGTATTACTATTATCAAAAATAATCTCGCTTTCTTCATTGCGTTTTTTTGCACAATACAATATAATAATTTCAGAGTTTATTTATGCAAAAAGACGAAAGGATGTACATATGAAACACAAAAAAGACTGGTATAAAGATCTGGTGATCTACCAGATTTACCCAAGAAGTTTTAAAGATGGCAACAATGATGGAATCGGTGATCTGAAGGGAATGATTGAGAAGCTGGATTATCTGAAGGAGCTTGGCATCAATGCAGTATGGATGTCTCCTGTCTATGCTTCTCCGAATGTGGATAACGGTTACGATATTTCTGATTACTTCGCGATCATGGAAGAATTCGGAACTATGGAAGACTGGGATGCTTTCCGCGACGGTGCACATGAACGAGGCATCGCCATTATCATGGATCTGGTCCTGAACCATTCTTCAGATAAACATAAATGGTTCCTAGAATCAAAGAAATCCCGCAATAATCCTTACAGTGATTACTATATCTGGCGTGATCCTGCACCGGACGGAGGCGCACCCAACTGCTGGATGTCCGTATTTGGCGGAAGTGCCTGGGAATATATTCCTGAACGTGGACAATACTATCTCCATTTCTTTGCTAAAGAACAACCGGATCTGAACTGGGATAATCCGGAAACTAAAGAGAAAATTTTTGATATTATCCGTTTCTGGAATGAGAAAGGTGTTGACGGATATCGCATTGATGCCATCAGTTATCTTGACAAAGGACTGGACGGACGTGCAGATATGAATGAACCCATTGGTACTGTAGCGTGTGTAAATCTGGAGGGAACCCACCGCTACATCCGTGAAATGGTTGCAGAAACAATGACTCCCGACAATCTGATGAGTGTAGGAGAAGTTAATATCAACAATGAACAGGATGCCATCAACTATTCCAGCGCAGCAAGCAAAGAATTTAACATGGCTATTCCATTTGTTCCTCCGATTGTTGAAATCCAGACATGGTCACCTGAGAAAATGAAACGTGATCTTAAGAAAGATTATGAAATCCTGAAAAAAGATGGATGGTGGGCAAGATTTTTAAGTAATCACGACAAACCGCGTCAGGTTTCCCTTTACGGAAATGACAGAGAATTCTGGTCAGAATCTGCAAAAATGCTGGCATGTTATCTGCACACACTTCCCGGTACCCCCTTTGTTTTCCAGGGCGAAGAATTGGGAATGACCAATGTTGCCTTCCCGTCTATCGATGATTACGATGACATTGATACCTGCAATTACTATAAAACCATGATCGAACAGGGAACTTCTCCTGAAGAAGCACTGGCAGAATCCAGAAGTATCAGCCGTGATAATGCAAGAACGCCTATGCAGTGGAACGACAGTCCAAACGGCGGATTTTCTGAGCATACTCCGTGGCTGGGTGTCAATCCAAACTACAAACTCATTAACGCAGAAAGCCAGATGAATGATGACTGTTCTGTTTTCAGATTCTACCAGAATCTCATCGCACTGCGTAAGAAACATCCGGTAATGGCTCATGGAGATTTCAAACTCTGCTGCCCGGAAGATGGTCCGATAATTGCCTATACCAGAAGTTATCAGGATGAAACATGGCTGGCAGTGCATAATTTCTCTGCATCCATGCAGAAATTCCATTATGGCGCTGAAGATATTGAATTACCGTGCAACACTCCAATAATCGTTTCCAATTACGGCGAAAACGAAGTTGAATACGGAATTGGAACACTTGTACTCAAACCTTACGAAACCGTAGTATTCCAGTTACATTAAGCAATTTCATCAATACAGACAGTAAAAAGCAGAACCATTGAATCACATCCCTCAATGGTTCTGCTGCTTTTGTGTATTTGTTTTTCATTTATTTGACTGCCATTACTTTGCATTTCTTTTTGTAAAATGCAATACCATATTTCAAAATATGCTCTACTCCCTCTTCCAGCAGTTGATCCTCGTATCGTCTGTCTTCTATCTGTTTTAATGCGTCTTCACTGACAGCTTCCAGATTCCCTGTTTCGGCATATTTTATTTCTATAATGATTCCTGTTTCCTGATCTTCTGTTTCTATCAGAATATCACTGTATCCATCACCCGATTCTTTATTTGATGACACACTCCAGTTCTGCTGAAATCCAAGAATTCCAAGTAAAATCCCATGATAAAAATTCTCTTTCATCTGTTTTTTTACAAAGGTATCCCGAATACTGATGGTCCTTTTCAGATAATTGTTCAAACTTTGTTCTACCACTTCGGAATTTCCATCTTTTAGTGCATTACAGAATTTTTCAAGTGCTTCTCCATTCTCAGAAACAGTTTTCTTAAAATATTCCATAATCTGTGTCAGAAAAATATTACGTATTTCCATATTAGGAATGGTAAGCATGAACGTATTTGCATCTTTTCTTCCAGTCTGTGTGAGATATCCCGTAGTAAAAAGAACACTCCATAGGTTTTCAATCGAAGCATACATATCCTGATATGTCAGTTCCTGATGAATCTCCTTTACAATTGTTTCTCCTGCTATCAGTTTCTCAATTTCCTTTCTGACCGTTCCCTTATCAGTCTCCTGAATAAAGCGTTTCACCGCTTCATTACTGCTAGTATTAGACCAGTAATTCTGTGGCTGCGCCATATTGTTTATACGCAATTCATCACAATAATTTATCACATCCCAGGGACAGTAAACCTCTACATTTCCAAACCGATATCCGTCATACCACATTTTTATTTCATCATAATGCTCAGAAAGTTCATAATATTCCAATATATTCTTTACATCACTGTCCGTAAATCCAAAATATTCATCAAACTGTACATCTGCCACTGACAAAACTTTCAGATTATTTAATCCTGTAAAAATACTCTCCTTTGAGATACGCATGCAGCCTGTAAGCACAGCAAACTTCAGACTGTCATTTGTTTTTAATGCATTTTCAAACAAGTTACGGATCAGCAGAGTCATTGAATTGTAATATCCCAATTCAAATGCTTTCGCCAGAGGCACATCATATTCATCAATCAATAAGATAACTTTCTGACCATGATGTTTCTCCAGAAGTTCTGACAGAATCCTCAGACTGCTGCACAGAACAGATTCCTTCATATCCGGCAGAAGCAATGATTTGAACGCATCCTTATCATATTCTGTCAAACGTTCACTTTCCAGTAAATACTGGAATCTACGCGCCTCGCCATTCACAATCTGAATTGCCATATCACATGCTTTTTCATAAGTTTGCGCACTGATACTCTTCAGGGAAATAAAAATCACAGGGAACTTTCCCATGTATTGTTCGCAAAGATAAACTTCTCTGGAAATTCTTGTTCCTTTAAAGCAGTTCTTATCACCGTTTAATTCAAAGAATGCTTTCAGCATACTCATATTCAATGTTTTACCAAATCTTCTCGGACGTGTAAACAGATTCACCTCCGCCCAATTATCCAGAAGTTCTTTGATAAGCATCGTTTTATCTACATAGTAGAAATCTTCCGCCTGAAGCTTTGCGAAATTTTCTATTCCTATTGGAAGTTTCTTTTTAATTTGTTTCAATAGACACACTTCCCTTTATATTTGATATATTAAACTCTAACTTTCATAAAGTGTAGCATATTGTTATTGAATTCGTCTATCAAAATTTCTTTACATTCCATAATGTTTCTATTAATACTGGAGCAAAAATAGAGATTGCCAGCTATTTAATAACCACTGACAATCTCTATTTTTTATTTTATCAATCAGATCACTCTGAAATCTCGACAACTATTCATATGACAGAATGTCACTCTTTAGCAGTTTAACAAGAGAAATCTTTCATCCAATCGGCTCGAAGTCTACAGCTCCATGTTTACACAATGGGCAGATATAATCTTCCGGAAGTTCATCACCTTCGTAGATATATCCACAGACTTTACATACAAATCCTTTCTTACCTTCTGTTTCAGGTTTCGGTTTTACATTTTTCTGATAATAGGTGTAGCTCATTGTCTCCTGGTCACTTACCACGCGGGCTTCTGTTACACTGCAGATGAACATTCCATGGGTTCCCAGGTCTACATACTGCTCTACTTTCAGAGACATAAATGCGTTGATATATTTATCCAGGAATATCAGTCCGTTATCAGAACGATTCACCTTCTGTCCCGCAAATTTATCCACGCTTCTTCCACTCTGGAAACCAAACTGTTCAAATACAGAGAACGGAGCTTCTACAGAGAGACAGTTTACATTCATCACCCCTGTCTGCTTGATAACATGGTGAGAATAATTTGTCTTATTGATATTAACTGCAACACGGAACGGAGAGTCTGTCAGCTGGGTAACTGTGTTGACAATCAGTCCGTTATCCTTCTTACCGTCATTTGATGTCACTACATAGAGACCATAACCAATGCGGAATAATGCTGTCATGTCATTTTTATTTGCCAGTTCATCATTCTTTGCAATATATTCCTTACAAAGCTCGGAAGCCATCGCTTCCATTTGATCTCTGTTTTCCTGATTTACTGCGGACATGATCTTCACTGTGGTGTCCAGCCAGTTGATCTTCTTGCATTCAGAAAGCATATTTTTCATTACTTTTGCTGCCAGAGGTGCCCAGGAACCGTTTTCAATAAGGCCCACTGTGCGGTTCTGGAAATTATGCTCTGCCAGACGGGTAATAAAGTCATTCATAAACGGATAGATTCCTGCATTATAGGTAGTTGTTGCCAGTACCAGCTTACTGTAACGGAATGCATCACTGAGTGCCTGAGACATATCATCTCTTGCCAGATCATAAACAACTACTTTCGGACATCCCTTGCTCTTTAATTTCTCCACAAACTGATTGACTGCTTCTTTGGTATGTCCGTATACAGAAGTATATACAACTACGATTCCTTCTTCCTCCGGTGTGTAAGAGGACCAGGTATCATAGAGGCTGATATAATGTCCCAGATTTTCTGTAAGTACCGGACCATGTAACGGACAGATGATCTGAATATCCAGAGTAGCTGCTACTTTCAGAAGTCTCTGTACCTGTGCGCCATATTTACCAACAATACCGATAAAGTATCTTCTTGCTTCATCATCCCAGTTTTCTTCCACATCCAGAGCACCAAACTTACCAAATCCATCTGCTGAAAAAAGAACTTTATCTGTGCTGTCATAAGTCACCATAACCTCCGGCCAATGTACCATTGGCGCAAATACAAAAGTAAGATTATGATTTCCCAGACTCAGTGTAGAACCATTCTCTACTTCCAGTTTCTGCCCTTCCAGATCCAGTCCGAAGAAATTCTTGATCATTACAAATGTCTTCGCATTGGCTACTACTGTAGTGCCGGGATATACTTCCAGAAAGTTCGCTACATTTGCTGCATGGTCAGGCTCCATATGCTGAACGATCAGATAGTCCGGCTTACGTCCGCCCAGTGCCTGTTCAAGATTATCCAGCCATTCATGTTTGAAATTGGCATCTACAGTATCCATAACTGCAACCTTGTCATCCAGAATCACATAGGAATTATATGCCATTCCGTTTGGCACTGCATACTGTCCCTCAAACAAATCTACCTGATGGTCATTAACTCCGACATATTTAATGGTATCTGTAATCTTCATATTTCTGCCCTCAATTCTTTCTTTATAGTATATCGTCTGTCCGTTACTATTCAGCAATCTGCTGTCACTCAACGTTAATAAGTTATAGTTGCTATGCATTCTTAATTTGTTTATGTTTTTATATTATACTATTTTAATCCAATTTTCAAGTCCTTTTGGTAATTTTTTTCATTTATTTATGATGTTTTCCATATCGTCAGGCGGATACTCGCAATTGAAACAGGGTACTTACCTATAGCAATCCTCGTAAATAATGTGTCACAACCATCAGAGTGTAAAATACTGCGTCAGATATTTTTGTCGTGCGTCAGCACGCCTGCAGATATCTTCCTTGTCTTTCGCACTCTGCTGAACTG
>OJNP01001141.1_pt1 | contig 14369 bp, 13 predicted proteins | sample 1597921 | NCBI WGS metagenome assembly OJNP01 (sample SAMN01915213, study PRJEB22387) | human gut metagenome | isolation source: stool | host: Homo sapiens | place: USA | reverse complement strand
CGCCATCTACGTGATCGAGGCGAACCCGCGCGCGAGCCGTACCGTGCCGTTCATCTCCAAGGCGACGGGTGTGCCGCTGGCCCGCTGTGCCGCCCGCATCATGGCCGGCGCCGCTCTGAGCGACCTGGGCCTGCCGGATGATCGTCGCAAGCTCGATTACTTCTGCATGAAGGAAGCCGTGATGCCGTGGGGTCGCTTCCCCGGTGCCGAGGTCATCTTGGGGCCCGAGATGAAGTCGACGGGCGAGGTCATGGGCATCGCCAAGAGCTATCCCGAGGCGTACGCAAAAACGCAGCTCGCAATCGATTACCAGCTGCCGACGCCCAAGGACGGCCGCGTGTTCATCTCGGTGTGCGACCGCGACAAGCGTCATATCCTGAGCCTTGCGCGCATCCTGCGCTACCTGGGATTCGAGATCGTGTCCACCGAGGGAACCGCGCGCGTGCTGCGCGGCGGCAATGTCCCGTGCGAGATTGTGGGTAAGGTCGGGGCCTCGAGTTCGGAGGACGGTGGTTCCTCGATCCTCGACCTCATCGCCGGCGGGGAAATCGCGTTCATCGTGAACATCCCCTACGGCCCGGGTTCGCGCGGTGACGGCTACGTGCTTCGCACCGAGGCCGTGCGCCGCGGGGTGACCTGCCTGACGGCGCTTTCCGCCGCTAACGCGTACATAGCTGCGCTCGAGGCCCGTCAGTCGGGCGACGGCATGGAGGTCGTGGCGCTGCAGGACCTGGCGTAGGCCGCGGCGGCAAAGTCGCCGGTGCGGTAAGCGTTGCGGGCCGGTTTCATAGTGCGGGGGAGGGGTCTTCCTCGAGGAGGGGTGCTTCGGGCTCAGGGCCGGGCACCCCTTTTGCATGGCGAGGTCGCGTTTGCCTTAAATGTGAAGATGTGGGTTAAAACCGGTCATATCGAGTCACTTTACAAACCGCTGACAGAAAAAAATTGGGGGGGGTTGCTTAGGCTCTTTGGGAGCGATTCGAAGGAACGGTGCGAAAAGGGGAACGTCTCTTCATCAATAAAGTAACGACATGATAGCTCTGGCAGCTCAACGAACCTCTTGAGTTGAGCGTGTGAAAGCCGCTTGAGCTGCGCCCGCTCGCAAGCCCCTCATCTGCGACGATAAAAACCCAGGCACAGGCTCTAAAAGTGACACCCCTGACACAAATTGATAGCTGCCAGGTAGAGATAAGGTGTTATGGTTCTCGGGTGCAAGTCAGGCTGGATGACGTGTGTAGATGCGAATCTGGCCTCCCCATGCGGGCGCGCGCTGAGCGTCCGCCGCAGTGCGGAGGCCGCGGCGCAGGCGTCCATCCTGGGGCAGATGCGTATTTCGGGGAGGTGCGCCAACATGAGCAAACGAGTCCGGGTCAATATTCCGGGTGTCCGGGTCAACGAGACCGGTTGCCGCGTGCTGCGCATCATTGCCGAGCGCTCCGGCTGTGAGCACGGCCGCCGCTGCGCCGAGGTTCAGCTCGCCCATCGCGATATCGCCCAGGCCGCCGCGGTCAGCGTTCCGACGGTGATTCGAACCCTCGCCGCGCTGCGCGATTGCGAGCTCGTCATCGTTCGCGACAACGTTCAGCCCAACGGTGCCCGCCTGCCGAACGGCTATGAATTGACCGCATTGGGCCTGGAGGTCATCCGCATGGCCGAGGAACTCGGGACCTTCGCGGAATAGCGCCTCCAATCGCGTGTGAAATGGGCTGAGAGCGGTCTCCCCCTCGTGCCAGTAGGTATACTAAAGCCACTACCACCGCGACTCCCTGGAGGCACCATGGAAACCACTGCAACTGAAAAGGCCCCGCTCGTCGGTATCATCATGGGCTCTAAGTCCGACCTTCCCGTCATGGAGGGCTGCACCGCCGAACTTGAGCGCCTGGGCGTTCCCTACGAGCTGGTCATTGCCAGCGCGCACCGCAATCCCGCGCAGGTGCACGAGTGGGCGGAGACCGCTGCCGACCGCGGCATCAAGGTGATCGTGGCGGCTGCCGGCAAGGCCGCGCATCTCGGTGGCGTCGTTGCCGCCTTCACCCCGCTGCCGGTCATCGGCGTGCCCATGAAGACGAGCGACCTGGGTGGCCTGGACTCCCTGCTCTCCATGGTGCAGATGCCCTCCGGCGTGCCCGTGGCCTGCGTTGCCATCAATGGCGCCAAGAACGCGGCCATTTTCGCCACGCAGATCCTCGGCGCCACCATGCCCGAGTATCGCGAGGCCATCGCTCAGCTCAAGCGTGAGATGGCGGAGGCGTAGAGGCATATGGCGAGCGAAGGGGGAAAGCACTTCAAACCTAAAGGCCAGCCCGCGCCCGGCCCCGGTGGGGTTCAGGCGCCGCGACCGGTGAGCTCGCGGCCCGTTCCCCCGTCGCCGTACGCGCGTCCTGTGCACGGTGCGCAGGCCGCCGGCGGGCAGCGTCCGGTCCAGGCCGTGCGTCCCATCCAGGGTGCGAGTTCCATCCAGGGCGCGCGACCTGTGCACGGTGCGCAGGCGGACGCTTCCGCTTTGTCCGCGTATCGCGCGCCTCGGGGCGGTAAGTCCGGACGTTCCGGCAAGCGCCGCGGCAACGTGCTCTCCAACATCCTGATTGCGGTGGGCGTGGCGTTGCTTCTCGTGGCGGGCGGCCTGTTCGTCAAGGCGCAGATCGGCTACAAGAAGGCCAATGATTACTACAACGGCATCGCCGAGATGGCCGTGAAGGATTCCTCGGGCGAGGACGGCATCCCCCAGATCGATTTCGACGCGCTCAAAAAAGAGAGCGACGATATCGTGGGTTGGATCTACGTCCCCGGAACGCGCATCAATTACGTGGTCGCGCAGGGCGAGACGAACAACACCTACCTGCGTCATCTGCCCAATGGCGAATACAGCGAGAACGGCACCATCTTCATGGACATGGACGGCACCGCCCCGGGTATGGTCGACCAGCAGACCACCCTGTACGGTCATCACATGAACGACGGCGCCATGTTCGAGCCCATCGATGCGAGCATGGACCAGAAGGTCTTCGACATGTTCAAGAAGGTCTACTACATCACGCCCGAGATGACCTACGTCCTCAAGCCGATGTTCACCATGCAGGTGCAGGACGATTACGTGGACGCCCGCCGTACCAATTTCGATAGCGAGAAGGCCTTTACGCAGTACCTGCAGGCTTCCCTCGCCCAGGCGAAGGCAAGCGCGAAGGATGCCGCCGCCGAGGTGGAGAAGGCCGACAAGGTCCTCACCCTCGTGACGTGCGCCGGCCAGATCATTCCCCGCACCACCCGCGCCGGCATGGTGTGCCGCGTGGTCGACACCATTCCAGCCCAGTAAGTCTCAATTGGGGGAGCCTCAATTGGGGTCAGGGTCTCAAATGGGGCCGGGTGCGAATTGGGGACACATGTTGGCCTCAATTGGGGACGGGTACAAATTGAGACATGTTCGCGCCGGCTGGCCGGGGATGCTTTCCCGCTGGCCGGTGCGCTATTTATAGTCAAGGCGATGTCCCGTGCGCGCCTGTTCGCGATTGGGCATTGCCGGAAAGAAAGGATCGACCATGGCAGATATGCCTTCCATCGACGCTTGGCTGCGTGAGGCCAAGGCCGACCCGAGCTTCCGCGCATGCGGAATGTATCTGATTCACAACGGAACCGTGCGCGAGACGCCTAAGGCCGAGGCCCGTGGCATCGAGACCGATGGCGTCCAGCCCGGCGACAAGGTCACCGGCATGGTGTTCAGCTACGACGAGGCCAAGGTGGCCGCCGCCGTGGAAGAGGCGCGCGTTTTGCCGGGCATTGGCTACGTGCGCGTGTGGTTGAACTCCGGCGAGCTCGTCGTGGGTGACGACATCATGCTCGTGCTCATCGGCGGTGACATTCGCCCGCGCGTGATCGACGGTCTGCAGCATTTGGTTGCGACCATCAAGAACACCTGCGTCGTGGAGCGCGAGCTCTCCGAGTAGCGGGTCGCGACGGTTTTTCGGGCCGCTTGTGGGCCCGGATTCTGGTCGCGATTTGCCATCCTGTTACAGCGCGGCAAATCACGACCATTTTTTATGCGCTGCGATTAGAAAATGGTCGCAAAATGCCATGGTGCTGGAGCGTGGAAAATTACGACCATTTGTCACGTGGGATAGCTAGAAAAATGGTCGAGAAATGCTGCACTGTCGTAGCGAGGCATTTCTCGACCAGTTCATAGGGGAAAAGTCCGAAAAAATGGTCGCAAAATGCCTCGCTGTTGCAGCTTGGCATTTTGCGACCAAAATCCCGTCTGAGAGAGGCGCCCGTATCTGGCAGATCGGCGCCCGTGTCCGGCAGAGTGTCTACCTTGGGCGCGTAACCGCTTTCGGCCGGCGCCCGGCGCGCGGCGCGAGCTTGGAGCCCGTGCCCGCCCCGACGTCCGCTTACGCCGCCGGCTTGGGGGAGTCCACGCGACTCGAGCTATCCGGGTGGATCGTCATGGTCTGGAAGCGGTTTGCCATGTAGTCGTTATCGAAGTGCTCGGCGTAGAACTCCTCGACCGGGGAGCTGGGCTGAATGCCGCTCACGCGGCAGAACCAGCAGTCGAGCGCCTGGAGCGTCATGACGCCGTTCACCAGCATGAGGGCGGCGACTACGGTGGTCAGCGAGTAGCGCATCTTCCACGGGATCAGGTTGATGAGCTTGAGCAGGCGCGGCAGGCAGACCTTGATCCAGAACAGACCGAGGGTGCCCCACATGAGCATGAACGGGGTGGACGTGCGTCCGGCGAACAGGATCGCCATGGGATCGGGGATGCCGGGCAGCAGTTCGTAGGAGTACGCCCAGGCGATCGCGCCGAACGAGGTCTGCATCCACCAACCCACAGCAGCCTCGAACACGCCGCCAATCAGGGCGCTGACCAGGAAGATCAATACAAAACCGCGCTTATAGAATCGGTTGAGGGCAACGGTGAGCAGCACGGCGCCAAAGCCGTAGATGGGGCTGAACGGGCCGAACAGAAGGCCGGCTCGATCCTGGTACGCGCCCGGATCGACCCACACCATATGGAAGATGACCTCGATGATCAGGCCGAGTACGCAGCAGACCATGAAGACCCAGAACAGGTTGAAGAAGTTGAGCTTGATATAGCCCTCGCCCGTGAGGTCTCGGCCCAGCATGCCCTCGGCGGCCGCCTCGCGGTCCTCGAGATCGCGCAGGCGACGCTGTAGTTCGCGCTCCTGGCGCAGCGTGGGGTCGATCGTGGCAGAGAGTGCCGTGAGGATGCCCAGCTGGATCATGGGGCGGATGAGGTGCACGCCGATGCCCTGGAGCATGACGTCGATCAGGATCTGTGCGACCGTCATTACGATGAGGGCGTATGCCCAGCGGCCCGCGTCGCGGCGGTAGCTCTTCATGAGCGTCCAGCCGAAGATGATGAGCGCAACCGAGGCGACGAACGCCAGGACGGAGCCGATCGCCGTCATGGTGACGGTAAGGGTGAGGTTGGAACCGATGAGGACGGATTCCTGGCCGAGCACCAGTCGATAGACCATGATGCCAAAGTAGGCTCCCATAAGCGGCAGCGCCACGACGCCGTCGAGCGCGCACAGGGCGCCATACACGCGCACGATGAGCGGGATGGCTTTGCGCTGGTCGGCGGTGGTGTTCTTGGGATCGAGATCGTTGCCCGGAAGGTCGTAGTCAGGGTTCGTGGTGGCCGCGCGGCTTGTTGGGTCGCTCACAGATGCTCCTTGCTCGCAAAATGGCACAAACCGAATATTTTTTCATAGTACCCGTTTTGGCCGAACGTACTCCCGCGCCGCCATACCTCAATTCAGGGACAGTCCCTAAATTGAGGTGGAGGTGTTTCAAATCGAGGCGCGGCCGTCAAAGCAAAGGGCCCGCCGACCGCATGGGTCGACGGGCCTTGAGTTTCGCGTTTGGCGCGCGGGCGCGCGCGGCGCGGGGGCGTGCGCAGAGCGCTTGCCGGCATCCGCGGCGACTTACTCGCCCAGAAGCGCCTTCTTCATGGAAGCGGCGGCCTTCTTGCCGGCGCCCATGGCGAGGATGACAGTGGCGGCACCGGTCACGATGTCACCGCCGGCCCACACCTTGGGGTTGGAGGTGCGGCCATCCTCATCGGCTTCGATGAGGCCCCAGCGGTTGAGCTCGACGTCGGCGCAGAGCTTGGCGAAGGGGTTCGCCATGGTGCCGATGGCGGTGATGGCCACGTCGCAGGGAATCTCAAAGGCGGAGTCGGCCACAGGGACCGGGCGGCGACGGCCGGAGGCGTCGGGCTCGCCGAGTTCCATGCGCTCCAGCTTGACGGCGGACACAAAGCCGTCCTCGCCCTTGATGAACTCGAGCGGGTTGACGAGTTCGAGGATGTGCACGCCCTCTTCCTTGGCGTGATGGACCTCGGCCAGGCGCGCGGGCATCTCGGCCTCGGTGCGGCGGTAAGCCAGCGTCACGCTGTCGGCGCCCAGACGCAGAGCGGTGCGGGCGGCGTCCATGGCAACGTTGCCGCCACCGAACACCACGACGTTCTTGCCCTGGCGGATCGGGGTGTCGTAGACGGGGAAGTCGTACGCGTGCATGAGGTTGGTGCGGGTGAGGTACTCGTTGGCGCAGTACACGCCGGGCAGGTTCTCGCCCGGAACCTTGAGGAAGCGGGGGAGACCGGCGCCCACAGCGAGGTACAGGGCGTCAAAGCCCTCCTCGTTGAAGAGCTCGTCGGCGTCGAACAGGCGGCCGGCGACGGAGTTGTACTCGAACTTGACGCCGAGCTGCTCCAAGCCGTCGATCTCGCGCTTGACGATCTTCTTGGGCAGGCGGAACTCGGGGATGCCGTAGGTCAGCACGCCGCCGCCAGTGAAGAAGGCCTCGAACACGGTGACGTCGAAGCCCTCACGGGCGAGCTCGCCGGCGCAGGCGATGCCGGAGGGGCCGGAGCCCACGATGGCGACCTTCTTACCGTTCTTGGGCTTGCACACCGGAGCGCGGCCGACCTCCTCGGCCATGTCGCCCACCATGCGCTCGAGCTGGCCGATGGCCACGGCCTCGCCCTTGCGGCCGAGGATGCACTTGCCCTCGCACTGGTTCTCCTGCGGGCACACACGGCCGCAGACGGAGGGCAGCAGGTTGTCGCCCTTGATGGTCTCGAGCGCGCCGGCCCAGTCCTCGTCGCGGATCTTGGAGATGAAGCCGGGGATGTTCACGCCGACGGGGCAGCCCTGCATGCACAGGGGCTTCTTGCAGTCGAGGCAGCGGTTGGCCTCGGCGATGGCGTCTTCCTTGGTGAAGCCCGTGTCGACCGGGCGGAAATCGCACGCGCGCTCAGCGGCCGGCTCCTCGTTCGGAGTGGTGCGGGGAGCGCCGATGTTCGGGCGATACTTTTTTACTTCTGACATGCGCAGGCCTCCTCATGACGCTTGGTGGAAACGGCCTCTTCGCCGCGGTAGCTGGCCTGGCGCGCGGCCAGGTCGTCCCAGTCGACAGCGCTGGCGTCGAAATCAGGACCGTCGACGCAGGCGAACTTGGTCTCGCCGCCCACCTCGACGCGGCAGCAACCGCACATGCCGGTGCCGTCGACCATGATGGGGTTGAGGCTGGCGATGATCGGGATGTTGTGCTCGTGGCAGGTGAGGGAGGAGAACTTCATCATCGGCACGGGGCCAACGCAGAAGGCGTGGTCGATGGAGTCGGTCTCGCACAGGCGCGCGAGCGGCAGGGTCACGACGCCCTTCTCGCCCATGGAGCCGTCGTCGGTGGTGACGAACAGGCCGGCGAGCGGCAGCGCGTCGAACTGCTCGTGCAGGATGAGGAGGTCCTTGGTGCGGGCGCCCATGATCACGTAGACGTTCTTGCCCTGCTCGCAGAGCATGCGCGCCACGGGGTAGGCGATGGCGAGGCCCACGCCGCCGCCGATGACGGCCACGGAGTCGCCCTCGACCTCGGTGGGCTGGCCCAGCGGGCCGGTGATGTCGCGGATGAAGTCGCCCTCGTTGAGCTCGGAGAGGCACTGCGTGGTCTTGCCCACCACCATGAAGATGAACTCGATCCAGCCCTCCTCCGCATTCCAGTTGGCGAAGGTGAACGGCACGCGCTCGCCCGTCTCGTCGATGCGCACCATGAGGAACTGGCCGGCGTGAGCCTTCTTGGCCATCCTCGGGGCGTGGACGCGGAACTCGAAGACCTTTTCCGAGAACTGCGTCTTCTTCAGGATTTCAAACATAGAACCCCTCTCTGATTGGCCGGAGCATCGTATGCGCAGGTCACGCAAGCAAAATGCCCCGATTGCAACCTCTTGTGCGTGCGCATAAGGCGAATATGCGCATGCGCTGTCAAGTATACCCCGCGGCTTTGCGTGTAAGCCTTGTTCGCGCGTCTTTCGGGCAAGCGGTAAAACGTTTTTCGGTGGGCGAGGGGGCGGTGAAAAGGAGGGCGCCGACCTCATTTTAGGGACTGTCCCTAAAATGAGGTCGGCGCTTTTGGGTGCGATGCGGTTTTGCTCCGGGTTGTCAGTGTTTGCCGTTGGCGTTCGCGCCGCCGTTGACATGGTCGCGCGCGAATACGACGCCGCGGGTCACGGCGAGTGCCGCGGCTTCGGCGGCCTGGTGCGTCATGACCTCGAAGTCCTCGGCCTCGCGGGAGCGCAGCTGCTTCAAGACGAAGTCGGCCACGGGCATACGGCCCGGGGGGTTGCCGATGCCGGCGCGGATGCGCGAAAAGTCGCGGCTGCCGAGCTTGTCGATGATGGAGCGCAGACCGTTGTGGCCGGCGTGGCCGCCGCCGACCTTCACGCGGACGTCGCCCGCGGGGATATCGAGCTCGTCGTGGATGACGAGCAGCTCCTCGGGCTTAACTTTGTACTGCGCGCAGAGCTTGGAGATGGGGCCGCCGCTCGTGTTCATGTAGGACTGGGGTTTGACCAGGACGACCTCGCGCTTGCCGCCTTCGGCCTCGGCGTCGTTGACGTTGATGACGGCGACCTCGGCGCCCGCCTGGTTCTTCCAATAGCTGACGCCCGCCTTCTCGGCCAGGACGTCGATCGCGCAAAAGCCGGCGTTGTGACGGGTTGCGGCGTATTCCTCGCCGGGGTTGCCGAGTCCGGCGACCATGCGGATGGGCTTGGGCTGTGCTGCGGCCATGGGGCTCCTTGCGTTCGTTATGTACCTGCCGAGTATGGTGGCGGTGGGTGGATGAGCTGTCAAATCGGGGCGCGCGGGATGTGGAGGGCGGCGGGGGTGTCGACTTGGGGGCGGTTTGCCTTCTTGCTGTGCGGTACTATCAATTCATGGGCGTCGTCGTCCGACGTCCGATTTGATACCGAACATCAAGGAGTCCCCATGGATGTCACCGCGATTGTAATGGCCGCAGGCGAGGGCACGCGCATGAAGTCGAATCATGCCAAGGTGTCCCACCAGATTCTCGGCAAGCCCATGGCCTGCTGGGTCATCGATGCGGCACTGGCCGCTGGATGCACCCGCGTGGTCGTGGTGGTGGGCAGCCACTCCGACGAGGTGCGCGCGCTGATCTCCTCCGCCTACGAGGGCACGCCTGCCGCCGACGCCATCGAGTGCGTCGAGCAGGTCGAGCGCCTGGGCACCGCGCATGCCGTCCGCACCGCGCTGGATGCGACAGGCATCGACGCCGGCCCCGTGGTGGTCTTGAACGGCGACCTCCCGCTCATCCAGGCCGATACCATCGCCGCCTTCGCCAACACCGTCGCCAACGGTTCGAACGCCGGTGCCGTGCTCACCTTCACCCCGCCCGTGCCCTTTGGCTACGGCCGCATTGAGCTGGCCGAGGACGGGACCGTCAACCGTATCATCGAGCAGAAGGACTGCACGCCCGAGCAGGACGCCGAGCTCCTCGAGTGCAACGCCGGCTGCTACGCCTTCGACGGAGCGCTCCTTGCCGCCCACATCGGCGAGGTCGGCAACGACAACGCGCAGGCCGAGTATTACCTACCCGACATGGTTGAGATCCTTAAACGCCACGGCCATGCCGTGACCATCTCCCACTGCGAGGATTACCGCGACGGCCTGGGTGTGAATAGCCGCGTGCAGCTCGCCGAGCTCACCGCCATCGCGCGCGATCGCATCAACGAGCGCTTCATGACCGAGGGCGTCACCTTCATCGATCCCGCCCAGGCCTGGATCGGCCCCGATGCGCAGATTGGTCGCGACACCATCGTGTGGCCGCAGACCCACCTCATCGGCGCCTGCCGCATCGGCGAGGGCTGCCAGCTCGGCCCGAACAGCCGCCTCACGAACGTCGTGGCGGGCAACGATTGCTCGCTCGACGAGACGGTCGCCATCGACGTCGTGATCGAGAACGGTGTGACCTGCGGTCCGCGTGCCTACCTGCGCCCGGGCACGCACCTTTTGGACGGCGCGCACGTGGGTACGCATGTCGAGATCAAGAAGTCCACGATCGGCGAGGGCTCCAAGGTCCCGCATCTCTCCTATATCGGCGACACCACGATGGGCGCGGGCGTGAACGTTGGCGCCGGCTCCATCACCTGCAACTACGATGGCAAGAACAAGCACGCTACCACTATCGGCGACCGCACGTTCATCGGCTCCGACACCATGATGGTCGCTCCCGTGAACATCGGCGCGGACGTGGTGACCGGAGCGAGCAGCTGCATCACCCGCGACGTGCCGGATGGCGCCCTGGCCGTGGAGCGTTCCGACCAGCGCATTGTCGAGGGCTACACCGAGCTGCGTCGCGCCCGCCTCTAGCGCCCATTTGCGCCCATTTGGGGACAGGTACAAATTGAGACATTCCGCCCGAGGCGTCTCGCCGAGGGCCTGCCGGCCGCCTCGGGCGACCGGCTTTTTCATTGGCGTAGACGGTCCCAAAACATCTCAATTTGTACCTGACCTCAATTGAGACGCCGATGAAGTTTCGTTGGGTGCGTTATCGCTGGTCAATTAGCTGACAAAGTGGCTAATATATAGAACGTGTAAGGAAGTTGTGGCGTATAAAGGAGAAGTCATGCCGACAACCGATCCCAAAAAGACCGTGGATATGAGCAAGATCCTGCGAGTGTACTCCGGTTCCTCCAACCGTCCGCTCGCCCAGAAGATCGCCAACCAGCTCGGCGTGGAGCTCTCCGGCCTTACGCTCAAGCAGTTCGCCAACGGCGAGATCTACGCTCGCTATGACGAGACCGTCCGCGGTGCCGACGTCTTCCTGATCCAGTCCGTTGCCGGTGAGAATGTCAACGACATGCTCATGGAGCTCCTCATCGCCACGGATGCCGCCAAGCGCGCTTCCGCCCGCTCCATCACCGCCGTCATCACCCACTACGGCTACGCCCGCCAGGACCGCAAGGCCGGCCCGCGTGAGCCCATCACCGCCCGCCTCGTCGCCAACCTGCTCGAGTGCGCCGGCGTGGACCGCATCATCACGCTCGACCTGCACCAGGGCCAGATCCAGGGCTTCTTCGACATCCCGGTGAACCACCTCTCCGCTCTGCCGCTCTTCGCCGACTACTACGACGCCATGGGCTTCGATACCGACAACCTCGTCGTCGTCTCCCCCGACGTGGGCCGCGCCAAGGCTGCCAAGAAGCTGTCCGACATGCTCGGCTGCTCGCTGGCCATCGCCCACAAGGGCCGTCCGCGCCACAACGCCGCCGAGGTCATGGGCATCATCGGTGACATCAAGGGCAAGACCTGCATCATCAACGATGACATGATCGACACCGCGGGCACCCTGTGCGCCAACGTGCGCGAGCTCAAGGCCCTCGGCGCCGGCGACATCTACGTGTGCGCCACCCACGGCATCTTCTCCGGCGAGGCCGTCCAGCGCCTGAACGACGCTCCGATCGTCGAGTGTGTGGTCACCGACGCCATCCCCGTCGAGGAGGGTGGCAAGATCAAGACCATCTCCGTGGCCGGTGAGTTCGCCGAGACCATCTCCGCCGTGTACTACGAGCAGTCCGTGAGCACGCTCGTGGGCGGCGACTTCGCGATGTAGCGAACATGTTCAATGTGAGCGGTGGTTCGTCCGCCGCTCGTTCGGCCGGGTCCCTGGCGGGCCCGGCTGTTTCTTAAAGGGGCGATTTGCAGAAGAGGGGGAGCGGATGGCGCAGGCGCCCAGGCATACGGCATTTGGAACTATGCACCCCGCGGTGCCGGCGGTGTTTCTCGCGTGCACGCTCGGCCTGACCATGTTCGCCCCGCATCCGGTGCTGGTTTCGCTGTCCCTCGCGGGGGCGCTCGCGTACGGCGCCGTTGCCCGCGGTGTTCGTCCCACGCTGCTTGCCTTGCGTTGGCAGCTTCCGCTCATCGCGTTGCTGGCCTGCGTGAACCCTCTGTTCGCGCAGCGGGGGAGCACGTTGCTGTTCTCGCCGTTCGGCATGCCGGTGTACGCCGAGAGTCTGCTGTACGGCGTTGTCATGGCGGTGATGTTCATGGCGAGTGTCCTGTGGTTCCAGGCCGCCCGCGATATCTTGCCGCAGGACAAGGTGCTCTCCCTGTTCGGCAACGCGGCGCCGGTCATATCGCTCATGATCTCGATGACGATGCGCCTCATCCCGCGCTTCGTGCGACAGGGGCATGTGATCGCCGACGTGCAGGATGTGGCTCTGAGCTGTGCCGATGAGAGTGGCCGCCGGCGTGCCGGCGAGCGTCGCGGTCTTGTGCGCCGCCGCATGCGGCAGAGCTCGGTGCTTATGGGCTGGGCCATGGAAGACTCCCTGGAAACTGCCGACGCCATGCGTGCGCGCGGCTGGGGCGCCGCGGAGCGCCGAACCACGTACGTTCGCTATCGCTTCACTTCGCGCGACATGTTCTGCTTGGTGCTCGTCGCGGCCTTCGGTGCCCTCTGCATCGCGGTGGCGTGGCGGTCCGCGTCCTTTGCGTTTTACCCACAGCTCTCGCCCTTGGGTCCTTGGCTGAGCTACATTCCCTATGCCGCTTGGATGTTCGTTCCCGCGGCGCTGCACGTGTATGAGAGGAGCGTGTTCGCATGAGCGATGAGGGTATCGCGCTCGCGTACGATGACGTGACGTTTCGCTATCCGGGCTCTCGTGGTGACGTGCTGAGCGGCGTGTCCATGGCCGTTCCCGCCGGTGCGTTCGCGCTGCTGGTGGGAGGCACCGGTTCGGGCAAGTCGACGTTGCTCTCGCTGGCCAAGCCGCAAATCGCCCCTGCGGGGGACCGCGCCGGCCAGGTGCGCGTGTTCGGCAGACCCGTGGATGACTTGGATGGGGCCGCAGCATGTGAGGTCGGCTATGTGTTCCAAGACCCCGATAACCAGATCGTGTGCGACAGCGTGTGGCACGAGATGGCATTCGGCTTGGAAAACAGAGGCGTGGAACCGGAATATATACGAAAAAGAATTAAGAATACAATAAATGAATTAGATATAGAGAAGCTGGAAGACCGAAATGTATTTTCCATGTCAGGTGGTGAGAAACAGCTTCTTGCGTTTGCATCAGTATATGCCATGAATCCGCAGATTTATGTGCTTGATGAGCCGTCGGCAAATCTTGATATGGCAGGAATCAAACGGTTGAGTGAAAGACTGAGGGTAATTAAGGGAAAAGGGCATGCGGTAGTTGTGGCGGAGCACAGACTTTCCTGGGTTCAGCAATTTGCAGACCGAATTCTTTATATGAAAGAAGGACATATAGAACGGGAATTTACACCATCGGAGTTCAGGGCTTTGTCAGATTCAGAGCGGGAACAGTTGGGATTAAGGAGTATAGTGCCGGAACAGATACAGATTCCGGAGATTTCCGGTGACTTGGAAAATGCAGAACTTAAGGTGTGCAATCTTTCTTTTAAGAGAAAGAAACAAATGATTTTCCAGAATATCAGTCTATCCGCCAGAGCGGGAGACATCATCGGTATCACAGGAAAAAACGGTGCCGGGAAATCTACCTTTTGTAATTGCTTGTGTGGTCTTCTTAAACCAAAAGGCGGTGAGATTTTCTATCAAGGGAAAAAGCAGTCGGAAAAAGCCCGGACAAAGTTGTTCGGGATGGTTATGCAGGAAGTCAATCATCAGTTGTTTTCAGATAGTGTCAAGAACGAATGTCTGCTTGCAAATGAAGAGGCTTCCGAACATGAAATCAGGGAGCTGCTTGGAAAATTTGATTTGGAAGAATATGCGGAATACCATCCAATGACATTGTCTGGAGGACAGAGACAGAGACTTGCCATCTGTCAGGCGGTCATGGGAGGGAAAAAACTGCTTATTTTCGATGAACCTACCAGTGGATTGGATTTCAGACATATGTGCCAGGTGGAGAAATTGATGAAACGGCTGGCGGAGGAAAAATATATTATCATAGTTGTGACCCATGACTATGAATTCCTGAACCGGACCTGTAAGGGGTATATTTCAATGTAATTCGGGGCTGTCGCGCTAACTACTTAGTGCGACAGCCCCTTCTTTTTAAAGAGTTGGCT
>OJNP01001136.1_pt1 | contig 14390 bp, 14 predicted proteins | sample 1597921 | NCBI WGS metagenome assembly OJNP01 (sample SAMN01915213, study PRJEB22387) | human gut metagenome | isolation source: stool | host: Homo sapiens | place: USA | reverse complement strand
TATTAGGGAATTTTCCGAGCCGCATTGCAAGCAACGCTGAAAATTCCCCAATAAGGCAAGGGGCAAGCCCCTCTGCACACCCCATCGGGAACGGCTTTTTGCCGTCCCCGAAGATACGAAGAATCATTGTTTCACAAGCTAAAAAAGAAAGGATTTTTATATGGGATTTGTAGTCTTACACATGGAAAAGGCGCACGGTTCCGACAGCGGAACGACCGCCCACATCGAGCGTTCCATCATACCGAAGAACGCCGACCCCACACGCACGCATCTTAACCGCAGGCTCATCGAATATCCCGACAGGGTGAAAGACCGTTCGGCGGCTATCCAAAGGAGGCTGGAAGAAGCCGGACTGACACGCAAAGTCGGCAGCAACCAAGTACGGGCTATCCGCATCAACGTGTCGGCAACGCACGAAGACATGGAGCGCATCCAACGGGAGGGACGGTTGGACGAGTGGTGCGCCGACAACCTAAGATACTTCGCCGACACGTTCGGCAAGGAGAACATCGTGGCGGCTCACCTGCACATGGACGAGAAAACGCCGCACATGCACGTCACGCTCGTCCCGATAGTCAAGGGGGAACGCAAGCGCAGGAAGCGGGAGGAGCAGGCTAAGAAACGCTACCGCAAGAAACCAGCCGACAGCGTGAGGCTGTGCGCCGATGACATCATGAGCCGTCTGAAACTGAAATCCTATCAGGACAGCTATGCCGCAGCGATGGCGAAATACGGGCTGCAAAGGGGGATTGATGGTTCGGAAGCACGGCACGTTTCCACGCAACAGTACTACCGTGACATAAAGCGTCAGACGGAAGAACTGAAAGCGGAGGTGGTGGAGTTGCAGGAGCAGAAAGATACGGCACGTGAGGAACTTGCACGGGCGAAAAAGGAGATACAGACCGAGCGGCTGAAAGGGGCGGCGACGACCGCAGCCGCTAACATCGCCGAGAGTGTCGGCTCTATTTTCGGGAGCAACAAGGTCAAGACGCTGGAGAGGGAGAACACCGCCCTACACCGTGAGGTAGCCGACCACGAGGAAACCATCGAAGCCCTGCAAACCCGGATACAGACCTTGCAGGCAGACCACAGCCGTCAACTGTTGGATATGCAACAGAAGCATATCAACGAGCTGGCACAGACAGAAACGAATCTCAAACGTGAGATTTCACGACTTACGGTGTTGTTAAATAAGACATTGAAATGGTTTCCGCAAATCAAGGACATGATTAACATTGAAAGATTGTGCCTTGCTGTAGGTTTCAACAAAGAGCAGACTGCGACATTGCTGACAGGTAGACCCATTGAGTACAACGGCGAGTTGTACTCGGAAGAACACAAGCGGAAATTCATGGCAAAAGACGTTAAAGCCAAAGTATTCTCTGACAATGGAAGGTTTATCCTTACGATTGACTTGCGACCCATCGGCGAATGGTTCAAGGAGCAGTTCGAGAGGTTGCGGCAGACCATACGCCAACCCGTTATACCGCAACGGAAAGACAGGGGAATGAAACTGTAAAAGCCCTCTATTCCATTGAGGCAGGCAAAGAAATCCATTACAAGATAAGTGATTATCGCAGCTTTTTTATTACTTTTGCGTTTGGATTGGGGGAGACCCCTCTCCAAGACATATTAGAAAATAAAGAAGCGTTATGCTTATCTCGTGCGAATGAAAACGTAGGAAATTTTCAACCGTGTACAAGGATAGCATAGTGGTTCTCACGCTATAGCGTGGGCTGCTATTACTACATCTGTACACAACGGTTTCCTACGACCATCATTCAAAGACGTGGCATTGCAGTTCCACGCTTCCGTGATTTAATAAAGGTTCTCATGGCAACTGGAGAACAAAAAAACTTGGTAATATGAAAAAATTACTATCAATTACAATGTTGCTTACGTTTTCAATAATTGTACATGCGCAACAAGATGTTACCCAATTTCTTGGAATTCCTATTGATGGAAGTAAGACTGAGATGATACGTAAACTGAAAGAAAAAGGTTATCGGAATGACCCTACGACAGATGCTTTGGTTGGAGAATTTAATGGCGCAAAGGTTAATGTTTTTGTCGTAACTAACAATAATAAAGTTTGCCGTATTATGGTAGCTGATGCCAATAATGTTGATGAACGTGCCATTCAAATAAGGTTTAATAGGCTTTGTGAGCAATTTGCAAATAATCCTAAGTATATATCTTTACAAGATTACACAATACCCGAAGATGAAAACATCTCCTATGAAATAACCGTTCATAAGAAACGTTATGAAGCTGTTTTTTATCAACAGTCAGCAGCAACAGATACTGTTGCCATTAAAGAAAAATTACAGTCTATCTTATTGTCTAAATATACGGAAGAACAATTAGAAAATCCAACTGAAGAAATTCAATCTGAAATTATCAAACTCTCTATAGAATATGTAATGGAAAGTTATTCAAAAAGACCTGTTTGGTTTATGATATCTGACTATTATGGGAAATATTATATTACAATGTTCTACGATAATGAATACAATCGTGCAAATGGCGAAGACTTATAAAAACAATAACAATGAAAATGAATAATTCAAATCAAGAACTTTCCATTAAATGTGGAAAAACAACTAACAGTTTTGAGGAATTAAAATTGTTATGCAAAAAAGAGGCTGATAAACTGTTGAAAACAATAGACGTTTCCTCTCAATCCACAATTTCTGTTGCTTTTTGGACTGTTGACATTCCTGAACTTATCTGCATCGGCAATTTTTCTAAAGAAAAAGATGGAGGAGTCCGTTACGATTTAGATTTCTCACAAACTACTTTATAGTTTTGTTGTGATTCTCAAGGTTTAAAGGTAGCCATTTTTTTTGATTCAGCAAAAAAAATGGCTACCTTTGTATCTGCAAAGAGTTATTTGACAGCATAACCCCACAAAACGCTGAAATTCGCACGGTTGCCAACTCGTTACCGCCACTTCTCAAATAATTCGCTAAATGTTTATTCCTCAAATGGTTGTGTCAAACCGTTGAAAATCTAAAATAAAAAAGGTCGAGTTTTCCGCTCGGCCTTTTTTATTCGCCGGATTATATTTTGGCTGCCGGGTCGTAAGCCCCGGTGGCGATTATTTCGAGGGCTTTTTCCAGGATTTCGTCGCGTCCGGCCTGTAAGCCCGGGACTGTGGCATAAACCGGGACGTCGATCCGAACGCCTGCGCGCTGGGTGTTCGTGCCGTCGGGATAGAGGACGCCCAGCCCGGAGAAATATCCGAAATCGCCCCCGGGCATTACGAGTGCCGAAATGTTGCCGTCGGCGCCTGCCGTTTGCGTGCCGACGACCGTGCAGCGCGGTGTGGCCTGGAATGCCATGGCAGTATATTCCGCCTGGCTTTGGGTCGATGAGTCTACCAGCACGATGACGCGCCCTTTGTAGTAATCGGGATTCTCCGCGACGGCGGGATTGTCCGGGTTTACGAAGAGGGAGTCCTGCAACTCATGGAATACTCCGGGCAGTGCGCCGGTCGGCGCAAGCCAGATGACGTGCGGCGACGTACGGGGCATGAAGTAGCGGCCGATGAAGTCGAAGATCATGAACTCGCGGGGATAGCAGCGCAGATCGACGATCAGGGCCTTCGTATCCCGGAATTTTTCCATAATCCGGGCGCCGTCCGCTTTGGTGTAGTTAACCCCCGTCATGTAACCTATGCCGTCGGCAACCATGCGTATGTTGGCGGTGTCGAGCATGCGCTCCGTGATGTAGGGGCTCCAATCCATGACACTGCGCGTCGCAATCCGTTCCGTCAGCCGCCGGCCGTCGCGCACCAGCTCCACGGCGGCCGTATCCCGGTGGGAACAGACCATACACATGGCCGTCATGTAGTTGCGGTTCTCGGCGTTGGATGCGGCTTCGAAACGGGCAAGCCCGTCGTGCGTGCTTTTCCATCCGCGGCCGTCGATCGAGAGGATTTCGTCGCCCTTGCGCAGCGGGCCGTCGGCGATTACGAAGACCCGGTCTTCGGCGTTGCGCACCTCCGCCGGAACGGTGTTGTAACCGAACATATTGTATCTGACCAAGGCTGAATGCGAATCGCACAGCTCCCGCAGGAGCATGGCCTGGTTCGGGTTGCCGGGTGTTTGCCCGGGTATGAAAAGCGGAATGTATTTTTCCGGGATTTCGCCCCACGGGGTATCGGTAAGGTTACGGTTGGGGGAGAAATATTCGATGACGTTCCAGAAGCGGAACAGGAACAGCATCCGGTAACCGCAGTCGTCGGACGAACCGGCAGTGCTTTCGTTTCGCATCACGAAATTTCCTGCGTTTGCTGTAAAATCCGTGTAGCGGTTTGCTTCGCGTTTGGCGTAGCGCAATTCCCGCAGGAGGCGCGGGAGGGTGTTGCCTAACCGTGCCGAGTCGTCCATCCAGAGCAGGTCGGCTGTCCGGGTGCATTTCACTGTTTTCAGGGCTTCGTCGTATTCCGCCTTGTCGGTGTTGAACCGTCCGAGCCCCTTTACCCATTCGGAAAGGACTTTGTTGCGTTTGGCCGGGGTGGCTTTGGCGACTTGCGGCAAGAGCCCGAAAAGCTCATAATCGACATTGAGGGTCGAATCGGCGAAAACGGGATGGTGGTACTTGACGTAACCCCATACACGGCAGGTGACACCGAGGTTTTCGATGACCTGCGGATCCCGGGCGTCGAGGGAGTCGAGTGTGAAGCCCGAAGAGACGGAATAGTCGGGGTAGTGTTTGGGCTGCATGGAAGAGCAGCATGCACAACAGATCGTTGCGGCGAGGAGCAGGAGGGATTTCATGTCAGTGAGAGGTCGGTTTCCTGCAAAACGGGAACAATCAGTAATTTAGTATTTTCGGCAGCCGGTTTTTTATGCCCGGGGCCGATTTTCCGGAGCCTGTCCCGCCGCGGCCCTCTCCGCATCCAGTTGTGCCCGCGATTTCGACTTGGTAACCAGCCATACCCCGGCGAAGACGCACAGGGCGGCGACGCCTTTCGTAAAGCCGAAGGTGTCGAGCCCGACGGCGACGGTGAACAGCACCGCCACGAGGGGCTGCACATAGTTGTACATCGACACGACGGTCGGGCGCAGGTAACGCTGCCCGATCGGCACCATGAAATAGGAGAGGAAGGTCGAGCAGACCACCACATAGCCGATGCCTGCCCAGGTGCGGGGTGCAAGCGCGGCGTAGTCCACCCCTGCGAGCGGCCGGTAGTAGATCGCCACGGCGGCGACGGCGGCGAAGAGGAACATCCATTTCATCGTCGTCACGGGGGAATACTTGACGATCACGTTGCGGAATGCCGTGAGGTAGGTGGCATAGCTGACAGCGCTGATGACGCACAGTACGTCGCCCGCCACGCTCGACGTGCCGCCCGTGCCGTGCCTGCTGACGAGGATCAGCAGCAGCGCCCCGCCGCAGCCGAGCAGTACGCCGCCCGCCTTGAGCCAGGTGATCGGCTCGCGCAGGAACAGCGTCGCCAGCACCATGGTGAGTACGGGGACGATGGTGGCGATGATCGAGGTGTCGATGGGCGAGGTGAGCGAAAGGCCCCAGAGGAAAAGCATCTGGTTGAGCTGGATGCCGAACACCGAGGCGAACAGCAGCAGCACGATGTCGCGCGGGGCAACTTTCTCCCTGGGCAGGAAGAGCGATACCGTCCAGAACAACAGGCAGGCGCCCAGCATACGGTATACGCTCAGTGCGAACGGATTGACTCCCTGCGGGTGCGTTTCCGACCAGAGTACGCTTTTGCCGATCGGTGCGTTGAGGCCCCAGATGATATTCGCGACCCAAAGGGCCGCATGCCCTTTCAGTTTTCCGTCCATACGCTTGCGGGATTGACGCGGCAAATATAGGTAAAATTTGGTGTAATAATTGCCCGGATGGATCTTTGTGAGTAAAACGCGCTATAATCTCGACCTGGTATTTGCCAACATCTTTTTCGGGGCGAACTTTTCATTCTATGTCTCGCTCACGCGCAATTACCTCGATTTCCAGCAGATATTCATGTTGCAGGTGCTTTCGGGCGCGATTTTCTTCATCCCGTTCGCCCTTTTTTCGAAGCAGTCTTTCCGCATCCGGTGGCGCGACGCGGGCAACATACTGGTCGTCACCATGCTAATTGTCTACGGTTGGATGTACATGCTGCTCTGGGGATCCTCCTACACCTCGCCCATCGACGCCTCGATCATTTCGACGCTCGGCCCGGCCGTGACGCTGATCATGGATCACATCATGCACCCGCACAAATATATCAAGGCGCGGGTCGTGGGTGTCGTCTGTGCGTTGGCGGGGGCTGCGGTGCTGCTCTTCGACCACGGCTTCGTGCTCACGCACGGCAGCCGCGCCTACGGCAATGCGCTGGTGCTCGTCGCGGTGGTGGCGATCGCCATCAATACGGTCATTATCAAGCCCCAGCTCGAACGGCTGGGAACGCTGGTCGTGATGGGGTGGTATTACATCGTCGGACTGGCCGTGACAGCGCCGTTCTTCTGGAAATACGTCGACCATACGCAATTCCTGCGCCTGCCGTTGCAGGCACAGGCCGAACTGGCCTACATCCTGATCCTGGGGACGGTGTTGCCGATGTACCTGCTCTACCGGGGCACCGAGAAACTGACTTCGGTGCATACGGCCCTGTACCGCTATATCCAGCCCGTCATCGCCGGCATCCTGGCCATCGTTCGCGGGCAGGCGGTGTTCGATGCCGCCAATATCGTGGCGCTGGCCTTCATCTTCGCGGGGGTCGTCCTGGTGGTGATCGGGTATAAATACTATGTCCGCCACGGGCTCCCGCCCGTGGGGCACGACGGGCGGCTGCGCGCTTAGTCCGCGAGCAGCCTCGTGCGCCATGCCTCGGGCACGGGCATGCTCAACTGCCTGGCGAAGTCGAAGGCGACCATCACCGAACGGCTCTCGCTGCGCACCCGGCCGTCGACGACGAGCTGCTGGAACAGCGTGAGGCTTTTGTTGCCGATCTTCTCGCAGGTCGTGGTGACGCGCACCCGGTCGTGGAGGCGGATCTGCCCCATGTAGGAGGTCGACGTCGAAACGGTGATGATGCGCAGGTCGCCCAGCAGCACTTCGTCGCCGAGCACCTGCTCGTAGTATTCCATCTTCCCCACGTCGAAATACATCTGCTGCGAGACGTTGTTGACGTGTTGGAACGGGTCTACGTCCGAAAACCGTTTCTGGATCTCTGTTTCGAGTACCTTTGCCATTTGTCGTTATTCGCGGATGATTTTCACTTCGCCGCCCTCGCCGAAGGCGATGATCGCCGAAGCCTTTTTCGTGGGCTTGCCTTCGAAACGGGGGTTGACGACGAAATCGACACCGTCGACCACCTCGCGCGACACCCCGGCGAGCCCTGCGGGCGTCGCTTCGCCCGAAATGTTGGCCGAGGTCGAAACGATCGGCCTGCCCAGCCCGCGGAGCATCCGCTGGCAGAAGGCGTGGTCGGGGATGCGCACGCCCAGTGTCCCTTCCTCGGGAATCAGGTTCCCGGCAACGCCCACGGCACCCGGGAGGATCGCCGTCAGGGGGCTGGTCGCCAGTTCCATCACCTCGAAGGCGATGCCCGGTGCCCGGTTGACGTAGCGCACGACCATGTCGGCCGAGGCGCACAGCACGAGCATCGACTTCTTGTTTTCGCTCCGCTTGAGTTTGTAGATGCGTTCCACGGCCTCGGCGTTGGTCGCGTCGCAGCCCAGTCCCCAGACCGTATCGGTCGGGTAGAGGATGAGCCCGCCCTCTTTGAGCACGCGGACGGCCTCGTCGGCCTCGCGCTGCAATTCGTTGTTGTTCTGCATGTCGGTTATTTTGCGGGCAGTATTTCGATCCAGTAGTCGTCGGGGTCGTTGATGAAGTAGAGCCCCATCTCGTGGTTTTCGTAGCAGATGCAGCCCAGCGCACGGTGGTATTCGCGCACGGCGTCGTAGTCGCCCGCCACGCGCATGCACAGGTGGCTCTCGTTCTCACCCAGTTCGTAGGCCCCGGTGTGGTCGCGCAGCCAGGTCAGTTCGAGTCGGAATCCCGTCTGCCCGTCGCCCAGATAGGCCAGTACGAAACTCCCGTCGGCAGCCTCCTTGCGGCCGGTCTCTTTCAGCCCCAGGGCCTTGCCGTAAAACTCCAGGCTCTTCGCGAGGTCGGTGACGTTGATGTTGAAATGGTCGAATCGGCTCTTGATTTCCATGGTTCCCAAATTTTGTACGCTGCAAAATTACACAATTATCGTGAAATCCGCATACGCCCCGCGTATATATAAATTTTATCTATAATTCTTATTTTTTAATGCTTAATTTTATACCTTTGCACCACGAATAAAATAATAACGAAAAATTCATATGGGAAGAGCATTTGAGTATCGCAAGGCGCGTAAACTGAAGCGCTGGGGACACATGGCCCGCGTGTTTACCAAGATCGGTAAGGAAATCGAGATCGCCGTCAAGGCCGGGGGCCCCGATCCTTCGGGCAATACCCGCCTGCGTATCCTGATGCAGAACGCCAAGGCCGAGAACATGCCCAAGGAGAACGTCGAGCGTGCCATCAAGCGTGCCACCGAGAAGGACGCCGCCGATTACAAGGAGGTGATCTACGAAGGCTACGGCTCGCACGGCATCGCCTTCCTCGTGGAGACTGCGACCGACAATACCAACCGCACGGTGGCCAACGTCCGCATGTATTTCAACAAGTGCGGCGGTACGCTGGGCAACAGCGGCAGCGTGGCTTTCATGTTCGACCATAAATGCGTCTTCAAGTTCCATGCGGCCGAAGGTGCCGACATGGAGGAGCTGGAGCTCGAAATGATCGACCTGGGTGTCGACGAGTTCTATCCCGAGGAGGACGGTGTGACGGTATACGCTCCCTACGAATCCTTCGGGGCGATCCAGAAATGGCTCGACGACAAGGGCTACGAAATCGTGTCGGGCGAGTCGGTCTACCTGCCGACCGACACCAAGGAGCTCGATGCCGAAGGGCGCGAGTCGATCGAGAAACTCGTCGAGAAGCTCGAAGAGGACGACGACGTGACCAACGTATACCATAATATGAAAGAGGTGGACGAGGAGTAGCCGCCGTTTCATGCCCGATATCTTTTCGCCCCGGAAGCCTGTTTTTCCGGGGCGGATTTTTTTTCGCCGCCGCTTTATTTCCTACCTTTACGCACGGGGAGGCCATAAACGGGCTCCCGGAATGAGATGGAACACAGGATCGGTATGGATTTGCACATCCACTCCGCTTACAGCAGCGACGGCGAAATCCCTGTCGCGGGTATTGCGGAGCGGTGTGCGGCTTCGGGGACGGCGATATTCTCGCTGACGGATCACAATTGCGTGCGGGGGCTGGACGAAGCCGCCGGGTGCGCGTCGAAGGCTGGGCTGGGATTTGTGCCCGGCATCGAGGTCGATTGCAATTTCGAAGGCACCGACCTGCACCTGCTGGGATACGGCATCGACTGGCGTTCCCGGGATTTCGCGTCGTTGGAGGAGGACGTTGCGGCGAAGGTCACGGAGGCATTCGGGGAGACGATCCGCCGGCTCCGCAAGCTGGGGTTTGCGGTCGACGGGGCGGCGGTGCTTGCGGCTGCGGGCGGGAAGCTGCCCACGCTGGAACTGGTCGCCGAAGTGATGCTGTCGGATGCGGCGTACGACACGCCGTTGCTGGCTCCCTACCGCGAAGGCGGAGCGCGGGGCGATATGCCCTACATCAACTTTTACCTGGATTACGGGGCGCAGGGGCGGCCTGCGTTCGTGCCTGTCGATTTCATGGATTACCGGGATGCCGTCGCCGTGATCCGGGACAACGGCGGCGTGCCTGTGGTGGCACATCCCGGGCTCAATTTCCGGGGCAGGGAGCGTGTCGCCGAGAGGTTGCTCGACTTCGGGGCCGAGGGGCTGGAGGTCTTCAATAACTACCACGATACAACGCAGATCGGCTATTTCGCCCCGCTGGTTCAGCGGCGCGGTGCGCTTATGACGTGCGGAAGCGATTTCCACGGCAAGACCAAGCCGTTGATTGGCATCGGGCAGTTCAGGTTCGACGACCGGTTCGAATCTTACCTCCGGGCATCCGCCGCCCGGCTTCCGGTGCTTCCGTAAAGTGGCGGCAGCCCCTCCTTTCGTGGCTGTGCTGCGGTTCCGCCACGCCCCGGTGTCATTTGCGGTTCCGGCCTCCGGTGCCATTCCCCCGGCTCCACTCCCCGATTCATCCCCCGATTCCATCCCCGGTTCCGTCGGCTGCGGTCGGTCGGCGCGGCATGTCTGCCCCCCCCCATATGCAACTTGCTACCGGCCGTATTAGTGCCTGTATCACTCCCCGATGCGGACGAACTCCCGGCCGTCGGTCAGGCATTGCGGACAGAACGGGTCGCAATATTCCGCTGCATAGATATTCCCGCAGACGGGGCATATCCGGTAGCCGGCTTCATGCCCGGTCTCGCCTGTGGCAATATACCTCGCCATCAATGCCCTATGGCGGACATCCCCCGCCTTTGACCAGATCAGCACCCGGGCCGCATAGCGGTTGCCTGCGGCGAGTGCCCGGTCGATCTCCCCGGCGTGCAGTGCGTCGGGCGTGCGGCGTTCGTAGTCGATGCTCCGTTGCAGGTTCTGGTCGGTCGTGCCGCGGAAAACCGTGACCTTCTCCGGCGGGGTGTAGCGGCCGCCGAGCCGCACGATCGCGTTGGCGCAGTTGTATTCATGGAGGCGAGCCGAGAAGGCCATCGCCCGGAACAGCTGTTCCGCGCCGGGCCGCTGTTCCGCCCGGGCGGTCTCTGCGAAATGGTCGTACTGCTTCGATTTGATGTGTTTTTGGCGACAGCAGGCGTCCAGGTCGGCCAGCGTCTCCGTCCATTGCCGGCGATGCGGTGCCCGCTGCCCGCGCAGTGCCGCGAAGTATATCCAGACGAGGATGCCTGTCGATACCACGAACAGCAGCAGAATCAATAACGGACGTACTTTCATAATTTTACGGTGGGGGTGATACCCGTACCGGGCTGATTGCCCGGGTGCATTTTTTATGCCATACCGTTCCTGCGTGCCCTCCCGTCCGGTTTCCGGGGCAAAATAAAATGCGGAACCCCGAAAGGTTCGGTATTTGTAGGTAAAGAGAAGTGCAGGAAAGAGTAAATATCTTGTTTACAGGTGTTTAATTCTCTGTTCTGCATCTGTTCCGAGCAATAAAAAAGCAGAATCGGGCAGGTTTGACGGTGAGTTGTGTTACTTATCCGTTACCTGCCCGAAATACTTTGATTTGCATCAAAACATTCGTTTTCAGTTCGTTGCATCGAATTACCGCATACCAAATAACTTGACTTAACGTTTAACAAAACCACAAAGTTCAGGTTATCATGCAACGCAGCACTTTCAAAGTCCTTTTCTATGTGAAGAGGCAGTCCGAGAATCGGGTCAGGTTCCCGTCATGGGTCGTATCACGATCAACGGTACGATGTCGCAGTTCAGCTGCAAACTCACCGTCCGTTCTTTTCTCTGGGATGCCAAAGCGAACAAAGCCGCAGGCAGAAGCCTCGAATCGCAGCGCATCAACGAGAAGCTGGAGAATATCAAGACCAATATCGGCAAGCAGTACCAGCGTCTCTGCGACCGGGATTCGTATGTTACGGCCGAAAAAGTCCGTAACGCCTTTCTGGGTATGGGGGACGACTGCCGCCTGCTGTTACAGACTTTCGACGAATACCTCGCAGGCTTTCTCAAACGTGTGGGCAAAGACCGCGCCTATTCCAGCTATGAGGACTACTGCAAACGCCGCCGCCGTCTTGCCTCCTTCCTCGAATACGAATATCATGTCAAGGATATTGCGTTCAAAGAACTGAAGCGGGAGTTTATCGAAAAGTTTGTGGTCTACCTCTCCTCAGTACAAGGGATGCGTTCCGGGACGATCCATTCTACGCTCAAAAAACTGAAGCTGATGACCTATACGGCGTATAAGAACGGCTGGATTGCCGCCGATCCTTTCGCAGGTTTCTACGTGAGGCCGGAGTACTCGGAACGGCGTTACCTCTCGGCTTCGGAATTGCAGGCCGTCATGGACGTCCGACTGCCCAATTACCGGACGGGCATCAACCGGGATGCCTTCGTCTTCTGTGCCTTTACAGGCCTGAGCCATGCGGACGTGGTGAAACTTACCCACGCAGATATTTATACGGACGATAACGGGGATCGGTGGATTATCGACAGGCGCCAGAAAACGGGTACGCAGTTCCGGGTCAAACTGCTTCCCGTCGCCGCAATGCTCTACGACCGTTATAAGGACATGCATCTCTCGGGAGACCGGGTCTTCCCGCTCAAAGGCACCTATAATACGTTGAACATGTCATTACGGCATGTTGCCAGACACGCCGGTCTGTCATTCAACCCGACGATCCACATGGCCCGGCATACCTTTGCCACGACGGTCACGCTTACGCAAGGCGTGCCTCTGGAAACGGTCAGCAAGATGCTGGGACATAAACATATCACCACGACCCAAATCTACGCCCAAATCACCAATGACAAGATCGGCCGGGATATAGCGGCATTGAGCGAGAAACTGAACGGTATCTTCAAGGTCGCGCAGTAATCCGGCGCGATCCCGGAATATCATATCCCAGTCATTTATTTCCACCGGCAGGAAATTAAACGCCGGAGATGGAAATACGCAAGGCCATGCGAATCGCCCGAGGGGCGAGCCTTGCGTATTTCCATCCCCGGCGTGTTGCTGGACGCTACCGTCGGAAAAGGCGACATTCTGCGGCTCCTGACGATCCGGTTCTGATGTTCAGCCGCGAGCGGCCTGCCCGTTCGACGGCCCCTTCCGTCCTGCTATCTGGCGTCGAAATGCCTCCGCTTTTTCAAAACGGTCGTCTGTTGTTCTTCTTCTCGTGGAGATAATTCAGCTCGTCGCTGTAAATGTCCATGACGAACCGCAGCATATTGTCGGCCAATGCCGTAAGCCTTGTCGTATCGTCTCCCAGCAGGTGGAGTATTGCCGACACTTTGCACTTGGTATGGGTGCTGACATAGATCGCAGAGCGATTACGGCAATCCACCGGCGCGAAGAACGTGCGTTCGAAATCCGGCAGCGCGATCTTTTTACGACGAAACCCGAACGCATCCTTCCCTGCAGCTACAGCGGCAGGGACGACCGATGGGGACGATTCGTCAACCTCGGATTTTGGAATAGGCTCCTGAGCCGTTTCTTCTGCGCCCTCTTCCGGTTCGGGAATCCGGCGGACGACTTTGGAATCCAAAGGAGCTTGTCCGGCGATCATCTGGCGCATCAGTTCCTCATCGACTTCGATACGGGGATGTTTAGAAGGATTGGGTGCAGGTTTGTCTGTTTCTTTCAATGAATCCATGGTACAACGTTTTTGAGATTGATTGTTCGTTTTGCAGTCGTAAAGCATGCGTGTTTGGTTTTATGTTTTCAACCATTCAAAATACCGTTTTCTGTTTAATGCAGTTTATATCGGAATAATGAACGGAATAAGAAAACCTGCCTTTCATGCTGCAAGATACAACCGGGTGAAATACCTCGGTTCCGCTGTCCGCTCACGACCGCTCCAGTCCGCACCGATGGCTTTTTTTTGCGCCCGTACGGTTGTAATATTGCACACGGGAAAGACCTTGCCTCGGAAGCCGTAGCGGAGGTTTTGCAAAGTTTTTTCGAAAATTTTTCCGCCGCGGATTTTTGTTATCGCCAGATAACAGCGAGCTGTACCTTTGTCCGACAAATTGGCATTTGTCCGACAAAGGTGCTCGCTCTGCGAGGCCGGGGTCGCTCCCAAGTCGCGACCCTTTTTTTACCGATATTATGGATACAAACCGAAAACTGACCGACAAGACCGGAAAGAAGCCCCCAACGCCGAGTCATAAGTGCTCTTTCCGGCTTAATGAAGAGCAGAACATTCGCTTCAACGAACTGCTTTGCAAAGCTGGATTGGAATATAACCGCAGCCGGTTTATCGTCAAACGCATCTTCGCCGAGGAGTTCGTCGTCGTCAGTCGCGACCCGTCGAAAGTACAATTCATTGCGCGGCTGAACGACTTTTACTTCCAGTTTCAGAAGCTGGGAAATAACTACAATCAGATTGTAAAAGCCATCAACGCCCACTTTTCCAACACGGCGATTCCCCATCAGATCGCTATGCTGGAACAGCGCACACGCGAGCTGAAGGCCCTGAGCATCGAGATTCTCAACCTCGCAAAACAGGCTAAGGAATGGTTGCGAACATAAGGTCGGGCTCCTCGCCCGGAGGGGTTTTGTATTACAACAAGGAGAAAGGAGATAAGGATGAAGCCGAGATCCTCTATTGGCAGAAGATGCTGGAACCATACGATAAACGCGGACGCCTCGATATCGATGCCTGTATGGAGAGTTTCCGGCCGTACCTCGAAGCTAACAGAAGG
>OJNP01001131.1_pt1 | contig 14437 bp, 7 predicted proteins | sample 1597921 | NCBI WGS metagenome assembly OJNP01 (sample SAMN01915213, study PRJEB22387) | human gut metagenome | isolation source: stool | host: Homo sapiens | place: USA | reverse complement strand
ACCGATTGCACTCACCGGGCTGGCGGGAAGTGCACTGGATCTGTCGTGGGCGCAGGAACATGCACAGATACGGGCAATACTGGATTGCTGGTACCCGGGAGCGAGAGGTGGAAAAGCAATCGCAGAGGCATTGTTCGGAGAATTCTCTCCATGCGGAAAACTGCCGGTTACCTTTTATGAAGGAACGGAATTTCTTCCGGATTTTACGGATTATTCCATGGCAGGACGTACCTACCGGTATACGGACAGACATGTGCTCTATCCGTTTGGATATGGTCTTACCTATTCGCAGATCCGTTATTCTGATGCACATGCAGATGTCACAGATTTTGGAATACTGGAGCCGGTAACGGTGCATGTAACGGTGGAGAATACCGGTACCTACCCGGTACAGGAAGCGGTACAGGTATATGTCAGATTCAGTGAAAGAGAAGCTTACGATCCCGGCTATCAGCTGAAGGGAATCCGGTCGGTTGCACTGGAATGTGGGGAAAAGAAAGAGGTTTGTATCACCCTTTCTACGCGTGATTTTGCACTGATCTCCGAGGAGGGAAAATGTCTGGTACACCCGGGAAGCTATGAGATCGCAGTCGGAGGGCAGCAGCCGGATGAGAGAAGCAGCCGTCTGACCGGACAGACGGTGAGCACACTTTTTATATGCAAAACGGGAAATGTGACGGAAGTGGAATACTGATGCTGCCGGTATCCGTTGCACTCGATGAAAAACAATGTTAGTATAAAAATACTGGGAGAGGATATGAAGAGAATTCTGCATGCGGTTGAAGCCTGGATGGATGACTTTAAAATAAAAAATAAATTTTATATCCTGTATATCTTGTGCGTGCTGGTTCCGCTGATTGTGACGGACAGTGCGGTATTTTCTGTTGTCATGAAGTCTGAGCGGGAAGCCAGAGAGCATGAGATGGCGAATATTGCCAATGCAGTTGCATACAGTATTTCAAATACGGTCAACAATGCAGCAGAGATCGGGAAGAGTATTTATACGAGCAAATATATTAACCGTTTTTTGGCGAATACCTACAGCGATCCGTTGGACTATGTGGTGAGTTATCAGGATTTTTTTAAAGATACCCTGTTTGAGAGCGGACTTGGCATGAACAACATGGTAATCACGATGTATGCGGATAATGACACGATCGTGAATGGGGGAAAGGTATGTAATATGAAGGAAATACGCGGTACAGAAGTGTACCGCTATTTTCAGGATAACGGATTGAATAAGGGATTATATTTCCAGTATGATGACAGCAGGGCACCTTCGGTGGAGCCGCAGAGACGGATGCTTTTTTTCCAGAAGCTGGACTTTTATGCGGAAAATAATATGGAAAAGGTGCTGCTGATCAACATCGATTACAGTGCAGTAAACCGGACATTAGAGAAAATGAATTATGACACGGATGTATTTATCTGCCAGGGAGATAAGATTGTCTTATCAAATGGCAGATATTCCAGTATCGGAAAGGAATTTCAGACATTTGACCAGACGGGCAGGGTCGGATACTGTCAGAAACTCGAGTTTTACGGAATGGATCTGGATATTTATGTCATGCAGCCCAAACGCCAGCTGTGGACGGAAATCCGGAAAAACCTGCCGCTGATTGGATTCTTAATTGTTGTAAATGCGATTCTGCCACTCCTTCTGGTGCGAGGATTTAACCGGTCATTTACGCAGAGAATCAGCGAACTCAGCAAAGTGTTCGAGACAGTCGGCGGGGAACATCTGGTGCCGATTTCGTATGTGCGTGGAAAAGATGAGATTGGAAGCCTGATGCGCAATTACAACCGCATGGTTGCGAGAACAAATGAACTCATTCAGATTGTGTATAAGAATAAGATTAAAGAACAGGAGATGCTGGTGGAAAGACAGAATGCAGAACTGCTCGCGCTGCACAGCCAGATCAATCCGCATTTTCTGTTTAATGCGTTGGAGAGCATCCGCATGCACAGCCTGTTGAAAAACGAATATGAGACGGCAGACATGGTGGAAAAGCTGGCGCTGATGCAACGTCAGTATGTGGAATGGGGAAACGACAGTGTCGAGATCCGCAGGGAAATGGAATTTGTGAGAGCGTATCTGGGGCTTCAGAAGTATCGGTTTGGAGAGCGGTTAAGTTACAGTCTTGAAGTGGAAGAGGATTGTCTGGACATTAAAATTCCCAAAATGACAGTTGTCACCTTTGTGGAAAATGCCTGTGTACATGGAATTGAGGCAAAGACAGCTCCCGGCTGGATTTTTGTGCGGATCTGCCAAAAGCAGAAGGCACTTTATCTGGAAGTGGAAGATACCGGATGCGGCATGGACGCCTCCCAGATGCAGGAATTAAAAGAGCGCATGCTAAACGCCAGTATTGATATGCTAAAGGATGGCGGAAGAGTGGGAATCATCAATGCATGTCTGCGGCTGAAAATGGTATTCGGGGAGCAGGTGGCATTTGATATAGAGGGGGAGCAGGGTGTCGGTACGACAGTGAGTATCCGGATGCCATTGTAGAGAAGGGAAGGAAAAAGATGGGGGAAGCATTGTTAAAGGTATTGCTCGTGGATGATGAGCCGTTTATATTACAGGGACTGAAGATACTGATTGACTGGGAGCAGGAGGGATTTGAAGTTGTTAAGACGGCGGCAAACGGAGAGGAAGCACTGGAATATCTGCGCGGGGAGCAGGTAGATCTCATTATTGCGGATATAAAAATGCCGGTCGTCACAGGACTGGAACTTCTGGAGAAAATCCGCGGGGAAAAGATTTCCGATGCACATTTTGTAATCCTGAGCGGATATGCAGATTTTGAGTATGCGAGAAAGGCGATCCGTTACGACTGCACAGATTATATTTTGAAACCGGTAGACCGGGAAGAATTGCTGAAGGTGCTGAATAAAGTCCAGGTATTGCGAAGGGCGGACAACCAGAAGAAGCAAAGCAGCCGGGAAATGGAGCAGGCGTATCTGTCCAGACATCTGATCGCATTGATTCAGGGAAAGTTTGACAGTGTGAATCTGGAGTATGTGAAGTCGCATATGGATGGGGCATCCGGTATACGGTATGTAGAGATTCAGATGGATGATGACGGCAGAGCTGAGGAAATATCAGATAAGGAAAAACGGGGCTTTCAGCGGCAGCTGTACCAGTATTGTATTGAGTTCCTGGGACCCCATGCATCACATTGTGTCTTTGATGTCTCAACGCATGAGAAGATTTATGACATTGGGTTATTGTATTGTGATGCGTTTGCTAAGGAGCAGGGGATTGATGGGAAAACATATCTGACCCGGTTTCTTGAGTATCTGATTGCTAACATGCACCAGCCGGTCATCATGCTTGTAGGGAAAAAGGTGCAGGATATCAGCAACATTGCCAGATCTTATGGAAATGCGTGTATGCTCCGGTCTTTTCAGGGATTCCGCGCAAAAAAGCCGATCTATTACTATGAGGAGGAAGTGCAGGTTACTTCCGGAGGAATTGTTTTATGCAAGAGCAGTCTGGATCGTCTGTTAAAAGCTGTGGAGCAGAACAACCATGTAGAGATACGGAGTGCGATTGAGCAGTTTTACGGGGAGATGATAAGCAGGGAAATGACCGGTGAGACGATGAATCTGAACATCAATTATCTTCTGTTTCAGCTGATCCATCTGGCGAGTGAGCAGGATGATGGGGTAAATCAGGAAGAGATTCTGCGCCTGATCAGTGAGAGCAGCTTTGAAAAGGGGGTAATGCGCGGCAGCAAGGCGCATCTGACCCGGTTTGCATGTGAATACGGTGACTATCTGTCGCAGCTTCGCAAAAATGTATCCAGAGGAGTGCTAGGAGAGATTGAGCGTGAGATCCGGGAAAACTATGCAAAGAATATCACATTAAAGAGCCTGAGTGAAAAATATTACGTCAACAGCGCATATCTGGGACAGCTGTTCCGTAAGAAAAACGGGCAGTCATTCAAAGATTATCTGAATAATTACAGAATGGAACGGGCAGCGGATCTGCTGTTACATACCGATAAGAAGATTGTCGAGATTGCGGAGGAAGTCGGGTATCATGATCTTGATTATTTTGTGAACCGTTTTATTCTGGTAAAAGGCTGTACACCGGCGAAGTTCCGGCGTGAGGCATAAAGGAAATACGGCAAGTTCAAAAGCAGGGCAAAGTATGGAAATAAGAACCTATACTTTGCCCTGCTTTTATCTATACTTCCTCCAATTGTCTGAATCTGCCAGAAAGGTAAAATAGTATTATCAAATAGGGAGGTAGTTACAAGATGAAGAGAAGGAAACTTATCAGTGTATTGCTGGCAGCCACAATGATGGCAGCCATGTTTGCCGGATGCGGGAGTGATGCGGCATCGACAGACGCAAAGGAAAACGCAGACGGTGCAGACAGCACGGAAGCCGGTGGGGTAAAAGAATTTACGGCTTTTTTTGCAGTTCCCGGTTCAGAGATCAATGACGACAATGAGATTCAGCAGATCATTGCCGATAAGACCGGCGTGAAAGTGAAGGAAACATGGCTGACCGGACAGACGGCAGAGGAAGCTGTCGGCATGATGATCACCGGTGGTGAGCTGCCGGACTTTATCTGCGGGGGAAGCGGACAGTCACAGCTCTATGATGCAGACGTTCTGGTAGCACTCGATGATTATCTGGATGATTATCCGAATATCAAAAACTTCTTTACACAGCAGCAGTGGGATCAGCTTCGCCAGGACGACGGACATATCTACTGGATACCGCAGTTCAGCAATATCAAGGGAGAAGAGAAGGTTTGTACACACAACGATGAGGCATTCTGGATTCAGGCCAGGGTATTAAAATGGGCGGATTATCCGGAGATCCGTACCATGGATCAGTATTTTGATCTGATTGAGAGATATAATGAGGCAAATCCGACCATGGAAGACGGAACAGAGAACATTCCGTATACGATTCTCTGCGATGACTGGAGATATTTCTGCCTTGAGAATGCGCCGCAGTTTCTGGATGGATATCCAAACGACGGCTCCTGTATCGTAGATCCGGAGACATTGACGGTGATCGATTATAATACGACGGATACCGCAGTAAAGTATTTCCAGAAATTGAATGAAGAATATCAGAAGGGAATTGTAGATCCGGAATCCTTTACACAGACCTATGATGAGTATATTGCCAAACTGTCAACCGGACGTGTACTTGGCATGATTGACCAGTGGTGGGATTTTGCTTACACTGCGGGAGATGCAATCAAGCAGGCAGGGCTGGATGCACAGGGATGCGATTACATTCCGCTTCCGATTACCATTGATGAGAGTGTCAAAAACCAGTGGCACTGTTCCGGCGGTGTGTTAAATGTATCAGACGGTCTTGCGATCACCACAAGCTGTGAGGATGTGGAAGCTGCACTGCAGTTTGTAGATGACCTCCTCTCACAGGATATTCACAACCTGCGTTTCTGGGGAGTGGAAGGCGTTGACTATAATGTGGATGACAACGGTGAATTTTACCGCACAGAGGAGCAGAGAACCAGAGCGGTTGACACTGCATACAAAGCATCCCATACCTGTACCTATTCTTATTTTCCACAGTATTCCGGTACAAGTGATGACGGAATCAATGCGAATAAGCCGGATGGACAGGCGAATGAATTTTTTGACGGATTAAATGATGATGTAAAAGAAGCATTTTCTGCTTATGGCGCAGAGACCTATGTGGATATGATCGGAACAAATGAAGCTCCGGGTGCATGGTATCCGATGTGGTCCTATTCAAACAGCTTCACTACCGATACGGAAGGCGGTATGGCATGGAATAAGATCGGTGAGATCAAGCACGAGTATCTCCCACAGGTCGTGATGGCAAAAGATTTTGATGCGGCATGGGCAGAGTACATGGATGCATACAACAGCTGCGATCCGGGTGCGTTTATCGGTGAGTTACAGACAGAACTTGATAAGAGAATGGAAGAAGCAGCGAAATACGAATAACACATAAAATGAAATTGGAAACAGGCAGATGCAAGGAAGATTTCATCTGCCTGTTTTTTTAAGGAGTGGGGTATGGCTTTGACGAGAACAAGATCCAAAGAAAAAGAAAATCAATATAAAGCAAAGATCACCTGGAAAGAAATAAAGAGACAGAAAGTTCTGCTGTTCTGGAGTGGTGTGATGGTAATCTATGGCATCATTTTCTATTACCTTCCACTGGCGGGATGGGCGATGGCGTTCCAGAATTATAAGCCAAAGCTTGGAATTTTCCACTCTGAGTTTGTGGGACTGCAGAAGTTTCAGACCTTATTTTCGGATATGACATTTATCCGTGTCATCCGGAATACGCTTGCGATGGGTGTGATAAACCTGGTTGTGACATTTGTGACAGCAATCGCATTTGCGATTCTCTTAAACGAGATAAAATCACATGGCGGGAAAAAGGTTGTTCAGACCATCTCTTATCTGCCACATTTCCTGTCCTGGATTATCGTAACGGGAATTCTGCATGATATGCTCTCGGGAAGCGGAATCATCAATGAGATATTGATGAATCTGCATGTGATTACACAGCCAATCAATTTTTTTGCACATCCGAATTATTTCTGGCCGATCGTCGCGTTTGCCAATGTGTGGAAAGAGACAGGATGGAATGCCATTATTTACCTGGCAGCCATCACATCCATTGATCCGTCCCTGTATGAAGCGGCTTCCATTGACGGTGCGGGAAGATGGGCAAAAATCAAATACGTGACACTTCCGGGAATCAAACCAACGATTATGATTCTTCTGTTAATGAATGTAGGAAATGTATTAAATGCCGGATTTGAGATTCAGTACCTTCTGGGAAACGGACTGGTGCAGAAAGTGTCTCAGACGATTGATATCTATGTACTTAAATGGGGTATCAGTCAGGGAGATTATTCCATTGGTACGGCTGCAGGTATCTTTAAGAGTGCGGTAAGTATCATTCTGATTGTCATTGCAAACCAGATTGCAAAGCGCAACGGAGAAGAAAGGTTATTCTAAGGAGGGTAATAGCATGCAACAGCTGGCAGGAGCAAATAAAAAAAGAAAGAGAACAGGATCCGTTGATGCATTTCCCATTGTGAACGGAATCATTATGCTTGTGATTGTTGTAATCACATTATATCCGGTGCTGAATACGCTGGCGATTTCATTAAACGATGGCACGGATGCATTGCGTGGCGGAATTTATCTGTGGCCGAGAAAATTTACATGGAAAAATTATATCACGGTATTGCAGAAAGATAATCTGATTACCGGTGCATATGTCACGGTTGCGCGAACAGTTATCGGAACAGTGCTGGCACTGGCTGCAAACGCGATTCTGGCGTTTGTTGTCAGCAGAAAAAGATTTCTGTTTAAGAGAAGCCTTTCCCTGTTCTGGGTCATTACAATGTATGTGAATGGAGGAATGATTCCGACATTCCTGCTTTACAAAGGACTCGGTCTTACCAATAGTTTCTGGGTGTATGTAATTCCGGGCATGGTAAGTGCGTTTAATATGCTGGTAATCCGCACTTACATGAATGGTATACCGGACAGTCTGGAAGAATCCGCACAGTTAGACGGTGCCGGATATACGACAATTTTTCTAAAGATTTACTGTCCGCTCTGCAAGCCGGTATTTGCGACGGTGGCATTGTTCGTTGCAGTCGGACAATGGAATTCCTGGTTTGATGCCATGCTGTACAACCGCATGAATTCTGATCTGACGACGCTGCAGTATGAGCTGATGAAGCTGCTGTCATCCGTCACGAATCAGGGAACTTCGGCAGAAGCCATGAAGAATGCAGTGGGAACCGTTACACCGACGTCAGTCCGCTCTGCGGCAACGATACTCACGATGCTGCCGATTATCTGCATCTATCCGTTTTTACAGAAATATTTTGTCACCGGTCTTACACTCGGTGGCGTAAAAGAATAATTCCATATAAAAGCGAAGGAGCGTATGCAATCCCATCTTGCCGGTGTCCCTTAAAAACAGTATAATTGACTGGAAAAGAGGGAAAACAGATGAAAAAGAGACTGGCAGAAGGAATGACCTTAATGGTACTGCTTCTGGTGCTGTGGAACATGGCGGCACACACAGACCGCATGGCAGAAGCGCAGATAAAGCATTTTACGGCTTTTTTTCCGACGGAGGGAAACAGCCTTGAATATGGAAATATCATGAAAGCGAAGATTGCAGAGGTGACAGGAGCAGAGTGTGAAGAACTCTGGCTGTCCGGTCAGACCAAGGAGCAGGCGCTCAATTCATACATTGCCAGCGGCAGATATCCGGACTTCATACAGGGGGAAAAAAACTTATACGAAGCAGAGGCATTGATTCCGATTGATGAGTACTGGGAGGAATATCCCAATATCCGGCAATACATGACGAATGAGCAGTGGGATATGCTGCGCCAGGAAGACGGACACATTTACTGGATTCCACAATTCGGGGTGACAAATGGAAAAAGCAGCGATGTGATCCATGACGGGGAAGCATTCTGGATTCAGACGAGGGTTTTAAAATGGGCAGGATATCCGGAAGTTCATACGGTAGAGCAATATTTCGATCTGCTGGAGGCTTATGTGAATGCCAATCCCATGATGGAGAACGGAACCAGGAATATCCCATTTACGGTTCTTAGCGATGACTGGAGATATTTCTGCCTGGAGAATGTGCCGCAGTTTCTGGATGGATATCCCAATGACGGCTGCTGCATGGTCGATCCGCAGACCTTTCAGGTGATGGATTACAACACGACAGAGACGGCGCGGGCTTATTTTGAAAAATTAAATGAAGAATATCGTAAGGGAATACTGGATGCGGAGGCGTTCACAAACAGCTATGAAGAGTATCTGAATAAGCTGTCCACCGGAGCGGTCCTTGGAATGGTGGATCAGTGGTGGCAGTTTTACTATGCGATTTATCCGGCATATGACAGACAGAAATTGAGTGAGCAGGGATGCGATTATGTACCGCTTCCGATTACGATGCAGGAGGGGGTGGAGAACCAGTGGCATGTCGAGAGAGCGGCATCTATCGATACGGCCTCCGGCCTGTCGGTTACGGTCTCGTGTGAAGACATAGACGGTGCCTTGCAGTTTGTGAATGATCTTTTAAAGCCGGAGGTGGAGATTCTGCGTTTCTGGGGGCAGGAAGGAACGGACTATTGCGTGGATGAGGAAGGGGTTTTCTATCTGACGAAGGAACAGTCAAAGCGTTTTTCGGATGATCTGCTGGCATCGGACTATTTCTGCTATTACTCGTATTTCCCACGTTGGGAGGGAATGCTTCCGGATGGGAAAAATGCTTTTTCACTGGAATACCAGCCGGCAGAATTTTTAAAAAGCCAGCTGGGGGACATCCAGAAATGTCTCAGGGCGTATGGCTGTGAAAGCTATGTGGATATGATTGGGAATCATAAGGCACCGGGAAACTGGTATCCGATGTATTCTTACGCTACATCGCTTTCTGATACCACAGAAGCAGGAATGGTATATGAGCAGATCAATGAGATCAAGCACGAGTGGCTTCCGCGGGTTATTATGGCAGAGGATTTTGATACAGCCTGGCAGGAATACATGGATGCATACAATGCCTGCAGTCCACAGATTTTGATGGAGGATCTGCAGCAGGAAGTGATGCGCCGCATCTGCCGGTAGAACCTTTCATTCTATACGATATTCTCACAGAAGATCTTATAGAATGGGAGGTTTTTTTATGGGGACAGAACTTAACCAGGCGCTGGTGCAGCAGGCACTTTCGTTTGCGCCGGAGACAACGGAAGAACGGCAGGCGGTGAAGGTGTGGGAAGATGGGACGGTAGAATTCTATCTGTATGCACCGACGGCTGAGACGGTGGAAGTGGCGGGTGTGGGCGGTTATTTTGATGCGGCGCCGCTTGCACTCCTGCCGGATGGAAACGGAGGGTTTTACAGGAAGATAGAGAACTTCCCGCGAGGAATGCACTATTATCACTGGTTTGTGGACGGAGTGAAACTGTTTCATCCGAAAGCCGGTTTTTCTTATGGCTGCTTTGAGACAATCAACACATTTGAGGTGCCGGAGCGCGGAGCAGAATTTTACTATCTGAAAGAGGTACCGCATGGAACGGTGCATCTGGCAAAGTACGCATCCGGTGTAAACGGTCACCTGAAAGAATGTTATGTATACACGCCTTATGGAAGCCAGAAAGATCCCAGCCGGCGGTATCCGGTCTTATATTTACAGCATGGTGTCGGTGAAAATGAGACGGGATGGATCTGGCAGGGGAAGCTGAATTACATCATGGACAATCTGATCGCGGAGCATAAATGCAGGGAAATGATCGTGGTGATGAGCTGTGATTATGCGTTTATCGAGGGTGAGGAGGCAGTTTTCTTTCCCGGGGATTTTGACAGAGAGCTGATGGAGGATCTGATTCCTTATGTGGAAACACATTTTCCGGTAAAACGGGGCAGAAATTACCGGGCACTGGCAGGTCTTTCACTGGGGTCTGCACTGGCGGCAAGAAGTGTATGCAGGCACCGGGATAAATTTTCGGCACTTGGAATGTTTTCCGGGGTATCGCTTTATGACGCAGAGAGGATCTGCACGGATGAGGCAGAAAAACCGGATGTTGTGTTTTTCTCCTGCGGGAGCAGGGAAGAGGAGATTTCGCGCGGAATAGAGGATATCTGTAAAAAAATGCGCGAATCAGAAACGCTTTGCGTAAAGAAAGTATATGAAGGCTATCATGAATGGCATGTCTGGAGAAAGAGTCTGAGAGATTTTGTGCCGCTTCTGTTTTGTGGCGCAGAGACTGTGGAAGAAACGGCATCTGCATGCTGCATGGAGCGCCGCCTGGATGAAAAACAGCTGTCCGTCCAGAGCATGGAGGAGCAGATGCTCTTTTTTGATCCGGTACACCGGCAGATCCGGTTTGAAACGGATGCGCAGGGGAGACCGGCAGGGAAATATCCAAAGACCATACCGGGCGTAAAAGTGTGCAGTGACGGCACGGCAGAATTCTATCTGGAGGCACCCGGTGCGGCTCGTGTGGATGTCCGGCTTAAGGAGAAGCATGAGATTTTGGCTGCGTTAACGGAGCAGCAGCCAGGAATATGGCGAGGAAAAATAGGAGGACTTTCTGCCGGCTATCATGAGGTACATTTTATCGTCAACGGCGTGGAGACGATTCATCCGGAAGTTCCGGCAGGGTATGCCGGATATAACGGACAGGGCAGTTTTGCATGCAATTATTTTGAGATTCCGGAACCGGAGTTCTGTTATCCGCAGCTGGCGAATGTGCCGCATGGCATGCTTCATATGGAATGGTACCGGGAGGAAGAAAATGGCGGATACCGCCTGTGTTATGTGTATACACCGGCAGGATATGAGAAGCATGCAAAACAGAGGTATCCTGTTCTTATTGTGGAGAGCTTTCGGTGGGAGAGCGAATGTGTGTGGATTCATCAGGGAAAAATCGCCAACATGGCTGACCGGCTTATCGCAGAGGGAAAAATGACGGAAATGATTCTTGTGATGCAGAAGTGCAGCAAGCGGAAAGAAGCGAGGATTCCGGAGGAGATCATTCAAAAATACCGTGTGATACCGGGAGAAGAGCATCGGGCGATGATAAAGGCACAGGATGGATCTGACTGGACATCCCGCAGACATCAGCTGGCAGAGCAGCTGAAGAACTCTTTCCGGTAAGGAGAAGGATTGAAAATATGGAAGAGATTATATTTTGGATGGAAGAGGCGGCAGATTCCGGGGTAAAGAAGATAGCGGATAAAGTTGCCGGCGATGTGGAGCTGGTAACGGACAGACGCCCGCGGGTGCTGTACGGCACATCACAGGAAGAACTTGCGGATGTGGCAGAACGGGCAGAGACTGTGATTGTTCCGGCTACGGTTGGAAAAAGCAGACTTCTGGAGCAGATGGAGGAAGAAAAGAGAATCGGTCTGGAACAGATCCGGGGAAAACGGGAGTGTTATGGCTGGTTTTTCCTGAATGATCCAGAATGGCACGGAACACAGATTCTTCTGATTGCAGGGAGCGATAAGCGTGGAACGATCTACGGACTGTTTCATCTGTCAGAACTTCTGGGCGTATCTCCGTTTGTCGACTGGTGTGGTATCAGGCCGCCTCACCGTGAGCATGTGGGACTTCGTGCATCGATGGCGTGTGTGGCGGGAGAGCCGTCTGTAAGATACCGCGGTTTTTTTATCAATGATGAATGGCCGGCATTTGGAACATGGTGCAACCGGCGCTTTGGGGGATTTGGGACTTCGGTTTATGAGCATGTGTTTGAACTGCTGCTAAGGCTCAAAGGGAACTATCTGTGGCCGGCGATGTGGAGCGCCAGATTTGGGGATGACGGCCCGGGACTTGCAAACGCAAAGCTGGCAGACGAATACGGAATCATTATGGGAATGTCGCATCATGAGCCGTGTCTGAGACAGGGGGAGGAGTATAAGTACCTGCGCGGAAAAGATTCGGTATATGGCGATGCATGGAATTTCCGGACGAACCGGGAAGGCATCATCCGGTTCTGGAAAGACGGACTGCTTCGGAGAGGAAAATTTGAAAATGTGATTACCCTGGGCATGCGTGGAGAGGCGGATACGGCAATTCTCGGAGAAAAAGCAACATTGGAAGACAATATTGAACTGCTGCGCGATGTGCTAAAAACGCAGAATGAGCTGATCCGGGAGTGTGTGGATGAGGACGTAAAGCGTGTCCCGAGAATGCTTGCTCTCTACAAGGAAGTGGAAGCATTTTTTTATGGAAATGATCAGACGGCGGGGCTGATGGGATCGGAAGAACTGGAAGATGTTATTTTACTGCTGTGTGATGACAACTATGGAAACCTCAGGACACTGCCGACAAAGGAGATGAGGACGCATAAGGGCGGATATGGGATGTACTATCATCTGGACTATCACGGCTGGCCCATTTCCTATGAATGGATCAACAGTTCGTACCTTCCGAAAATCTGGGAACAGATGACAACGGCATATGAATTCGGGGTGCGGGAACTTTGGATTGTCAATGTGGGGGATATTGCAACGCAGGAGTTCCCACTGTCGTATTTTCTGGATATGGCATATGATTTTGGACGTTGGGGAAGTGGTGCCGTCAATCAGACCGCAGAGTATACCAGACAGTGGACGAGGCAGCAGTTTGGAAGCTTTACGGAGGAAATACAGGAACAGATTGCGGACGTTCTGCAGGGATATACCAGATTGATACAAAAGAGAAGACCTGAGGCAATGCGTGCAATGGTGTATCACCCGGTGCATGGAAGAGAAACGCAGGATACACTGGAGGAGATTAAACGGATACTTACGGAAGCGGAGCGTGTGTATGCGTGGGTGAAGGAACATGCGCCGGAATACGAAGCGGCGTTTGTGGCGCTCATCTATTACCCTGCGGCAGGAACACTGAATCTGACCAGGATGCATCTTCTGGCAGGGATGAATCAATACCTGGCAAAGCTTGGAGCACTTCACGCGAATGATTACGGGGATGCGGTAGAACAGTGTCTGAAGCGTGACCGGGAACTGGTGACGGCATATCATCAGATGGATCACGGGCGCTGGAATGGCATGGGAGCATCGGAGCATATCGGATTTGTGCACTGGAATGAGGATGAATGTTTAAACCCTGTGATTCCCCGGGTACTGCCCGCGGATAAACCGAGACTGGTTGTGACAGTGGATCAGACGATGCAGCATGCAGAGGGAAGCCCATGGCTTACGGAATCCATGAAACTGCCGGATTTTTTAGACCCTGCGTGCAGGAGCGCCGGGATCACCCTGTATGGGCTGAGTGAATGTGAGGCTGCATACGAGGTCACAGAAAAACCGGAATGGCTTTCGGTGTGGCCGATGCAGGGCGTGCTGGACGGGAAAAAGCACAATTATGAAAAGCTGGAACTTGTAATAAACCGGGAGCGTTGGGCAATGAACCGGGATGGAAATACAGGTACGTCTGCTTGTGGAGTGCTTGAAATAAAAACGCCTTCCGGCTGCTGCCGGATCGATATACCGGTATGTGAAAATCTGCCGGAAGTACAGGAAGGTACCTTTGTGGATACGGCAGGTTATATTGTGATGGAGGCAGAGCATTATGCAGACCGGAAGGATGGATATGCAGCGGATGGTAAGCGGGAAGGAAAAAACGAAAAGGTACGGTTTCAATGCATCAGGGACTATGGAAAAACGCGGTCTGCCATGAAAGCATTTCCGGTCACAGCGTATGGTGTGCCGGGAGAAAATGCACCGTATCTGGAGTATCATTTCTGGGTATCAAAGCCCGGCGGGGATGTACTTACGCTTTATATGCAGCCCTCCAATCCGGTGGCGAACGATCAGAAACTCTGCTACGGTGTGCAGAATAACGGTGGTGAGATCCGGATTTATAACGCGGTACCTGAGGGATACCGGATCGGAGATCAGGGAGAGTT
>OJNP01001130.1_pt1 | contig 14442 bp, 14 predicted proteins | sample 1597921 | NCBI WGS metagenome assembly OJNP01 (sample SAMN01915213, study PRJEB22387) | human gut metagenome | isolation source: stool | host: Homo sapiens | place: USA | reverse complement strand
ACGAGACAGTAAAAACCATCTCGTTACTAAGGTCTAACTTTTTGGGGTCACATCATACCCGAAAAATGGGCATGGCCTTTTCTTTGTTTACAGAGCCTGCACACGAAGTTAACGCAAATCATCATTTCATGATAAGCTGGTGTGCAAAAAGTGTGCAAATTTTTGTTGATGGTACGGCTTAATACGGAAACGTCAATCCAAAATTGGCGGAGCGGGTGGGATTCGAACCCACGTGCCGCAGAACGGCTAACGGATTTCGAGTCCGCCTCGTTATGACCACTTCGATACCGCTCCGTGTCCGTGTACGGTGACCGTACACAACATGCATTATATCACAGGGGCCGCGATTTGGCTATCTTTTTTTCGTCCGTTCCCGGCCGGTTCACTTGGCTTCCGCACTGGCGGCAAGATTCATGACATCCGCCAGGGCATGGGCCCCTTTGCCGCCGCCCGTTACGGTTTCCTCCGCTTCGATGTTATGGAACACAAAGGGAATTTCCGCCGTATGGTAGGACATGGCGAACCCGCCCATGACCGGTGTGTCCCAGGCAAACACGTAGTTGTAGACCGGCGCGCCGTTCTGGTCCGCCTTCAGCTGCGCAGTCTTCAGGGCCGGACGGCGCAGGAAGGTGTCCGTATACACCGCATCCGCAGGATTCCGCTCCGGATAAGCTTTCCGGAAAGCGGCCACCACTGCGTCTGCCCGGTCGTCAAAGCGTTCCTTCAGTTCCGCATCCCGTTCCGCCGCACTCCAGGTACGCTGATTGTGCGCCGCGTAGCGGACAGGGTCCATCATTTCCGGTACGGTCTCCCACTCCGTAAGGTTGGATCCGATAAGGAGGGGAATATCCTTCGCCAGGGCAGGGTATTTTTCCCCTACCGGCTCCTGCGGAATGTAGCTGCCGTCTGTCGTCGGGGCCCAGGACAGGCCATACCGTCCGGAGCCCATGATTTCGGGAACCTTTTGTTCGTCTGCCACCTGCTGCAGGGCCTTGTCGCTGGCTGCGCGCAACTGGTCGTACGGTACCTGCTACAGGGACGCCACGTCGCCGTCCCGGAGGCCCAGGCCGGCAAAGGTGTACTGCGCAATGCGGTGCCCCAGTTCCGGGTTGAACAAGGTCATACCCATGCCTTCGACGGCACCGCTCTGGACGATTCCTTTCTGGAACAGGCCCCTGGCAGCCGGAGCAGCCATCACAGTCAGCACTTTGGCACCGCCGCCGGACTGGCCGAAAATCGTCACATTGGACGGATTGCCGCCGAATCGCCCGATGTTGTCATGTACCCACTGCAGCGCGGCTACCAGGTCCATGACCCCCCCCCGTTGGCGGAGTCCTTGTACTGCGGTCCGTAGGCCGACAAGTCCAGGTGTCCGAGCACATTCAGCCGGTGATTGACGCTCACGACGACGACATCGCCGAACTCGGCCAGCCGTCTGCCATCATAAGCGGCCAGATCGACGGAAGAACCCGTTGAAAAACCGCCGCCGTGGAACCAGACCATGACGGCTTTCCGATTTGCCGGAGAGGCGTCCTTCGGGCTCCAGACATTCAGGTTCAGGCTTCCGTCCTCACTGGAAACGGCGGGCAGACGGGGCCAGAAGAAAGTCGAGGGAGCCGGGAAATTGCCCTGCGGCACAACCGGCCCGTAATCGACGGCCAGCCGCGTTCCCTGCAGGCCGGCAGATTCCAGCAGGACCGCCAGCCCCCAGAAGGCCAAATACTTCTTATAACGCATACTGCTTCCGCCTTTGAAAACCAACCGGTTCCGGCAGGCTCAACGGCTCTTGCCCAGGGCCGCCAACCCTGCCGTCGTTCCGTTCGGGTTCGGGCTTCCGTTGATAAATAAGATGTCCATGATTTTTCCTTCTGTCAATATCCCTTTTCCGTTTTGCGTACCGGCGATCCGCCGAAGACGGCGGACATGGGCATCGCGTCCAGCGCCTTGTCAATGACGTCCACTTCTTCCGGCGTCAGCAGCACATCGGCCGCCCCGCCGTTTTCCAGGACCCGCGCCAGTTTCGTACTGCCCGGAATCGACACAATGTACGGTTTCTTGCAGATCATCCAGGCCAGGGACAGCTGGGCGTCCGTCATGCCTTTGGCTGCCGCCGTGTCCTGCAGATACTGCAGCAGGCGGCGGTTTTCCACTTCGCTCTCTGCAGTGAACTGCGGCATAAAGGCCCGGTAATCCCCCGGCCCGAACTGATGGACCTTGGCGTATTTGCCGGTCAGGAACCCGTTAGCCATGGGGGAGAACGGTACCAGCCCGATGTGCAGTTCCTCCAGGACCGGAAACAGTTGTTCCGTATCCCGGTACATCATGGAGTAGCGGTTCTGCACTGCTGTCACGTGGCACACCTTGTCGGCGCGGCGGATGATGTCTTCGTTGACGGCGGACAGACCCCAGTGCCGGATTTTGCCTTCACAGATCAGGTCCGCCATGACGCCGGCCACTTCTTCCACCGGGATGTCGGGATCCTGGCGGTGCTGGTAATACAGATCGATGTAATCCGTCCCCAGCCGCTCCAGGGATCCGTCCACGGCGCGGCGGATGGTTTCGGGCCGCGAATCAGGAATCAGTGTGTGGGGCGCTGCCGCGCCCGCATTCCCGAAGGAAATGCCGAACTTCGTCGCAATCACCACCTGATGGCGGTACGGTTTCAACGCCCGGCCGACCAGTACTTCGTTGGCATGGGGATTTTCCTTCGTTCCGTAGGATTCTGCCGTGTCGAACAACGTATAGCCCGCGTCAACGGCCTTCGCAATCAGGTCCGTCATCTCCCCTTCGTCGGCGGGAGCGCCGTAGGCGTGGCTCATACCCATGCAGCCGAGACCGACGGCGGAAACTTTCAGTTCTTCTCCTAGCATTCTGTAACGCATGATATTGCTCCTTTGCTATCCATCAATATGTACAGCCCGTACTTTTTCGTTGCGTATACGGTATAGTGTACGGTCTTCATTTACACTCCTATCATACAATGTGCCCTCTGATTTGTACAATATTGGTCCCGAATATCGCTATACGTAATACGAATAGCGATTCCTGCTGCGCATACACAAAAGGCGCCGGCCCGCACCTTTCCGGAGAAAGGTTCAAGGCCGGCGCCAGAGCGCTGGATCATATTTTTTACTCTGCCCGCCGCTGTGCGAAAAAATCCTGCATCAGGGCGCGGCACTTTTCTTCGCAGATGCCGCCGATGACGACGGGACGATGGTTCAGGGACGGATGGGAAAGCACGTTGAACAGCGATTCCACGGCGCCGGCCCGGTTGTCCCGGCAGCCGAAGACCACCGTGTCGATACGGCTGTTCCAGATAGCGCCGGCACACATGGGGCACGGTTCCACCGTCACGTAGAGCGTGCAGCCCGCCAGGCGCCAGTTATGCAGTTTCCGGCAGGCTTCCCGGATGGCGATGACTTCGGCGTGGGCCGTGGCATCCAGCCAGTGTTCCCGCATATTGTGGCCGCGGGCAATCACTTCGGCCCCGCGCACAATGACGGCCCCCACGGGAACCTCCCCTGCCTGGGCCGCCTGCACCGCCTCATCCAGGGCCAGTTCCATGAATCCGGGGCGTACCTCGTCCTCCATGATCCGTCCCTCCCGCGGGGTTCCGCTCATTCTTCTTCCTGTTCGTCCTGCTCTTCCAGCAACTCTTCCCACTGCTGCATATACTTGTCCAGTTTCTGCGCTGTCTCTTCCCGCTCTGCCGCCAGGGACCGGCTCAGTTCCAGATCTGTCTGGTTTTCGGGAATGGAGATCTGCTTGTCGATGTAGCCCAGCATGGCATCCTGTTCGCGGATGTGCATCTCCACCTCGTCCAGGCGTTTCTGCAGCTCCGCCGGGCTCAGGCGGCGCTTCCTCTTTTTCTCTTCCGTTGCCGCCGCTTCCCGCTTTGCCGCCCCTTCGGCCCACTCCAGTGCCTTTTGCGCTTTGGCGTCCGCTTCCGCGCGGGCCTTCTCCGCCTTCGCTTCCCGGGCCGCCTCCCGCTTGGCCTCTTCGGCCCGTTCGGTTTCCGTCAGCTGTTTCCGGCGCGCCTTCTCTTCCAAGTAATATTCGTAATTGCCCTTGTAATCCTGGATTCCGCAATCCTCGATTTCCCAGATGCGGTCCACAATCTCGTTGATGAAGTAGCGGTCATGGCTGACGACGAGCACCGTGCCGTCGAAAACCTCCAAAGCCGCTTCCACCGTCTCCTGGGCCAGGATGTCCAGATGGTTCGTCGGTTCATCGAGGATCAGGAAATTGGCACCGTCCATTACGAGCTTCAGCAGCACAAGGCGCGCTTTCTGTCCGCCCGACAGTGTACCGATCTCCTTGTAGACATCGTCGCCGTGGAACATCATGCCCCCCAGGAGGGACCGTGTCTGTTCGTCCGTCAGCCCGTATTCGGTCAGAAAATTGTCAAAGATGGTCTGTTTGGGATCCAGCCGTTCGTAACTCTGGGAGAAATAACCGATCCGGACGCGGTTGCCGATCTTCGCTTCCCCTCCCAGGGCCTTCACCTCGCCCAGGATGGTGCGCAGCAGCGTCGTCTTGCCGCTGCCGTTGGGCCCGATGAGGCCGACCTTCTGGCCCCGGCGCAGGACCAGGCTGGCATCCTGGATGAGCACCTTGTCGCCGTATCCCGCACGCAGGCGGTCCAGGACGAGGACGCGTTCGGCGCACTCCGTGGCTTTCGGCAGCCGCAGGGTGAAAGTTTCATTTTCCACCGGTTTTTCCAGGCGTTCCAGCCGGTCCAGGCGCGACTGGCGTCCCCGGGCCATCTTACTCTTGATGCCCGCCTTGAAGCGGCGGATATAGGCCTCCTGCTCGGCAATGTAGTCCTGCTGGGCCTCATAGGCCGCCTTTTCGGTCTTGATCTGGATTTCCTTTTCCACCAGATACTTGGAGTAGTTGCCCGGGAAAGACTGCAGGCGGCCGCCCTCCATTTCGAGGATGCGCGTCGCCACGTGGTCCAGGAAGGCACGGTCATGGCTGACCACGAGCAGGCCGCCGCGGAAATCGTGCAGGTACTGCTCCAGCCATTCCATCATGCGGATGTCCAGATGGTTCGTCGGTTCGTCAAGAATGAAGAATTCCGGCGAACTCACGAGGGCCGCCGCCAGCATAAGGCGCGTCTTCTGGCCGCCGGACAGGCTTTCCGACGGCTGCTGCCACATGGATTCGGGAAAGGCCAGGCCGAAGAGGACCTTCTTCAGGTTCGTCTCGTAGTTGTACCCGTCCAGATACTCGTAGCGCTGCGTTGCCCGGGCATAGGCGTCGAGCACCTCCTGGTCCCCCGACGCGGAGGCCTTTTCCAGCTCCGCCAGTTTAGTCCGCAGCTGCAGGATTTCCGGGTTGGCATGGAACAGGAAGTCCCAAAGGGACTCCGGCCCGAAGCGGTCGAAACCCTGTTCCACATACCCTGCCTGCAGCCCCGCCTCAAAAGCGATGGTGCCGCTGTCGGCGTAATCCGGATCCAGCAGGCATTTGAGCAGCGTCGTCTTGCCGCTGCCGTTGACGCCCACCAGCCCGATATGTTCGCCCTTGGCCACAGTGAAACTGACATCTTTGAAGATTTCGTGCGTGCCGAAGGCTTTTGCTAAATTCGTTACCGTTAATTGCATGAATCCGAATCCCTGACAATGAAAGTCGGGGTACGACGTACCCCGCGTATTACTTTTCGTATCCGTATGGATGGCCCTTGTGCCATTTCCAGGCGCTGGCGATGATTTCTTCCGTCGAGCTGCGCTCCGGTTTCCAGCCCAGCACCTTGCGGACCTTTTCCGACGAGGCAATGAGGATGGCCGGGTCGCCGGCACGCCGCGCCTCTTCCGTCACCGTGAAGTCCGTGCCCGTCACCTTTTTGGCCATATCGATGATTTCCCGCACGGAGAAACCTTTCTCGCTGCCCAGGTTGAAGGCGCCGCCCTCTCCGCCCTGCAGCAGGTGCCGCATGGCCAGGATATGGGCCTGGGCCAGGTCCAGCACATGGATGTAGTCGCGCAGGCACGTGCCGTCCGGCGTCGGGTAGTCGGTCCCGAAAATGGAGATATGGTCGCGCACGCCCTGGGCGGTCTTCAGGATCAGGGGAATCAGGTGCGATTCCGGATTGTGGTCCTCCCCGATGGTCCCGTCCAGCGCTGCGCCCGCCGCGTTAAAGTAACGCAGGGCCGCATACTTCATGCCATAGGCCATGGTGAAGTCCTTCATCATCGTCTCAATCATCAGCTTCGTGCGGCCGTACACGTTCGTCGGCTCCGTCGGGAAATCCTCCTCTATCGGCGTCCGGGCCGGCTCGCCGTACACCGCCGCCGTGGACGAGAACACGATGTTGTCCACACCCGCCTCGTGCATGGCGATGAGCAGGTGCAGCGTGCCTTCCACGTTGTTGTAATAATATTTCGCCGGGTCCTGCATGGATTCGCCCACCAGGCTTGATGCGGCGAAATGGATGACGCCGTCAATTCCGTATTCCCCGAGGATATGCTTCAGGAACGGCACATCGTGGATATCGCCCGTAAGGAGCTGCACGCTGTCCGGCACCGCTTCCTCGTGGCCCGTCGACAGGTTGTCGAACACGATGGGCTTCAAGTCTTTTGTCTGCTGCAGCGCGCGCACCGTATGGGATCCGATGTAGCCCGCACCGCCGGTTACCAATATATTCATAAGATGGATTTCTCCCTTGTGATAAAACCCGGGCCGTCCTTTGGCCCTACATTCCCTTCGCGGCAAGCCTCTCCAGATAGGCTTTGAACCGGTCCCGCAGGTCCGGCCGGCGCAGGGCATATTCCACAGTGGCTTCGAGGAAGCCTTCCTTGTCTCCCACGTCGTAGCGGCGGCCTTCGAAATTGTAGGCGAAGATGGGCTGGATCTTGCCCAGGGCGCGCAAGGCATCGGTCAGCTGGATTTCCCCTCCCTTGCCAGGTTTTGTCTGTTCCAGGATCTCGAAAATTTCCGGCGTGATGATGTAGCGCCCCAACACGGCCATGTCGGACGGTGCTTCGTCCACCGGCGGCTTTTCCACCATGTCGGCCACGGCGAAGGTGCGCGGATCACTGGTGGCACGCGCCGCCACGACGCCGTACGACGACACCTTGTCGTGGGGTACGGTCTGGACGCCCAGGACGGATGCGCCGGTCTTGTCGTACACATCCATAAGCTGGCGCAGGGCCGGCCGCTTCGGGTTATAGACCACGTCATCTCCCAGGAGCACCGCAAACGGCTCGTGGCCGATGAACTGCTTGGCGCAGTAGATGGCATGGCCGAGCCCCAGGGGCGCCTTCTGGCGGATGTAATGGATCCGAATGTCGGAAATGCCGCGGACCATTTTCAGAAGTTCCGTCTTTCCCTTTTCTTCCAGATTCAGTTCCAGTTCAATGCTGCGGTCGAAATGGTCCTCGATGGCACGCTTGCTGCGTCCCGTGATGATGAGGATGTCCTCGATGCCGGAATCCAGTGCCTCTTCCACGATGTACTGGATGGTCGGTTTATCCACGATGGGGAGCATCTCTTTCGGCGTGGCCTTCGTGGCGGGCAGGAAACGGGTTCCCAGGCCTGCCACGGGAATGACGGCCCGCGTAATAGGTTGAAACTTAGCTGTCAAGCTGGTTCTCCTCCGATTTGTTGTAATAATTCATCCGTCTTTTCCTTTAACAGGGCCTTGTCCCCGCGGGTTTCCACATTGAGACGGATGACCGGCTCCGTGTTGGAAGCGCGCAGGTTGAAGCGCCAGTTGTCGAAGGCCACGGACAGGCCGTCGACCTTGTCGATGGTGCCGGTCCCGTATTTCTTTTCCAAGGCCGCAAAAATGGCCTTGGCATCGTCCACCTTACGGTTGATTTCGCCGCTGCAGGGGAACTTCTCTTCCATGTCCCTGACGAGTTCCTTCAGGGGCCTGCCGCTCTCACAGACGATCTGCAGGACCAGGAGGGCCGTGATCATTCCGCTGTCGCAGAAGGTGAATTCGCGGAAATAATGGTGGGACGACATCTCGCCGCCGTAGATGACGTCGTTTTCGCGCATGCACTGTTTCATGAAGGCATGGCCGCTCTTGCTCTTGACGGGCACGCCGCCGTACTGTTGGATGATGGCTTCCGTGTTCCATACGAGGCGCGGATCATACATGATCTTGCTGCCCGGATGGCGTTTCAGGAACGATTCCGCCAGGAGCCCTACCAGATAGTAGCCTTCCACGAAACCGCCTTCGGCGTCACAGAAGAAGCAGCGGTCGAAGTCGCCGTCCCAGGCGATGCCCAGATCGGCATGATGGGCCAGCACGGCATCGCTCGTCTGTTTCCGGGACGCATCGAGCATGGGATTCGGCACGCCATTCGGGAAGGTGCCGTCCGGCTCGTAGTTCACTTTGATCATCTGGAAAGGCAGCCGTCCCTCCAGTTCGGTCAGGACCGCGCCGGCCCCGCCGTTGCCGGGATTGACGACAACCTTCAGGGGATGCATCTTTTGGACGTCCACATAGGTCATCAGGTGGTCCACATAAGGCTTCATGATATCCTGCTTCGTCAGTTTGCCGCGTTCCTTCCCGGCCACCAGGTGATGCGGGAATTCTTCCACGCCGACCATCTGGCGGATTTCCTCAAGCCCCGTGTCGGCACTGACCGGCCGGGCGTTGCGGCGGACCAGCTTCATGCCGTTGTATCCTGCCGGGTTGTGGCTGGCCGTGACCATGATGCCGCCGTCCGTCTTCAGATAGGCCGTGGCGAAATAGATCATTTCCGTGCCACACTGGCCGATATCGATGACGTTGGCACCGCCATCGCGCAGACCGTCGCTCAGGGCCTTCACCAGGGACGGTCCTGACAGGCGGATGTCATGGCCTACGACCACATTCTCCGCACCGAAGAGGGCGCAGAACACTTTACCGACCCGGTAGGCCAGTTCTTCGTTTACCTCACCGGGGACTTTGCCGCGGATGTCGTATGCTTTGAAAGCTGCCGTATTCAACATGTCATACCCCTTTTCCTTGCACATACCGTAATGTCCGGGACAGACGGCGGGTCCCGCTGCCGGCATGGGACTGGCAGAGGGGTGACCGTAATCCGATATAGTTATTATTCTACCCGGAAGCGGAAAAGTCCTGCCTGCCCGCGGTAATTCCCTCTCATTTTACGGAGTGTTGCCGGAAAGACGGCTGCTCTCGGCATCATACCTGGTAATGCCGTTCCCGGAGAAACGCCTCCGCCGCATCTCCCAGGAACCAGCGGATGCATGTGAAGAAGGCGGCATAGCGGTGGTTGTCGCCGGGGTCTAGCATCTGGCGGGCCAGGATGGCCATGGCATCTTCCATGGCCATCCCCTCCCCCACCATGGCGTCGACCTGTTCCTCAAGCACTTCAATAGCAGCCTTGCGCAGCCGTTTCAAGCGGTTGCAGTTGAGGTTCAGCTCCTCGATGGTGCGGCGTGCCTTGTGCTGCAGGCGCCGGGGGCACGTTCCCTCGTCGACCTCCATGGCACCCGTAAAAGAGTCGTATTTGAAGAGCCGCGTTTCCGCCGGAATCTCCAGGGGATTCAAAATGGCCCCGCTGATGTGCTTGCCGCTTTTCGGCACATCGCAGCTGTGCTCGGCGGGATTGCGGGTGTACCGGTAGCGCGCTTCGACTACGTAGGGCTGGCTGCCGCCGTGGCAGACGCCGAGCATGTTGTACCAGTCGAGGTGGTAATTGTGCCGGCTGCACTCCGTGCCGCTCTTCGGATGGAAATGTTCCACCCGGAAATCATCCACTTCCTCCTCATTGCCGCTCAGGCGGATGGAGATTTCGCAATAGGCGCACAGGCCGTACTGGTCCTCGATGATCTGTTGTTTGACCTGCCGGTAGCCCAGGCGGTCGCGGTGGTGGAAGTGGTCCCACGTGTCCGTCGGGCAGCGTTGCACATACCGGGCGAGCCGCTCCGGCACTTCCTCGCTTTTCCGCACCCGTTTCATGACTTCTTCCTCCGGTAATTCCGCACGCGGATGTCCATATCGGCCTTCAGCAAAGCCGGATCGCGTCCCTGGGACCAGTCGTCGAGCCTTTTGCGGAGGGTCAGGGCTTCCGGCGTATCCCACTGGTCGGCGTTGACCAATTCCAGATAGCGTTTCAGGTCCTTCACAATGGGCAGGTTCACAGGCCGGCTGTCCACGTTCTGGATGTCCTTCAGGACCTGGCTGCTCTCGGCGCCGTACGAGAAGGACGGAGCCTCGATGCGCACCTGGTCGTCCTCCATCCAGTGCAGGATGCGGATGTCTTCGGCCGGCACACTGGTCAAAACCTGCGGGCTGTGGGTCGTCATGATGAACTGCACGTTCGGGAAAGCCCGGGCCAGATCCTGGACGACGGTCTGCTGCCACGATGGATGCAGGTGCATGTCCACTTCATCGATGAGCACGATGCCCGGGGTCTTGAGGGCCACGTCTTCGCCCAGGTCCGGGTTGAGGCGCGCCATGCGGTAGGCGATGTCCGCCGCCATGCTGATGACGCTGCGGGCGCCGTCGCTCATGGTCTCCATGGGGAACAGGCCCTTCGTGGGATGGCAGACGAGCAGGTTCTGGGCGGAGAAGCTGTACATGATATCCGTCCAGCCCATACTGCTGATACATGCGATGATGGCCTTTTTGACGGCCTTCAGGATTTCCCGGTAGGGATTTTTTACCTGCAGACCGCGCTCCTTGATCATATGGTCGAACTCCAGGGCGCTTTCCGAGGCATAGCGGAACCACTGGCCGAAGGTGTTGTACGAACCGGATGGTTCAAGGCATTCAATATAGCCGCTGGCCCGGGACATGTCGATATCCCCGCCCTTAAGGAGGGAACTGTCGTTCCACATGCGCACCGTGCCGTAATACCCCAGCACGGGCAGTACGATGGCTTCATCGCCCTTTTTGTTCAGCAGGTTGTAGAGGTTCTTGGCATAGCGCGCCACCAGTTTGGCGTTCTGGGAAGTCGTACGTCCTTTCTGGGTCTTCATGGACCGGGTCCAGCTGAGGACGCCGGACTTTTCGGCGTTCGCGTCGATTTCGACTTCCAGCGAGACGGGCAGTTCGTACTTCATGCGGGGAATCCGGATACCCTGTGCATCCAGCCCCTGCTCCAGGACCATGCGCACGTCGCCGGACTGGAAATTGCGGGGCCGGCTGCCGTGGAAAGCGGCCAGATAGGGCGTCATGGCGATGGCCAGCGCATCGAGGATGGCCGTCTTGCCTTTGCCGTTTTCCGCCACGATGACCGTCAGCTTCGGGGAAAATTCGATGGTGAAGTCCCGGTAGCAGCGGAAGTTCTGCAGATGAAGCTTCTTGATGAACATGATGGCACCTCTTTTTAATTAAAAGGTTAATTAACATATTCCCGGAAAAAAGGGGCCGGCCGGTACCGGTCCCTTTCGGTTTGCAGTCCAGTGGATGAACCACAGGCACCTGCGGTCCTGCCTTACTTTTTCGCGTTCCCGTTGTTCCCGTTGTTCCCGCTGCTGCCGTTCTGGTTCCGGTTTTCCGGTTCCAGGACCATGACATCCATCATCGTGATTTTGCCGTTTTCATTACGGAAGGCGGCAATGATCTCCATGATGGGTACTTTTTCATATACGGCGCGGTACCGCAGCACGTCGCCGCCGTTCAGTTTCTGGTACACGACCATCTTTTTCGATTTCATGCTTCCCAAGGCCTTGTCCATGGAAGAGAACATGGTCTTGTACTGTTCCGGCGGGAACGATTTGGTCATTTCCGGATCCATGTACTTCAGGACTTCGTTGTAATTCTTGCCCTGCATAAAGATGTCCACGACCTTCTGTTCGTAATCCAGATCCGACCCGTCGCTGGCAAAGCAGCTTGCCGAAACCATCATCATGATGGCTGTCAGCAGCAACAGGATTTTCTTCTTCATAGTCTTTCCTCCTCTATAATCCTAAATCAGGCACTGCCGGGTCACACCCGGTCAAAGCCTTCCTTCAGCCGTTCCATGCCTTCGACCGTGTCTTCCCGGCTGCCGAACCCGGTCAGGCGGAAATAGCCTTCGCCCATGGTGCCGAAGCCGGAACCAGGCGTGCCGACGATGGCGAACTTCGTCAGGAGCAGGTCGAAGAAATCCCAGGACTTCATGCCGTTGGGACACTGCATCCAGATATACGGCGAACGTTTGCCGCCATAATATCTGATACCCAGCGCATCCAAAGTTTCGCCCATGATGCGGCAGTTTTCTTTGTAGTATCGGATATTGGCACGGCACTGTTCCAGGCCTTCCGGCGACAGGGCCGCTTCGGCGCCGCGCTGTACGATGTACGGCACGCCGTTGAATTTGGTGGTCTGGCGGCGCAGCCACATCTTGTTCAGGAACATTTCCCGTCCGTTTTCCGCCTTGCGTTTCAGGCCCAGAGGCACCACGGTGTAACCGCAGCGCGTACCCGTAAAGCCCGCCGTCTTGGAGAAGGAGCACATTTCGATAGCACAGTCCTCCGCACCTGCAACGGTGAAGATGCTCCGCGGCGTCGCGTCATCCTCGTCGATGAAGGCTTCGTAAGCGGCATCATACAGGATGATGGCATCGTTCTTTTTGGCATAGGCGACCCACTGTTCCAACTGTTCCTTGGAGTAGGCAGCACCTGTCGGATTGTTCGGCGAGCACAGGTAGATGATGTCGGCCTTGACGGAATCGTCCGGCATAGGCAGGAAATCATTTTCCGGACTGCCCTTCATGAACAGGATCTTGCGGCCGCGCATGACGTTCGTATCGTTATAGACGGGATACACGGGATCAGGCAGCAGGATGACGTTGGCATCGCTGAAGATGTCCGTAATGTTGCCGCAATCGCTCTTGGCGCCGTCGCTGATGAAGATTTCCTTCGTGTCCAGCGTCACGCCGAAGGAGGTGTAATACTTGACCACGGCGTCATGCAGGAAGCCGTATCCCTGTTCCGGGCCATAACCGCGGAACGTTTCCTTTTTGCCCATTTCCGCCACGGCTTTGGCCATCGCGTCGACGACGACCGGTGCCAGCGGCAGGGTCACGTCGCCGATGCCCATGCGGATGATCTTCCTCTCCGGATGGGCCACCTGGAAGGCAGCCACCTTTTCCGCGATGTTGGCGAATAAATAACTTTCTTTCAGCTTACCATAATTTCCGTTGACAAATGCCATTTCGTTCCCCCTGAAATCCTACTTGCAAATATGTCGGTTGCAGAATCCGCAACAGGACACCGGACCGGTCGTACACCGGATTCCATGTGCTCTGTGCATACGCTTAATTATACTCCAAAAAAGGCAGTTTGGATGTCTTATTTGTGTGTTTTTTTTGAATTTTAACCAAGGATTTAAATTTTGTTTACTTTTTCAGTCCGGCCGCAATTTTGGCGATTTCCTCATCCGGAATCTCCATCTCGCCCGTAAAGGCCTCCACAGCCGGCCCGGTCAGATACAGATGGTTGTCCTTCGCATAGGTGACCTTCAGGAGACCGCCTTCGCAGTACACGTTGAGGGGCTGGCCTATTTTGCCGGCCTTGTGCAGCTTCATGCAGGCATACGTAACGGCACAGGCACCCGTGCCACAAGCCAGCGTTTCACCGCTTCCCCGCTCCCAGACGCGGAATTTGACGGAATTGCCGTCCAGGACCTGGACGAACTCCGTGTTCACGCCTTCCGGGAACAGTCTGTGATGTTCGAACTGCGGTCCCAGTTCTTCCAGATCCAGGGCGTCCACATCGGGTACAAAGGTCACGAAATGGGGATTTCCCATGGAGACGGCCGTGCCGTTGAAGAAAACCTTTTCGTGGTAGGTTTCCTTGTCCGTACCGACAATCGTCGTTTCCTTAATGACCAGGGACTGGTCCACAAAGATGTAGTGGTCCGTGATCATGGGAATCTTACGGGGCCGCGTTTCCGGTTCCCCCATGTCGACCGTGGCTTCGGCCACTTTCCCGTCGCGGATGTCCATGCGGATTGTCTTGAGGCCGCCCAGTGTCTCGATAACGACAGGGTTCCTGCCCGTCAGGCCATGGTCATGGACAAACTTAGCCACGCAGCGGATTCCGTTGCCGCACATCTGTGCTTCGGAACCGTCCGCATTGAATATACGCATCTTGAAGTCCGCCTTGTCGGAAGGGCAGACCAGGATCAGCCCGTCACTGCCGACGCCGAAATGGTACCGGCTGACATAGACGGAAACCGCTTCGGGCTCCCTCATCGGGGCTTCGGTGCAATCCACGTACACGTAATCGTTACCGCAGCCATGCATTTTTGCAAACTTGAATTTCATCTCCACACCTGATTTCCTTATTATTTCCATCCTCATCTATATGTTGTGTTTTACCTATACTTTACCTATACCTATTCAGGTAATATTATACCGGGCGATGTAGTGCAAGGTCAACCGCAAATCGCCTTCTGTACAAATAAAAAACCTCTCCACGATTTCTCGTGGAGAGGTTCTCTTCAACCGGCAACAATCTATCCTCCCGGGGCGCTTCCACCCAAGT